>OGSD01000038.1_pt1 | contig 115391 bp, 112 predicted proteins | sample 1553571 | NCBI WGS metagenome assembly OGSD01 (sample SAMEA2580072, study PRJEB22360) | human gut metagenome | biome: human gut; feature: human-associated habitat; material: faeces | place: Denmark | collected 2008/2010 | reverse complement strand
CCTTAAGGATTGGGAGGTAGCAAGTTTGTGTTTCGGGTGTACCGAAACCGCTTGCTGTCCACCATCCAAGTTACAGGAGGTGGCATCCCGTTGGTCTATACAGTATAATCAGTAACAGCATTGAAAGTAGAAAATGGAGCATAAGGAATATAAGAAACGTAACAAGGGCGGTCGCCCGAAAAAGGAAACGGCGGAAAAGCTGAGCTATCGCATTGGCGTGAAAATGGCGGCAGCCGACTACTTCCGCCTGCTGACACGGGCGCATGAGGCAGGCGTATCGCCGAGCGAGTACATGAGGGAATGTTTCCGCAACGGTCATGTGAAGGAACGGTTGTCGGAGGAACACACCGGATACATCCGCCAGCTCTGCGGCATGGCGAACAATCTCAACCAGCTTGCGCATAAGGCTAACGCCGGAGGCTTCCACGACGCGCGGTGGGACTGTAAGGTGGCTGTGGCACGGATTCACGAACTCTTGACCAAGATAGGGATATGATGGCGAAAATTACAAAGGGAAGCGACTTTAAGGGTGTGGTGGACTACATCCTTGATAAAGACAAGGGGACACAGGTGGTGGCATATGACGGCTTGTTCATGGAAAATAAAGATACCATCGCCATAAGTTTCAATGCACAGTCGCAAATGAATGGCAAAGTTTCAAAACCAGTCGGACACATTGCATTGAGTTTTTCCAAAGAGGATGAGCCATGTCTGACGAACCGTGTCATGGCGAACATCGCACTTGAATACATGGAGCGGATGTCCATCCGTGATACACAGTTCTTCATTGCCCGTCACTTCGACAAAGAGCATCCGCACGTGCATATCGCGTATAACCGAATCGACAACAACGGCAACACCATTTCAGACAGGAACGAACGGTTGCGCAGTAGCCGTATCTGCAAGGAGCTAACCATGAAGTATGGCTTATACATGGCAGACAGCAAGGATAACGTCAAGCGTGAGCGGCTGAAAGAGCCGGACAGGACGAAGTACGAGCTTTACGGCATCCTTAAAACGGAGGTCGGCAGGTGCGGCAACTGGAACGTGCTTGTCACCAACTTGAAACGGCAGGGAGTGGAAGTTAATTTCAAGCACAAGGGGCAGACCAACGAAATACAGGGCATTGTCTTCACCAAGAACGGCTACCATTTCAACGGCTCCAAAGTGGACAGACGTTTCAGCTATTCCAAGATTGATGCTGCCTTACAGCTCAACAGGTATGGGGAACGCATGAATCTGATACCGAAAGTCTGTACAACAGATACGCCAAACGCAACTTCCGATGCTGCAAGAGGAGAACTTGTCAGCGGTTCATTAGAATTGCTAAACGGTCACGGTTCATCCTGTAACGCCACCGATGCGGAAGCCAATCTGGAAATGGCGGAGATTCTTCGCAGGAAAAAGAAACGCAAACGGGGAATAAGATTGTAATATGAATTTTTCTAAATAGGACTGGTGTGTTGGAACAGGAAATACGGTTCATCTCTGCGGACCGTATTTCTTCTCAAATAAATCTTGATTGATTTCACCCCATTCAATCATAGCGTCAAGGATGGGAAGCAAGGAGCGGCCAAGTTCCGTGATGGAATATTCTGACCGCGGCGGCAGTTCCGGGTAAATGGTTTTAGCCACCAACCCGTCTTCCACCAACTCTTTTAGCTGGAGGTCCAGTACTCGTGGCGCAGCTTCGGGCAAGACCTTGTGAAGTTCACTTGGTCGCATGGAGGTATCACGCAATTCATCCAAGATACATGATTTCCATTTGGAATCTATCAAACTCATTGTCAACCGTAACGGGCAACTTAAATCGACAGGTATTTTTCTTTCGTACATAATTTCTATTCTTTGGAACTCTGCAAAGGTAACTATAATTTATCTGAAACAAAGTATACCGAAAAATTATTCGGTATATGAATATTTTTTCAGTACTTGTGGGAATAAGAACTACCCTGTAACTTTGCAAGCAATTAAGGAACAAAACATTTTATCATGAGAGATTCAATCAAAGAATACGAGGCAGTGCAGGCCGCTGCCATGAAATTTGTGGAGAGTGTGGCAAAAGGCGACAGCCGATATGCCCGCGAGTTGTTTACCGATGATGCCGTGCTGTTCGGCTTCCTTGATGGGATGTTGGAACGCGGTTCCATCGAACAGTTCTACCGCAATGTGGATACCGTCAGCGGCGGCGAGGAATTCAAGGCCCGTGTTGATGTGGTGGCGGTGGAAGAAACGCTTGCTGTAGTCCGTGTACTGGAGGAGGGCTGGGGAGGTCGTATCGACTTTACCGACTATCTGCTTCTGCTAAAAATTGACGGCGAATGGAAGTGCGTGGCAAAAGCCTATAATCAAAACTCGAATACCATTCAAAAGAAATAAGAATCATGGGAAAGAAAATTGTCATATTGAACGGAAGCCCACGACTGAAAGGCAATACGGCTGGGCTGATAGAGGCCTTCAAGCAAGGTGCGAAAGAAGCTGGGCATACGATGGAGGTGTTTAATTTGCAACGGATGGACATCCATCCCTGTCTGGGGTGTCTGGGCGGCGGTAAAGACAGACAAAGCCCTTGTGTACAAAAGGATGATATGGCGAAGATTTATCCGCATTACGAAACGGCAGATGTGTTGGTGCTGGCATCGCCGATGTATTATTGGAGCATCACGGCACAACTAAAAGCTGTCATCGACCGCCTGTTTGCCGTGACGGAAAAAAGTCCCGAATACCACACCCCCATGCAGCACTGCGTACTGCTCATGGCGGCAGAGGGCGACACGCCGGACAATTTCGAGCCGGTCGAGCATTATTACCATGCCTTGCTCCGCCATCTCGGTTGGGAGAACCTTGGTGAAGTCTATGCCGGCGGTGTGATGCAGGTGGGCGACATTGCCGGACATCCTTCGTTGGCAAAAGCATACAATTTAGGTAAGACCATCTGAAAGAAGCGCGTATGAAAGTATTGCTCATCAACGGCAGCCCCAACAAGGAGGGCTGCACCTATACCGCCCTGCATGAAGTTGAAATGGTCTTGTGGCGGCACGGGATTGAAACGGAGTTGCTCTACCTCGGCAAGAAGCCGGTAGCCGGATGTATCGCCTGCATGAAATGCATCGAGACTGGGCATTGCTTCCGCGATGATGCCGTCAAGGAGATTCAAGGTAGGCTTGCGGAGTTCGATGCCATCATTCTCGGTTCGCCCGTCTATTACAGCCAGCCTACGGGGCAGATAACGTCATTCTGCCAGCGGCTTTTCTTCTGCAAGGAGGGCGAAATGGCAGGCAAGTTCGGTGCATCGGTCGTGTCGTGCCGCCGTGGCGGTGCTTCTGCCACGTTCGAGCAGCTCAACCAGTTTTTCACCATCTCCAATATGCCCGTTGTCTCTTCGCAATATTGGAACTCCGTACACGGATTCACCCCGGAAGATGTCCGCAAAGACGAAGAAGGGTTGCAGACGATGCGCTCCCTTGGCGAAAATATGGCTTGGCTGCTGAAGAGCAAGGAAGCAGCCATTAAGCAAGGCATAGAAGCACCTGTTTATGAGCCAAGATTGCGTACACATTTTATTCAGAACAAATAAAAAACGGAAAACATGAAAACGATAACATTATTGGCAGCATGTTGCATGACATTGCTGGCCACCATCCCGGCATCAGCCCAAAACAACGGCGAATCCGATAGAACAGGTTGCTGTAAACTCCAAGAACAATGTTCACCCTCAGCATCTTGTCCAAACCTTGAAATGGCGGGGATAGTCAAAGCTATTGAGTATTATATAGATGGCGGACGAAAAGGAGATAGCCAAATCACACGCAAGGGATTTGCTGAAAACGCTACCATGTCGTGGTCTGAGAACGGAAAATTAAAAAGCGTCCCTATTCAGGAGCTGTATGACCTGTATGACCAGCCGCAGAAACCCGATGGTGGTGTTTCGTATAAAATATCATCGTGCAGTGTCGCCGAAGACGTTGCCATAGTGCGTATTGAATCCCAATTCGGATACAATGAGTTTTCCGATATGTTTACACTCGTAAAAGACGGTGACAGTTGGAAGATAATCAGCAAAGTCTATCATAAAAAGTGACGTTATGGAAGAGAGTATCAAGGGAATACTCGAAGCAATCGAATACTATATCGATGGCGCACGCAAAAGCGACCGTAGTATAGTTGCCAAAGCTTTTGCCGATGACGCAACCATGTCGTGGTCAGAAAATGGGGAACTTCGCATTGTACCCATTGAGGCTCTGTATGATTATGGAGACTCGCTCGGCCCGCAGGAGGTGGCGTATAGCCTGACGGAGTGTAGCGCAACGGAAGATACGGCGATTGTCCGTATAGAGTTTGATTTCAGTAAAGCAGGAAAGTTTACTGATATGTTCACGATGGTGAAATTTGGTGACAGATGGAAAATAGTAAGCAAAATCTATCACATAAAAAAGAAAAATGAAGAATAGGCTCAAAACGATATTCGGCATATTTGCTTGTTGTTTGTTTGCCGCTTGCAGCTCTTCTTCCGCAGAAACGGCAAAGAAAGAAGGGCAATCTGCCGAAGGAAAGGAATGGCAGACAATCAAGCCTACGAATGTGAAGAATGCAGTTCAATTGTTCGATAAGGACTGGATGGTTCTTGCAGTTGGGACAAACGGTGACATGAACGCCATGACGATAAGCTGGGGCGGCATGGGCGAACTTTGGGGGCGACCCGTCGTGACGGTATATGTTTCTACCGACCGTTATACACACTCCTTCATGGAACGCAATGATTATTTCACCGTCACCGGTTTTCCGGCAGATAAGAAACAGGCTTTGCAAGTCATAGGGACACGCTCCGGACGTGACGGTGACAAATTGAAGGTTGCAGGGCTGACTCCGGAATTTACAGAATTGGGAAATTCCATATTTAAGGAAGCAAACCTTGCCATTGAGTGCAAGATTATATATAGTGCACCATTCGACATTGACAAGATGTCTCCCGAAGCCAGAAAGATTTATGACCAAGGCATGGGAGTTCATACAATGTATATCGGAGAGATTGTAAATGTATGACGCAAATAATTATTATACAATGGGATTAGTATTCCAGCCATTCATGCAAGTAGCCCGACTTGAATTTACGAGTTGGGCCACTTATTTTTGAGTGTTGTCCAACCAAGTGGCAACGAATACATGACGAAAATAATCATCATAGAAGACAATCCCACATACAATACTTTCATCAGCAAGTTCTTGGCAAAGGCGGGATTCAAGAGCATACAGGTTCATCGCCTTTTTACTGCCAAAAAACATTTGCTGGAAGCCGGGGATGATGACATCGTATTGGCCGCTCTGCGCTTGTCCGATGGCGAAAGCACGGAGCTTTTAAGGTGGATGAAAGACAACGACCGATTGTTACCGTTCATCATCATGACAAACTATGCCGAGGTACATACGGCTGTGGAATGCATGAGACTCGGCTCGATTGACTACATGCCCAAACTTCTGATTGAGGACAGGCTGTTACCGCTTCTCCATACCATTGTCAAAGAGCAGGAAGAGAAGCGGGAATTTCAGAACCGTATATTTGTCCGTCAAGGTACGGCATATCAGAATATGCTGAAACGCATCCGGTTAGTGGCACCGACCCGTTTGAATGTACTTGTGCTTGGCGAAAGCGGCACAGGCAAAGAGCACATCGCCCGCCAAATCCACCTCCAAAGCAAATTGGCTGCCAAGCCTTTCGTAGCCGTGGACTGCGGCTCGCTTACCCCCTCACTGACTCCGTCCGCATTTTTCGGGCATGTCAAAGGAGCGTTCACAGGTGCGGATTACAACGTGAACGGTTACTTTCAAGAGGCGAATGGCGGCACGCTGTTCCTTGACGAAATTGGAAACCTGCCTATGGAAACGCAACAGATGTTGTTGCGGGCCATACAGGAAAACTGTTACCGTCCGGTCGGAGCAAAGGAGAACAAAAACACGAACATACGGATTGTATCAGCCACGAACGAGGATTTGCAGCGAGCAATCAAAGAACGGCGTTTCCGACAGGATTTGTTCTATCGTTTGCAAGGTTATGTGATAACCGCCCCTCCGTTGCGTGACTGCCCGGAGGACATCATGCCGTTGGCCGGATTCTTTCGGGAAGTCTCCAATCGGGAACTTGAACGAGCTGTCAAAGGCTTCGACAGTTCCGCACGGGAAGCCCTGCTTCTTTACACATGGCCGGGCAACGTGCGTGAGTTGAAACAGAAAATACAGAGAGCGGTTCTGCAAGCAGAAAGTGACATGATAACCGAAGCGGATTTGGAGCTGGACTATGAAACCATTGCATCTACCCCCGGCTGTTTTGCCCTAAGAAGCGATGAGGAGGAAAAGGAGCGTATCATACGGGCATTGGAACATACGAACGGAAACAAGATTCTTGCAGCCAAACTGCTCGGCATAGGCAGGACAACGTTATACACCAAAATGGAGAAATACGAGATAACGATAAAAAAGACCATCCGATAAAAATGTACAGGCGATGTTGCCCTGTTTCCGATTTTTATTACTACTTTTGCATCAAGACGAGTGACATTGACAGCAACTTACAGCAAAGCGCAGAAACAGGCACAGTTGCCAATTCGTTACCTCTATTTTAACCTTTCTCTCAAACCTCTTATAAATAAAGAGGTTATAAAAGTCTTCCAGAATTAATCAAAAAAGTTATAATTACGGCGTCATTCAACCGTTATTTTTTTGCGTCTTTTATATTATTTTGATGTTAAAGCCCGTTTGTTTTTCTCATTGTGTAACCGTCAAATCAAATTTAAGGCTCGTTTAATTATTTTTATTTTGTTCTTCGTGCTATTTGCATTATCTTTGCACGAGTAATTCTTAAAATACTGAAATGAAATTAACGCACACATTGATTTTTATGGCGCTGATGTCGGTCGCCGCCGTGTCTTGCAGCGAGAAGAAACAGCCGAGCAACATCATTGCCCATAAACCTGTAAAGAAGGCGCCCTCAGCTCCTGTGAAGATGCAGAATTCTGATTATGAGGATGCCGTGAGTTGGATAGGAAGTTCTTATAATGTCAAGATAAGCCGCAGGGCAGACACCGGTCTGCCGCTGATTGTAGACGACAGCGGCAACAAGTATTACGACAACGTGATAACGCTGAGCGTCGTACGCCCTGACGGGTCAGAGTTTTTCAACCGCAAGTTCACCAAGTCTGATTTTTCATCATATATCGGTGAAGAGTATGCCAAGAAGAGCGCCTTGCTCGGCATTGTGCTTGAGAAGGCAGACGGCGACAACCTGAAATTTGCAGCCAGCGTGGGTGCCCCCGACGTGCTCAGCGACGACTATGTGCCGCTCATCATCACTATTTCGCGTACTGGAGGAGTGAGCATTCAGAAAGACTCGCGCATCGACTCTAACAGCGATCAGCCCGACTATGAGGATGAAGGTGTATAGACTGTTGTAACATATTGATAATCAGTAGATTGTAAAAGGCCGTCTTTTAGCCCCTAAAAGACGGCCTTTTACATGCCGAAAGCATACCTTTTGCAGTGTGAAAGGTATGCTTTTGTATTTTTGCAGAATATGTATGCCGGTCTGATTGGCTATTTCCGCTGTCTGAACTCATGCGGAGTTATGTCGGTTATGCGCTTGAAGAACTTGCAGAAGAAGCTCGGGTTGGGGAAGTTTAGCTCCTCGGCTATCTGCGCTATCGGTGTGTTGCCGTATCTCAGCATTATCTTTGCGTTGGTTATCAGCGCGCGGTCTATCCATTCTTTTGCAGTTATTCCGCTGGTCTCCTTAATCACAACGCCGAGATAGCGCGGCGTTACGCACATCTTGTCGGCATAGAACGACAGCGCGTGCTCCTTCTTGTTGTAGGTGCTCACCAGCTGTATAAACCTGTCGAACATCTCCCTGTTGTGGGGCTTGTTGTGTTCGTCGGTGTCGTTGTGCTTGTTTTTCAGAAACTTATAGTAGTGGATCAGCGAATATATTATCCCGTCTATAGTTTCGTCAGGACAGTCTTTCTGTCGTGCAATCTCCCATGCCGACAGAAACATCCTGTCGGCAATGTTTATGTCGCTCTGTCCTGGTGTGGCCACAAAGTTATAGGCGTTGCGGTTGTATTCGCCCGGAATTTTTCCGCTGAACACCATGTTCATTTTCTCGTTGCTTATCATCATGCCGCACATCTCGAAGTCATCCGAAAAGTGGTTCACCTGTATTATGCTCCCTCTTCCTATGAATGCTATCGAGTTTTTTTCCAGTTTATAGTCTCTCAGGTTTATCGTTATGCTGGCTTCTCCCGCCTTTATAAATCCCAGGCGGCAGTCTTCTATAATATAAGGTGTGCCTGTCTGAAGCAGGCTACTGAACTGCTTGTGTCCTGTGCGCAGCATGCCGACGTCGCGGCCTATAATCTGTAGTGCGTTTTTCTGCTCGTCGATATTTCCTAACATGGATTTTATCTCGGAGAATGAAAAACGTTCAGGATACATGTTGTTTGTCTTCATAAAACGTATTTTTTGAGTGCAAAAATAATGAAAATATGGAATAAAGGCAATAAAATACTCATATCTACACCTTTTTTACGATATTTTAAGTACAAAAGGGACATTTTATAGCTTTATAGGATAATACTTGTAGTGTTATTATTTGCTACCTTTGCACTGTGTTCTTTTAGTTGCCTGTATTGCATTAGTTACTACATCTTGCAGCGGGCATATTAATATGAAATATTAATTATATGTGAATAACAGTGATATGAAACGTTTAATTGTTTTTATTGCGTTGGCCTTGTCGTTTGTGTCGGCCTTCTCTCAGATAACGCTCGACGAGTGCAGGGAGCTCGCCCGTGCCAATTATCCGCTCATAAAGCGTTTTCGCCTGGTTGAGCAGAGTCGCTCTTTGTCGGTGAGCAATGCCTCCAAGGCATGGCTTCCGCAGGTTTCTCTCAATGCCCGCGCCTCTTATCAGAGCGAGGTTACGCGGCTTCCGGTAGACATACCGGGCGTAGAAATCAGTCCGCTTCCTAAAGACCAGTATGACGTCAGCGTTAATGTCAGTCAGCAGATTTACGACGGCGGCAGCGTCAGCTCATCGAAGAGACTTGAAGATGCGCGCAGCGACGTGGAGCGTGAGCAGGTCAACGTGGCCATTTATGATGTCTACGAGCGCATAGATCAGCTTTATTTCGGCATATTGCTGCTTGACGAACAGATAAGACAGGTAAGGCTTCTGCAAGACGACCTGTCGCTGAGCTATCAGGCTATAAGCGGAATGGTGCGCGGGGGAGTGGCCAACCAGACCGACCTTGACGCAGTCAAGGTGGAGCAGGTGAAGGCCGCTCAGACAGAAACGGGCCTTGTTACGTCGCGTGCCACTTATCTGAAGATGCTCTCAACATTTATCGGCAAGCCGCTATCCGGCAGCGTGAGCCTTGTCCGTCCGGCTGAGTCGGATGTTTCGGGCATGGTCAACAATCGTCCTGAACTCGCCCTTTACAGTGCGCAGAACCGTCTGCTCGACCAGCAGCTCAAGAGTCTCGACACGCATCTGCGCCCGCGTTTAGGTCTGTTCCTGCAGGGCGGCTATGGCAATCCGGCACTTAACATGCTTAAAAACGGCTTTGAGGCTTATTATAAAGTTGGCGCAACGCTTACGTGGAACTTTGGTAGTCTGTATACACGTGCCAACGATAAGCGCAAGATTGAGACCGAAAGACTCAACATACAGGCCGAGCGTGAGGCTTTTCTCTTCAATACCGGCCTGCAGAGCGAGCTGCAGCGCGGCAATATAGAGAGTCTGCGCCGCCAGATCAGTCAGGACGACGAGATAATAGCCCTGCGTGAAAACATACGCTCCAAGGCTGATGTCAAGGTGGCAAACGGCACCGAAACCGTCAATGAGATGCTGCGCGACATCAATGCCGTGAGCGAGGCAAGGCTCACAAAGGCCTTTCATGAGATACAGCTTTTACAGGAAATATATAAACTTAAAAACATAAACAACTTTTAGCCGTATGAAAAAGTTTGCATTTATATTCTTGTCCGTGGCCCTTGCGGCATGTTCTTCAGGCAGTTCCGACTATGACGCCACGGGCATGTTTGAGGCCACAGAGGTGATAGTTTCTGCCGAGCAGAACGGCCGCCTGCTCTCGTTCACCGTAGAAGAGGGAGACCGCCTTCAGGCCGGCAGTCAGGTAGGACTAATCGACACCGTTCAGCTCCAGTTGCGCGCCTTGCAGCTCGGCGCCACAAAGGATGTGTATGCCACGCAGCGTCCTGACATAGAGACACAGATAGCAGCCACGCGTCAGGAACTGGCCAAGGCCGAGGCTGAGCAGCGCCGTTATGAGGCTCTGGTGAAGGACAATGCCGCCAACCGCAAGATGCTCGACGATGCAGTGAGCAACGTGCGTGTGCTGCGCCGCCGTCTTGCCGCCCAGCAGTCGTCGCTCGGCAAGAGCACAAGCAGTCTTAACAGTCAGATGACTGCCACAGAGATACAGCGCCGCGAGGTTATCGACCAGTTGCGCAAGTGTCATGTCGTGTCGCCAATAGGCGGCACGGTGCTCGAGAAGTACGCAGAGCAGGGCGAGTATGCCACAACGGGCAAGCCTCTGTTTAAGATAGCCGATGTTGTCGACATGAAACTCAGGGCTTATGTAACAGCCAGTCAGCTCAATTCGATAAAGATAGGGCAGAAAGTCAGGGTGTATGCCGACGAGGGCGAGGACAAGCGCCGCGAGTATCAGGGCGTGATAACGTGGATATCAGACAAGGCGGAGTTTACTCCCAAGACTATACAGACCCGCGACGAGCGCTCAAATCTCGTCTATGCGGTGAAGATTTCTGTAAGAAACACCGACAGTCTAATTAAAATAGGAATGTATGGCGACGTCAGGTTCTGATGCCGGGGGCATAGTATGGGCCGACGGCCTCTGCAAGAAATATGGCAAGACCGAGGCTCTCAGTCAACTCTCATTTAGCGTTGACGAGGGCGAGATTTATGGCATCATCGGTCCCGACGGTGCCGGCAAGACCACTCTTTTCCGCATTCTCACCACTTTGCTGTTGCCTGATGAGGGCAAGGCATGCGTCGACGGGCTTGATGTGGTGGCCGACTATCGTGACATACGCCGCCGCATAGGCTACATGCCGGGGCGCTTCTCGCTCTATCAGGATCTTTCGGTCGAGGAAAATCTAAAGTTCTTTGCATCTGTGTTCAATACTACCGTTGAGGAAAATTATGCCCTTGTGGCTGATATCTACCGTCAGATAGAGCCTTTCAAGGACCGCAGGGCGGGCAAGCTGTCGGGCGGAATGAAGCAGAAACTTGCGCTCTGCTGTGCCCTTATCCATGCTCCGCGCGTGCTGTTCCTCGATGAACCTACAACGGGTGTCGACCCTGTGTCGCGCCGGGAGTTCTGGACCATGCTGAAAAAACTGCGCGATGAACACGGACTAACCGTGCTTGTGTCAACGCCATACATGGACGAGGCGTCGTGGTGCGACCGCATTTCGCTTATGCAGGGCGGCCGATTTATGCAGACCGACACGCCGCGCGGCATTGTTGAGTCTTATGCCGACAGACTGTTTGCTGTTATGGCTGCCGACATGCACGGGCTTATGACCGGACTGAAGGCATGTCCGCTCGTTGCCACTTCGTTCTCGTTCGGTGCAGCCTATCATGTTACGCTCGCGCCCGGTGCAACCCCTGACGCCCTGCGCTCGTGGCTCACAGCAAAGGGCTACGCTGAAGTCGGCATAACGGAGATAAGTCCTTCGGTTGAAGACTGCTTTATGGCATTAATGAAAACATCAGAAAAATGACAGACGAAAAAGTTATAATAGCAGAAAACCTGACAAAGCGCTTCGGCAGTTTTGTTGCCACCGACCATATATCTTTCAGCGTAAGACGCGGCGAGATATTCGGATTTCTCGGTGCCAACGGCGCCGGCAAGACTACGGCCATGCGCATGCTCTGCGGACTGAGCCGCCCGTCGGAGGGCAGGGCAGTGGTGGCAGGCTTCGACGTTGCTTCGCAGGCAGAGCAGGTGAAGCGCCACATAGGCTACATGAGTCAGAAGTTTTCGCTCTACGACGACCTGACCGTGGCTGAGAACATGAGACTCTTCGGCGGCATATACGGCATGGGGCGCAGACAGATAGCCGAGCGTACAGCCGGCATGCTTGCCGACTTGGGGCTCGAGGGCGAGCGCAACTCTCTCGTAAAGTCATTGCCGCTCGGCTGGAAACAGAAGCTGGCTTTTGCGCTTGCCATATTCCATGAGCCGGAGATAGTGTTCCTTGATGAGCCTACGGGAGGCGTCGACCCTGTTACCCGGCGCCGCTTCTGGGAGCAGATATATCAGGCTTCCGACCGCGGAATAACTGTGTTTGTCACCACTCACTATATGGACGAGGCCGAATATTGCGACCGCATGTCGATAATGGTAGACGGAAAGATTGAGGCTCTCGACACTCCCGCTGCGCTCAAAAAGAGCTTCGGGGCCGACAGTCTGTATGATGTGTTTTTCAGTCTTGCCCGCAGGGCCAGGCGCACTTAGGGCTGGGCGGAGTCAGTATTGTTTTTCGTGTTAATGATAATTATATGATATGAGACGGTTTATTTCTTTTGTCCACAAGGAGTTTTGCCATATCCTGCGCGACTGGCGCACCATGCTTATCCTGCTGGTTTATCCCGTAGTGCTGATAGTGCTGTTCGGGTATGCCGTCACCACAGAGGTTAAGAATGTTCGTGTGGCAGTGCTCGACTTGTCTCACGACGCTGTTACGTCTAAGATTTGCGGGCATATTGCCGCCAGCCGTTATCTCGTCATGGCAGCCGCGCCTCACAGCCGTCCGGAGGTTGAAACCATGTTCAGGCGCGGCGACATAGATGTAGCTGTGATTTTCGAGAGCGGCTTTGCCAGCAATCTGCGCCATGGAGGCGATGCCCGTGTGCAGATACTTGCCGACGGCAGTGAGCCTAACCAGGCTGCCGTGCGTGTGCAGTATGTCGAGCAGGTGCTTGCGGCTGCCAAGAGCGATGTCGTGGGAGATGCCGTAGGCCGTGGCTTCACGATAGTTCCCGTTACGCGCATGCTCTACAATCCGCAGCAGAAAAGCGAATACAACTTTGTGCCGGGCGTTATAGGCATGATCCTGTTGCTTATCTGCGCCATGATGAGCAGCATAGCCATCGTGCGCGAGAAGGAGAGCGGCACCATGGAGGTGCTTCTGGCGTCGCCCCTGCCGCCGGCTTGCATCATCCTTGCCAAGCTCGTTCCTTACTTCGTGATATCCTGCATAAACCTTGCGGCCATATTGCTGCTGGCTTTCTATATGCTGCATGTGCCCATGGCGGGCAGCCTGATATGCTTTCTCGGCGTAACGCTGCTTTATATACTCGTGTCGCTCACGCTCGGACTGCTCATCTCTACGCTTGTCAGCACGCAGATTGCGGCCATGATACTGTCGCTGCTGCTCATCGTGCCCACCATCTACCTGTCAGGACTCGTGTTTCCGCTCGAGAGCATGCCGGCAGTTCTGCGCGACATCTCGGCCATTGTTCCGGCGCGGTGGTATATCGATGCGGCGCGCAAGCTGATGATTCAGGGGGCAGATGCCGTTTATGTGGCTGCCGACGCTGCCGTAATGGCTGTCATGGAGGCGGTTTTGCTTGGCGTATCTCTTAAATTGTTTAAAGTAAGATTATAACTGCGTTATGGTGATAAGATATTTGATAGAGAAGGAGTTTTTGCAGATCAGGCGCAACGCCATTCTGCCCAGATTGTTTGTCATGCTGCCTCTTGTCCTGCTCATAGTGGTTCCGTTTGCCGCAAATCAGGAGATAAAGAACCTGAAGTTCTGTGTCGTCGACAACGACCACAGCTCTTTTTCGCGGCGCCTTGTGCAGAAGATAGACGCATCGGCATATTTCTCGCTGGCAGACTATTGCGGCAGTCATTCGGCAGCCATGCGCAGCATAGACGGCGGCAGTGCCGACGTGGCTGTTGAGATAGGGCACGACTTTGAGCAGAATCTTGTAAAGACGGGCGTGGCAGACATTAATGTTGAGGCCAACGCCGTCAACGGCATGAAGGGCATGCTGGCTCAGGCATACATGCTTCAGATAATAGCCGACTATGCAGCGCAGCTTGGCGAGGAGCACGGCATTGATGCTTCGGGTGTGAGCCTTGCCGGGGCAGACGTCAGACCGAGGTTTCTTTATAACGGACAGCTCGACTACAAGATGTTCATGATTCCGGCTGTTATGGCAATGCTGCTCACGCTGCTCATCGGCTTTCTGCCTGCGCTGAACATCGTCGGCGAGAAGGAGAGCGGCACGATAGAGCAGATAAACGTAACGCCGGTGGGGCGGTTTAGTTTTATCTTCTCCAAACTGATACCTTACTGGCTCATAGGTCTGTTCATGCTTGCGTGGTCAGTGTTTCTTGCGTGGCTCATCTACGGAATGCTCCCGGCGGGCAGCATCCTGTTGCTGTTTCTCTATGCCACCTTGTTTCTGCTCATCGTGTCGAGTCTTGGTCTGATAGTGTCCAACTATTCGTCCACCATGCAGCAGGCGGCCCTGCTTATGTTCTTTTTCCTCGTGATATTCATCCTTATGAGCGGCATGCTTACGCCGGTGTCTGCCATGCCCGAGTGGGCGCAGCTCATCACCTATGTCAATCCGCTGCGCTATTTTATCGAGGTGCTGCGGGCGCTCTATCTTAAAGGCAGCGGCTTTGCCGACCTTCAGATGCAGTTTTTCGCCATGCTGGCTTATGCCGCCGTATCGTGGACATGGGCTATATGCAGCTATAAGAAGAGTGCGTAGCCTTTTCAGCGTGGCATGCGGTACCTGGCTTTATCTTTCAGCCGCCGTTCCGCCCTGCCGCTATCGTGTTTGCTGCATCCTTTTGTTAAGGTCTTTGGATGTCTCGGCTCGATAGAACAATGGTTGATAAAATCTGTAGAGCAATAAGTATAATACTTTTTCCTAAAAACTCGTCACTCGTCACATTTGCTTTTAACATATTGATTGTCAATGTGTTGCAGTGTGACGAGTTGGCTTTTCAACTCGTCACACTGCAGTGAAAATCCAGGTCACCAAAGTCACGAAAGGCATTTTGGAGATTAAAATGCCATAATGTGATGAGTTGAAAATCCAACTCGTCACACTCTATCTTGTTGTGTTACAGATATTTACATGCCGATGTGATGAGTGATGAGTTTTTCAGAAAAATTTTTTTGTTTTTCTCCGCATATGTCCTTTCCTGATTTCGGTTGACTTCACACCGTTCTTTCCATGATTAATGTTGATACCAGTTAAACTTATAACTGTTATTGGTTGACAATGTCATTAAAAATTTTAGTTTAATGCCGTGTTGTGAATATCAGATTTTTATGACATTATCATCATTAGCCCCCGTTCTTGTCATATTGCTATTTATCCAAGCAACGCTCCTCATTTTTCCAATATGTCCCCTTTTGCATTCTGATGTGCCATGTTTCACATCGCAATATGCCGTCTTTCGCACGGCAAAAGGTGGCATTTCGCATTACAATATTATTGTTTATGCGAGTAGCTTTATCAGTTTTATTTGTCGTTAATGCAGTTTTGGTTTCAGTGTTCTTTATAGAAAATAAAAAAGCAGGCTAAATCTAAAGACAGATTTAGCCTGCTTTTCAATAACAATGAGTGTTTTACAGCACAAGTTCAACCGGACAATGGTCGGAGCCGTATATCTCGGTGTGGATGCTTGCAGATTTTATTTTTTCTGTCAGGCGGTTTGACACGACGAAGTAGTCGATACGCCAGCCTGCATTCTTTTCACGCGACTTGAAGCGGTAAGACCACCATGAGTAAATGCCTTCCTTGTCGGGATAGAAGTAGCGGAATGTGTCTGTAAAGCCGCTTGCAAGCAGTTGGCTGAACTTGTCGCGCTCCTCGTCGGTAAATCCGGCGTTCTTTCTGTTTGTCTTTGGATTTTTCAGGTCGATTTCCTTATGAGCCACGTTCATGTCGCCGCACACTATTACGGGCTTCACCTTGTCGAGGCGCATGAGATATTCGCGGAAGTCATCTTCCCATTTTATTCTGTAGTCAAGCCTCTTCAGTCCGTCCTGAGAGTTTGGCGTATATACGGTTATCATGTAGAAATCTTCCATCTCGAGAGTTATTACGCGTCCTTCGTGGTCGTGCTCCTCTATTCCGAGTCCGTAGCTTACGCTCAGCGGCTTATGTTTAGTGAATATGGCTGTGCCGGAATAGCCTTTTTTCTCGGCATAATTCCAGTAAGACTCATAGCCGTCAAACTTCAGGTCGAGCTGTCCTTCCTGCATCTTTGTTTCCTGAAGACAGAAGAAGTCGGCGTCGAGCTGTTTGAATATGTCGCTGAAGCCTTTTCCCTCACAGGCCCGCAGTCCGTTTACATTCCATGAAATTAGCTTCATAATGATGAATGGTTTTATATGGGTTAAAAAATAAAGGGCAGACTTTGTTAAATCTGCCCTCATTTACACTTTTATCGGTTTCTATGTAAAATTAGAATTTTGCCATCTTTATGGCATCAATTGCACACTCGTCACCCTTGTTGCCCAACTTTCCTCCGCTGCGGTCTTTAGCCTGCTGCAGGTCGTTGGTGGTGAGCAGTCCGTAGATTACAGGAATCTCGCTCTTGGCGTTAAGGCGTGCAATGCCGTAGGTTACGCCCTGACAGATGTAGTCGAAGTGAGGAGTCTCGCCTCTGATAACGCTTCCGAGGATGATTATTGCGTCATATCCGCCGTTGAGCGTCATCTGGTGTGCGCCGTAGATAAGTTCGAAGCTTCCGGGAACTGTCTTTACGTGTATGTTTTCAGGCAGTGCTCCGTGTTTCTCGAGTGTCCTTACGGCACCTTCGAGCAGTGCTCCTGTTATTTCAGGATTCCATTCGGCAACGACGATGCCGAAACACATGTTGCTTGCGTCGGGTACTTTACCGTAGTCGTAGTCAGAAAGATTGTGCAGTGCGGTAGCCATTATTTTACAGAAACTCTTTCAATATATTTGTCAATATCCTGCGAAACGGCAGAGTTAAGATACTTTGTCTTTATATCCTGATAAATCTGCAGAGCTTCGCTCTTCTTGCCCTGGCTCTCGAGAATCTCGCCGGCCTGGAGAAGGAATATAGGCGAAATGCTGTTGTTTGTGTTGTCGGCAGCTTCGCTGTCGGCCATGCTTGCAGCCTTCTTGAGATATTCAACAGCCTTGTCGAGCTGCTTAACGTGTGCGTAAGCATTGCCAAGTGCAGCTACGGCAGAGGGGCTTATCATCTGATCATCGGCAGGAGAGAACTTGTCGAGATATGTTACTGCGTCGTTCCATTTGTCGAGGTTTGCATAGCAGAGTCCTGCATAGAGGTTTGCCAGGTTGCCTGCATCTGTGCTGCTGTAGTCAGATGCGATGTTTACGAATCCGACATATCCGGCTCCGTCTCCCTTCAGCGCCTTGTCGTATTGCTGATTAGAGAAATACTCCTGACCTTTAGCCAGTGCTGTGCTTGCTTCCTGCTCTTTTGGGCCTGAAACATAGGTCTCATAGCAGATGATACCTGCTACAACAAGGATAATCGCCACGATAGCGATTGAGATTGTTTTCTTATGTCTCAAGAAAACAGCCTCTTTCTGGTTGAGGGCGTCGTTCATTGTGCCCTTCTGTTCATTAAGATTTGCCATTTATATTTATTTTTATAATTAGCGGTTTATAAAGCGTGGCAAAATTACGTAAATTATCTGGTATTGTGAAATTTATTACATACTTTTTTTGTTTTTCATTGATAAATCGAGTAACTTTGCATGACAAAAGCAGCATTGGGCAATCGTAAATGTGTTATTGCCGGTATATGATTTTTATTGCTGTCCTCAAGTTGATAATTTGTCGGTAAATATGTTTTTAAAGAAGATATCCATAGTCAATTATAAGAACATCAGGGAGGCCACTCTCGACTTGTCGCCCAAAATGAACTGTTTCATAGGGCATAACGGCGAGGGAAAGACCAATATGCTTGATGCTGTATATTATATGTCGTTCTGCCGCAGCGCTTACACAACTAGCGACGCCAACGTGATACGCCACGGTGAGGATTTCTTCGTGTTAGATGCTGTTTATGTAAACGATTATGGCGATGAGGATTCTGTGTTTTGCGGCATGAAGCGCGGCTCAAAGAAGCATTTTAAGCGTAATAAGAAAGAATATAAGAAACTGTCGATGCATTTAGGCATGATACCTCTGATATTTGTCTCGCCGTCGGACACGGTGATGATTGAGGGTGGGAGCGAAGAGAGGCGCCGGCTTATGGATGTGGTTATTTCGCAGTATGACAATTCTTATATCGATGCACTTAACCGTTACAATAAGGCTCTGCAGCAGAGAAATACGCTGCTTAAGACAGAGGAAGGGCCTGACATTGAATTGTTGTCGCTGCTTGAGGAACAGATGGCTTTTTACGGAGAGACAATTTATAACAAGAGAAACGACTTTATAGCCGAGCTGACTCCTTTGTTTCAGACGTTTTACAGCCGGATCTCTCAGGATAAGGAAGAGGTTTCGTTGGGCTATGTGTCTCATTGTCAGCGAGGTCCGTTGCTTGATGTTATCCGTCGCGACCGCATGAAAGACCTTGCCGTGGGCTATTCTCTTCATGGTGTTCACCGCGATGACCTTGAAATGCTTATTGGCGGATATCCGATAAAGCGTGAGGGCAGCCAGGGACAGAACAAGACTTTTGTCATAGCCCTGAAGCTGGCTCAGTTTTATTTTCTTAAGCGCACTGGCTCAAAGACCACTCCGATACTGCTTCTTGACGATGTGTTCGACAAACTGGATGCGCAGAGAGTGGAGCAGATTGTGAAGATTGTTGCGGGAGACGAGTTCGGACAGATTTTTCTGACAGACACCAACCGCGACCATCTTGACCGTATATTGAGCAGTTCGTCGCTTGATTACAGGCTCTTTTATGTTGATAACGGCGACATTATGCCAAAGGAGGTTGCCGATGTTTAAGCGTGATGTTCAGACTCTGGCGGATATCCTGCAGAAATGTTTGAGGCAGGACGGACTAGAAACGCCACTGCAGCAGAAGCGTCTCATCGACTCGTGGGATAAGGTCGTAGGTAAGGTTATTGCCGGATATACGGCAGAAAAGTTTATCAAGAACCAGACATTGTTCGTCAAGATTCTTAATCCGGCGCTGCGTGCCGATCTTACGATGATGAGAGACAGACTTGTGAAAAATCTGAACATGGAGGTGGGCGCCAATATCATTGTCGACATAAAGTTCTTCTGATGTTTTTTTCGCATGCCGCATTTCGACATGTGTAGCGATGTGCTGATTGCTTTAAAAAAACATGGCAGCAATCAGATTGTGTCATCATTTTTCAGCAAGCCTATTCTTGCTTGTTAGAACTTTCGCGTATTTTTAGAATCATCGGTACGATTTCTTTGTAAATCTTTTTATCGCCGCGGATGTTTCTCAGAAGCAGGTCGCATGCTTTTTCGCCTGTAAGATGCGCCTGGTCCATTATAGCCGAAAGCTTTGGCGTTACAAAGGCAGACGACTCTGCTTCGGTAAAGCCTATGATGGCTACGTCCTTAGGTATGTGCAGTCCGAGGGTCTTTATTGCGTCAAAGGCAGCATAGGTTATGATGTCGTTGAAGGCAAGGATTGCGTCGGGCCTGTCTTCGCGTTTTAGCAATTTCAGAGTTTCGTTTCGCGCACTTTCGTAGTCGATGTTGCCGTTGATGACAATAGAGCGGTCAATGGTGATGTTTCTTTCGCGCAGAGCCTCCAGGTAGCCGTGTTTGCGGCGCTTGACCATGTCGAGATGTGTTGGTCCGCCGATAAATGCGATGCGCTTGCTGCCGGTGTCGATAAGGTGGCGTGTAGCCTGAAGTGCGGCTTCATCTCCGTTTGACACGACAGATGAGAATATGTCAGGAAGGCAAGTGCGGGCAAAGAATACCAGCGGTATACCCATCTTGTTGATTTCTGTGAAGTGAGAATAGTCTACAGTATCCTGCGCCAGACATGCTATAATGCCTTCAACGTACATGCTGACAAAGTTGTCAATGGCTTTTTCTTCTCTAATATGGTCTTCATGGCTGTTGGCTGCCACAACGGCATATCCGGCCTTCGTTGCAAAATCTTCTATTCCGTCGAGTACGGCCGCATAATAATGTGTTACCAGATTCGGTACAACTACGCCTATTACTTTGGGCTTCTGTTGCCTCAGGCTTTGTGCGAATGGGTTAGGGCGGTAGTTGAGCTTCTTGGCAAGCTCTTGTACGCGAGTTCTCATTTCCTCACCTACTTCGTGGCTGTTTCTTAATGCGCGTGACACTGTCGCAATGCTGACTCCCAACTGTTCAGCCATTTCTTTTAAAGACGTTCTGCGTGCTGCCATTGCTACCTGTGTTTGTCGAATTGTTGAAGGAATAGTTAAATGATTATTGCAAATGTAATCAAAAAAAATAAAATACGCAAACGTTTACGTAACTTTAATAAAAATCGCTCAAATAGCAATGGCTCATTGCCGGATTTATGGCATACTGAAGGTTATGCGTAGATGTAATGATGTTGCTGACAGCGGTGAAATATTGTTTTCAGGAGCACTATTGAAGCGTGTAGACTGATACCGGGATTTGCGCCTGCGGCACCGGTTGTGGGTATGACAGTTTCCTGATGTCCGGTCAGATGGTGAGTATATTGTTTCTCCCATTTGGGGCAGAATGTGTGAAAAAGCACAAACCCTTAAGCCATTCTGTAGTTAGCTTAAGGGTTCGTGCTATGTCGAGACAATTTAATTTATACTTTTTTGCAGATAAGGAGATTACATGGGCAGAAGCTCTTCGCCCTCAAGTTCACATGAAGTGAATCCCATTTCTTTTGCTTTTTCTTTGTTGAATGCAAAGTATGTGGCTTTACCTTCCGTGCATATCTCGCCTTTTGAGTTTTCGAGCGTAACCTCAATAGTTACCAGGTTGCGTCTTTGTTCGGCTATGTGCGCCCTCAGCGTGATTTGCGGTTCTGTTGTCATTACCGGCTTCTTGTATCTTATTTCGAGATGAGTGGTCATTCCGCTTGTCTGCAGTTTTCTGAAAATCACCCATCCGGCTATCTCGTCAATGAGCGTGCACAATATGCCTCCGTGCATGGTGTTTATCCATCCCTGATAGTGGGTCTGCGGTTTCCAGAAGCTTATTATGTCGTCGCCGTCTTCAAAAAACTCCATATGTACACCTATCGGATTGTCGGGGCTGCATCCAAAACAGTTGTATCCTTCCTTATCCATCCATGGATTTTTAATCTTTCTCATAGGCAATAAATTATTTATGGTTGTTATCTGATTTCAGTGTCACCATGTCTTAGAACGTAAGTCGCATCATAAGCCTTACGCCGTTCTTGGTTGCCGTAGGCAGATGGTTGTAGTTCAGACGGTGTACATACTGAATATGTATAATCTTGAATATATTGTGGATTCCGGCAATTAGCTCAATATACGGACGCTTGCTGTCCATTATGTATGAACCTTCCGGGAATTCCATTAACATACCGTCGCCTGCGTTTGCTGCCAGGGTAGGGTTGTTCTTGTCGGTAAGTGTGCCCCAAAGGCATTTTATGCCAAGCCACTCGCGCCACTTTAGTTTCTTGAGGAGCGGTATGCGGTTGAATATCTTTCCGTTCAAGTCCCACGATATGTCAAGGCTTGCGTATCTGTCGTTAAGGAACTCCATGTTGTTTATCAGGTTGAATGTTTCGTCACTGATGATATACGACAGGTTGGCGGCCGGCATTATGAGCAGCGGGAACGGCACCTTGTTCCATTGTATGCCGCCTTTTGCCAGGATGTCAATCTTTCCCCAGCTGTTCAGCCACAGGCGCTTGTATATGCTTGCTTCGGTGAAGTTGTAGTCGTAGTCGCCTCCGAGGAAACCTTTTATACCTGTGGTGTGCGACAGTGTGAATACTGGTGCGTCGAGGTTCACGGGCAGACGGCGCTGCTTCGTATTTATGAATGTCTCACCCGGAGCATATCTCAGTTCAATGCGTGCTTCGGTTGTCCTGAATTTTCCCTGTCCGATCATGGCGTCTTCCATGCCGACCATAGACAAAGGCTTGAAGAAAAGGTCGCCGCAGGCTTCGTTCTCTTCTGTCTTCAGGCTTATGGTCGTTCTGAATCCCCATTCCTCTTCACGTTCGAACGAGAGTTGCTGGCGGTTGTAGAACATCATTTTTTCAACCTTAGTCCATTTCAGAGCCGTGAACACGTTATCCTTGTCGGTGTGCATGAATTTGTCTGAAGGTGAACATACGTCGTAAGTAGAAGTGAATGTCAGCGTGCGTTTCGGGAACTCTCGCGGAAGATATTCCTTCTTGTTAAACGAGTATGTCAGCTCGCCCTTGTAATAGTTCTTGCGGCTGTCCCATCCGCGTGCATAATATCCAGACAGGAACCAGTGCGGGTTAAGGTTAGCCGTTGTCTGTGCGCTGATACGAGTGCGCACTCCGTCGATGAAGTTAGAGCTTATCATCGTGTTGATAGGTCCTATGTCAACCTTGCTCGGATGATTCTGACTTCCTGTCTCAACAAAGTTCTCTATGAATGCCCTTACACCAAAGATGATATACTTGAAGGCTTTCTGCTGACTCAGGTTGTTGATGAATGCATCCATCGAACTTTCACTTTTTGTCAGCTCCACGCTTCGGTATTTGTCCCAGAAAGCTTCGTCGCGCATCATGGCATTAGACTCATGCAGCACTTTCGTCTTGCCTTTAAACAGTTTGTCGGGCAGTTCGTCAAAGGCATAGTCGCTCATTCGTGTTGTTCGTATGACTATGGCTTTGGTTAGGAACTTGGCTATCGACATTTCAACGAACATGTCGTCGGTTGTCAAAGCCCAGTCACCTTCGGGCAGGCGGGTGTATTCCTGTATAATCTGAAGATTGTCGACAAAGTTGACGTCGCTTTTCTTTGGAAGCGTCAGGTTGCATCGTTTAACGTGCAGCGTTGAGTCGGCCAGAATCCATATTTCGCCCCTGAATCCGAAGTCCTGCTGGTTGTTGGGCAGGAACTGCAGATGGAAACACTTGTCTCTGTCAACATATACGGTGTCGACAATGTAGAAACGGTAAAATGATATGGCGTCCTTGCCGATAGGGCTGGTAAACGGATATTGCAGCAGACGGATCTGGTCGTCATACAGGTCTACGTCTGTGAATACGTCTTTTAGCACGTTGTTCAGGATGTCTCCTGTTTCAATCAGGTCGTTGACACCCGATGAACTTTGTCCCATTATTATTGACTTCTCGGTCTTAGGGTCTTTTCTGTATATGTTTCTTGTAACTGTCTCGTCGACAGACAACGGCAGAATGAGCTTGTTGTTGTACGGACAAGTCTCAATCTGGTTAATCAGCCATTTTTTCTTTTTCAGTTTTTCGTTCTCAAGCTCGGTAGGCTTAATGTCGTTTATGGCGAACGTTATTTTCTGATATTTGTTAAACTGATAATAGTCGTGGTTGGCAAGGTCGGTGCGTTTCTTAGCCGCAATGACACGCTTCATCAATTCTACTGCCGGATTGTTCTTGCGGCTGTATTTGCTTCGCTTCGTCTTCACCGTTACGCCTTTCAGCTGCTTGGTGTCAGTTTTGAGCGTGATTTTCATTTCTGAAGGCGTGTTCGGGCCTATCAGAATGGTGAGTTCCTGATATCCAACGGCGCTGAACGTTAGCTTCTTACCGTTAAGACGCTTTATAGAGAAGCGTCCGTAGGCATTTCCCGACGTTGCAATCTTCTCTTTTTTATATTGCACGCTGGGAAACGGAATGGTGTCGCCGGTGGATTCTTCAACAACAACACCTGTTATTGTCTGTGCGCCTGCTGCCTGTGCCAGTATTAAAAGAAGTAATATCAGAATATTTTTCATTATATGATTTTCTGTTTATTTTGAACCGTTGTTGTTTTTAGCGTATGAAGGGTCCGGTGTCCTTTGCATTAAAGAATCTGACTCAGGTCGGTTATGATCTTGTCAGGTATGGTCTCATCATATTTTTCGTCGGTCCAGCCTTCGCCTTTGAACCATATAGTCTTGCATCCGGCTTTCTTGGCAGGTGTGATGTCCTTGTAGAAGCTGTCGCCTACTACTGTTGTGTCCGCGGGATTTAGCTTCAATGCCTCTACGCCGAGGGTGAATATGCGCGGGTCGGGCTTGCGTATGCCAACGACGGCCGACTCTATAATATTAAGAAACAGATTGTCGAGTCCGAACTCCTTAAGCACCACGCTGATGTTGCCGTAGAAGTTGCTCACGAGCACCATCGGATGATTCTCGTTTATGCGTGTCAGCACCTCGCGGCTGTGACTCGTCTCTCTCTTCACCTCTTCATAAAGGTCTTCGAGTATGGTCTTATGGCTTTTTACATATTCATCCTCTGACACGTTCCAGTAGCCTTCTGCCATGAGATATTCCATCTCTATGCGCAGTTTTGTGTCGAGCGTTTTGTGGAAAGTGTATTCTGGCTGAATTATGGGGTGTGAGCCTAACGTGCGTTCTGCATGAACGTATGCCTCGCGAAACTGTTCTTCAGTTACAGGTATGTTGTGGCGGCTGTAGGCATGCCATAGCACCTTGCCCCAGTGGCGGCCGGCTGTGTCGAGCGTGCCGCCGTAGTCGAAGATATATCCTTTTGTCATTGAATCTTTTTTGTTATTTTCTTGCACAGTGATTCATGCTTCTTGTGCATGTAGATATATAGAATGTTCATCAGCGTTATCTCTATGAGCATGTACACCCACGGGCAGCCGAGCAGGCATGTAACGTAGATGCATATTGCGCGCGTATTGAAAGTCAGGATGTTGGTGTACTTCATCAGCGGACGGCTTCCCTCAAGAAACTCCTCTCTGATGTCGGCCGGCACCTGCGATGCGCTGCCGTATTTTTCTTTCATCACCTTTATCATCTTCTGGAAAGCAGGCGAACGTTTCTCCTGACTCTTGCAGTAGTTGGCGTAGTTGTAGTAGAACAGATGCTCGAACAAGGCTCCGCGCCTGGGCAGCGACTTGTATATCTTTATCTGACTTTCGTAAGTGTCGAGTTCGCTGCCTTCCTTGCCTTTAAGGAAGAACAGGTGTATCTGACGGTAATAGTCGGAAAGCGAGCTCTGAGGCGAATGGCACATCACTCCGGCTATGAAGGCAATGACCCATATCCACAGGCCCCATTGTATGTCAAGTCCGGGGATGGTCTGTCCCATCATGCGGTATGAAAGGGCTGCATATATCGCAAAGAACCACACGTCTCCTGAGAAGCCGTCGAGCACTCGGCCAAGAAGCGTCTTCTGTCCTGTAAGGCGTGCAAGCTGTCCGTCGGTTGAGTCGCAGAAGTTGGCAAACATAAGCAGCACGATGCCTGCAATGTTGTGCATTATGTCGGTGTATGAGAACATCCATCCGGCACCGACGCCCAAGAATATTGACAGTATTGTTATCGTGTTAGGGTGGACGCCTAGCTTCTTCCACATCAGGGCGAACATCAGTCCGATGGGGCGCGTGAAGTGAACGTCGAGCCACTCTTCCGTATCTTGTGATTTCAGTGATGCGTTAAGCATCTCTTTAAAATTGCTCATAAGTTTCTTTCTGTTTTTTATAACGTTACATTTTTTTGCAGATTATCTCTGCCATGGCCTCGGCTGCCTCTTCGCGGCATCTTGAAAAGCTGGGCCAGTCGTTAAAGTCTATTATTGCATACGAGCCGTCCTCGCGCACAATGCAGTCGCCTCCGTATATGTCGATGTTTATCAGCGATGCAGCCTTCTCGGCGTCGGCCTTAAGGTGTGCGGTGTCAAACTCATAGTGGGCAGGCTTGCCGTTGACACGCTCGTCGCCGAATTTCGACACGCCGTCGTCGCCGGGATAATATGTCCTGAAAAAGTCGGTGCCCCTGACGCCGTAGAATTTCACGAGGTCGCCCTTGACGTGTGCGGTTACCACAATCTGCGTTATGCCTCTTGCTGCAAAAACGGCTATCTTGTTGTCTCTTTCTGTCTCGTCTGCCGCGAACACCACGTCGTCTTTGCTCTGTGCTGCTTCGTCGCCGCGCTTAATCCAGTAGCCGCTGTTGCCGGTGAGCGGTGCCACGGGTATGCCGTTGCTGCGCATCACGCTGTCTATGTTGGCCCTTGCGCATGCCCTTACGCCTTCGGGCGAGTTAATCACCGTTGTGCCTAGACGCAGCTGTTCCTCCAGAAAGTTTAGCGTTGAGCTGAGGCGTCCCATGGTAAGAATCATGTCAGCGTGTCCGCATTCACCCAGTTGCTCTTCCTTTACGGCTGTTGTTTCGTGCCCTTTTGCCTGAAGTCTTGAGCATACGGCGTCCATTATGGCCTTGTCTTTTTCAACGGAGTTAGGTGAGAACTTTTCGGCACGGTATATAGCTATCACCTTCTTCATGACTCTCCGTTCAAAAACTTTTCAGCCTTGGCTATGTCGCCGGCATGGTCAATGTCGAGCACCTTGCTGAAGAGCCTTGCCTTCAGGCGGCATCCTGCTGCAACGAGCGCGCGCTGAAAGTTGCGCATGCGGCTGTCTCCGCGTTCTATACACTGCCGCAGGATGGTTATTGCTCCGGGGGTAAGTCCGTAGATTCCGCCGGAAATAAGCTTGCAGCCGTTCTGCTCGTCGAAGAATCCCGTTATGTTCATGTCGCTGTCTGCTCCTACATACAGCGGCTTTTCGTCGTCGATAAAGTCGGTTACGCCCATCATTCCGTCGGCTGTTCCGTTCTCAACACATTCGTTAAACTCTTTGATGTATTGTGCAAATTCTTTTTCGTGGAATATAGTGTCTACCGTGGTCAGGCAGAACGGGCCGTTTTCAAGATATTTGCTTATTTCGTAGAAGCTGTGCATCGAGCTCGGTGTGCTCTTCACTATATATTCAAGCGGCACGGCTGTTCCGTTAAGACCTTTCTCCTTCAGCTCTGCCAGATGCTGGCTGACGGCAGTCATGTTGCTGTTGCATATTACGATTATTTGTTCCGCGTGGTTATCCATGAACACGCTAATCAGCCGGTCAATCAGGCAAACGCCGTTGACTTTGACCAGAGGTTTGGGGGCATTTACGCCCTCTTTTGCCAACCGTGAACCTTCGCCGGCGGCAATAATGGCATATTTCATAAAGATATCTTTTTACTCAATGAGTGCGCAAAGTTAGCCATTATTGATGAAAGTAGAAAACTTTTTAGTGTATTTTTGTTTTTGCATAAAGGTTATAATTACAATATCTTAGCCGCATTTCCGCTCTGAATGTGCCTAAAATTAATGTGTTTGAATATCCTTGTTATTTTATCTGCATATCAGTGTCATTAATAAAATTTAATATGTCGGCAGGTCTGTTATTGTGGTTTGTGCCGTTCTGTAATGTCGTCAAGCGGCGGCAATGCCGTTCGTTTATATATATTTATATAGGTGTGGCAGCACTGGTAGCAGCTGTATCAGCCTGCATTTCAGATAGTATATTCATCATTTGTGTCATGCACGGCATGGAGTGTGTGGTGACCTTATAGTATAAAGGATGGTTATGGATTGATGAGGCGCTTGTGCTCGCCGTACATCATATTGCAATATGTCTGCCGGATAATCATAGCAAAGTGTCAGACGGATTATGTCTGAGTTTTTGTGTGAAATAGAAATGCTTTGTCGTTCATATCAGTGCTTTTGGTAAATCATGTTTACAAAATGCGGCAAATGTTACGTTTCTTTTTGTAAAAGCATGCCTTTTACCGTTCCAAAAGCCACGTTTCTGACTTCAAAAGCAGTGAGTTTGCAGTGCATTTTGCTGCCTTTTATATGGATTTTATGTGATGATTTGTTGCACAGATTGCCAGGATTTGAACTAACACGCTGATTTAATATGCTTTACGTCTGCACACTAATTCTGCGTTATTTTCGGATAAATGATTTTAATTTTCAAATACCCTCGTTGTGCAACGTCGACAAAAATCATAATGAAAGCATATGGCGGCAGATGCTTTCATTATGATTTGGGTTAAAAGTAATGTAGTTGAAAAAATATTATGTCATGATGCCTGTATATAAAATATTTCGCTATCTTTGCCGTCGGCGGTAGTGCCCGTTTCTCTTTCTGTTATGTCATATGCTGATTGTAGGCACGTGTATATTGGCAGAGAGAGATGGGGTGACTGCTAAAAACCTTTCGGTGTTTCGGCTCATTGCGAGTAAACATTGTTTGTTTTATTTGATATTAACCTCTAAAATTTTAAGGTAATGAGAAAAAATGTTATTCTTACGGTCATTGCGCTCATGATGTCTTTATCTTCGGTCATGGCTCAAGACAAGGTTTATCAGTTGTCGAGTCATATACTTGACATTAACACCGGTCGCCCTGCGCAGGGCGTAAAGATTGTGTTGTCTAAGCTGTCAGGTGAAAATAACTGGAGCGTCATGGAGGAAAGAACTACCGACGGGAACGGACGCGTTAAGGATTTTCTTGAGAAAAGAACAGGTGCAGACAACCGTGGCGTGTATAAACTTACATATTACGTTGCCCCGTATTTCGAGTCGCAGGCACAAGACACTTTCTATCCATTTATCGACGTGGTGTTCGAGATAAAGGACGATAGTCATTATCATGTGCCGATAACGCTTTCGCCTTACGGATATTCTACTTATCGGGGCAGCTGAACCCGGCGCAATCTGCGCCTTCATGCAGGTCTGTCTGCTGCTTTTCTTATGGCATTATGTGCAGATCTGATTGCCGCATATTGCTGATTAATGTTTTCTGCCGGTGTGTCTACGTCGTCCGGGTCTTGTTTCAGGCAAGATATTCCGGCGATTAAGGGAGTAACACATCCGGCAGAAAACATTTTGGTAAATAATAATTCTTCAGTATTTATGCACACATCCGCTCGGTGCTTATCTCACATTTACGCTCCCTGATCCGGTTACGCTCTCATCATGTTTATTCACCTTGCCTTGAATGTCGATAGAGCCCGAACCTGTTATTTTGCTTTTTGCATAGCCGATGTTGGCGTTGTTAAGCTCTATTGAGCCCGATCCGGTTATGCTGCCGGTAACGTTTTTAATTGTTGCGTTGCTGATGCTTATCGAACCTGAGCCAGGAATGCCCATGTCGCTTTGTGCCGTAGTGAGACTGTTTATTTCAATGCTTCCGCTGCCCACGACGCCTATTGACGATTCGTTGCATATTATGCTGTTGATAGAAATGTCTCCGCTTCCGGTTATCTTCAGCTTCAGCCTGTCGGTGTCGATGCTTTCTTTTGCGCTGAAGTTACCTGAGCCGAGAACAGACACGCCTCTTATGTTGGGCGAGGTTACATATACGTTGACATCCTTGCGCGGATTTCTGAGCAGTGACATCAGTGATATGCTTTTCGACTCTTCCTTGATGTGCAGCGTGTTGTCCTTGCTGTATATCTTCATCCGTTTTATGTCTTCCTCATTTCCTGATACTTTTACGGAAGTTTTGTTCCCCTGTATGAAGTAGACATTGTTGCTTCCTTCAATGCTGATGTCGGTAAAGTCGTTTACGTTTATGTTTCTTTCTACATAATTTTCACTGTTCTTTACGGCATTCTCCGTCTTGCATGCCTGTAGCGCAATGGCCATCAACGGCAATAAAAGTAGTCTGATATTCATATTCTTCATATTTTTATTTTGTTCTTTATATCATTAAGACGTAACAGAAGCTGAAAAAGTTGCACGCCATCAGACTTTTTTTCAGGATTAATAAATAATCTGGCAAGTCAGACTATGAATCCCGTCGGACGTCGGTCTGTATGTTGTTCAGCTCACTCTGCATATTGATGCTGTTGTCAGTCTTTTAATTTCCTTGGTTGTCTTGCGGTCTGCTTTTATCTGCATAGGCAGTAGTGCCGGTAAAGAAAGCAGGTGCTTGCCTGCTTGATGCAGCGTAAAGATACGGCAGGATGACAACGGCTGGTCAGGATAAAAAACGAAAAAAGGTTGGCTCAGGCCTTACGGCCGTTGCCAACCCCAGTTTAAACAGTTTTGATTATCTGAGAATATTATTATTGTCTTTCCTCAAGAAACTTTCTTGCGGCGCGCAGCTGATGGCGCATGATGCTGACAAACTCTTGGCTCTCCTGCAAAATGTTAAGATAGAGCAGCGACACTTTCAGGTTTGTGCTGTTGTCCTGATACATGTGGTCTATCACATTCTTGCGCATTGCAGACAGCTCTTCTTTAAGTTCCTCTGCTATGGCGAGAGTCTCCTGATACAGGTCGTATCTGTTGGTCGAAATCATCTGCTCTGTGTGGTTCATCAGTTCGCTTATCTTGCGGCGCACGCTTTCAAGCTCGTTGAGATAAACCTTAGGCAGCGGGTTGAAGTTGTTGTCAACGTGCTCCTTTATCGGGTCGAGCATACGTTTCAGACAGTAGATAAACTGCTGGTTGCTGTTGGCTCCCAGATGGAACCATGTGTTGCGCTCGATAGCTATGTCTCCCGGTATGCGTCTCATTGCAAGAAGTTCCTTGCGGCGGAATTTCTTCAGCTGCGACTGCTCCTCTTTCAGTGCGCTTCCGCAGTGGCGCAGTTCGCGCAGGCTCTCGTTGCTGATGCCTTCAACTATGCGGTTGTACTGCTCAAGTGCAAATCTTGTTACGAAGCTCTGTGTGCGGGCAACATGCTTTGACAGCAGATCCCATACAATCTCTTTGTCCTTTGTGCGCATCATCAGCTGGAACACGTCGTCTTTCTTCTCCTCCTTCACCTTCTTTGCATAGTTGCGGTTGCTTCTCCAGAGCAGATAGATGTCGAGGCACATGAAGGCAATCATTACGATGAATCCGCCGAAGTGCATCAGGGCACATACTATTGCGCAGACTGCAAAGGCAACGCCGGCTGTTACGAACCATCCGCCGATTACTGATATTACACCTGTTACACGGAACACGGCGCTCTCGCGGCTCCATGCGCGGTCGGCAAGTGAGCTACCCATGGCAACCATGAATGTAACGTATGTAGTTGAAAGAGGCAATTTATAGTTTGTACCAACTACGATGAGCAATGCCGCAAGCACCAGGTTGACAGCTGCACGCACCTCGTCGAATGCTGCGCCCTGAGCAAGTATCACTTCTTCTTTGTTGAATCTGCTGTCAATCCATTTGATGGCTTTGGCAGGTATTATCTTTGATACGGTTTCGCCGATGTCCTGTGTGGCTCTTACCATACTGCGTGCCACGCGTGATGATCCGAACATTTCGTCGCCCTCATCCTGACGGCTCAGGTCAACGCTGGTCTTAACCACGTTCTGTGCCTTCTTTGATGTGGCCATTGCTATGATCATTATGATTCCGGCAATAAGCAGATAGAGCAGGGGACTCTTGGCTGATGTCATGAGTGAGTCCATCATGAATGAGTCGTAGTTGCCGTGACCGTTGGCAAGGAAGTCGTTAAGAGAGTCGAGACCGGCAAGAGGCACACCGATGAAGTTTACAAGGTCGTTGCCTGCGAAAGCCATGGCAAGGGCGAATGTGCCGAGAAGCACAATCAGCTTGAACACGTTGATGCGCAGAAGATGGATTATCTCCATGAGTATTGTTGAGGCTATCAGTGTGATAATCATCAGCATTGATGTGTTCTCCTCAATCCATGTACGCGCTGTCTCAGCGATATACGGCGACTTGCCGATACCCTTGATAAGGATGAAGTATGTAAGTGTTGTGAACGCTATACCGCCGAATATGGCTATTGTGTAGCGCAGGTGTTTCTTGTAGTTGAATGTAAAGATCAGTCGTGAAATCCATTGCACGATAATTCCGAAGAAGAAGGCGATGGCCACCGACACGAATATGGCAATGATTACGCTCAGCGCCTTGTCGCTGTTAAGCAGGTCGTAGATGGTGAGTGACGGATCGGCATGCATCTTCAGCATAGCCAGGATGAATGTACCTCCGAGAAGCTCGAACACAAGCGATACTGTGGTTGACGTAGGCATACCGAGAGTGTTGAACACGTCGAGTATGATGACGTCAGTAACCATTACGGCCAGGAATATCGTCATTACTTCCTGAAAGGTGTAGTTCTCCGGCCTCATTATGCCATGGCGTGCCACGTCCATCATTCCGGCGCTCATCACGGCTCCGATAAGTACACCGACGGAGGCAACTATCAGCACCGTACGGTATTTGGCTACCTTGGCGCCAATGGCCGAGTTTAAAAAGTTAACCGCGTCGTTGCTGACGCCAACAAACAGGTCGAAGACTGCAAGCAAAAGCAGAAATGCGACAATTAAAAAATAAATTTCTGTCATAAACTGTAATTTGTTATGAGTGATTCCGTTTTATTTCACGCTGCAAAAGTAGAAAATACGTGTTACAGCGGTTTTAAACAGATGTTTCATTTGTGTTACAATTATGACATTGCGCACTTTTTTTGTCGTATTATATAATAAGGTATACCTTTGTGTTTTGTGGCGGCAGCGTTGTGTTATATTGATTTTTTGCAGGTTAAGGTGGTAAAAGTTCCGAATAGCACTGTGCCGGTGATAACGGCATAAGGGCCGGCATGGGTGAGTCTTTTTGCGTTATGAGTCAGACCGCTTGACCATGCCGGCCCTTATGCGCCGATGTTGCGGACGTTGCATTACACCCTCTGCTCGGTGTTGTTCAGTTTCAGCATGTTTTCGGGCACGCTGCTTTTTATTGTATCTATGAGCATGTTGAGCACGGCATGCCTTACGAAGCTCTTTGTCGTCATCATGATAATCTCTCTTGTCGGTATGGGGATGGCGAAGGGGCGTATCAGTTCTCGCTGCCTGTCGGAAAGCTGCGGCAGGGCAAGTTCGGGTATGAAGGTTATGCCCTTGCCGTTCTCAACCATGCGCATGAATGTCTCTATGCTCCCCAGACTATATGTTGTTTTGCTTGTGCGTGCCTCCTTAAGGTCGCAGAATTTTACCAGCTGGTCGCGGAAGCAGTGCCCCTCGTCGAGCAGCCATATAAATTCGTTGTTAAGGTCGGCCGTGCGTATGCTCTTTTTCTCAAACAGCCTGTCCTCGCGCGACACGTATGCAATGAACTGCTCGTAGAAAAGTGTGGTAGATGCAAAATGCTCCATGTTGTCCAGCCTTACCAATATGGCCGCATCTATTTCGGCCCTTGCGAGGGCTCTCTTTATTTCTTCGGTCTTCATCTCTATGACCTTTAGCTCCATTTCAGGATGCTGCGATGTAAGCTGAGGAAAGAAGCGCGGCAGCAGATAAGGCGCTATGGTGGGCAGTATGCCTATCCTGAATGTTCCGCCAAGAGCCTGCTTGGCCTCTGCAACAATGTCTTTTATCTTTCTTGCGCGTATCAGCACCTTCCACGACTGCTCTATCACTTTCTGTCCTATGTCGGTAGGAGTAACGGGCTGTGCCGTGCGGTCGAATATCTTTATGCCCAGCTCGTCTTCAAGCTTTTGTATCATGGAGCTAAGTGTGGGTTGCGTTACCTTGCAGTATTCGGCTGCCTTGGCAAAGTGGCGCAGTCTGTAGACGGCCACGATATATTCCATTTGTTGTAGTGTCATGTTGCTGTTGCTTTTTGTCTTCAGGCCGCAAACATACACATAAATTCTGAAAAGATAAATTTTTGAGCCGAATATTTTTGTGCTGTCATCATTTGTGGGTATGCCGTTTTGTATGTTCCGCTGCCGCATGCGGCTTAGTCCCTGCAGCAGTGTGTTTTGCCTTGTTTCAGGCAGGTGTAGATCCATGTCTGTATGTGCTTTACGGGGCCGTTATAGGTTTTGTCTATCATGCAATAGAAAAAATCTGTTTGCTTTGTTTTGTGTCGCAAACTATCTTTGCATTGTCAAAACGACATAGAGCTGAAATTTAATAATAACAATTTAAAAAACTTATAGAAATATGGAACCAATTATCAATGCACAGATGCCTGAGTTCAAGGTACAGGCTTTTCAGAATGGAAGTTTCAAGACAGTTAGCAACGAGGATTTGAAAGGCAAGTGGGCTTTGTTCTTCTTCTATCCTGCCGACTTCACTTTTGTTTGTCCTACCGAGCTCGTTGACCTCGCAGGCAAGTATGAACAGCTGAAGCAGATGGGCGTGGAGGTGTTCTCTGTCAGCACTGATACACATTTTGTCCACAAGGCATGGCACGATGCTTCTGACAGCATAAAGAAGATTGAATATGCAATGCTTGCCGACCCCACAGGCGTGCTCTGCCGCGGATTCGGTGTGATGAAAGAAGATGAAGGCGTGGCTTATCGCGGAACATTCCTCGTGAACCCGGAAGGACTTATAAAGATTGCAGAGATACAAGATAACAGCATAGGCCGTAATGCCGACGAGCTCTTGCGCAAGGTTGAGGCTGCACAGTTTGTGGCAACACACGACGGCGAGGTTTGTCCGGCTAAATGGAAGGCTGGCAGCGAAACACTGAAACCCAGCATAGACTTGGTTGGTAAGATTTAGTCTTTATTGTTCGGCCGGATTTTCTGATATGACATGTCAACGAATCCGGCCTTTCTTGACTTTTACGGACAGCATTTTTTAATTTATAGAAAAAAACAGAACGGGTATGTTGGATAAAGGTATATTAGATCAGGTTAAATCGCTTTTGGGCGGACTGAAGTCTGAAATAGGAATTAAGGCCGTTTGTGGCGCTGCGCATACAAAGGCAGAGGAGTTTGGCGACTTCTTGAAGGATTTCTGCTCATGTTCAGACAAGCTGAAGCTTGAACTGACCGTAGAGGATAGTCTCAGACTTGAGTTTACATTATATAAAGACGGCGCCGACACAGGCATCGTGTTCCGTGGCATCCCCGGCGGCCATGAGTTCTCATCGCTGCTGCTTGCAGTTCTCAATGCCGACGGACAGGGAAAGAACATGCCCGACGATATTGTTGCGCGCCGCATCAGGGCCATCGGTGGTGATATAAAGCTGCGCACTTATGTCTCGCTTACATGTACCAACTGTCCTGACGTGGTTCAGGCGCTGAATGTTGTGGCACTGCTCAATCCGTCGGTGAGTCATGAAGTTATTGACGGAGCACTGTGGCAGGACGAGGTTGAGCGTCTCGGCATACAGGGCGTACCGTCTGTTTATGCCGGCGACGAGCTTATCCATGTAGGCCGCGGCGACTTGTCGGCATTGCTGTCTAAACTTGAAGAAAAATTCGGCACTGCTCAGACTGTCGACAGCTTCGAGCCTGTTGAGCGAAGCTATGACGTTGTAGTTGTTGGCGGAGGACCAGCCGGTGCGTCTGCCGCAATCTATTCGGCTCGCAAGGGGCTCCGTGTAGCCGTTGTAGGCGAGCGTGTCGGCGGTCAGGTTAAAGACACCGTCGGGATAGAGAATCTTATCTCGGTGCCTCACACCACGGGTGACAAGCTGGCATCCGACCTGATGAGCCATCTCGGACATTATGCCATTGACGTGTTTGAAAACAGAACGGTGGTGAAAGCCGAACTGGGCGGTAAGCAGAAGTATATCCATGCGGCAGGAGGCGAGAGCTTTGTTTCGCCGGCAGTGATAATAGCAACAGGTGCAAGCTGGCGCAGACTGGGCGTAGAAGGTGAGGCCGACTATATCGGCCGCGGAGTGGCTTTCTGTCCTCATTGCGACGGTCCGTTCTATAAAGGCAGGCATGTGGCAGTCATCGGCGGAGGCAATTCGGGCATAGAGGCAGCCATAGACCTTGCCGGAATATGTTCAAAGGTAACCGTACTTGAGTTTGCAGATGAGTTGCGTGCCGACACAGTGCTTCAGGATAAGGCCAGAAGCCTTGACAATGTTGAGATATTCACGTCGATGCAGACAATGAGAGTGATTGGCGACGGCAAGAAGGTGACGGCCATTGAGGTGAAAGACCGCAAGACTGAAGAGGTGAAGACCGTGGAGCTCGACGGCATATTTGTGCAGATAGGTCTGGCAGCAAACAGCAAGTCGTTTGAAGGTCAGCTGGAGCTTACGCCGCGGAAGGAGATAAAGACAGATGCTTATTGCAGAACCTCGATAGCAGGCGTGTATGCTGCCGGCGACGTTACCGACGTGCCTTACAAGCAGATTATAATTGCGATGGGCGAGGGTGCCAAGGCTGCCCTTTCTGCTTTCGACGACAGGGTGAGAGGACTGATATGATGCCTGAGTGCGGTTTAGTTCAATAGGTAATAATCACATATTTTCATTTTATAAGGTTTATAGATTTTTATAACATTATTTTTATTCTTCATGTTAGCATTAGCATGCCTTTTGATTTGCGAAAGGCATGCTTTTGCGTTGTAATATGTGTCCTTTTATATCGTGATATGTGCCCTTTTGCGTTATGATATGCCTTCTTTTGTGATTTATATGCAGGCATATCCTTTGTCGGGTATAATGAGGTTCAGACAACTGATTATACTTATGTCTGTAGGTGAGTCAACCTTTACCGTAAATGCAGCATGCTTGTGTCATCTAAAATCAGTAAAACGGCTGTTTGAAGTCAACCAAAATCAGGAAGGACAGTGATAAGAATACACGAAAATATTTTTTTGCAGAAACTCGTCACTCGTCACATTCCTTTCCATCTGCCTGATAATGAGGTGGTTAGAGTGTGATGAGTTGAAATCCCGACTCGTCACGGATAATTATGTGTGACGTTTTAAAATCATAACTCGTCACACTTTAAATCATTGATTGTCAGTTTGTTATGCATGTATGTGACGAGTGACGAGTTTCTGCAAAAAAACTTTTTCCGGTTTGTCCGCAGCGGTTTGTGTTATGGGCAGCAATATGCCTTTATGCATTTTCTGTGTAGCTATATAAAAAGAAAGACACCGTTATTCTCAGATAACGGTGTCCATCTTTATGTCGTTTTCCTCATGAGGAATTTCTTTTTCTTTCTGAAAGTCGAAGCATACGCCTATCTTGTAGGCCTGTGGAATATTCTTCAGAAATCTGTCGTAATACCCCTTTCCGCGTCCCAGCCGGTTGTTGTCTGCATCGAAGCTCATGCCGGGCACGACAGCCGTAGTAATCTTGGCGTAGTCGGTGAAGAGTTTTCCGTTGGGTTCCATTATGCCGTAGCTGCCCTCGGCCAGGTCTTCCTTGCTTTCATACACCCTTATTTCCATGTTCTCGCCGTCAATTACCTTTGGCAGCAGCACCGTCTTGCCTTGCCGTGCCAGCAGTTCCACTGTGTCGTGAGTGAACACTTCGTCAGGCAGCGAGTAATACATTAATATAGTGTCGGCATTGGCCACCTCGCTCATGCCGAGCAGCCTGTTCATGATCGGAAGCGACAATTCTTCCAGTTGCTTCCCGGTGAATTGCCGTTTCCTCTCGCGTATGAGTTTTCGCAGTTCCTTTTTTTCCATGGTTATGCTTTTAGATTCATCTTCATGTCAACGTATGGTACTGTCGTTCCCGTCATGGCCGTCTTGCCGTCCTTTTTCTTGTCTTTTGACTCCGGCTTTTTGGGGAATGCCGCATTGTTCTTAAACACATTCAGCGCAGCCTTTATCACGTTGTCGTCAAGATTGAGATATTCAATCCAGTCTTCCTCGTCCATGATGTTGTATATAATCCGGCTGTTGATGTATCTTTCGAGCAGGTTGTGCGATTTCTTTATCATCAGGTTGCGGCGCTGCAGTCCGTGCTTGTCGGCATAGGTGGCAAACTTGTCTACGGTGTTCTGCTTTACAAGATAGTCGGCAAGCTCCATCATTTCGGTGAAGTTGTTGAGCTTAAGGCGGTTGTCGTCGGTATAGACGAATGCAAACTGCAGTATTAGTCCGCTCATGCTTGCCTCCTTGAAGTATGAAGTTATGCCTAAGGTGTCTTCCGGTACGAAGATGTCAGGCGTTATGCCTCCTCCGCCGTACACTGTGCGGCCAATGCTTGTGTGATAAGCCGGTCCGGTGTGCTTGATGCTGTCCTGTGAGAAGAACTCACCATGCTGATATCTTACCAGCAGGTCTTCCTCATAGTCTTTGTCGTCGCCCATCACGTATGGCTTCTGTATGCATCGTCCTGACGGTGTGTAATAGCGTGCCACGGTCAAGCGTATCATTGAGCCGTCGGGGAAACCGATCTGCTGCTGTACGAGACCCTTTCCGAACGAGCGGCGGCCTATGATTGTTGCCCTGTCGTTGTCCTGCATGGCTCCGGCAAAAATCTCTGAAGCCGATGCCGATGTCTCGTTTATCAGCACTACCAGCGGGATGTTCTGATAGCTTCCGCGCCCGTCGCTCTTGTAGTCTTGTCTTGGCGACTTGCGGCCCTCTGTATATACGATGAGGCGGTTCTTGGGCAGGAACTCGTTGGCCATCTGAACGGCCGACTTCAGGTATCCGCCTGTGTTGTCGCGCAGGTCGATTATCAGGTTGCTGAAGCCTTCCTGAGAGAGCTGCGCCAGGGCGATGAGAAGTTCGGGATAAGTGTTCTCGCCGAAGTTCTTTATCTTGATGTAGCCCGTGTTGTCGTCGAGCATGTATGTTGCGCTGACGCTCTTCTGCGGAATGTCGCCTCGGGTTATAGTGTAATATTTTATGCTCTTTTGTCCGTAGCGCTGCACGCCTATTTTCACCTTGGTGTCTTTAGGTCCTTTGAGGCGTCGCATGGCTTCTTCGTTTGTTACGACCTTGCCAACGAAAGGTTTTCCGTCTACGCTCACAATCTTGTCGCCGGCAAGGATGCCTGCCTGTTCAGCCGGGCCGTTCTTTATTACGCCCTGCACGTGTATGGTGTCGTTTCTTATGACAAACTCAATGCCCACGCCCGAGAACGAGCCTTTCAGGTCGTCGGTGGCCTGCTGTACGTCTTTAGCACTGATGTAGACAGAGTGGGGGTCGAGGTCAGACAGAATCTGAGGTATGGCCTTGTCGACGAGCGAGTCGATGTTAACCGCGTCAACATACTGGTCGTCTATGATGTGCAGCAGATTGTTCAGGCGGTTGCTGCCCGAGTTTATTATGTTCAGGCGGTTGCCTGAAAAGTGGTTAGCGTAGAACGTACCTATTATGATGCCGATAATCACACAAAGAGCCATCAGCAACGGCATCATGCGGTTTGATTTATTCGGATTCATGTTCGTCAGGATTTAGATATATAACTTCAATGTCAGCTCTTTTAAGAAGATTTATGCCGTCTTCAAGTCTGTATCTTTCGCCATATACTACACGCTTAATGCCGGCCTGAATTATCAGTTTTGAGCATTCTATGCATGGAGCAGCTGTTACGTATAGCGTTGATCCGTCGCTGTTGTTGGAGCTTCGCGCCAGTTTTGTTATGGCGTTTGCTTCGGCGTGCAGCACGTAGGGTTTTGTAACGTTGTTGTCGTCTTCGCAGACATTCTCAAAGCCGCTCGGCGTGCCGTTATAGCCGTCGCTGATAATCATTTTGTCCTTAACCACCAGGGCTCCTACCTTGCGGCGCTGGCAGTAGCTGTTTTCTGCCCAGATGCGTGCCATGCGCAGGTATCTCAGGTCAAGCAGACGCTGTTTTTCTTCTTTGTTCATTGTGTTTATATGTGAAGAATAGGTTATTTCTCTTACTTTTTCTTGTTCGAAGGCTTTTTTATGCCGTTGCGTTTCAGCAGGGCGTCTATTGTGGGTTCGCTGCCCTTAAAGCGCTTGTAGAGAGTCATCGGGTGTTCGGTGCCGCCCTTTGAAAGAATGTCGTCGCGGAAGCTTTGCGCTGTCTCCTGATTGAATATTCCGTGCTTCTTGAACACGCTGAAGGCGTCTGCGTCGAGCACTTCGGCCCATTTGTAGCTGTAGTAGCCGGCAGCGTATCCGCCAGCCATGATGTGGCTGAACTGCACGGTCATGCAGGTGTCGGGCAGCTGTTCGGTAACCATGGCTTTCTTCCATGCTTTCTTTTCAAACGGTATGATGTCTTCGTCGAACGTCTCTTTCTTTGTATAGTAGGCCATGTCGAGAAGTCCGAAACTTACTTGGCGCAGACATGCGTATGCAGCCATGAAGTTGCGGCTCTTCACAATGCGGTCGATCAGCTCGTCGGGCAGAGGCTCGCCTGTCTGATAGTGGAAGGCGAACGTGCGCAGAAATTCTTTCTCAACAGAGAAGTTTTCCATAAACTGTGACGGCAACTCTACGAAGTCCCACCATACATTGGTGCCTGAAAGACTCTCGAATCTTGTGTTTGCGAACATGCCGTGAAGCGAGTGCCCGAACTCATGCAGGAAGGTCTCAACTTCGCCCAGTGTCAGCAGTGCCGGCTTTTCGTCGGTAGGCTTCGTCAGGTTCATCACTACGCTTACATGAGGCCTTACGTTTTCGCCCTTGCGGTCGATCCATTGTCCCTGATATTCTGTCATCCATGCACCGCCCTGTTTGCCCTTGCGCGGATGGAAGTCAGCGTAGAACACGGCAAGATAAGAGCCGTCCTTGTCGAACACCTCGTAGGCTTTCACGTCGGGATGGTAAACCTGTATGTCCTTGTTCTCCTTGAATGTTATGCCGTAGAGCCTGTTGGCAAGGCCGAACACGCCTTGAATGACCTTTGACAGTTCGAAATACGGGCGAAGCATCTCTGAGTCGATGTTGAACTTCTTTAGCTGCAGCTTGTGAGAATAATAGCTGAAGTCCCACGGCATCACCTTGAAGTCTTTGCCTTCAGTCTTCTTTGCCAGTTTCTCGATGTCGCTCACTTCCTTTACGGCAGTAGGCTTGTAAGCGTCTATGAGGTCGTCGAGCAACTTATACACGTTGCGTGCGTTTCCTGCCATGCGGTTCTTAAGCACGTATTCGGCGTATGTCTTGAAGCCGAGCAGTTGTGCTATCTCGCGTCTCAGATTAACCAGACGCTTGCATATTTCAAGATTGTTTTCTGTATTCTCGTGTGTACACACCGTGTTGCGTGCCATATACATCTGCTTGCGCAGTTCGCGGCATGTAGAATATGTCATGAATGGACTGTAGCTTGGAAAGTCGAGCGTAAACACCCAGCCTTCAAGATTGCGCTCCTTTGCAGCAACGGCAGCAGCCTCGCGTGCCGTGTCGGGCAGTCCGTCGAGCTGTTGTTCGTCAGTTATGTGCAGCGTATATGCCTTGTTCTCTTTGAGCAGATTCTGAGAGAACTGCAGCGACAGCATGCTTGCCTCCTCGGTAAGCTTGCGTAGCTTCTCCTTGCCCTCATCGTCGAGCAGTGCTCCGCTGCGTACAAATCCGTCGTAGCAGTTGTCGAGCAGTCTCTTTTCTTCAGGCGTGAGCTTGCGGTGGTGCATGTGCACGGCCTTTATGCGCTCAAACAGGCGTTTGTTGAGCCTTACGTCGTTGGCATGCTTTGTCAGTATGGGCTGCAGCTTCTGCGCCAGCGCGTCCATCTCGTCGTTGGTCTCAGCACTGAGAAGATTGAAAAACACGGTTGACACGCGCGACAGCAAGTCGTAATATCCGTCCTTGTCTTCGTCCACGTTGATTATCGTGTTGTCAAAAGTAGGCTTGTCAGGATTGTTTATAGTCTTCTCAATCTGTTCGTCGTCACGGCGTATGCCCTCCATGAAGGCCTCCTCAAAGTCTTCAAGGCGTATTTTCTCGAATGGCACGGTGTCGTGCGGCGTGTTATATTGTTCAAAAAAAGGATTTTTGCGTTGCTCTTCTATTCTCTCTTCATTCATACTCACGTTTCCCTAATTTTTGTTTACAAAGGTAGTAATTTTCTTTCTTCTGAATAATAATACGGAAGAAAAATTTAGCTAATATTTGTTATATGTCGGCTTTTGTCTGCCGCTTGTATATCAAATTGGCTGATAAGCTTCCTACATGAGCATTCTTTCGAAAGCATGAACGCAGAATTCACCCCTTCTGAGCGATATAATTCCTTCGTCGTTCATGGCTTTCAGAGCTTTCGATACGTTGAGGCGGCTCTCGCTGATCTCTTCAGCGAGCCGCTCCATCTTTATGTTTACAATCTTCTTTCCGGCAGGTCTCAGGCTTCTCTCTTCGATGAATCTGGCTATCTTTTGCCTTATGCCTTTCGGACGTAGTTTCCACATCTGTCTGTCTGAGCGTTGCGACAGCGTGCAGATGATGTTAAGCAGGTTTAGTCTGAATATTTCGTAATTGTCAGACATGAGCATCACTTCTTTCTTTCCCAGGCATATCAGGTCGCAGTTTGTCTTTGCCGCAAACGTTCTTGTATAGCGCTGCATCAGTCCGAAAATCCTTTCGGGCTGAAGTATGTTGGGGGCTGCGAGTGTTTCGGTTATCGAGTAGCTCTTGTCGTCCGAATGGCATGTGGTTGTTATCTGACCTTTAACCAGAAAATAGAGCTTGTTGCAGGTTTCGCCTTCATGCACAATTACTTTTCCTCTTGCAAACGACAGTTGCCTGAATTTCGTTTCCGAGAGTATCTGCTCCAGGTCGTTCCGGCTCATACCCTGAAAGAGCGGAAGTTCAAGCAGGTGTTCTTGTAGCTCCGTGTGCATGTGTATGCGCTGTTGTTATTCTGCAATCTTGTTTTTTAGCGACGGCGAATACCATACGGCATTTTTGCCGTTTTTGTCTGAATAGATAAAATATACCATCAGTTCGGGATGCCTGTCAAGAATGGCTTTTGCCTTTTCAAGTCCCATCACCATGAAGGCTGTGGCATAGGCGTCGGCCGTGGCGCAGTTGTCTGCCAAAACAGTTGCCGACAATATGTTGTGCTGTACAGGATAGCCTGTTATGGGGTCGATTGTGTGGGCATATTTCTTGCCGTCTTTGTAGTAGAAGTTGCGGTAGTTTCCGCTTGTAGCCATTGCTTTGTTGGTTACGTTCAGTATGGTCTGTATTTCCTGATTTGTGTTTAGCGAGTCGTCAACGGGCTTTGTGACGCCGATTTTCCAGGGCAGTCTTTTCTCGTTGATGCCGCGTGTAACAATCTCTCCGCCTATTTCTACCATAAAGTTTTCTATGCCTTTGCTTCTCAGCAGTCGGGCCACGGCGTCGCTTCCGTAGCCTTTGGCAATGGCGCTGCAGTCGAGCATTATGCGCTTGTCGTTCTTTACTATTTGTTTCCCGTCAAGCCTTACTTTCTTGTAGCCTATAATCTGTTTCAGACTGTCTATTGCCGCTGGCGTGGGCTTCGTGTCGTTTTTGAATCCGAAGCCCCATGCGTTTACCAGTGGAGCCACTGTTATGTCGAAGGCTCCGCCTGTTTCTTCAGATATTTTTTGTGCAAGGTTAAACACGTCTGTGAACATGCTGTTCACTTCAACCTTCTCGTTGCGGTTTACTTTTGATATTATTGAACTTTTGTTGAACGGAGACAGCGATGCGTCAACCTTCTGCAGCTCTGCCTCAATTTCTTTCTGCAGGTTCTTGTCGCTTTGGTATGTGATGTTGTACACCGTACCGAATATGAATCCTGTGTTGTGCTGATAAGGCATTGTGCGCTGCTGCCGCACAATGATTATTGTCCCAATGATTAGAAATATGAGAAAAGCCAGCTGCAGGGCCAATTTCTTCTTGCTTTTTTCTCTGTTCATCGCTGTTCTTGTTTTAGTCTATTGTCTTTCAGAAGTTTATATGTCTATCGATACGTTGAACGTGCCTCCGATGTTAGATCCTCCGGTCTTTCCGAATCCGGGCACATACCATGAGTTGCCCAGTTCGCCGTCATCGTAGGCTATTCTGCTCTTGTATCTTACGCTCCATCCAAGATGCAGAGGTCCCCATATCTTTGCGTCTACTCCTATTACTGCTTCAATCCAGTGATAATTGCATTTCACGCCTTTCGCTGAATATACGGCAGTGCTTCCCCATACGGGGTCGGTGATGTCTGGATGCGACAGGTCGTATTTAAACGAAGTGAAAGCGTATCTTGCGCCGGCATAAAGCCTGTATATGTCGTGCTTGTTCTTTAGCAGGTTGAAGTCGATACCGATTTTTGCGTATGGTGCGCTCGTCTTGTATGATATTTTGGTGACGTCGTTGTCATGGTCTGCCTTGCCGAGGCCAAGCTCAAACACAGGGAAGTATTTGTCGCGCAGGTTTATTCGCAGCGCGGCTTCATACTGTCCGTAGTCGCCAAGAAACATCTGTGCCGGTCCGACCAGGTCTACTGATACGGCAAAGCCCCTTAACAGGGGCACGCTGTCTTTCTTCTCCACGTTCTTTTCCTGCGCGTTGGCCGTTGAGGCCAGTAGGAGCATCAGGCTAATTGCTATGCTTGAAATATATGAAAAAATGTTTCTTCGATGTGTCATAGTTCACGTCCTGATTGTTTATTGTTATCGAGTCGATGGCGTTGTGCGTGCAGCTTACGGATGTTATCTTGTGGAAGAATGCCGGTGCGCAGTCAACCGACTCGAAGTGGGGCTTGTTCTCTTTCTCTACGGTCACTGTGTCAAGTTTTGTAGTCTTGTATAAAGTGTCCTTCGTCTCTATGAAAAACACGTCCTGGTTCTGCGCATAGCTTATCGGCAGCGAGAATTCGGTGGTCTTTACGCTGCGGTTTATCAGCACAGAGTCATTGCCGTCAACACGGTTTGTGAATATTGTGAGCGTGTCTGCCAGTGTGTCAACCTTGCCGTCGGGCGTCATCAGCTGATATTGTGTGTAGACAAGGCTGTTGAGCGGGCAGTCGATAGACGAACACGCTGCGGTGGTTATCAGCAGCGTTATGAAGTATAGCGGCAGTGCTGCCAGTGAGGGACGCAATAGTCTGCGTGCCTTGCGGCTTGCCTTTGTCGTGACCGACTTTATCGTTTTTATCTTAATTCCTGTCATGGCATGCTTGTTCTTGTAGCAGCTTTATGTGGCGTTGTTGTTTTCTATGTGTTATTTTCTGTTTTCGCCACATCTTATTTCTTCAGATATCTGATAGTCGTTACTGTCTGAAGAGTTGCGGCTGATGAGGTCGCCGAGGAATCCGGCAAGAAACAGTTGTGTGCCTATAATCATCATTGTCAGCGATATATAGAAGTAAGGCGTATCGGTTACGAGGCGCATCTGCTGACCGTTTGACACCGCCACCAGCTTGTCTATGCCGATAATGGCTGCAGCAATGAAGCCTATGAAGAACATTATTGTGCCGAGGAAGCCGAACACGTGCATCGGCTTGCGTCCGAAGCTGCTCAGGAACCACAATGTTATAAGGTCGAGATAGCCGTTGAAGAAGCGGTTGAGGCCGAATTTCGACTTGCCGTATTTGCGCGACTGGTGATGAACCACTTTTTCGCCGATCCTGTCGAATCCGGCATTCTTTGCCAGATACGGGATATAGCGGTGCATCTCGCCGTACACCTCGATGTTCTTTACCACGTCCTTGCGGTATGCTTTAAGACCGCAGTTGAAGTCGTGCAGGTTCTTTATACCGCTTATTTTACGTGCCGTTGCGTTAAACAGCTTTGTGGGGATTGTTTTCGACAGCGGGTCGTAGCGTTTCTGCTTATATCCCGAAACGAGGTCGTAGCCGTCTTCAGTTATCATTCTGTAAAGTTCCGGTATCTCGTCGGGAGAGTCCTGCAGGTCGGCGTCCATTGTTATCACCACGTCGCCCTGAGCCTCCTTGAATCCGCAAAACAGGGCAGGACTTTTTCCGTAGTTGCGGCGGAACTTTATACCCTTCACGCATTCGTGCTCCTCGCTCAGCCGGCTTATCACATTCCATGAACCGTCGGTAGAGCCGTCGTTGATGAATATTACTTCATAAGAGAAATTGTTTTCCTTCATCACACGCTCAATCCATGCGTAGAGTTCGGGCAGTGATTCTTCCTCGTTATATAATGGTATTACGACTGATATGTCCATCTTATCTGTGTTTTAGAATTTACGTTTATATTTTGATTTCAGCAGCGCGGCTATCGGCCAGCTTATCACAATTCCCAGAAACAGGTTGGTTGTAAGAAACTGCAGCGCTATGTCGATAGGGCGGAGCGTTGCTATTGTGTCCATTGTCATCTTCATTTCATCGGCCTTTATCCCGTAAAGCGTCATGAGCGACTTAAACTCAGGGCTTGATGTCATGGCCGTGTACTGGGCGAGCATGAAGCCGTGGTCGATAAACTGAAAGTAGATATATTGCGCAGCAGCCATCAGCAGCGATGCGTAAAAGTATGTCAGCAGGCTGTAGCCGTATGCTTTCCAGTAAGATATCACTCCGTCAAGAATATTGTCGCGGAAGTTCTTTAAGCGTATTGCCGATACTACAATGGCTGATATGCCAAGAACCATCGATGCCATGTTCAGCACGGGCTCATAAAACTGTCCGATGAAGCAGGCAAAGCTCAATATCCACATTCCGCCCATTATGGCGCCGTCGATGCGCGCGTAAGCTTTTATTTGTTCGTATTCCTCGCGTGTAGTCATTATTGGGGATTAATTGATTTTTTTCGTTTGTCTGTCTGAAGCGTGGTGTCTTATGGGGTGTTGCATCAGCTTTGACACCCGGCGCCATACGCCTCATGAGAACATAATCGGGTGCAAAATTACTTATTTTTCACCATATAATTATTAGCTGTATGAGTTTTTTTGTTTTTTTATGTGAAAGATGTGCCGTCGGCGTGCGTTATGCCTTCGGCCTCGTGCCGCCTTTATATATGGCCATTGTGCATGTCGCCTGTGCCGATTCCGCATGCTGCAAGATATCGCTGATTTCAAAAAATAAGTTAAAATAGCACGAAAGACGATGCAAAAATGCTTTGTTGTTAAACTTTATTATTACCTTTGCAGCCGCAAAGACGGGTAAGTCTTGTACGGCCAGCTCCCTTCGAATCCTCCAGGACGGGAACGTAGCAAAGGTAGTTGGTTGTAGCGGCGCGATACAAGTAGCTTGCCCACCCGCCTCTTTAGCTCAGTTGGCCAGAGCACGTGATTTGTAATCTCGGGGTCGTTGGTTCGAATCCGACAAGAGGCTCAAAAGAATTTGAACGATTAAAGGCAGATACCTGTTAGGGTGTTTGCCTTTTTTTTTGTGTCCTGTTTTTATGAGGTGCTGCCGTGTATTGTGTTTTCCTTATGACGTGGGCGGCAGTGTTGCGGGTGTGTCGTTTGTAAAGCTATGACGCAGATTTTGTATCTTTATGATAGTTGGTCTGTGTCATTGTTTTTGGATAAAATAGAAAATCAGAATCACTAAAATCCGCTTTACAGATAAAGAATGTTTACGTTATGAAGCAAAAGTTGTGCTTTCATGCTGTAAAAGCAATGCTTTTGCATGGTCGTTTCAGGCATATTGCAGCTAAAAATAAGGCTGTTTTGCTGTCAAAAACAGTGGTTTTGGCTTGTTTCTACGCTGAAATAACTGCACAAAATCTGTGCGGCGTGCGTAACTGCTTGTGATATAGCTGCTTACGTTTGCACACGATTTCGTACTGCTTTCACGGCCGGATGATTTTTATTTCAGAATATCGCGGCTGTGGAACGTCATCTGAAATCAGAAAGAAAGCATTTTGCGTAATCCGCTTTCAGTATGTCGGCAGCCGTTGCGCCCTTTCCCGTCCGGCTTTATTTCGTGTCTGCTCGTGTATTGCGGCGGGGCCGATGGCCATAATTTACCATGCCGTATGTTTGTGAAGTATGCTTATTTTCTATATCTTTGCATATAGAATATGAAAATGAACAGAAACCATATCTTGCAGCTTGTTACCGAAGGCGAGCATGTGCATCAGGACTTTAAGTTTGCCATAACAGACGCATGCAAGATAGCGCGCAGTCTTTCTGCCTTTTCAAACACCGAGGGAGGGCGGCTGCTTGTGGGCGTTAAGGATAACGGCAAGATCGCCGGCATACGTTCGGCCGAGGAGATATACATGATAGAAGTTGCCGCAACGCGATACTGCAGGCCGTCGGTTACTCTCGACAGTCAGATATATAAGGTTGACGGCAAGGATGTGCTTGAAGTCAGTGTGGCCGAGAGTCAGCATAAGCCCGTATATGCCGTTGACGAGGACAAGAAACCTAAGGCATACATTCGCATTAAGGACGAAACGATACTTGCCAGTCCGGTGCATCTCGATATCTGGCGTCACGACCATAAGGATGTGATGATAAGATGTAACGAACGGGAGCAGTGCATCTTGCGCCTTTTGGAGAAGTATGGCGAGATTACGCTAAACAGGTGTGTCAGACTGTCGCATATTCCCCGCCGTCAGGTAATCAGCCTTTTGGCCGACTTTATCCGTTTCGACCTGGTGGAGACTGTTTTCAGAGAGCATATATTTTATTTTAAACTTAAACAAAACCAATAAGCGTCATGGAACTATTCACACAGATAATCAACGAGACCAACGACATTCTCTGGACTTACATACTTGTAGTAATGCTGCTGGGCTGTGCCGTATGGTTCAGCATCAAGACTAAGTTTGTGCAGTTTCGCATGATAGGAGAGATGATACGCCTGCTGGGCGACTCCACGGCAAAGATAAACGGACACGAGAAGCACATATCTTCTTTTCAGGCTTTCACCGTGTCGCTGGCAAGCCGCGTCGGCACAGGCAACCTTGCCGGAGTGGCAACGGCCATCACTGTGGGCGGTCCGGGTGCAGTGTTCTGGATGTGGATTATAGCTTTGCTTGGTTCGAGCAGCGCATTTGTCGAGTCGTCATTGGCGCAGTTGTTCAAGATAAAGGGCAAACACTCGTATATCGGCGGACCGGCTTACTATATGGAGAAGGGACTTAAAAAGCGCTGGATGGGCATTCTCTTTGCAGTGCTTATCACCATAACGTTCGGTTTTGCGTTCAATTCGGTGCAGAGCAACACCATGAGCGCTGCTCTGCAGAGCGCGTTTGCCGTTGACCCAGTGCTGTCGGGCGCCGTAATATCGGTGCTTACGCTGTTTATCATCTTCGGAGGCATCCATCGCATCGCGGCGTTCAGCAGCGTCATAGTGCCCATAATGGCTGTTGGCTACATCCTGCTGGCGCTGTTTGTCGTGCTGACCAACATTAGCCGCATACCCGATGTCGTATCTCTCATTGTAGGCAACGCCTTCGGCTGGCATCAGGCTTTGGGCGGCGGAATGGGCGCGGCACTTATGCAGGGCATAAAGCGCGGACTGTTCAGCAACGAGGCGGGCATGGGCTCGGCTCCTAATGCTGCCGCCACAGCCCACGTAACCCATCCCGCCAAGCAGGGCTTCATACAGGCGTTGGGCGTGTTCACCGACACATTGCTTATCTGTTCGTGCACGGCTTTCATCATTCTGTTCAGCAAAGACAGCGTAGACAGCAGTCTCGACGGCATACAGCTCACTCAGGCTGCACTCACCAACGAGGTTGGCAGCATTGGCACTATCTATGTTGCCATAGCCACTTTGTTCTTCGCCTACAGCAGCATTCTCGGCAACTATTATTACGGCGAGGCCAACATACGTTTCTTCACGTCGCGCCAGTGGCCCGTGTTTGTCTATCGTCTTCTGGTTGTCGGCATGGTCATGTTCGGCTCTTTGGCAAGTCTTAATCTTGTGTGGAGCCTTGCCGACGTAACTATGGCCCTGATGGCTCTCTGCAATCTCGTGGCAATATTGCTTTTGGGCAAATATGCTTTCAGGCTGCTCGACGACTATCTAGATCAGAAGAGAAGGGGCATAAAGAGTCCTGTCTTCCGTAAGGAAAGCATGAAGGACATCGAGCAGGACCTTGAATGCTGGTAAGCTGAAAAGCATTAATATTGTATGTCTGTGGCTGAAAAATGCCGCTTTGCAGGCGTCTGCAGCACAAAATGGCATAAATTATGCGCTTTTGCATGAAATAAATTTATCAAAGATTTGCAGAATTAAAAAACAGACATTACCTTTGCAGCCGCAAACACGGGGATAGCTCAGTTGGTAGAGCATCGGTCTCCAAAACCGAGTGTCGGGAGTTCGAGCCTCTCTTCCCGTGCAACAGCATAGAGCCGCAGCCAATAAGGTTGCGGCTTTTGTTTTCTTGATGGTTGTTATTGCGCCATGCCAGGTTTGGATTAAACCGGCAAAATCGTTATATTTGCATCGCCATAAACATTATCTCTGAAGATATGAACATAGAACAGTTTCGCGATTTTTGCCTTACCGTGAAGGGTGCTGAAGAATGTTTCCCTTTCGGCAGCGATGTGCTTGTGTATAAAATTATGGGAAAGATGTTCACATATTGCGGTCTGGAACCCAAAGACGGCTGCTTTATCGCCAACATGAAGTGCAGCACGGAGCAGTCGGCTGAACTCATGGAGCGATATGACGGCATATTCTTCGGTCGCCACTCTGACAGAAAATATTGGATAACGGTGGCTCTCGATAGCGATGTGCCAGACAGTCTTATCTGCGAACTTATACTTCATTCGGTCGAAGAGGTGGTGAAGAAGATGCCTAAAAAGATGCAGCGCGAATATGAGTCACTGACAGAATAATGGCTTTATTGGGCACTTGTGGCGTGAGTGTGCGGTGGACGGTGCTTATCGTCTGACTCTCGCCGGATAAATTATTTTATGTCGAATTAAATAAAATATCAGATATGCAGATTCTTATTGGATGCGCGAAGGATATGCGCGGAAGTGATGACGGCAATTATGGCATTATGACCGAGCCGCGTTTTGCCGGCGAGGCTATGCACAACGCATTGCAGATGGCGGGATATGATGAGGCCGAACTGGCTGACATGCTTCACTGCAACGCAGACATTGCGCGGCAGAACCGGCTGAGATATATGCACTTTGCGGGCGAAGGACCAAGACTTCAGGCTGTTTTGGCATATACGGGTGTGGTTTATAAGTATCTCGATGCGTCGGGCTTTACGCCCGAAGTTCAGACTTATGCACAGGAGCATCTGTGGATAACTTCGTTCTTGTATGGCCTTTTGCGCCCCGCCGACATGATAAAGCCTTACAGACTTGAAGGCAACGTGGTGCTGCCGGATAACGGTGTGAGTATGTTCGACTATTGGAAACCGCTGCTGACCGATGTGCTTATCGATTCGGTTAAGGCTTCCGGCGGACTGCTTGTCGACCTTGCGAGCAGCGAGATGAGGCGACTGTTCAACTGGCGCAAGGTGGCGCGCGAGGTTGATGTTGTTCGTCCGGAGTTCTATGTCAGCAAGGGCGGACGGCTTAAGACTATTGTCATTTATGCCAAAATATGCCGCGGAGCCATGACGCGCTATCTGCTTCAAAACCGCATTGACAATGCCGACAAGCTGAAGTCGTTCGATTTTGAGGGCTTCTCTTACAGCGAGGTAGACAGCAAACCTGGTTCCCCTGTGTTTGTCGCAAACCTATAAAGCGGCTGAAGGCATAGGTATAATGCCATAATAAACTACGATGCGGCTTGTTGGCCCATTGTGATTGTGCTTTTTTGCAGTTGAGTATCCGTGCCGGAATTGTGATATTGTTTGTCTCCGTTCTTCTTTTTTCGGTAAGCGATAATAAACAAAAATGACTGCTGGGCAATGTTATAATTTGCTCAGCAGTCATTTTTATATTGTGAAGATTATTATCGGTCTGTTTACTCAAGGTCAACCACCGTTATTCCGGCACCGCCAAACTGCACGTGTTCATCGCGGTAAGAAACAACGTTTGGCACTGTTGACAGATACTGACGGATAAGCTGGCGCAGTATGCCCGAACCTGTGCCGTGCAGAATGCGCACGCGGCTCATGCCCACAAGTATGGCATCGTCGATAAAATATGTAACGGCGTTTATGGCTTCGTCGCCCCTCATTCCGCGCACGTCTATGTCCTGCTTGAAGTTCAGCTTGCGGTTGTCTATCGTCTCGCGTGTCTGTCGTCCCACTGACGCGTAGGTCTTCGGCTCCTCCTTCTTGGGCATTTCGGCACGCTCCAGGCGGTCGGCACGCATCTTGGTGCGCATGTCGCCGAATATCACTGTGGCCATCTTGCCGTCGGTGCTTTCTATCCGTCCCACAGATGTAAGGCCCTTTATGCGCACTGTCTCGCCGGCTTCCAGCGGTGCGTCTTTCTCTTTCTTCTTCAGCGTTGCCTCTTTCAGTGCGGCAGCTGCGTCTTTGTTCTTCTCGGCCTTCTCCTTCTTGCGCTTCTCCTTTCTCTCCTTGCGCTCCTGTATCTGTTTAATCTTTCGGGCTATCATCTCGTCGTTGGCAGTAGTGTCAACCTCGTTGATTTCTTGCTTAAACGCGTTCAGTTCCTCTCTTATGCGCTTAGTCTCCGCCTTTTCGGCCTGACTTTCGCGTATCTCCCTTATGGCGTTCTCAATCTTCTTGTTGCTCTCGCGCAGCAGTTCTTCGGCCTGTTCTTTCGCCTTGCGTATCACGTCCTTTCTGCTCTGCTCCAGTTCCTTCACCTCGCTTTCATATTTAGCAATGGTCTGCTCCATTGTCTTTTCGCGCTGATGAATGTTCTGTCGCTTGTTTTCCCAGTAGCGTTTGTCGCGCACAATGTCCTGCAGATACTTGTCGCTCTGTATGTAGTCGCTTCCAACAATGTCGCTCGCGTCTTTTATCACCTCTTCGGGCAGTCCTATCTTGCGAGCTATCTCTATTGCAAACGAGCTTCCGGGGTTGCCTATCGAGAGTTGGAACAGCGCTTTCATCTGTTGGCGGTCGTATAGCATGGCTCCGTTTACCACTCCTTCATGGTCTTCGGCAAAGTGCTTCAGGTTCTGATAGTGGGTGGTTATTATGCCGTAGGCCTGTTTGTTGCAGAACTGCTTCAGCACGGCTTCGGCTATGGCACCGCCAATCTGCGGCTCCGTGCCCGTACCAAACTCGTCGATGAGCAGCAGCGTGCTGTTGTTGGCAAACTTCATCATGTACTTCATGTTCATGAGGTGGCTCGAGTATGTACTCAGGTCGTTCTCAATGCTCTGCTCGTCGCCTATGTCGATAAGTATGTTCTTGAATATTCCTGTGTGCGAGCGGTCGCCTACGGGGATGGACAGTCCGCACTGAAGCATGTATTGCAGCAGTCCGGCCGTCTTCAGGCAAACCGACTTTCCGCCGGCGTTAGGACCCGATATTATCAGTATGCGCTTGTCTTTGGTCAGCATTATGTCGAGCGGCACAACCTTCTTGTCCTGCTTTTCTAACGACAGCTGCAGCAGCGGATGGCGTGCCTGAATCCAGTCTATGTGGGGCTTCTTCCCGACTTCCGGCTCAATGCCTTTTATCAGCCGTGCCAGTTCGGCCTTGGCGCGTATCATGTCTATTGTTGCCAAAAACTTATACGACTCCAATATTGGCTTTACGTGCGGACGTACAAGTTTTGAGAAATCTGTCAGTATGCGTATTATCTCACGTCGCTCCTCGGCTTCAAGCTCTCTCACCTTGTTGTTGGCCTCAACCACCTCGGTAGGCTCAATAAACACGGTCTTGCCCGATGCCGACTCGTCGTGTACTATACCTTTAATCTTGCGCTTCAGTCCCTGCGTTACAGGTATCACCAGTCGGCCGTCGCGTATGGCAGGCGTAACGTCCTTGTCAACCAGACCTTCGCTCTGTGCCGAGCGCAGTATGCTGTATAGCGTGCGCGATATGCTGCCTTCAGTGCGCGACAGCTCGCGCCTTATGTTCTGCAGTTCAACCGATGCACTGTCTTTCACCTTTCCAAACTTGTCGAGTATCTGGTCGATGCGCTGTATCAGTTGCGGAAATGTTATAATGTCTGCCGTCAGGCGGTGAAGCGCGGGGTAGGGGTATGTCCTTTCTTCCTCGTCGTCGTTGCCGTCCGTGCGGTTAAGATAGTTGACGATGTTGCATATCGTCTCGAGCGAGCGCCTGAGGTCAAACAGTTCGCCCTCGTCGAGATGAGTGCCTTCAAGTCGCAGGCGTGCCACCGACTCGCGCACGTCGAAGAAATATTGCATCGGAAAGTCGTCGGCTTCTTCTTGCAGCCGTCTGAACTCTTTCACCTGTTGCAGCCATTCGTTTATCACTTCTGCGTCGCTCGAGAATGTCATGTTGTCTATTCTCTCCTTACCGAGTGTACTGAGGCAGCGCTCGCGCAGAAGCGTGCGGATTTCATCGAATCCTATCTTAGTTTCAAACGTCTTTGGATAAATCATGCTGCAAAGGTAGTGCAACCCTGCTGAAATGCCAAATAAAATCATCACATCTTTATATCGTGCGCATGTATGGAGCATTGATTTTCGCCGTGTCGCAGCGTAAGAGTTGCCAAACTTCAGGCTTTAATCATGTCTGTTTTACGTTTTAAAATATGTCTTTTCGCAGCATGATATGTGCCCTTTTGTATCTTAAAAGACATCCTTTTGCCTTCTGAAAGGTGCTCTTTTGCCGTATGAAATGTATCCTTTTGTATGTTGAAAGATGGTCTTTCGGCAGCACGCAGGTGTCTTTTTTATATTTCTCGGTTGTTGTTTTTTGTTTACAGTGCATATCCGTTCATATTGCCTTTTTCATGTTTTTCTGTATGTAAAGCATATAAATCCATTGCCGTTGACGCCTTTCCCTGATTTCGATAGATATGTTTTTTGCTTGTTCTTGCCGGAAGTCAACTTCTGGTAGTCCTTTTACTGATATTGGTTGACTCTAATACTAAAAAAGTTTTGTTAAAAACTCGTCACTCGTCACAATGCGGTTTAACTCGTTGAATGTCAGCTTGATAAGGCGTGACGAGTTGATTTCTCAACTCATCACATCCCGCCATTTCAGCCCTTTTTCGTCCGAAAATCTTTACGTCTCGGCTGGTTGTGATGAGTAGTGTGACGAGTTGAAAATGCAACTCGTCACACTATAACGCTTTGATTGTCAGTGTGTTAGGCCCTGATGTGACGAGTGACGAGTTTTTAACAAAAACTTTTTCATGTTTCTCTCCGTGTCGCCATGTCCGGCATCAACGCATGCTTTTAAGCCATTTAAAAGCGTATGAAATTACCATGAAAACAAGAAAAACACACTTTTTTTGAAAAAAGTCGCCAAAAAATTTGGAGATTACATAAAAAACCCTTACCTTTGCACTCGCTTTTGAGACACAAAGCTTGTCGATCCGACAATGGAGAGATGGTAGAGTGGTCGATTACAACGGTCTTGAAAACCGTCGTGCTGAGAGGCACCGGGGGTTCGAATCCCTCTCTCTCCGCTCAAGTCAGCGTAACAAGTTGAATATCAACAAGTTACGCTGATTTTGCGTTTAAGGGTGCGCCAAATTTGCGCCAGAATTTTTTAGGCAAAAGAACAAACGTCTTTTACCCATTGATAAGATGGCTCTAAAAGATGTTAAAAAAATGTGTTCGAAATTTAGTACAGGTAATATTTCCGACCTTGTGGGCTACACACCTCCCACGTTGCACAAAGGTGTTCGTTGGTTTGTTGATTTTACAGCAAAAGACCCTGCACGCAATGAAATGCGGCGCAAGAGATATTATATTTCTGATAGTCTCTCAATTTCTGACAAAAAGCGTAAGGCTACAGAAATCATGCAAGTTCTTACCAAACAACTTATGCAGGGATGGAATCCTTGGGTTACTTCTGATGAGACGAGAGGCTTTGTTCCATTTGATAATTGCCTTGAAAGGTATATAGAATATGTAGACCGAATGGACAGAAAGAAAACTCGGCAGAGTTATCATTCAAGAGTCAACATACTCAAAGAGTTTATAGCTTCTCAGGCTAATCCTATAAAATACGCTTACCAATTTGATGCGTCATTCTGCAATGACTTCATCGACTGGATTTTCCTTGACCGTGAAAGTTCTCCACGAACAAGAAACAACTATCGGGGATGGTTGTTTGGCTTCGCAGAGTTCTTGATTGCAAGAAAGCACATCAACACCAATCCTGTTGAGCGTATAAAGGTCATGCCAGAGCATGACAAGTACCGTAAGGATTTAACCCCGGAAATGCTCAAACATATGTCGGATTATCTCAACAAAAAAGATAAACCCTTCTTCCTTGCTTGCCTCATGCAGTATTATACTCTTATTCGCCCAGGCGAATTAAGTAATCTGAAAGTCGGCGATATTTCTCTGAAGGAGCAGACAATTTTTGTTTCCAAGGAGTTTAGTAAAAATCACAAGGACGCAAAGGTAGGCTTGAATAAACTTATCGTGAAACTGATGTTGGACTTAAATATTTTCAAAAGCCCAAACAGCTTTTATCTGTTTGGTCCCAACTTTCTTCCATCCAATGAGAAAGTCGGAGCAGACCATTTCAACAAACGTTGGAAAAAGATGCGTAAGGAGTTGAAATGGGATGACTGCTATCAGTTTTACAGCCTGAAGGATTCCGGCATCAGAGACTTGGCAAACGCTAAAGGTGTCGTTGTTGCTCGTGATCAGGCTCGCCATAGCGACATCACAACAACGAACAAATATATCCAAAAACATGGAGTTCAAGAAGTTACTCTCGGTTTTGAAGGAAACTTGGTTTATGATGATGAAGGAACAGAGATGACATCTTAAATTCTTAACACATGATATAGAGCCATCAGAATAGGTCTCTCCCATTCAGGTGGCTCTATAATTATTCCCCTTATATTCTTTGATGGAAATTTTCTTGTAGCGTTGTATCTTGTCTAATTATATTTTCTGAAAACATTGAATGTCAGTGGATAAGATGCCTTACCACCTTTGTATCTTTCCTGTTTTACGCTACAAAAAATACCCCAATACACCCAAATACATATCTTTTTTGCAGAGTTTTACCTTAAACGCTTCGCCCCATCTCCTTTGAAATGTCACAAAAGGAAGTCATACACACTTGCTAAGTAGCAACAAGTTGCTAATACTAAGCAAGACTATATGCCAGCGACCAAACAAGAAAAGGTATCATGTATCAGGTTCAAGAACGGTCTCTTACGTTTCCTAAACTTGTATCTGGTACATCATACCCTTTCTTTGTAATGTTTGGTCTGTCATTTGCCCCATTTCACAGCCCACCCAATACAAGCGTTTCTTAATACAGTTCCTGCTCTGAAGAGTCATAGAATACGGAACTGCTTTGAATACCATTACATCGGCAAATCCGTGACTTTATTTGCAGCTCTTGACATAGATGGATATTCCATCTTTATATTGTATAAATGTAATATCCGATAGATATTACTTTTCCCTCTATACCCTGTTTTTCGCATGATGTCTTTTACACTGTAACCGGCTTTATACATATTTATAACCAGCTTGTATCTTTTCAGCTTTCGGTCACTAAAACTGGTGGCGTATAATTCGGCTTCTAAGTCATCATGTGAATTTCTATCTCTTTTGCTAAACACAGAGCAAAGTAAGCCAAGCGTGTCTGATGTACTTCTTTCTGGATAAAGGATGTCCTGACTATCCAATTTGTCGTTGATAGATATTATCCTTATATTCATGCTGGAGCAATACTTTAGAAAGAATACCATATCTTGGATATTGAAGAAGGCATTATCAAAAGATAGCAGAACGGCACAGTCTCCTTTCTGCAAATCATCTATAAACTCTCCCCACTGAGGACGCAAATTATGTTTTCGCTGTTCTGTGTATATGACAGAACAGCCAGAATCTTCCATTAAGCACTCATTTTGTTTGCAGTGCTCAATATTTTGATACTGTCTAATATAACCTATATATCTCATATTATTCATATTTTTGAGTAATATTTGCGACAAAGATACACACAAAAAGCTTACATACCAAGAAAATACGCAACTTATCGCATATTATTCATATTTTTTGTGATAAATTCTTCCTTTTGGTTCTATTTATTGATAAAGTAGTACCAAATCTCAATATATTGAGCAAAGAAACATCTTTTTGCAATTTAATATATAACTTTGCCTTCAGAATTAAACAAAAAATGACTTTATTGTATGAAAAATGAAAGTTCACATTTTAATGCTGCCAGATATATGACAGACACAGAACAGACCAAACTCTGTTCTTTTCATAATGTATTATCAGTATTACTTATATTGACGGTGTTACTCATATTCTCAGGATGTTCTTCCTGTTCTGGAAAAGACGAATATGACTTTTCTTCAAATAGTGAAGCCTTAGACACATATAAGAATTATCTGAAGAAAGTACGTCAAGTAAGCAAATCAAACACCAAAGAGTTTGGTGAGATGTTATGCGAATGGAGAACCGTAAAAGATACTGTTTACAGATTTCTTTTGAAAGATTCCGTATTCACCAAATACCATAATGAGGCTAACGATTATTTTATGATTCACGACTCCATCAGAAATGAGATGCTTAGGCTCACAGAAACCTGGAGATATAGTTATAATGACGTTCTCATTCTTAAAGAGAAGACTTGTCAAAATGAAAATGATAAGAGTTTAAGAAGTGCTGTCCTCGATGCGGAGAACTTCTACAAAAGTATAAACGAAAGCCCTATAAGTATTTGCGACAAGCAATCCATATTAAAGCGTTATAGGTACTTTTTGAAGGAAACTTTGGCAAAGGGGGTGAACTCTAAAGATGAAATGCAGCAATTCATAAAGCAGGAAGATTTCTTATTCCGCACATTTCTCTCACATCTTTATGAAATGGATAATGAGCCATTATCCGATATTACAAAAGATACGGAACTAATATGTAGAAATATCTTTCTATCTGCACGAAAAGGAAATCTCGATCCGAAAGATGCAGTTGTCTATATGTCTATGAGAACTGTAAGGAGGCTCCTGCAGAACTCGGCAGAATGTGTTGAGAATATCAGTCACCTTGAAATGAAGAGCAAAGAACAAGGCAATGCTTACCTTTGGATGATTATTCAACCGTTCATAAGTATAGACCAGTTTTCTTTTGCTACCATGACAGAGCAAGAACGTAGCCAGTTTGATTACATAATCACACAGCTTCCTAAATCCAAGAGATTTGCAGATACATTTGACATCAAATTACAATCGCTGAACTATCTGCTGCCACAGCAATTATTGAAAATATACGTATTAACTTTATAACACTCAAATCTATGATTACAACTGAAGTAAACAAATTTATGGCTTTGGCTCCATTGATGCTGCCAAAACTAATCGACGTGAAGCAATGTGTTGACCCAGACATCACCGAAGATTCTGCGGTTCTGTATTTTTCTTTCGATGAGAAATTTCCCATCGGTTGTGTTATGGACATGCTTGATGAGGACTTAGACCTGTTGATGCTTTATCATGGTGTCAACAAAATCAATCCTAAACAACACCATTGCTGCTTCTTTGCCAGTCCTAAGCTTGGACGCTGTATGTATAAGATAAACATCACTACGGTCAAAGACGTGTTTGTTGAAGGTGTTACTGTTACCATTTATGATTCTGTCGATATTTGGGAAGACGAACTTGAAAACGACCTTACTTCTCACAGCCAGACATTCGACTTCACCGAAGCTATGTCTTTACAGGATTTACTATCTACCTTTTGCAAAATGAATTATGAAACCTGAGTTGCTTTATAAGATTGCAGACATCATAAATGTCAATAGTGACAAATATCATGCCGTAGTTCCATACTCAAAATTTGATTACATGATACAGGAAGGCAGCCGACTTGTGAAGTCTTCCTGTTATGTTCTACGCATAATGCTTTCTGGTAAAGTAAAATGCCATGTATCAAGAGCTGTATGGAATATCTTTGAGATTGATATGGACAAAATAATCCAGAAGGCTTGCAGAAGAGACAAGGCGTTTGCTGAGCGTATTGCTCTATGCGAGCCTACCCCCTTGGATGTTGAGCTTCTAATCCGTAGAGCCTCATTTAAGTCCTTGATGCTTCAGCTTGCAAAATCATCCCTCAGTCTATACGTCCAAAAAGACAGTTAAGTATATTATCAAATAATATTGTATTACTTATATTACTTTTTATTTATGATTACAAATATCACAATCTTCATATTACTCACAACGATGCCGTTTGTGCTTTCAATTTTGGTTGCAAAAAACCACACCGTTCGGAAAGTCTATTTTAGACTTGGATATACTACAAAAGGCAGAACTATTGCTGCAAGTTCGTTATGCTTTGCTCTAATAGCATTTCATGTTGACTACAATGCTCTTTTCTCGTTATCAACAGCCGGCTATTTTTCATCCATGTATGTTTTCTTTTCGGCTGCACTTAATAGTAATATTCGCTTCATGCAGTTTATAAACTCATCTATGACCAATGTCTATATTTGTTCATTGGCATGTATTATCTTGTGTTTTATTCCTGCATTGTTTCCTGTAGCGTTTTCAATGGTTCTTTTTTTGATGACAGTATTTTGTTTCCCTCATATTGATAAAAACGAAACTACAGTAACGCTTAAATGCTTGCCATCCCCAGATAACTCTTCAACCAACAATACATTTATCAAATGATATTATGAATACTTCTGCTTCAAAAATAAATTGGCTTGCCATAAATGGCGACTTGATAGCTTGCTTGAAAAATAAAGGCAATCATCGTCTTTCACGCTTTGATGCCTTCATTTGGCTAATCGAACATATCCAGACAGGAACGTGTCTTCATGTCAACGATACAGACGATACCACAAAACGTATTCCATACGCAGCGTCATATAAACGACTCGCTGAAGAATGGAACTGGGACAGGCATACCGTTCATGATTTCATACTTGAACTGATAAGCATTTCGGTTATCTCGACGAAGCGCAAAGGCAACGTCTTCGAGTTTTCAATTAGCGATGAATCGCTCAAACGGCTTGTCCTATAACTTCTATTCCCTCAAATTTAATCCAATTCGCTATGCTCAAATCATACTTTAACCAAGCATCTTTTATCAACGAACGAGCTTGCTCGCGGCGCTATTTTTATAACAGCGCATAATTGCTTAAATGATACGATTTTTCAAATCGGGTAGCCTAATACCCATTAACATTCGTTAAAGGTTTAGGCTGCCACTCCAGAGGAGTTCCTGACGGGGAGCAAGCTCTGGCAGAATAATGTTTCATATAACTAAAATCAAAGATTATGGCAGGACAAAAACAAGTGATGGACATACGTCCAAACTCAGATGGTATCACCTCTCTGGAGAGCGATGAGCAACAGAGAAATTGGACTGAAGAACACTCCAAAAAGAAAGTTGAAGACCCCTTGGCAAACTATGATCCGACACGTTATCATCTGAACTTTGAGGTAGTCAAAGGAGGGATAATACAACCTATCGACACATCGAGAACTATTGCACAGATGTTGGCGGACAATCTCGCAGCTCGTGGCATTAAAGACCCAAACGCTCGTCCCAATGCAAAGTGCAAGAGGCGTACCTTGGCACAGTTCATATTTAGTGGAAATCGGGAACGGATGGTTGAATTGGCATTTGGAGGACAGGACGTGAACCTGTCAAAAGGGGCTGACAACTCTCACCTGAAACGTGAAAAGAACATCGAGAAATGGGCTAAGGATGTTTATTCTTTTGTTGCCAAAAAGTTTGGTGAGGAAAACATCATCAGCTTCTATGTTCACTTGGATGAGAAGTCACCCCATGTTCATTGCTCTGTTGTGCCGGTAAATGACAAGAATAAAATATCGTGGCACAGCTATTTCGGCAAAGACCAGGTAGAGGGACGTGCTATAATAGGTGCTTTACATGATAGCTTCTATAAAGAGGTCGGACAGAAATGGGGACTGGAACGTGGTTCAAACATGGCTGAGACAAAAGCGAAACATCGTTCAACAGAGGAATACAAAAGAGACCTTGTATCAGAAGTATGTGGCTTGGAAACCACAAAAGAAGGACTACTCAGACAAATACATCGGGCAGAAATCAAGCTGAAAGGTATCTCTACTATGATAGAAAATCTCCATGCACGGAAGGACAGTGTGCAGGAACAGATAGATTTGATAGCGCAGCAGTTCGGACAGGAAGGTGTTGATAATGCAGAGTTGGCAGGACGAATGGCTAATCTCAGGAAAGAAATGGAGAATATCGACGAAAAACTTACCATCCGCTTAAAGATGCTGGAAGAAGCGAATACCACTATCTCGTCAGCAAAATTAAGGCTCAAAGAACTTTATCGGGAACAGGCAAAGATACAAAAACGGTTTGATAATGACACGGTTAATGAAGCTACGCTGCTTCAGAAGAACATCCTCTCAACCTATAATGACATGGTGGCATCATCTGTTGAACCTCTTTTGCCGACATTGTCAGACCGTCAAAAGGATATTCTAACAGAATCAGGATTTAACGATTTAACGGAAAATGCTTCTGACGTTATTAATTGCGCCATGTACCTTGCCCTTCAGTTTATTCATGAAGCTACTACTTACGCTGAGTCCTGTGGAGGTAGCGGTGGTGGAAATCTTTCTGGATGGGGACGTGATAAAGATGAAGATGATGAATTGTGGTGGCGACGCTGCATAGCAAAATCGGCTTCGATGGTGCGTCCTGTGGCTCACTCTAAAAAGCGCAAACGATAGTGTGAGTAATATCAGTAATATGAGTAATATCTATGAAAACAGCAAAATAATTAAGGCATGAAAATTAAGTAAATTTCCATGCCTTATATCATTGTTTATTCTTCCGTTTTGTTTATCGAAACGTTGAAACTTTTACAACGTCTGTTCATCTGGTTAGCTCTTCCTAAAGAGAAACGATTGAACTTCTCATATATATCAAGTCCTCTACCAAGGGTAATAGTCCAACCTGTATCTGTCTTTATCATTCGGTCGTGACTTGCCTTGAAGTCGTATGTGAACTCAATTCCCAATGGTACAAGTTCATCTGCTATATCATTGAAACTGTCTATGACTTCTGCCACTTTCTCGTCATCGTCATTTTGTGTACTTAGATGTATCTTAATAGTGTCCTGCACTACAGAAACCTCTCTAACCATCTGTATAAAATCTACCAAGTTGTCAATCTGGTAAGGTTGCCTGATGAAAGGATCAGTCAACGTAATTTCCGTTGCTTCACGTAAATAATCGCCAAATAGGTTCTTATATGTGACACCTCCCTGATTCTCTCTAATGGTAATAACCTTAGCCATTAAAGGCTTGATACGTGGTCTCTTTTCAGAAGCATCTTTTGTATCATTTTCAGATGGCTTTTCTTCCGTTACCTCCTCTTCATCTACATCTGTTGCTTGCTCTATGACATTCTTATGATTGTATTCAAGGTTTTCCAGTGTTTCCACTTTAATAGTTTCACCAGTTGGCAGCCATGTATATTCAAATTTGGCAGGTTCTGCACAGAAAGTGCTGTCGATGATATAAAGTTGGTCTTTCACACGTTTTCTTGACTCAGCAGCAAAATCAATTATCTCCTTTGCCTCCTCATCAGTCATAACCCCATTAGGATAAAGTAACTTGCAGAAGCCGGAGAATGTTTTTCGTATCGCATTATGGTCACGTTCTGACAAAGTGCCATTGAATTTTGCATACTTGTTCATATTCCCGGAATAGTCAATGTTTCTAAGTTCATGCAGTATTGCAGAAATATAATCTGTGATTAATCCATACCCTGTACTGAATGAACTTTTTTTGAGAACTTTGACTTCCCATCCTGGATTATAAAGATGAATACGGTCAAGAAAAGCTCCTGTTTGTAGAAAATCATTAGGAATAGACTCAAACAGGTGAGAGTTCTTCAGCATATACGGAACGGTATGCTTAGTATTTCCGACAAAGGACATAGATGCTGTGGACTCATGAGTTCCCTTCCCACGATTGAAAGATTTATTTGCAAGATAATTCTGCATAGTATCTACCAACTTTGCCTCTATAGAGCGATGGGGCTTTTGTTCATATTCATCCCATGCCACAACATCCCAATAACCGACAAGTCCTAATAACTCTTTATTGCCAGACATCTTGACGAACAATCTTGCGGAGGTTACATCACCACCACTTACTAACACGCCATAAGGGGAAAATTCTTGATACACATGAGATTTTCCTGTTCCTTTTGGTCCAAGTTCCATGAAGTTATAATTATTCTCTATGTGTGGCAACAATCTTGCCAAAGCAATGAATTTTTCTCGCCTATTCAATGGCTCAGGGTTCAAACCTATTGTATGCATCAAGAAATCAAGCCATTCCTCTGTTGTGAATTTCTCCCTTTGGGATATATATTCTTCAAGATCAATACTTGAAATCTGAATTGGCTTCAGTGATTGTATCTCCCATCTGATACGTACATCCTCACCTGAAAGATAGGAAAGCTTTACAATACACCACACTCCGTTTCCTGACAAAAGTTTTGGATTGCGCTGCACTATTGCATCTCCGACAGGTATCTTAGTCAGTCCAAGATTAGCAAATCCAACTTCATACTGGTCTTGTTTGTCATTGAGCGTGGCAGTAATTTTATCAATAACAGTATATGAGCCTTTATCACGAATACGTCCCTTTATAAGGTCAGCATCAGCACGGCTGATATAGTTGTTTCTAATTACAGATTTTACTTTTTCAAGTCCCTCCATTATAACCTGCTCATCATCACTCGCACAATACTGTCCCAAGAGATATTCCAGAACATATGTAGGCACAGGAAGATTACCTTTGACTTGAAAAGCCAAATCTTTTCTTACTATCTTGCCTATAAAGGCATCCATTATTTTTTCTTGCAGTGTCATAATAATTTGCTAAAAATCAAAATCATTTTCAATCAAAGTATTGTTGGTGACATTCTCTTTAATAAGAGGGTTCATGTCATCTTCAATATCATAAACCTTTAATTGTAAGACTTTTGAGTCTACATTTTGGTTGAGGGTTAAGTCAACAGGGATTTTTCTTGCATCAAGCAGCTGGTCTGTCTTATCAAGGGTTACTTGTTGTAACATGGTGACAGGCTTGTCATTAACATACAATGCCACCGTGATAGTACGCTCTTTCATATCCATACTAACAGCCTCTGTTTGGAGAAGTTTGAAACGTAATCTTGAAGATATAACAGACAATTTTCTATCCAACAGAATAACTCCTACAGGCTGCTTTGTATCGTTACGTTCCTGATGACAAGTGACTATAGGAATAACCATTTCCTGAAGAGAGGCACCACCATGAGCAAAGGTATAACCGCCAGATGGAGCTGCCAGACGGTTTGTACCTTCAGGAACGGCAACATACAAGTCGCCGGCATTGTCTATTCCGCTCACTTCGCTAAAAGGATATTTTATTACGTTAGAAATTGGAGCATTTGATTTTGTAATGTAATACCTTGATGCACTTTCTACAGATTCTTCAGTAACCTTCTGCTTATCCTTTTCTTCAAATTCAATATCATTGAAAATAAAACCATGGTCTGATGTAAGATATACTTCACTTACATTATAAGATGATAGTATCTTTGAAACCAACTTGGAAAGCTCATTGACAGCCTGAGTGCATACTGATACGATTTGCTCACCTGTTGTACTTGGATGGCTAAGTTGGTCTATAGTGTCATGGAATATATATACGAGAGAATTTTTGAAAATCTCTCTATTCTTGTCTTGATTGTACTTCGCAACTTCCTCATATGTTACACAAACAGACTTATCTCTATACGTCTGAAGATGGGCTGAACGACTTGATGTGTCATTCAGTAATTTCTTATCAACAGACATATTAAGCTTACTTGTTGCTCCATATAATGATAATTCTCCATGAGGCAACAAAGATGACTTGCAAAATTTTGTTTCGGTAGGAAGTGTTGCCAATGCGGAACCTATTTTTGCTATATGGCGTGATTTTGCCAACTCTTGAACAACGCTAACAGCCACCTCATATCGTAAAGCATCACTTACGATAACCACAACTTTCTTCTGTATGGGTTTTATGACCGTCGAATAGAAATCTTGCTGACGGAGTATATGTAATGCGCCCATACCCCCTGCATCTTTTACACATCTTGTCCATTCCAGATTTAGTCTATTGCTCAATTTTGCATACTCCTGGTCTAATTGTTTTTTTACCTTTTGCGCAGTCTCATACAAGATAGCTGTTGGTGGTATCTTATAATATGCCTCTGTTGTAATACGATAAAGTTGGTCTACATTATAGTAGTCAGACTCATATCGAGATATATAATCATCTGGGGTGTTGAGCGTAAGTGTCCCCAATGAAGACACTTGTTCATAGTATCTGGCTACAGATATATCAAAGTCCATAATATTAGCCAGTTCTGTGCTATCACCATGTTTTAGCATCAAATCTTCAACCTTGTCCAAGACTTTAACAGGGTCTGTCATAATAGATGTTTCCATCAAAGTTTTCAAGATAGGTATGCAGAGCTTGTCAGGAACAAAGTTATAATTAGCCTCTGTTCCGTACCAACGGATAATATCTTCATCATGGATTTCTTCCCCTAATTCATTCAAGGTCTCTAAGAAAGCCTCCGATGACTTGGGTTGGCTCATGGCGACTTCTATCATGCGGTTCATTTGCTGTAATGCAATAGAATCCATAATCCTGTATTTCTGATAATTGTCAGCAGCTACAGGGGCAAGGTTCTGAACTATGGCATTATACTTCATAACCTTTACAACTGTTGAAACCTTGTCTTCAGATGTATCATCAAATGACACTCCGAACACATCAGTTACTTTCTTATATAATTCATCCTTAACTAATGGGGCATTATATAATCTATTGAAGAACTCACGTTGTTTCTTTTGTTCAGAATTTCTTCCCTGAAGGATTATGCGAATAATGATGTTATCCCAATCCAAAATTCTTTGTAGATGTAAATAGAAAGACAACAAAGCCCTAACCGCTACATCTTTATGTATCGTGCCATTATCGTAATGTGACTGAAGCAATTTCATTACGGATGAAGACTGCAACTGCTGAAGATTCTTCTCAACAAAAGTAGCCATATTACCTGGTATATTATACTGCTGCATAAATGCGGCATAATCTTGTGGGCAATATTCCAAATTTGCTGTAAGTACATCCATCAAGGGAAACTTTTCTTGCATGGATTTCTTTACAGGAGAAGGCATATCTAAGTATAGGATGATTTTCTTATCAGCCCATTCATGCTCCAGCTTGTATTTGGTTGTAAACCAATCGCCCTTAAAATCTACATATTCAAAACCAGAGTCCCATTCCATTTCCTGTAACTCCAATTGCAGGAATGGGTCATTGAAGATAAATAATACCTTCAAATAAGGGTCTCGTTCAAAATATGAGTATATTTTATTCTGAGTTGTATTCATATTTTTGCTTAATTTTTATTCATGTTAAAATGATTATGACTTGAAAAGCTCTTCAATAGATTTCATGTTCGGAAATTCTTCCTCTGTTGATTTCTTTGAATATAGCACAAAATATTTATCCTGTTGAGTATTGAAATTTACCTCTAATTGCCCGGAAGCATTTGGTACAATTTTTCCTATTCTACAATCATTGTATATTTCATACTTAAAAGGAATATGGTACTCTTTATCACTAATTTGTATATTACCAGTTGCCTCAGTAGATGTTACCAAAGTTATATGGTCTTTTTCAGAAAACTTGTTTCTAATATCTTTAACAGACATATTGGACAACAGGCTGGTTATACCATCAGATTTACACCTGAAAGCCATATATTGATGTTTAAGAAAATATAATACCCTAAGTGCATCGAGGTATCTTTGCTCGTTGTACTCATTATAATATTTGAACTTTACACCGGATTTTATCTCTATTTCTTTCAAGCAAGAGTAATATTGTTTATATTTCTCAAATGGCTCTATATTAGCAGCCTTGAAATCGGTTGTATTGTAAAGATTCAAAGGCTTTTCGGAAAATTCATCAATATATACTTTTTCATTTGAGAAGAAAGCTATCGGTATATCTATCCATTTTAAAGCCAAATTATTATCCTTATATTGTTTTCTGAAATCGAAAGACAAATTCACTGTAGCAGTATTGTCCTCATTACGAGAAATCAGTATTGAAAAGTTATAAATATGACAATCAAAATACAACAAATATTTGTGTTCGTTGATTTTATAACTTTTACCATCAATCAATTCCAAAAAATCTTTGTTTGGAATACGGATTCTCAAACTTGTTTCTCCTTCTGCTGGTCTAATGATAATTTTTTTGAAATCCTTTTCCAATGCGACATCATTCACAGAATACACACTTTTCTGGAAGTCGTCTCCCTCCAAAACAATACATGGCACAGGGCTATTATCTAAGTAAACCCCATCTTTCTCAAAATCAGGATGCATGATTTTTTCACCTAAAGAGGGAGTAACGTCAAAGTTGATTTTATGATTCAACAACTGACCGTCCAATGAGTTGAGCCTGGATATTTTATTATCTCCAGTTGGTCGTATTGATACTTCTGGACTACAGTTATAATTAAATAAATATTTTGCATATATATCTGGAGAAATCCATTTGTGACGAAAATCATCACTTATGTTTTCCAAAAGACTCTTATTCAATTCAACAAAGAAATCCTTGGCAAAAGCATCAAGATACTTTACTCCCATCTTTCTTAGTTGATTTTGTTTGCCTTCTTGGATATTTGGTGCAATCAGGAACATGTTTTTTTGACTTCTTCCAACACTTTTTGATATAGTCTTGATTAGTTTTATGATATTATCATCTTGAAGACTGTACCCAATAAACAGTATATGCTTCTGAACAAACTCCGATTTGACAATATCCCACATTGTTTGGTATGGTATATTTTTATGAAATTTATTATAATCGCTCTTGGTTATAATTACCGAATCTGGACAAGTAAAATCACCATGAATTTTGAAAATAGATGTTTTTTTATCATCTAAATATGTGCAATCAACATCATTACGAACGACACATACATCTTTTGAAGAATATGAATCCTCCAAAAGGGTATCATAATTTGTAGTGAATATCTTTCTGAAATGAGGTATCTTTGCTAACATTTTATGATCATCCAAACAGGTCGGTGTAAACTTAAATGCCTCTTGCATTAAAGATATGAGTTGATTCCTGCTACCTGTACATATTTCTTCAACAAAGAAATCTGATAAATCTGTTAATTCATCTTCTCTATGTTCTTCTTTTATTCTTTCATCATCAATTTCATTTAGAATTAGGCTCTTTAGTTGAGATACAGAAGGAGCGTTGGCTTCCAAAGAGAATCCAGAACCTATAAAAAGTGTTACTTTTTCTTTCCGAACTAATTTGATGATATTTTCAAACATATAATTATTTGATTTTAATTCTTTTATATCCAAGAATGTGACAATATAATTAGTACAGACCTACATTGTTTTTTAACCAGAGAAGTTCCTTTTCAATACTGGGATTATTCAGACCAAGGCTCTGAGCCATTTTTAAGGCTTTAAATGCATCTGCATATCTTCGCAAAGAAGACAATGCCATACCCATATTAGAATAAATTTGTGCATCAGTAAAAGGGGTGCCTGAAGTATATGGTTCATTCAATGCTTTCTTGAATGCATCGACTGATTCCGCATAATGTTTTTGACGATAGTAATGCACTGCTTGGTTAAAATAAGTGGTACGTCCCCCAGCAAGTTGTTTATACCATCTGAAACGCACACCTATTTCCGGATGTTCCATATCGAAAAATCCTGTTTTATCATCTGGTTTTGTAAACCCGCATTTCTTTGCAACCATTGCTGAAGCTATATTATCATTGCTTATATCAAGCATGACTTGTTGAAATGAAAAGTTCTGTAATAGGAAATCAGATAGTCCTTTTAAGGCAGATGAAGCATAACCTTGTTGTCTGTACGATGGATGAACGGCATAACCTACATTCCACATTGGCATATTTGTCGCTCTATTCATCGCAGGCTCAGCAGAAATAAATCCGACCTCTTCACCAAAATCATTGAAAATAATGAAATTCAATGATTCATGTTGCAAATTTGCATTGATGATATATTGGCAAAAGGCTCTTATGTTTGCTGCATAATCAGGTCTGAGAACATAATACTTCTTTATGTCGTCATATTCAAATAGTTCTTCAATGAACCATACATTTGAAGGATTTACTGCAATCAACATGCAGTTGCCACAAGGTATATTATTCGGTATTCCCATTTTAGTCGTTGTTATTTATTAAACCTATTATTTTCAAATAAATCCTTTATTTCATCAAGGAGTCCCTTATATGAGTCCTTTTCCTTTTCAAGTAGCTGCGTTCTATACTCGAAGTCTTGATTCTTCTTTTCTAAGTCAAGGATTTCCTGGTCTTTTCTGAATAAAGAAGCTATCAGTTCTCTTTCACTTTTTGATTTTGCGTTTTTAAGTCTAACATACAAACTCCACATTGATTTTATACATTTCTCCCATGGCTTCCTCCATGAGAAATAAACCCAATGGTCTCCAGACAGCTCCAGCATTTGATTGTCATAATGACCACAGGCTGCAATCGACAGTTCAAATTCATCATCTATACGATTAACAAATACTTCGCCGTTCTCATTGATAAATTGCACCACATACCAAGAGTGCCAATTTGATATGGCTAATGATGAACGTTCATGAATCAACATACATTTGCTTGCATTAGCTAAAATGTGAGGTGTTGATGACACTAAGATACTATTATCCTCTTTAATAGCAACGAACAATGTTTGGATATATTTGTTTTTGATGCCATCAAGTGATGTTTTATATTCTGTTTGGCAATATTTGCCAAGTTCCACGAAATCAATACTCATATAATTTAAATAAATTGTTATTTTATCTTTTGTAAGACATCTCCAAATTTCGCATAATTGACTGTCACGCCATCGTCAAGGTCAAATGCTATCTGTTGATCTGCTACTATATGCAGCCTGTCATGGTATTCACGACATTCTTCTATCTGCTTTCGTATGCTGTCAAGCTTTCGACGTTCTGTAGGTGTAAGGTCGGCTGCATTCTCTTCCAACTCGTTTTCCTTTTGCTGGAGCCATTCGATATGAGGTAACAGATATTGAGTGCGGACACGTTCTGCCGTATAAGGATTCATACGATGCATATATACAATGCACTGGAATGCACCTTTCTTTGAACTGAAAAGCCAATAGATAGGCTTGTTCTGATACATCTTCTTATGGTCTTTCCAGAAATCCTTCTGTACATAGTCTGTTATGCTTTTGCCAAGTGACTGTTCTATGAAGTTGAGGTTCTGAGTGAGGTGTTCGGAACCGAAAACGATGCGTACAAAAACATCTATACGGTTGGCAAGATTATCCTCAAAAGGACTGTCTTTCGGCAGAATCGGGATAATTGCATCATCGTCAATAATGAATCGTTCCCCATCTTGACCATACTGATACGGTGCTAATTCCTCGGATTTCGGCTCTGGATGTGCAATGTGAAGTCCGGGACAGTCGAGGCGGTAACGTCCCATCCAGCATCCCACCATATAGCTAATGAGCTGCTTCATCAGAACATCATGATGCCAATACAGGACCGTACCGTCAACATCATCACCATCCAAGGTGACTTCACCTTGTTGAAGTATTGTGATTTCGTCTAAGGGTACATTCGAATCAATTTCGTTTTCAAGTTCATATATTTTGATAAACTGGCGGTTAATCTCAACCTCGTTATCATATAATTTTCGGAAAAGGGTCGTCCATTTATTTTGGAATGAAAGAACACAATCCGAAATAAGATTCGGATTCAACTCTTTTTCTACTTGTCGTGCTTCAAGATTTGCATCACACCGAATATGTTCAGGGAACAAAATACCTAAATTTTGTTCGTAAGATTCAATGAATACAGTTTCTGTCTTCGGAAGATTAGTCGATTCTTCTAACAATGGATTGGTCCCGAAATCCCATGAGGTTTCATGAGAATCCCAATCTTGTTTACTAATGGATATATTATTTTTTACAATATTATCAATGTTAACACGGTTATCTATTAGAACTGGCAGTTTTATCAAATCTGCAACCTGATTAGATAATGTTGGATTCAAAGATTTTAATATGCCGTTCACTATGTTTGTGTTTAGCAAACCTAAGAGATTAAAAGCATCCATTTCTTCAAGAAACATACATGGACTATTTTCCCCAAAATTGAATTCTTTGCACTTTATTCTAAAGCCAAGATTACTATTTGAGATACGATTCCATGTTATCCCAATTTTAGTATAATACTCTGGAGTTCTTAATCTGTGATTCAATCCGCTATTACTAATTTCATAGCACGAATTTCCGAGATTTAGTACATTATCGCACGCCCCATACCATTTTCTAAAACTTCCTCCACGAACTATCTTAAACCATTTAAAATCTGAATTAAATGGAGTAAATTCCCAATTTCGAGAAATTTTAGCATTATCACATTCATACCAAAATCTGTAAAAACGCTCATTGTCTCCTGTTGATATTCCCGACCTTAAATCAGCAACTTCACACAAAGATTTATCACATTCGAAATGTGATAATAAACGTTTACTCATCCAATAACCTATTGTACATCCCGGAATCTTCTCAAAGTCCTTTTGATTTATATTGTCAAAGCAATAACGTACACCAGATGTTGTGCAAGAAGTAATGTTTGCTGCCAAGAAAATGTCCTCTTTGTCATTACAATTGACACCATCAACCAACCTGAAGTATGTTCCACCGATATTGGTCGGTTCTGCCTTTGTAACAACAAAAGCCGTATTCTGCACTACTTCCCCCGAAAGCTCGTCAAAGGTATGAGGTCCCAAATGAAGCATACTGTCTATATGGTTTTCATTAAGCAGACGAATACGCAGTTTCTCAAATGATGATAAGAACATCCATGACTGCATATTTATCATGCCATATTTGCCTTTTTGCTTCAAACGGTCGATAGCCAAAAGCATAAAAACAGAAAAAAGGTCAGCTTTTCCTTCTTCGTAATTATCTTTTACATAGTAAGACGTAATATTATCAAATCTGCCAGAACCCATATATGGAGGATTCATACAAATAGCAGAATATGTTTCTGTAAGAGCAAGGATAATATTCATATAAGGAATCAATATAGTGATAGTATCAGATACAATATCACCATTCTGTATTTGTTCCTTATATTCTTCAGTGCGCATTTCAATGACATTTCTGGTTGACTCAGAAATATCAAATTTCATAATACTACCCAGACTCTCAGCATGATTCATAAGGAGTATAGCTTGTACTACCTCATTTGTCATGTTTGTATTATTACCCATCATATACTGCGGAACAACTTCTTTCAGGAACTGTTCTGTTGTACCGTTATTCCAATCACTTGGGATAACATCAGAAATCGGGTGAGGCATATTATAGATGCGAGGCATAACGCTACCATCCGCAAATGACTTGTCTTTCTGACAAGCTTTCATCAACAATGCAAATTGCGCTAATTGCTTGGCACGAGTATCTATATCAACTCCTGTCAAGTTCTTTGTAAGTATGCTATTAATAGCGTTTCTTCTACTATATCCCTCTTCTTGATATATCTTAAAAAGAAGATCAAAACATTCATTAAGGATGTGTCCTGAACCACAAGCAAGGTCGGCTACCTTCATGTCCGCAATGTCTTCCACTTCAAGAATGTCATCAGATATTTGTTGGTCGACAAGGTACTTCATATCATCTTTCAACTCACTGTAAGGATTGTTGTCAAGATATATACGTCCAACCGTGTTCTCTACCATATACTTGACTATCCAGTTCGGAGTGAAAATCTGTGTTGCCGGAGCAATTTCATCATTCGCATACTTGCCTTTCTTTGCAAAGACTTCGTCTTTTCTATCTGAGATATAGAACTGATAAAGCCATCCTATGAGTTCTGCACTTGCATATTGCTCGTCAGTGATAAACTCTGTATGGTTAATCATATCCACAAAACCACCTTCAGACAGGATGTTTTGCGGTAACAACAATTCTGTATAGTCAGAAATGGCACCGAAACATTTGTTTATAATTGGATTTTCGTGACAGAAAGCGACAATAAGCAAAGCAAATTGCTCATTAGTCTTACTGTCATCATTCAGCAAATCATATAATTGGGTGCGTAAAGCCTCATTCATAACAGGCAAACGCCCCTGCCGTGCCTCTGAAACAATGACAGGGACACGGACATCTTCATTTTCATAGGACAAAACAGGAGCGATAACCCCTTGCTTGGACATGATGCGGATAGCCATCATTCGGTTGAACCAAGTATAAGCAGCTTCCTCTAAAACCTCTTTTATACTTCGTGAAGTTACAGCATGATGTAGAGACATCCATTTGTTATAAAAGTCCTCACTGACTACATCCCCCATAAATGTGGCTCCACCCTCAAATTTCTGAGGTGTTTCTATAGCTGTCCCTGTAGGAGTAAAGCCTAACGCCAAAAGACGTTGCTTAACTCCCTGAATAAGTATATTGCGTGCTTCTGTTGCAAATCGCTTTAATCTGTTTGTATCCATTTCTTAAATCATTAACTAATTATGATGTCACTATCTCCACCGATATACTGCATAAGTTCACTTTTAAGACTCTGTAGATAGAGGTCTATATCTGCTTCTGTACGGATAGGTGTTGTGGTATGGGTATTCAGATGAATTACCTTGCGCTTACGTGGTACTTTTGTTGTGGTAGTTGGTTTGTTCTCACTATCATCATTCTTTGCAGGATCAGTTTTTGGAGGATTTGGAGCAACGATGGCTCTATTGATTTTTTTCATTTCCTCTTCATAGAATCCTGTCGTATCTAAACATGCCTGTAGAGCAAAGAAATTGTCTGAAGTTGTCAATCTTGCCACCACAGAATCCCTCTTAGAATATTTATCATCAGAGACATTTACACTCTTAGCGTAATCATCCAGTTCATCGAATACCTTGCCGTATTTCTCTGTAATCTGTGCTACCAAACTGTTTTTACATTCCTGAAGTTGTCCGTTCAAGGTTCGCTTCATCTTCATGTAAGAAGGTAAATTGTCCCACGGCTCCTTATCAGAGTCGATGGCTTTAAGGGCTTCTACAGCTTGCTGCTTACTTGCGTCCAAGAAAGTGAAATTATCATGGTTTTGTGTAAGGAACGTTTTGATATTTGCATAATTATCAAATTGCTCATTTACAAACTGATTGATGTTTTTGCACTGGTCAAACAAGTCAGATGCTTCATTTTGGGCATCTGTAATCGTCTCGAAAAATTCTTTATGGTCACGTATAGTAAGCCATTTCTCCATCAGTTCTATAGCCTGGTCTATTGTCTCAGCAAAAGGATAACTAACAATCTTTCTATAGAGCAAACGGTAATTTTTCAGCAACTTATTCAGCGCACTATCTTCTGTCTCTTTGCAATTCCTGTAAAGCTCAGTTTCATCATTGCTGCCCTTGACGTTCATTACATTGAAGATGTGCTTCCATGCTGCAATGAAATTGTTAAGTATCTCTTGTGGAATGGCTTTAGCAGGTTCAACTGTGAACTTAGCCGACTCTTTGACTATGTTTCGAGCGGTTTCTTCACGTGTAACATTTGGGTTGTTATTATAGTTGAAAGCATATAGATGGCGACGTACAAGCTCATTGACAACATAGATGCTAACAAAATCAGACCATCCGTATGGAATCTTTGCGAACTGACGTGTGATGTCTGCAACGGTAACATCATGAGGTGAACGGTCAAGATAGTCCTTCATTCTCTTTTCAGGTTCAGACAATGGCAAGACAACAAGATTTGCATCTATAGGACGCATAATTTTGGCTGACAAATCTGATTGATTCTTTGGATACTCAGTAGAGGTTACTATCTGAGCATACTGATATAACTCTCCCAGATGACGAGTCAAGGCTTTCTTGTATCTTTCCTGTTTCTTCGCTGTTCCAAGCTCAGAAGCAGACAATACTGTAGAGCCAGAGATTACAGGACACATATCAAGGATTTGCTGGAACTTCGGCAATATTTCCTTTGTGTACATATCTTTGGCTCTTTCTTGGAAGATACGCTTAGTTCGCTGTCGCTCCTCACTGATAGCCGGTTCCTGAGCGAACTTCTGAACACGGCAATAGTCTAAGAAGTTACGTCTAAGCTCTTCATTCTCCTTAAAGAGAGGATAAAGGAAGAACACCAGATGATTAGGGAGATTATTGAAAGCAAACTGGTCAGGCAAGTCTGTAGATGCTGTGGTAAGAAAATCCACATAGATGTCTGCGTTATTTGACAGGCATGAACGGCCGTCTACATTTCCACCGACATTGAAACTTCTTGTTCCGAAAGTCTCTTTGTTGCTGGATGCACTGAATCCAAAATGATTGTATATTATCTTATACAATTCTTCTGAATATGTATTGCTGTCAACTTGCTGGTTTTTGATAATCTGAGCAACCTGAGACTCTTCCTCGGTGTAGAAATCATAAATCTCTGCACCGGCATCAGTCTTGATTTTACGGATAACAGACTTGTCTATTAAGAAATCAAGAACCTTAGAGACCTCATTTTTGATAGCTGCTTTAGACGCATCTATCTTGGTCATCAGCAAAGTTACAATATTGTCTATCGTAGCAGAAAATGTCTGTTTGTCCTGCTCACTCAGATTGCAGACCATGAAAAGCACATACACTACTCGACGGTAGAATTCCTTTTGCTTGTCATCAGAAATCATGTTGAGTGCCTGACGCGCATTTTCCATAGCTCTTTGACCAAGGTGCTGCATAGAGCCTTGGAACATCGGACCGAAGAACTTATCAAATGATATGAAATCGCCAACCTCGCACTGTGCTGTCTCTTTTGCAATGGAATATGTGATATTTAACAAGGAACGTTCATTTCCCTTAACTTGTTTGTCCACATAGTTCATGTTCACGAAAGAGTCCAACACTTTCATTATAAGTTGGAACTGATATGGGACAAACGGATAGAAGGCAGCAAAGTCATTCTTGTCTTTATAGGCTAAATAGGTACTTGGCAAGACAAACTGAGCATCCAGTTTTGCCTTGTCTTTCTCATACATCTTGGCTAATTCAACTTCCACTTCTCCCTTCTTGTCAAGAATACGCTTTTGAGTTATGTATTCAGGTGAAGTTCCCTGTAAAGAGGCTCTTACCTCAAAGCGTCCGAGAATCTTTCCAATTTGATTGTTTGGATCCGTAGCACTGCCACCTACAGCCGTTACGACTTCTTCAAGTGTCTGTTGAGCCGTACAAGCAATCCACATCTTTGACTCACAAACTTCCTCCAGACGTTTTACTAACGACTGAAGCTGAAGAATTAAATCTTGATGTTCTCCGATAAACTGGCTTACTTCATCGACGAAGAATATAATACGGAAATTTCTGTCGTTCTTTCCATCTATATATTCTTTCATTTCTTGGGCAAATGACTCTACAGATACGTTAATGTCATTATTCGCAATTTTATTCCTTATTACATCTGTAGCAAGAAGTGGGTCTACTTCTTTTGCCATTTGTAAGGCAAGGTCTAATCTTCCTGCTGCAAACCTTGAAATGTTACGTTGCCAGTCGTACCCTTTACCCTTTACATATTCCTTAAACTCTTGGAATTTTCCATCCTCGTCAAGTGCTTTCTCTAAATATTGAGCTAAAGCCAAATTAAAAGAGTTGTAGCCACGTTGAGCATTGAACTGATTCCAGAAAATTGTGGTGAATGTTGTAGAAGAATCTGAATTTGTATCATGAACGTCTCCTATGTTGAACATTACCATTTCTACCTGTGCTTGATCAACATACCATTTCTGGAGAGACTTCAATTCAGACAAAGAGACACCTGCCTGTTCTATTATAGTAAGGTCTGCATCGCTGTGCATTATTTCCTCAGCTGCTTCATACAGACGCATGAACGCCATTTCTCGGTATTCCTTTTTACCAGAAAGACAATAACTTGCATATTTCAGGAAGTGTGACTTTCCTGAACCGTAGTAACCATTTATCCAAATACCGATATGGCTTCCTTGGTTTACCTTTACATTCAGAAGTATATTGTAGAGATTAGCTATTATCTCCTGTGTAAACACATATTCAACAATTTCAGTGAGTACAGTATCATCACTGAGGTCTGATGCGGAGACCGCTGGATTTACCTTGCGGTCAAGTCCTTTCTCATATAAATCTTTGAATTGCATATCTCGTATCTTTATTTGTTTACTAATAGAATGGCTCTGTATGTATGTGAATCCATCAGCGTGTCAAACAGGCTGAATGTATTACCTTCTTGATGTCCTGGATAGAACAGTATTATTTTATATAGTGAGGTATCATTGTACTTTTCATATCGAGTAAGGAATACATTGGTGCGGAGGTATGGGAACATCTTTCCAATACCATGAACAAAGATGTATGGATGATTCAGCCCATCATTTTGTATGATATGCTCCTTTATCTTTTCATTCACAAACTTAATAAAGTTATCAGAATTAGCTTCCGTAGTCAGTTCCGTTGTCACGATGTCTGGACAGGATTTGTCCTCTTCCAAAGTGTCCTCCAACAAACTTTTGTCTCCAAACTTCTCAGATGCCAAATAGTCGCAGAAAATCTGGAAGAGGTCTAATATCATAGCATTGATGTAGGAGGTTGGACGTTCCAACTTCTTCTTAAACTCTACGATTTGTTCCCGCATCAAATATTCTTTTGACGCAGGATATTGGTATATATAATAGTTGTAGAAGATGTTTCCATCTGCTTTCTGAAAATCCGGGCTGCATAGATAATCATACAGCTGTTCTACAGTCATACTTGTCATAATAGCTTCGCTTTAATGTCGCTGACCTCGTATGGATAAAGAAGACAAGCTTCTAAAAACCATTCTTCGCCAGAGTGAATATAATAGGCATAGTCGTTGGCTTCAAGATGTAAAGCCTTCAGCTCATTGGTTTCACCATCAAGCATCCCAACTTGCCTCAGTATTGTGAGATATTTACTGACACATTGTTTCTTTGTGTTATCTGTCCACCCATCAACAAATGCGTCTCGCGCGCCTATCTCGTTAAATTCCATCATCAAATCGTTCTTCAACAATGTGCGTTCTATTGAGTTCCAGCGTTTAATTGTAACACTGAAATGAAAGTCAAAAGCTAATTTGTATGCTTTCAGAACAGTATATAATAATGCCGCTTTCTTGCCGTCTTCAGTCAATTTTTGAAAATCGACCCAAAAGGCATAAGGAACTGCGTTAAAACGCCGCTTAAACTCATTCATAAAAGTTTGCCTTGCCTTCTGTGAATTAACTTGAAGCAACTCATTGCTTTGCAATTCATTTTTTATAAGCTCGGCTGAATTTTGTGACATGAGCAATGGCAAAACACGCATAAACTCATTAAAGAGCAATGCGCATCCTGTTATCGTTGCTGAATATGGACTATTCTTATTCATCTTTTGTTTTATTTATGAGATCTCGTATATCTACATCTAACAACTCAGCCACTTGGGTCAATGTCGCCAAATCTGGTTGTGAAGTATTTGTACACCATTTTGAAATTGTCGCAGGATCTTTTCCTAATTGTTCTGACAACCATTTACTGGTGCGTTTTTTCTCCACTAATACCACTTTGATACGATTAATGTCCTTCATATTTCGTTCTTTTTTATTGCGTTTAATGCAAAGATAATGGTTTTTGTTCAAATCATCATGGAATTAATATCTTTTTTTGTGATGTTTAACACAAAAAGATTAGAAATGCCGTTAAAGTGAACTATTCAGGTAGAAAAGTGAGCATAAACCTTATATATCAACGCATTTCTACAGAATGATATTTCTGCTTGATTCAACAACTCTTGTTTAACAAACAAAGAAAAATGCCTACTCGTTAATATCACAAGTAGGCATTATATCGGATATAAATATTTTTCCATAGTTTATCGTGTAAGCAACACCACACTAAATCTGTTTGCTTCTTTGGGAGAAAACTGATTTACGCCACCTATACTTGTTGCTTCCAAACAACTCTTTTCCACTCCTCTCTTCATCAGTTGTTTACCAATATATCTTGCTCGCTCAACACTAAGATGACGATTCCTCTTCTCTGAGCCTGTGGCACTATCGGCAGCACCTGTGATATGAATAGTAAGATTCTGCTCCTTGGCTATCCTTGCTATCTCGTCAAGGTTTGCCAACTGAGACGCATCAACTAATTTTGTACTGTTCAGCTTGAAGTAGAAATATACAGGTGTTCCTATTGTGATAGTTGATGAATGGTTAAGAGTGTCTGCACTATCTCCATTGACATTGTGGGACATACGATAACGGAGGGAATTAATACCGCTGTAATCATTCTTGTCAACTGAATGGTTGTTTGCATTTTCTTCTTCCCTTATTTTTGTGGACTTTAGGGCTGAATATCTGTCCAAGAGATACTTGTTCAGACTTATGTAAGGTCTTGCGTCAATAACTTTCTTCCATCCTTTTTTGCCAATGGTATATGACAATCCGACAGATAGATTGAGCATATTGTCACCCAGTTTGCTCGACGTACCCACGCAGTCAAAGTTCTTCATGGTGGTCATACCGTTTAACTCACATACAAGGTGAAGCCGGTCACAAAGCAGGTATCGCAGCTCTACACCATAGTTAAAGGCAAAAGGATGATTGCCTGTATTCTTGCCATCTGTCAATAGATAACCTGGTATAGTGGACGAGTTGCGTATAATGCCCAATCCAGCAAAGGGAATGACATCAAGCTTGGACAGACCGTTTTCATCACATTGAAGGTTGTGAGTGAGGTTATACAGGAAATCCGCATGGACAAACTGATAACTCATGGACTGCAAGTTTGCGTTTTTGAATTTTTGTCCTTGATAGCCAAGCCTTACTCCTACAGCAGGGGTGAACCATTTGCCGACACCAATCTGCATGACTGGCATCACTCTGTCAAAGAGGTCTCCACAGCCAATAGGACTGCCAAGAAAGGCAGATGCTCCTCCCTTGACTTCTAAGAACCAGTTGCTGTCCCATCCTGCCATTGTCGAAACATCTGCAAGATAGGTAGGCTTTAAGGGGACAAGCATATCGCCTTTGTCCAAAACTTCTGCAAGAGTCTTGTCTTTCATAGCGACAGGACTTGCGTTCACTGTAAATGCTACCATGAACAGCAGCATAGGGATAATAATGTATTTCTTCATAATGATTAATTTTTGAAATGATGTTGTCGGGGTATGTCATCTTCTAAACAGACCTTTGGCAACTCTAATCTCTTCGTTTGACTTATCTGTTGTGCTTGTTTCTGTCAGACTCTCATTTTTAGTCTTGACACCGTGAAACCCGCTGATTTGAGCTTGTCGCTCCATTCCTGATACAGACGGCTCCCCTTGACGTGTTCGTTGAACTCTTGCGCAGAGTTGCGCAACTGTTGTTTTTGCTCTGGAGTTAACCACTCGTGAGAGCTTGGCTGCCTCCCCGATGGTGAGACACCCGATGTTTTCTGCAATTCCATATTTTCTTAAATCTTTGTCAGTGATACCTAACGCTTGTAGGCGTTCCTTATAGTCATTGTCTATTCTGATGTCATTGAGCTTACCGTAACTGCCATGTCCGAAGGTAGTCATCATAACAACGGAGCCTCCTTCACTCTCGATATAGTCTTTGAGGTCACGCAGCTCTGCACCAGAGGTGATGAAGTCATCCACCAGTATGTAGCCTGTGCCTTTAGAGACGTTTCCTTCAAACCGCACTCGCTTACTGAGTCTTGATATGTCAGAGGCGTTGGTGTGCGAGGCATTGGTGACGGCTATGATGTCATGGTCAACGGTCATTCCTGCTGCTGAGAACTTGGCTGCATAGGCTGCTGGTATCATATTGATGCCGTTACCTTGCATCCTGTGGTTATAGACCACATGGGCATTGGGAAATCGGTCTCTGATGTCTAACACCTTTTCGTCTCTGACCAAATCGTTGACCAACCGCAGGGCTGCATCGAAATCTCCATGCTTGGCAGCATGAAAATCCGGGTGTCGTCGGGCGACAAATGAACTGGTATGGTTGACAACAGCGGGAAAGCTATTTCCCCATGCGACACCTTGGGGCATATTCTCTTTTTGACGGAGTATATACATTGCCGTGGCAAAGTCAATCTCTATTGGAGTTCCACCCAGATACATTTCAGCAGAGTCCGCTTCATCAAAGGTTAGAAGAACATCAAGTTCTGGCTCTGGCTCGTAAATCCTAACGGTGAAATCGAGGCTGTTCAGTTCCCCTTGCAGCTACCTCCTCTCTCTGTTGGCTATCAGTCGGCTTTTCTTGGACAGGCTCGTTTTCATGTTGTGAAACAGAGGTCTTATCACCTTTTCCTGCAAACATCGGAGTAAAACTTTTGTTCTGCTGTCTTACATCTGAGAAGTCCGCTTCCCATCCATCACGTTCCAGACGTTTGTCAACAGCATCAATACGCTGGCTGATAAATGATGCGGAGCGTTTTACATCCATGAGAGAACTCTTGATGAAATTGGGGTCTTCATTCAGGCTGTGAAGCCAAGCCTTCAGATAGGCTGCGCTGTCACTTTTCACATGCTTTGCCATTCCATACTGGGTGGAGACAAGGGCTGCCGTCAACTCTGCGACAAGTTCTTCTTTGGCATATTCAGCACTGCCGAAAGACTGACCGGGCTTCAGTCTGTTGAGCCTGTTCTCTGAGCCAGAGGCGTGGCTCATCTCATGCAGCAGATTGGTATAGAAAGACTCTCCATCAATAAACTGCGCCTTCTGAGGAACTACTATCTCATCTTTAGCCATGCTGTAATAGGCAGCATCGCCTTTGACAGGCTTGATAGGACAAACATATAGGTCTTTCTCTATCATAGCGTCCAAGGCAGGAAATTCCTTCATGCCCTCTGTTGTGCCTTCAAACTTACCTTCTTTCTCTTCCTTGAATTTCTCATACATATCAGGTCGAGACTCCTTGATATTGGTCTGAGAGAGGTTGAATACATGATAAACCTGCTGCTTGGGATAGACATTATATTTCTCTTGTTCTTTGGAACTGAGCTTTTTATAGTCATCATACTTGATGCGCTCTTTGGTCTCTTTGTTGACACAGGTAAAGGTGGTAAGGAGCACCGGGGTACTCTTCTCACCCTTATTGATACCGACATGGGGCATTTTGTTTCCGTGAATATCAACGGCTTGTTCCTTGCCATTCTTACCAAGGGTATAATTCAGGTTTACAATACGCTCAAAGGTGGCATAACGTGCGGTTTCCCAACCCATCTTCTCCTGCATAAGCATGAGAATGATACTGTTCATACCGTTATAAGCCCTTCCGCTGAGGTTTTTAGGCAACTGTACGGCATTGGGAGAGAACCAGGGCTTCTTCCAATCTTCTTGCAGACTTTTGATTTTGTCGATCATCAGCTCTGCAAAAGTGTCCAAAGCTCTGTCCTCAGCACTTTTCCCATTCGCATTGGGATAGTTATTATTTTTCTTCATACTCGTTGATTTATGATTGAACATTCACAACCTCACTCATCTCACGCACACGGCATGAGAGCCTGAGCTTTCCATTAAAAGAGGACAGTTGCAAATCACCAGATATATCGACATGGGCTTTAGAGCGCATCCATTCGGGCTTGACGCTCTCGATGCCAGCACCCTTTTCAGGGAAACGCATGAAGTTTACCCATGTGCTGACAAAGTTTTCCCCGATTTTCTCAGACGAATAGGCAGAGAAGACAATGAACGGATTGCCCTTCTTCCCTGTTTTCTCCTCAAAGATATTTTCCTTTTTGAGGTGTCCACGGAATTTAAGAGTACCGCCTAAAGCGTCTAACTCTGGCACGTCCTCTGTTGCAATGGTCTTACCAACGAGATAGAAATACAATTCTTCTCCTTTCTTTCTGATGTCCATATCTCCGTTAATAGAGACACGTACACCCTCACCGTAAAGGGAAATATCACCTTGCTGAGCCTCTGGAAGAGACACAAACACGTCGATGATTTTGCCCTCAGCCTTTGTATCTGGCAAACGGACTGCCATAATAAATGACAGATAGGGCCTGTTGTTCTTGTCTGTACGAACACTGGTATTACGCTTGATAGTGCCAATGACATTTGCTTCTACTTTAATCATATACTTCTTTGTTTAAGGTTATTATTTCCGTTGAATACTTTGCTCCTGTGACTGCTGCTGAGATTCTATCAGCTCATAGTTGTTCGAGGCTTGTTGTGAGAAGGTTATCGCATTGATGATACAGCCGACACGTTGCTTCTTTGTCGCTTCGTCGTAATCACCATGAAGAACCTTGGAGAGACTTGACTTCTCGGCTTCCGTCAGTTCATGTCTGTATTCCTGTTTGCCGTCATGGGCTACGAGAACAGCCTTTCCTTGGTCATTGATGACAAGATTGGCGGACTTCATATTTGGAACAAAACCACTGATGTCTATCTTTCGGTCAATAAGTGCATCGCTGACGGTTTGCAGCTTCTCGTCTTTGGATTTGTTGCTTGCCTGAATACTTAACATCAACAGGGTAACAAACATTTCCATGAGATTTTCCAAAAGTCCTTTGTCATTTCCATTGGTGCCTGTTAAGCCCAGGGCTGCATCGTCAGAACTAAGTAGCTTATTCATCCAATTCTCAGGTGTTGGCTCTTCTGTCTGAACAGGTGATGTGCCTTGTGACTTATAGGCTGCGAGAAGGTTCTTGCCATTGTGCTGCACCTCGATGTTGATATTTCCCTTCTGACTAATCTCAGCAAGATATGCTGCTGGATTGACCCATTGGAGTTTATTATCAGAAGAGACATTGATGACACCAAGATGAAGATGCTCACCAGTGACCCTTGTTCCTGTGGCTCCAGAAACACCAAGTTTCTGCCCGGCATTGACGGTATCGCCCTTCTTAACTGCAATCTCACTAAGGTGCATATATTGTACCCTTGTCTTCGAGCCGTCTGGACGTGAGTATTCGACTGTAACAGACTTTCCTCCACCTGTGGTAGTACGGTGATCTACGCCTATCACGACACCGTTGTTCTCTGTCGCAAAGACATTCTCCTTGTTTGTCTTGATGTCTATTCCATGATGAACCTGTGTCTTGCCTGACTGCATAGGGTCGGCACGTTGCCCGTATGGTGAGGTTACAAGCATGAAATCTGAGCGTTGAACAGGCATACAATACCCTGATTGTCCAGCTCCATTTCCCTTATTTGCAGTAGCAGATGAACTGTTAGATAAAGGATTGGACTTTACACCGAACTGCTTGCCTTCAGCTTTCATCTGCTGCATCACCATTCTGTCATATTTCTGAAGCCCAGCACCTTCTATGACACCTACAATGGTAGTGACATATCTTTTGTCGGTGGCGTAACCGCCCTTCTGTATGCCAGAAGCCCATCCTTTATAGTCATCAGGTGAGAGATTGCCGACATACTGCTGATAACGCTTTGCCATGAGGACTTTTGAATGGTCCTCATAGCTTTGACCTACATTATTGTATTTCTTGAACTTCTCATTAGGCTTGTCATCATCAGCAAGGACATAGTTACCGTTATAAGTGCCTTTGACTCCAAAATGGTTATTAGCCGTTTTGGACAGAGTGCTTTTCCCGTCTGCGGACTCTATTATGCCCTGCGCAAGCGTGACGGAAGCAGGTATGCCATATCTGCGCATTTGCTCCATGGCATACTCTGCATACTGTTCTATATATTGTTGTCTTGATGCTGTCATATTACTATTGGTTTATCGGTGAATGCCCTGACGTTGAGCTTGTCCCTGTGAGACGATTTCCTTCACTTCCTGCTTCGGCTGAGCCTTGGCTTCCTCGTCGTGCTTTACATTCTGACGTGGTGGCTCCAGTTGGTCACATATAGCTACACGCTGACCGGCACGGATAAGTTTTGGCAGGTACATATCCAAAGCATGATGTGGGAAAGCTGCCACCTTCAATGGCTTCCCCTCCTCATCTGTCTGCTTGGTGTTTTTCGTCAGAACAATACCTAATATCTTGGAAGCATTGACTGCATCGTCCTTGTATGTCTCGTAGAAATCACCGCAACGGAAAAGAAGCATAGCATCAGGATGCTTCTTCTTCAACTCATTGAACTGATTGAGAATCGGAGGGACGACAATACTGGCAACAGCCTTGGTCTCCTGCTTGGTGGCTTCCTCTTTCGCCTTTTCTTCCTTCTTCTCCTTTTCTTTTTGTTCCGGGGACTGCTGCTGACGTTCCTTCGCCTCCTGTTGCTGCTGACGCTCACGCTCCTCATGCTGCTTGGTACCGTCCACATCGGGAGAGGTGGTTTGTTTTATCTCCTGAAGCTTTGCTGCAAGGACATCGGGATAGAGAATGGCTGCGAGGTGGGTCTTGTAATCCTGCTTGTCATCAGCAAGCCACAAACGCTGCCATTGTGACTGGCTAATCTCCACAGCCTTCTGCTTGTCTCCCCCGATAGTGGCAACAAGAAGGATTTTGTTGTCCTTGGTCTTGAAAGCGTTGACCTTGTTGATAAGGTCTAAGGCTTCCTGCGGAGAGTCACTTCTGAAAAGATTAACTTCCTTCTCTGGATTTTTAGCCACAACGGAATAGTATTTCTGAGCGAACTGTGTGCGGAAATCCTGTATCTTGGCTTCCTCATGGTCATTCTTCATCATGTCAAAGTACATGCCGACATCTTCTTTGCTGGGATGAACGGCAAAGATTCGGTCGTTCTCTGGCTTGGCAGCGAGAGTCCACTTGCCTTCATCGTCTTTGAGCATAGTTATTTGTGAGAAACTTACAGGCACCTTATCAATAGGGAACTGTGAAGCCCATGCCTGTTGACGCTTTTCGGAAGGCTTCTCGATAAGCTGTATCTTCTCTCCGTTCTCGGCTTTCTTTATCATACCGATGGTACGGTTGACATCGTGGGCTATGGCATTGCCAAGAGAAGGGTTCTCCTTCAACTGACTGATAATCTGTGGCAACACAGCCAAGGTCTCGGGACGGACTTTAGCCGGCATACCCAGTTCGAGCATCTTGTGGGCAGAAACAAGCTCCTCCACAAGAACTTCACGCTGCTGTGACTCCTGAGATGGGACTTTGGCTCCATCAATGACAACACCTTCCCTGCCTAATCTGCGAGGAACACCAGTAGCGTGGGCTATCTGGCGAGAGACTTCCTGTACATAGTCGGGGTAAGAAGCATAATTCTTCTGAGCAGGTATATACAGAATATCCTTCTTGTCATCGTAATGGGCAATGCCTGTGGAGTCCTTGCGTACAGGGACAAGGTTTGCCTTCATACTCTGGATATACTGGTTGACGGCATTTCTTAACGCTTTGTCTTCAGTAACATTCTCGGTCTTCTTCTCCGATGCTCCATACTCCCTAACCTGCTTCTCATAGTCCTCTTTGTGGACATTGGGCATGGTGGTCTGGTCGATGTTGAAGACAGTATAGACATCCTCACGAGGATTGACCTTATACTTTCCTTTGTCTGTATCGGAAAGCTTGTTGTATTCGGCACGGCTGATTTTGTCATCCGCATTATCCTTCCCGATATACTGGTTAACATTCGTCCAGATGAAAGGAACACCTTTCTGTCCTTTCTTGACAGCCTCACTGCGGTTGTGGGTGTCGTTGAACATGATGTAGCTGTTGGTCTTAAAACCGCTTTGGTCAGCGTGCATTGCCATAATAAGCGCATTAACAGGGGTAATACGCAAAGGTTTGTCGTAAAACCTGGGGGCTGCCTTCTGACTGCCGTTGAGTAAAACGCCTCCGTTCTGACTCGCTCTTTCAAGGGCTGTGACAACAATTTCTGTCTGTCGCTCCGCACCTGTTTTCTTTGGATGTGATTCTTCTGCCATAATATCGTATCATTTAATGGGTGAATAAAAAAGTTATCTGATGCCTCTGACTTGTTCTCTGTCTCGGCTTTGCTCATATCTCTCTGATGTCCGCTCATATTCTCGTTGATTGCTGATACCAGTCTGATCAACTTTGGATAAGATGCGGTTGGCAATGGTGTTGACGGTCAACGCTCCTTCGTGATAGGCTTCTACAACACTTGTCGGTAAGGTAACAAGACGTGGGATGTTGTCTATGTCAACAAGCATGATGTTACCTTCTATCTGCGGATTTCTCAGCCTTTTGTCAAGGGCTTCATCCTCATAGCGTTTATACCGTTGCTGTGAAGGCGCATGATGCTCCTCCTTGCGGTATTCAGATAGTGATTCTTGTCCTGAGCGATTAAGAAGCCCGGCTCCACCATAGAGAAGAAGCGGTATCTTCAACAGGGGATTACGGATAAACGTACCTCCAATAAGGGCTGCTAAGGGCATCATGGTTCCTGAGTTCAGACCTATGGATTTTGTCCTGCCTGTGAAAACGCCCAACAGCATATCTGGCAACATGGCAAGAGTAACACCTAAATGCTGCATGGTATCACCCATGCCGTTGAGTCCCATGTTTCTGAAGAGATTATCCCAACCTTTATAATCGCCTGTGTTCTCCTCATTGGCATTTTGTGAATTGTCTGTATCTGTTACTGTATCAGGAGTTTGGCTTTGAACAGTCTGTTCCTCAGCTTCTGCCACATTGGAGAAATGGACGGCATCCTTACCGTTCTTCCTCGCTGTCTGCTCTTGGCGTATGGCATTGGCAAAGGCTTCATATTGCATGGCACGATAGGTGGCATCAGAAACTGACATCTGTGTGGTCTTGCCATTTGCCTTAACTGTACGCTCACCTGCATTAAGAGCGTTGTTTACCTTGTCACGATACCTTTTGCTGTTGTCATTAGCCCATTTTGCAGCAATGGTCAGCTGCTTATCCGTAGCATAGGAAATGTCATCAAACCCCATCTGAGTTAGCATCCACTTGGGAGCAACGGCTTTCTTCTTGCTGACTGAGGCGACTTCTTGTTTCCCTATTTTCTTCTGTTGCTCCAGATATTTGCTTTGCTGACCGACAGCATGGCGATTTGTCGCTTCAACACCAGCGTCCATAGCTAACTGTCCAAAGAAACCTCCTGCTCCTGCAGTGGTAGTGGCATTGATAATCCATGAGCCAATACCGCTTGCTGCCTCCTCGAACAAGGATGGGGAGTATTTCTTATCCGCTTCCTTGATGATATGGTCATTAAGTGAAGATGAACGTGCTCTTTGTGGCAGGTAGAAAAGACTGCCCTCGGCTGACTTGCGGAGAATGTACTCGACAGAGGACTTTGGCATTCTCTGCTGTATGAGGTGGTCTATCATCCTCTTCTCCATAGTGGCATCCACAACGATATTGCGCTTTTTAAGCTCTGCTTTAACCATAGCTATATAGTCATCAACAGTCTTGCTGTTCCATTTTCCTATATAGTAGATTGTATCATTATAGGCATCCATAGAAGCCATACCGCCATCGGGACCGGCAGCACCTGAAAACAGGCTACCTAACGAAGTCTGGTGCTTACGTATCTCATCGGCTTGTTTCTGAGACAGGTCATCACGGACTTTGTCCATGATAGGCAAAACCTTAGAGGTGAAATTATCTGGTCGTTTTGTTTTATTATCTGCCATGATTATACTAATGATTGTCTTAACTGATTGATTACCTGCTCTCTCGTCTGGGCAAGAGCTGCATGAAGGACTTCCATCTGACGAGGAAAGAACTCCTCCAGCCACTCATCTTTGGCTACAACATCATGGATGAATTTGATAGCCAGTTCCCTGTTGATCTCGATAGCTCGTTCACCCTTTTTCTTGCCATTAAACCATGCTTTAGTCCACCATACTATACCGTCCTTGTCGGGATAGACGCTGACCGTTCTTTGTATGTCGAAACTTTGAATATCTATGTCCAAATTCTCAAAAGGGTCTATGAAGCCTTGGCTGATTACTGCGTCGTCAGTAGCTTTTTTTTTTCGTATTCACTCATAGATGAGAGAAATACTCCGTGGATAAGGGCAAGGTAATTGAGAAAATCACGTGTCAAAAGTGTCTGTATGCTGCCAATGAGACCAAGACTGCGCAGACCTAAGCCTAACGGATTAAGCATACTTGGGGCGTGTTCATAGTATGCTCCACTGTTTGCGCCATCCGTCAGAACCTCACGCAAGGCGTTCTCCGTTCCTACAGGCACCTTGTACCTGTTGAAGAGCAGGTCTTCAATGTAACTGCCGAAGAAACGTTGGTACATCTTCTCTATCTCTTGTCGCTGACCATCATAAGGCGTTCTTACATCGAAGTCCAAGGTGGGTATCTCTGGATTGTCGCCCTGCAAAGCCTTTTGCTCAAAGACAACAAGATTGTCTCGAAGCATAGTCAGAAACTCTAAAGGATTGACCTCTTCACCGTTATAGTGGACTTCTATGTGTAGTGTGCCGTCGCATACAGCGATATTGTCCCCGGCTTTTACGTTTTTGCCGAAATTACATACAGACTCTTTGATATGGGAATAGATGACATCATAGTTACTGCTGTCACCTGTTCCGTAGTTGCGGTAGTTTACAGTGATGTTAAACCCTTTCTGGCGGTCACTGGCGATACCAGAGACAACGCCTGTGGCAAGGGCTTTCAGCCAAGTATGAGGAGCAACCTTAAAATCTACTCCGTGATGGAAGAACTCCTTTCCTGTCTGTGGGTGTTGCTGCTTGCCATAATTCAAGGTAATCTCCAAAGGACAAGTCTCAGGAAGCTCAAAAGGCATGGCATATCCACTTGGGGATATGAGGTTCATTGATTGTCTATATTCCATTTTAATTATGCGTTACGGTTAAAGGATATTGTTAAATGCCTGTATAGTTATTCCTCCTGATGTATCTGTCATCAAGTTTCCAAACAGGGTCGCTTAAATCTGGTATAGTGGTATTGATTTTGCCCCAACGGTCTCCGCCAACAAAATGACCAGTATAATCTCCCAATGAGCCGTTGCCACTTGATGCGATGCCAGACTCCTGAAAATCGAAGAAATTAGGCAAGGCAATAGTCATACACAACATGGTGACACAACTGCCTCCCCATGTGAGGATTTTCTTTTTCACATTCACATCATTGTTGATGATAGCGTAGTAAACAGCAAAAGCACCCACAACACCAATAATGCTTGCCAGAACAAAGCCTAACATCTGTACATAAGGAGTATAGCTATAGATGCTGTCACCTGCAATGGCTATTCCATCTGTGATACTGTCCGCAAAGACATGGGTGGACAGTGACAGGACACCGATAATTGATAATGTTCTTTTCATATTCGTCATATTTTTAATGTTACTTGTATTACCTGCGCATATTACGCTGACGCTCTTCAGATAAGCCTTGGCTTTCTGAAACCTCGTGATTCTGTGAACGGCTGTATGAGTTGTTGCCTATCATCATCATTGCCATCAACGCACCTCCAATCTTGCCAAGCAAGCCTGTCCTGCCAAAAATCATGTACGCTGCTGCTATCAAGCCACCGATACCCAAGCCTGATATTTTTCCTGAAGCAAGATTATTGAAGAAGTTGCCGAACATATTTGTACCATTACCGCCGAAAAGATTTCCGAGGAATGAACTAATACCATGTAGAGTGTCCCCAAGTGTCCCCAATAAGCCCTTGGTCTCATTGGCTGTCCCTTTTATATCGGACAACAGACCAGAAGCCGTGTCCTTGACTTGCTCACAGGTATTTTTTCCAGTGAAGCCATTGACAACATCATGGGCAAAGTCTCCTGAGCCATCGACACCTCCACGAAGGGTTTTACCTACGGCAGTACCCATAGACTCGTCATCATGGGTGAGCTTGTCCCATCCTGCATAGGTAGCTACTCCAATAACAGCAGAGGTCTTCGGGTTTCTTGCCACGGCAGACGTTACCTTGGCACCTGCACCGACAACGGCACTGCCACCTTTCCATAAGCCAGAAACGGTGTACACACCGCCTTTCCATAGCTTAGGTATAACTTTAGTTGTTAATGATAACCATCCCATATTTTTTCTTATTTAGGTTTGACATTCTTTGCGTTAATTCTCCAGATACTCAGGCAGTCTTCTATAACCCCTGCTTTTCCCTCTCTATGAGGGAGGGAATTGTATTCGATGCCATACCAGACAAGTCCCATGTTTGTGCTTTTGACCAGCTTGGTGAGCATGGCTAACTGCCTGTTCATGTCTTTAAGCTGCGGACGGATTGAGAATACCAGTTCTATCCGTTGCTTCTCAGTCATCTTATTACCGATGCACACTTGCCGTATAGTGTTGACAATCCCCAGACTTTTGTTTATAATGCTCACATAGATGTCATTGCGTTTGTTGTGCAACGCCACAGCGAGGGCATTAACAGGGGTATTGCCAATTTGTGCCGATAGCTTTCCCATGTTCTCACACAGATGGTTGACCTCATAATAGAAGCCGTAAGCTTGTGCTGCATAGGAGATAATGCTACGGAACGAGTTGAGGTAGTTGTCAAACTGCTTCTGGTAATTCTTTGTAGACTCGACTTCCTGTTTGAGCCATACGTGTCCTTCTGTCTCGACTGCCATGGTCTCCAACTGTGTGTTGTACTGCGACTTCGCCTTGTTGGTGTATTCTATTATCATGCCTGTCAGCACAGGGTCAACCTGAGCGTGGATCTTTGTGAAAGCCATACACATGAATATGAGTAATATGATATTTCTTATCTTGACCATAACTATTTAGAATAAAGAGATACTTCCTTGGCATATCGCTTCCAATGGGACAGTGACTGTAAGGCTACATCATGTTTGTCCCTATCTATCATTCCAGCAGTCGCCCTGTTCCAGACATCACTCATACGATAGTGACGGATGCTGAGATACAACAGACGGAGCTTGTGGGAGAAGGATGATAGTTTATCCTCCAGCTCCCAAAGGGTCTTGGAACGCTCGGCACCTGTGAGCATATTGCTCTCACCGCCTTTTGCCACGGCATCCTTCAACAAGGTGAACACGGTAAGCATTTCTGTGGTGGTCTCCATATAGAGATTGTTCATGCTGACAGTGGCTGCTATTCCTTGTGGGTTGTTGCTGACGGCTTTCCTAAGTTTATCGAGGGTGAGCAATATCCGTACACCGTCATCATAGATATGTGTGGCTGCTTTCATTGCGGAGGCATATCCGCTTGCCATCTTTAGATAGCTGTTGTATTCTTTCTCCCATTGCTTCATCTTGGTGAACTCTCCTGCCATAGCATTCTGCATCAATGCAGTATTACGCTCTGCTTTCGTCTCTGACTTTACAGTATTGTTTATGATACCGTTGCCTGTTGCGAGAATGGTGTATTCACCAGGGTTAGAACTGACAATCTGAGCATTTGCCCTGCTACTCACAAGAAGCAGCAGGATAAATGCAATCAAAGACACAACAATCCAACTTCTGTCGGACGATATTTTATCGGGACGAGATTTTACGGTTCTTGTCCTGACAGGTATTCTATTTGAAATTCGTAAACTCATGGATATTTCGCTTTTTCTTGTTAATCTCAACTCTATCACGTATCACTGCAATCAAATCACAGTCATTCTGTATGCCTATAAGGTCAAGGCGTGGATTGGTTCTGTCGCCACTGAAGATGCTTACGGTCTTTAACCCCAAGAGTATCTGGAGGAAGGAACGCTGCTCACTATAGTCAACAACTCGGTACAGTTCAATGAAATCCCTCTTGCATGAGAATATCCCAAACTCATATTTCAACTGCTCTTCAGTGATGATATATACTGTACGAGTAATGAACATATACCGATAGAAAAGGTACAGGATAAGGAACAATCCAAATCCAATGAGATACGGCTTGATGAAATCAGGGAGAAGAGACTCATATCCAGTAATGGCGAACAGCACGACAACGAGAATAACTGTCATGCCTTCACTTACAGCGAATTGAAGTCCCGAAGGACGTATTCTTAAACTTGGATATGCAATGTTCATTTTATCTACCTATTTTTTGATGATGCTTCTTTTCATCACTCTCATTTATCTCAATCTCGCCGTCGGCATCGAGGTCTATACCGGCTTGCTGCTTGTCTTCCTCATAATCAATATCATCCGTTCTTGACAGTTCCTTATTGATAAGCTGCTCATTCCAGTCTTTGTTTCCATCAGCAGGTACCTCTCTTACAACAGAGAGGTTAGGAAGGGCGATACCGTCACGTTGGGACGGATGGAAGAATGTAACGGAGTATGTCTTGACAGCTTCAAACGGTGACTCACCCCTGTTGACAAGGGCATCGGAATTACGTGTGCCAAACGCAGGACTTACATTGAAATCATTAGCATCATCCCAATTCACACACGAAACATAACCTTCAGGGAAATGCTCTTCAATGAAGTCATTGACAGCTTTTGTCTCTTCATCGGAAAGACCGTCATAGTCGCCATTCTCCATAGCGCACAATGCCCATTCGGGTACATCGTAAGTGCCAAGGGATTTTAACCTGCCTTGCTCAGAACCGATACAGAGTTTTTCAAACATCATCTTTCGGTACTCACCATGCAGCTCCCTTACCTTATCGGCTTGTTCCTGTATGTCTCCCTCATAACTCAGACCACAGGTTTTCATAGACCATAGTTCCTGAGACTCGTCAAAATACTTTCCGTAGGCATCCCTCAGCTCATCGGGCAGATAGTCACCATCACCAGAAAGATAGTCTTCAAGATTTGTGAGAGTCGCCATGTATTCCTTCATGTCATCAGAGACCTTGGGAAGGCTCTCCTTGACCTTATGCAGCTCATGGTCGAAGTTCATAACGAACTGCTTTCCTGCCAAGTCATTGTCAAAGCAAAGATGATGGCAAGCATCGGGAGCTGCCTTTATCACACCACGGAATTGCATAACGGTAGGATTTCCTCCTGTAGAGAGGAATACGGCATCACCAAGGTTCTTGTCCTTCGGTGCATGAAGCTGGTAATACGCCATTGCATCGTATGCGCTTTCAAACCAAAGGACGTTCTTGGCATCCTTCAGACTGGTGTTGTTAGGGCTTGCAATCCACAATCCTTCTGAGGAGTTGCTTCCGTATGCCTTGCCTTTATATCCGCTGGAACCGTCAAGGCGTGGTTTCCCTCTCTCCTCAAAACCTACAATATCAGTCTTCCCTGGTATGCGTAAAGGGAATGAGAGGTTGCGGTAAGAATACTGCCTGTTGGCTGATTTCTTTTTGGATGCAAGCACAAATGACGATGCGAAGGCAGCCTGAGTTGGAATGTCTATCTTCCTGCTGTCAAAATATGGTGAGAACATCTTGATGTTTTCAATATCAAGTTTCTTATACTGATAGACATAGTAATCCTTCATGTCAAAAGACTTGCTGTCATTATGTGGCTTTATGATATTACGCATATCTCTATCTATGGGATTGTTCAAAATTCGGTTGCAGACAATATTGACAAGGAGGTAAGGATCCATGCCGGGACGGTAGTCTTTGAAGAAATCGGGATGCTCAGTGATAAAGGAAATCACATTAAAAACTTTCATGACTGGAGGCTGGAAACAGCATTTGCCGTTAGGGGTGACAAGGAACTTATCCCCTGATATATGTCTGCCATCACTGTCCAGACGTACATACGACGGATAGCGCAAGCCATCACGACGGTTGAAGTGATAGCCTGCGTCCATCAGCACATCTTGAATGTCAACACGTGCGATGAAATCATCGTATGAAAGTTCGCTAAACATATTATGCGTCTCGCTTTATCATTCAGAACTCCATGTTGTCGGGACAAAGACAAAGTTATAGATGCGGAGTATCTGGATGCCGTCAAAGGCAGCACATAGATACTCGGCATTGTCCCTCAAAGGTCTCCACTTAATGCCCTGATACAGGATGATACCATTCTGGAAATCTATGAATTTGATTCCGAGTTCATCCTCCATTTTCTTAATCATTGCCTGATTCTGGCTCTGGTCAAAATTAAATTTCTTTTTCTTCTTGCTCATAGTTATACTGTTTAATTGATTTATCTTCCATGTCCCATTCCATGATTATGGGAACCTGCGTTCAGACCTGCCTCAAAAGCTCTTTCGGCAATGTCCTGTGGCGAGTCAACACCGGGCTTCACATAGATACGACCTGTACCGTGAACTTCCTGATAAAACTCTGGTGCTGGATGAGGGTGCTTGATATGCTCGATGTTATGGGCTATGTCGGCACCCAGATAGGTAGCTTCACTCATTGCTGTCAGTCCTGCGCCTAAGAATGCTCCTAAGTTGAAGCCTTGACGCATCTCAGGTCTGGTCTTCATGTCCACCTCTTTGAATATCTTGGACATCATACGCTGACGCTGATAGTCATCGACAGCCATGTACTTGTCATACTGCTTCTTGCTTATCTCATGGGCGATGACCTCACCATTGATGACGGCACACAAGCGATAGGTGGTTTTATCCTCACTTCCCTCATTTTTCTTTTGTTCAGTGGAAGCGTTGGTCTCAGGGGCTTTCGGAGGTACTTTCTCAGCCCAGATAGCACCGACCTCTACTTCTCTGCCATGTTTGCCTTCTCGATACCATCCTTTGGACTCGTCCATACTGTCAAGGTCTTGACCATTGACAAGCCCTTTGTCGGACTCACGAGAGACAAATGCTTGCTGTCTGTTATCGGGTGGCTCTCTTGATTCTTGCCGGACATTTTCTTCTGCCAACATCTTCTGCCTGAAGGACTCTTCCACCTCTGGTTTAAGAGTGATAGAGACTGGTTCTTTTGAATTGAGCATGTCCATCGTGATTTTGTCTTTGAAATCACCACTTATCACATTGTTCAAAATGTCAATCCTCTCTTTAAGGGATGTGGTCTTCAGCGAATTGTCTGTAAGCTTCTTAACCTCGCTATCGGTGAGGTCATAGACGAAATCATGTTGCGCACCAGTGGATTGTACGGTTAATGTCTTTTTGTCCGCATCGACAACGAGACCATGGGAAGAAAGTACCTTCTGCCATTTCTCATTGGTGAAATAGACATTGGATGTGACAAGTTCCTTGTATGGTGTTGCTGGCTCAGAGGGACGTGGACGTGTGACAAGTGGAGGAAACATGACTTGCATATCCTTCAGTGGGTCATTAACATGTGTCTCCGCACGTCCCTTGTAGTAATAGCCATAACTGCCACTTTTCAATTCGCCTGGGCGTAAACGACCGTCGGCATGTTCGATGACCATAGGCGAGACGGCAACACCGCCAATCCTACGCAGGTGATAACCGTCCTGCATCCTCGGTGTCCAACCCAAGAAATTCCGTCCATAGAAAGATGGAGGATAATTAGGCACTCTGCCGTAATAATTTTCACGGTAGCCGTGAAGCCCCATAGCTACACGACCGTTGACATTACGGGCAGCGACATACGAGGATGGCATATCGAAATCCTTACCTACAATATTGTTGAATGTCTTGTAGGCGTTCTTGTTGGCATAGTTGGTGCCTCCGTCAGCAAGTGCGCGAAACTGCTGCTCGCTGATGGGATATTCCAATAATGGGGAATCATGCCCCTGAACCAACAAAACGTAACGGTCTTGCTCGACGGCAAGCTGTGCTCTCATACCATTTCTTCGCAAGAGGTCTTGGAGGTGATGGGATAACTCGCCACGGTATGACATGGCTTCAGAACGGATGCTCATAATCACAAAGTTAAGAGGTTAATAACTGAGACTGGACTCAAACAGCTCTTCACGGAAGTCCATGAAAGCCTTGGCTGATGTGTCACGAGACTCATCCAAGCCCTCGTCTTTACAAAACTGCTTGTAGTCTTCGGTAATCTCGTCGGACTGCTGGGTGACAAACGTTACTGCTGAAATGTTTCCTGCCTCAAATTCCTCACGCAGGGTGTCGTAATCTGGATAGTTCATACTTGATGTTTTTATGTTAATGAAAATGAAGTTATCGGGTTATCTGATGGGCTTCGTCTTCCGAAACGCCTTGACCGTATCGCTGCTGGTCGTCGTTCTGTCTTTGCAAGCTGTCCAACATGATGCCTGATTGTCTGGCTTGTCTCTCCAGTACATTGAGAATGTCTTCCGTGAACTCTGGTTCTGGAACATAAGACAATACGCCATTCCTGTTCAGCCAACAGCCATCATTACCAAAGGAGTATTCGGGCATGGAAGAGCGGACAACGCTTTTCCATCGTGAAGCGTCTCCCGGTACAAGGACAACACCCTTCTCTGAGAATAAATCCACGCCCACGGTGACATTCGATGTGCCACCCTGAGAGTCTGGCATACCAACGGTGACAAGACCGCCTTTCCAGAAACTCTGAAGGTCTGTGTCGGAGAGGTCAAGCTTGTCACTTACAATCTGCAAGTTTCTCCCAATAATCTGAGTGGGAGTATAGACAACGCTGTTTGTGTCATTATCTATCTGTACAAAGGCTTTGATTTTCTGTGTCTCTTCCTCTCCCTCTTCATTTGTTATTGATTCCTCTATCTCGGAGACGATAACTTTTCCTTCTTTCAACATTCTAATGTCGGACTCGGAAAAGCCTGAAAGGTCTATCTCTTTCAACTTTGGAGAGAACATGACATCAACCATGCCGTTATCAGTCTGTACCAAACAGAACTTGGCATAACAGTGTGTTAAGCCGAAAGGCTGCCTGATGGAAATGGGAAGTAATGGTGACATCCCTCCAAGTTCAATCCTGTCATGGATATAATCGGGAAGGTCATAGATCATTTGCTCTGTGAGTCCAAATACACCGAGAATGTCTAACGGATAATCATCCCTGTGAAATCTTTTTTCTGTCATATAAAAATGATTTTATGATTAAATTCTTCAGCAAAATTACATTATATAGGTAGTGTTCCTTTATTTTGTTCCTCAAAATGTTGATATTTGACTGCATTTTATTATATTGGTTCTAATCAGCATGGTCAATAGAACCAATGTTACTGTTTTTGCTCAAAATATTGGGTATTATATGACTAAATGTTTCCCGATAAGGAAAAGGCTGTAATTTTGTACCATGGCAAAATTAAATATGGTTATAACATTTGTACTATGTGCTTTGCAAGGCATAGCTCAGAACAGGACGGATTACTTCAATACCGTTGGTACACATCGAGAACATAAGAGAATTGACATCACAAAGAATGTGGATGCCGAGGTTAAAGACAGTGTAGCGTTAAGCCTGTCATGCTTGACAGATTCCGCCAGCATCAATCACCCAGTTTTTCAAGATATGTCCGTGGAGGAACTGGAAAAGCTGATTGCTGTATATGAGCAGCGTATCTTACAAAAGAGCAGTCACCTTAACAGCCAGAACTATAAAACCTATTCATACAGGGATTGGAAGCCACGAGAGCTGAATCTCAACAACCTGATGGATGTGGTTGAGGAGGTTGGCTTGTCAAACAAACTGTTTGTCTTAGCGCAAGCTCTATTGGAGACAGGTCATTTCAAAAGCCGTGTGTGCAATGAGTACAACAACCTTTTCGGTCTGTATGATAGCAAGAATAGGGACTATTATCATTTTGCAAGATGGGAGGATAGTGTTGTAGGGTATAAGCAGATGATACAATACCGATATAAAGGAGGCAACTATCTCCGTTTCCTGAAGAATATCAAGTACGCAGAAGACCCTCGATATATACGGAAAGTAGCTGAATTAGCCAAGGTGCTATACTCGCAATATAAATGTGGGTAATGCTCAAAATATTGATATGTAAGAATAACGGAAACAATGAAAAATCACACTAAAATTTAAGGATTATTTATGCTCAATATTTTGATATTTCAAAATAAATTAGTACCTTTGCATATGAGGATATATACATTATCCTTGGCAATGACTGTCTGCTTGCTGCATCAAACGGATTGTCTTGCTCAGAACATATCGGAGTCTGCCTTTTTCACGATAGGACAAGGATGCAAGAAAACGAAAGAGATAAGGGAAAGGACATCTGACAGTGAGAAGGAGGCGGACGATGTTGAAGAAGCGGAAGACTCCTGTGGTAGCATTGAGCCATCTATGACTTCAATAACCTATCCTCTGAAAAATATCATAGTAAACTCTCCATACGGTGTCAGAAGAGACCCGATAAAAAAAGGGAGAAGACAAAAACATAGCGGTGTTGACCTCAAAGCTTTCTATGAAAATGTATATTCAATGTTGCCCGGCATAGTGACAGCAGCATCATATTCCATTAACGGAGGATATTTCATCACGATAAATCATGGGAGCTTCGCTTGCTCATATCTGCATCTGTCAAAGCTATTGGTAAAGGAAGGACAACAGGTCGGAAGTGGACAGACTATCGCCATTAGTGGTAACACTGGTAAAAGGACAACGGGACCACATCTTCATATCTCATGCAAATGGATAAATGGAAATGGCAGATACTTTAACCCGATGATGTTGCTAAAATTAGTAAAGGAACAAAATAGATAAAAACTTAAGTTATGGGACCGATATTGATAATTCTTGCTATCATTATTATATGTGCAAGAAAGGATGAAAAAAAACGGCATCATAGAAATTTCTCAGGGAAATCTGACTGGGAAAAGACCTGCGATGACGGAGGAAAATTCTTTGGCTGGTAAAACTTTTTTCTCAATACGATAAATTTTAATAGAGGCAACAACCATCGGTTTGATGATTATTGCCTCTTCTGTTTTCCCTTATTTCTTATTGAACTCCTGTATCTCTGCAATCATATCCTTCACTTCTTTGTTTATCTTCAGGAAATTGGCATAGAGAATGCGCTCTCTGGCTTCCGTGGAAGAGAAATTATAGAACTTTGGTATAGGATAATTGGCATAATCCTTTTCCTCCTTCTGTATCTCGTCCATGTTGAAATCCGTCTTGCAGAAGAACTTACTGGTCTGGAACTCCTCGGCTTCCTGTATGTCCATACTGCCACCTCTTCCTGTCTTGGTCTTCACAAAGTCCCTCGCCGTCTGACCGCATATCCATCCTGTAGGCATATCGGCAATCTTTGAACCAGGGACTAAAGAGTCCATATTCTCATTGAGGTTGATAGATGTCCTGTCACGGTCTATGGTGACACCTTTCTTTAACTGCACAACCTTTCCGAAGATGTCATTGGACAGCCATTCAAGGGTCTCCTTGGCTCGTGCGGAACCACTGACGACGTTTCCGACAGTGGTAATGATTTTCTGCATACCTGTCTTACCATAGTCGGCTTCGAGCTGTGGCAGTTCCTGAAAACCCAAAGCGACACTGACCTTGTTACTTCGGGCGGTGCCGATTAACCTATCAATTTTGTGAAAGTACAATGTCGGCAACTCGTCAACAATGATGCTGACAGGGATATTCTTACCCTGCCCGGTGTTGACACGAGTAACCAGACGGTTTAGGATAAGGGCATTGAGCGCACCGATAATGCTTTCCATCTCTGGGTCGTTGGCAATGAGAAGATAACTTGGATGTTTGGGGTCGCTGACCTTCAAATCAAAATCATCACCCTCCTTGCTGAATATCCAATAGGACTCCTTAGTGGCAAGACGTGAGGTGCAGACACGCAGCGTACCTATCATACCTTCCAACTGCTCCATAGCCTTGTTGTCAAAAGCGGTACGGAACGGACCCAACAATGGGGCTACCTCGGTGTCTGTCATCAGGACTTCAAAGATGGTCTCGTAACTCTCGTTGAGGAATGAGAGGATATGAGGCATATCACTGTATTTTCCCAACCAATAAGCAGGTTCCTTGATGTTACCCAGAGCGTCACGCACAACGCCTGTCGGCTTGATCATGCCAGTCTCAGGGTCGATGGTCTTGTCATAGTTCATTTCATTGCCGTTCTCATCGTATGGTCTCTTCTCATAGTTACAGAAGAAATAGATACATGCAGCCAAGAAATTGACGGCAGAGGTCTGGAAGAACTGGTCACTGCCACCACCTCCTTCTTTCTTGCCTTTCTGCAAAGACTCCAGAAGCGTCTCGGCAGTCTCGCTGGCAGCAGCAAGGTTGCCGATATATTTCAACTGAATAGGATTGACCCTTCGGCTATATTCCACGTTGACGAAGTTTATCACATTGAAATCACAGCCTTGGGGTGTCTTGCCGGCTTTCTTGTTTTTCTGGTAATGGTAGTATAGCTTTTGGGCGAGAGTTGGAAACTTATAGTCATAGACAACCATAGCAAAGCCCTTGGCACTATGCTGACGGATAAACGGCTCGATGATGGAGAATGTCTTACCAGAGCCTGGTGTTCCTACAACCCATGTCCCACGGAAAGGATTGATGACATTAACCCATCCTTTGCGGAATTTACCTTTGTAGTAATAGCGCATAGGGATATTGACACTGTATTTGTTCTCGACAATCTCACCCATTTGCGAAAAACTCTCATTCTCGTAGTTGAAACGGTCTTTTAACAGACCATCCTTCAGATATTTAGAGATATTATCAAGGGCAACATGACAAAGGACTGTGCCGACAACAGACATGATGAAATACAACCATGTGCTGCTGTATAAAGTGAAGAAATACGGAGACCAGTGCCTGTAAAAGACCCATACGGACAGGAACATGAGGATAAGACCAATGGATATAGGATATATAACCATCGTCTTGGCATTGAACTCCAGATGTTTCTTGTTGCGTGTGCCTATACAGGTGACACAGATAATCAACAGTGTCATCACCTTACTATGGAGTAGATGACCGTCCTGATAAACATCCATCAACTTGATGCGGTCATGGATGTCCACAAGTATGCCGCCCCAGAAGTCTAAGGCTTCAGGGGGTATGGCATACTCGAAAAATTCAAGGATGAGCGAGACATATATAAACGTCCGAAAGACTTTATATAGGGTCTGTAAATCTTTGCTTTCTTCCATGGCTATTCCTCATTATTCAATCTGATACTGATAATAGGTCGTGTCGCATAACGACTGTGTTTGTCGGCTGCTTCAAACCGTCCCGAAGAGAGGCTGTAACGCCATGCCCTGTCATTCTCTGCACCCTTACACTCCGTGCTTGTCCAATACCAACAGTCTTCCTTGTCGGTTGGCAAAAGGTCTCCTCTACATTTCAGTATTGTACTGTTGACAACGGATTTTGAGACATAAAGCAAATACATCTCTGCAACAGAGGGAATAAAGTATTTTGGACTGATACTTTGGGCGATTGGTGAGCCTATTTGAAAATAACGGAGAGCAACAGTATTGCTTTCACCGTCATACTTGGCAATATCCGATGATGTGCCTTGGGCAAAATAGGTCGTATCGGGGTCGATGAACTCATATGTAGAGCAGTCCTTCAGTGACACAGCATAGGCTTTGCCCGAAATGGAACCGTCGTTGTCCACATAGAACAAGACAGCTTCAGGAGTATTGCCATTATCAAGACAGGTCTCATAAGACATGACTTCTCCGTTGGTGCAATAGACCATGCCCGGAGTCCATGAATGCCAAGAGGCATCTTCATAGGTGTGATTATCGCAAGCGCAGAACAACAGAAGGGAAACTAACGCTGCCAATAAGTGATTATTCTTTCTCATAGCAAAAATATTTAATGTGAACCAGTGGGTATCTTAACCCCCACAACAACACCTGTACGGAACATGTCTTTCCCATTGATACATACATCGGACTTGACCTGCCAGAAGAGCTGCCAACCATGACGCAGGACATAGCTTTGCTCATATCCTACATTAACCCATCCGACGACTTCTTCTGTATCACTGCCGAGACTGCCACCGAGACGAAGGCTGCCATAGGCATTTTTACCTCTATACACACATGGCTTATAGGCTATGCCAGCTCCCCATGTGCGGTAGCTTTTCCAGAATGAGTCCTTGGTGATGTGACCGGCTTTCTCGTCCTTCTCATATTTAAGATAGCCATTGGCAAAATATTCCCAGGCGTTATGGTTCTTGGTCTCATGCTCCACGGACATGGTGGCATCAAAACCTCTCTCATACAAGGCACCCACACCCAACGAAATGCGGTTGCTGTTACTTTGTGCATTACCTGCAAGGGTAATGAAAGTAAGGCAAAGTGCCAGAGATATTCTTCTGATGATATTCGGTATTCTCATAGCTGTGATTTTTAATATTCATATAATAACGCTTTATTGAAGGAGTCTGCATTTAGTACATCCTCATATTCGACACTCAGGCTGATGGTACGACCGCTAATCTGCTTCTCACTCAGCTCAATGGTCAGCACCTTGTCATTGGGGAAGGTCATCTTCTTGACAACAATGACATTCCTGTAGCCGTATTGGAACGACATGGAGCCATCCAAAACGAAGTCGGGCTTCAGCTCTATAGTCTGGACTGTCGTGGATTTTGTGGTTTTCTTGTCATTGAGCTTCACCCTTAGCTGGTCTATGTCAAAACGGATGTTTGTCCTGTTGTCAACAGAGAAGTCAAGAAAGAAATACTCTCCAACACTATAGATGTTATTCAGGCGCATGGTCATGCGGTGCTGCTTGGTGGAGGCATTACGGTAACGAGCAGGAGAAGCCCAAATCTGCCTTGCCAATCTTGCCATGTCCTCAGTGGACAGGCTGACAGCAGGATTATTATAAGGTGTTCTCTCATCATACTCAATGGTCTTGTCCGTGACGGCTTCTTCCTGATGGGAGGTGTAAATCAAGCCGTACTGACTGCGGTATCTCTCCGTAACTACGGTGACAACGGCAAGAATATCACCGTCCCTGTTGACATCTACACCTTCTTTGGGTTTCAAGCGGATGGTGTTGTTGATAGGTTGGTCGCCGACAACCTTATCAGTGCTTATATCGACAAAACGGACAGGCTCACTGGCAGTGATGACAGTGGTGACATTCTCGTTCACGGTGAGGAACTGCATACCGTCCATAGTCTTTTGGGCTTTAGACTGCCCTGTTGCCATAATGCACAAGAGCATGATGGCGCAAATGTTCTTAAATCTTTTCATATTGTCAATTTGCTTATTATAATTAATCATGACTTGGAATTTAACTGGTTATACTGACACCTGACACAAGCAGGCAGAGACAGGCAGACTTATTTCCGTTTCTCTTTGCTGTTTATCAAATAGACCTGTGTGCCATATTTGACCTTGACCTTATTCTTGCGGATATTCTTAGATATGGCGTTGGCTGTCTTCTGATAGGCGTTCTGGAGTGCTTGCATGCCCCATCTTCCTGTGCTGCTTGTCGATGAACCGTCATTGATATTCATATTCTGACTTACTGCACCACTCGCAATGTCCTTGGTGGTCTCCGTGAAACTGCTTTTGGGAACATACAGACCTTCAAGACCGTCAGTATCATAGATGCTCAGGCTGACCTTGACAAGCTCATCGTCAACAAGGACACTCTTGACAGACCCTTTGATACGCTGCTGTCCGAAACCGCTAAGTGTGCAATAGAGGTAGCTGCCTTTAGATAGGGTTCTTTCGCCAATATCAATGTCATCAAGTAACCTTAACCGTACACGGCTGCCGTCAACAGCCTTAATGTCCTCATCAACAATAGCCCTGATAAGCTTATGCTCAGGCTCGTTGGTGGCAATAGTGTTGAAATAGTCAGAGGTCATCTTGTGCTTCTTGACAACTTCTTCTGCAGGGGCTTCCTCAGAAATTTCACTGACAGCAGCTTCATTGATGGTCTTCTCTCCAGCGGCTTTCTCCTCAACAGAATGGTGTTCTTTGCCCTTGGTCTCATTTGAGGTCTCGGTGTCATTCTGTGCGACGGCACCAACTTTTCCCTTTCCCTCATTTCGGGCTTCTTCCAAAGCCTTTCTGAGATTTTCCAATGTCTCCTGGTCATCATCGTTGTAATGACTGTTGTCTGAGACATGGTCATCCTTGGCTTGCTGCTCTTTCATCTGAGCTTGTAACTGCCGTAGGCGTTCCATGGATTTCTTTGCATCCTCACTCTGCTGATCCATAGCTGCTAACTCGGCATCAGAATATTGAGAGTTGTATTCCTCCTTTTGGTCTTCATTGCCTCTCTCGATATTCTCGACAGCGGACTCATCCTTTATCTTACCGAAGTTGTTTACCATATTACTGTACTTGTCACCGATACCGTCTCCTTTGAGATTGGCATCTGGTAACTTATCATTGAAATATTCTGTTGTCTCCATCTTGTCGCCGAATTCTGCTTTCTCTGTTTCAAAGAAACGAAAGAAGAAAAAGGCGAAGAACAGTATGGGGACATACAAGATGGCAGGAAGCATATACTTAGGCTGCCGAAAGTTAATTTTGTCCGTGATGTTCATATCTGTCTGTTTTGAAATAGTTGTTGTTTTCTAACATTTTCTTGCCATGATGACGATTGAAATGCAGTTCTTTCTCCTGACGCTCAACGGCACTCGAAGGCTTGTTGCGGTAGGTTACGGCATTTGACATCCGATAGAGATTAAGCCCCACGCTGAATAGTACAAAACCGAAGATGATACACAGGAACAGCTTGGGATGGGCAGAGGCGAAGTGTTGAACTTTGGCTGCTGCCTTGTCAAGCCGAAGTGTCTGGGCAAAGGTCTTACCTGCCTCTACACATTTCTCGTGTCGCTCTTTATATCGGGGGTCATCCTTGTCTGGAACTTTCTCCCCAAAGATTATCTTCTTGATTTCCATAAACGAATATTGTTAATAGTTTGACTTTGTCCTTTGGTCTATATCCTTGTTAAGGACGGTACGCCAGTTCACGATAAGCAAGCCATGAGGGTTGTTCTCTGTCCTTGGCACTCGTTTCAAGAAACCTTCTGTGACCAGCTCACGCATGAGGATGGATGTCCTGCGCTCGATACGCTGTCTTCCATAATAAGTGAAAGACATATTTTCCTTACTGAACTTGATACTGTCACAGAAGATGCTAAAGACGGCACTCGTACCCATGATATTACCGTAAAAACCTTTCTCCTTTAAGGCGTTATACTGAGCAAGACCACTCTCGTCAATGAGGTACATAGCCTTTTCCATCGTATATTTGATGTATTTGTCATCAGGAGCGAGGGTAAAGAAGTAATGGTGGAACATTTCGACATGGCTTTTGGCTTCCACATCTAAAGTTTCCTCCATAGTGCTGCGGTTGACAAGAACCGGGACATTGCCATCGAGGACGTAAACTTTCTTGTGTGCATCGTCAACCATTGTCCTGGCAACCCAGATGCTTCCAAGAGAAATCACTATACACCCCATGAGGAACAGGGAGCAGAGAATCAACACAAGCTTGATTTTGTTTTCTAAGTTTTTTATTACCATGATGATATAATTTTTAGTTCATAATTCAAATTCCGACGACACGGCTTGCGGACTGTCTCATTGATGTGGCGACACCCTCACCAAAACTACGGGTAGAGAAAGCTGTATCGCCATCTGGTATCATCCATGCTGCCAAATCGGGGACAAGGTTAAGACACTTTAGGGCAACGACACTCGCTGCCATCAGATAGCCTGCTGAGAAAAAGGCATTTTGCAGGTAGTTCACCACGGTCTCATCTGTGGCAGTGACGGCTGCAAGGTCATTATACTGGATGTTTATCACTATATCGAATAATAGCAAGACATAGAAGCCGACGAAGTATAACATGGCTCCATAGAAATGGACGGTCAGATACCTGATAATCCATTTAGCCCAGGCTCCTTCCCATTTAGGCAGTAGCGAGAAAGCCCACTGGATGGGACCAAAAATGGTAAGCATACCCAACAATATCTGTTGGCAGTATATTGTTCCCCACCAACCGATACGGAAGGTAATCAAGGCTATAAGCATGATAATCTTGTCTATCAGCATGACAAGACCGGCTGAAGTGCTGGTCATCTCTGCTTTGACGATATTCTTCTCGTCCTCGGCTGCTGCGTCAGCATCTGTGACATCTTGGACACTGCTCTGTGTAAGCAAAGTGCTGACGGCATTACTTGCTGCTTTAATGGTGGACATGGGATCGGCTGCCTCGTCACCTAACTGGTACATTAACTGTTGGACATCTTCCATCCTGTCCTCTACCTGCGCTGCCTCTGCCTCATATAGGTCATGGGTGTAGCTGCCTATGGCATTGGGAATATAGCTTAGGAAGTCCAAGGCACACCATGTACTGTTGCCTCCTCCTATGCCTGTGTCGGCAGGTGGGTACCACCAACAAAGGATAATACTGACCACAAGAGGTTTGAAAAGCTTCATCACATCAAGAGGCTCACGCTTGACCATCATCTTGTATGCCATATTCGCACACATGATGATGGCGAAAAGCCCGGCGAGTGCCATGGACATCTGGAGAATCCACCAGTAACCACCAATTATCCCAAGCGGGTCTAACCATCGGAAATGAAAGGATAGTAAGGTGATGTAATATCACTGATTTACAGTCTATTAGGAATGAAAGCCGATTTTGGATTGGTTCGTTATTCTTTCCTAAATTAGCGGATTGTTTACCCACTTTTGTCTCGTTTTTGTCCCTCGTTGTATTATCTTTGCATCGCAAGCTAAATGCTTGATAATCAGTGATAAAAGAATATATTAACATCAGAAAAGAAAGGAAATAAAATGGGACGAAAGAAGAAAGAAATCCGTTTGAAGGAGCCTGTGCGCATCCGAGAAAAGAAGATAGCAGGTGGCAACATCAGCCTCTATCTTGACATTTACCAGAAGGGATTGAGAAAGAAAGAGACGCTGAAACTCTATCTTGTGCCAGAAATCAACGCTGCTACCAAGTTGCAAAACGCCAATACAAGAAAGTTGGCAGAGCAAATCAAGGCGCAGCGCATTCTTGACATCCAGAGAGAGGGTCTTGTGGATTGGGACAAGGTGAAGAAGTCACGCATGACACTTACCAAGTGGATGGATGACTTTGTGAAGTACAATGCCGAGTTGTCTGAGTCTTCCATGAAGACAAAGCGAAACACTCATGCTCGCATTGACCAATACCTATTACATATAGGCAAGCCAGAGTTTCTGTTGAAAGACGTGGATAAGGAGTTTTGCAAAGGCTTCATTACTTTTTTGAAGACTTGCACCTACAATGATGGAAAGAAACAACTCAGCACCACCACTTGCCGTATGTTCGTCAACTATTTCGGCTCGTCATTGGCAAAGGCAGTAAGGGACGGACTGATTGAGCAAAATCCATTCTTGCTGTTGGAGGCAAAGGAGAAGCCACAGAAGCGAGTGGCTGAGCGTGAGTTTCTGACGATAGAGGAAATAAAGAAGGTGATGAACACACCATGCCGTTATGAACTGGTGAAGAAAGCCTTTCTATTCTCCTGTTTCACCGGTCTGCGATATAGCGACATGAAAGCCTTGAACTGGAGTGAAATCCACAAGGCAGCTGACGGCAAGACAGAATACATTGACCATATCCAAGTCAAGACCAAGGACAGAGTAACCATCCCCTTGTCGGAAGAAACAAAGAAGTGGATGCCTAAAAGAGAAGAAGGCATAGACAACATCTTCCACAACTTGACAATCACATCTACAACTGTAGAAGTGGTTCTGAAAGAATGGATGGAGGCAGCAGGTATAACCAAGCATATAACCTACCATTGCTCACGACATACGGCGGCTACGATGCTCCTGACCCTTGGTGCAAGTATCTATGTAGTAAGCAAGATACTCGGACACAAGAGCATCAAGATGACGGAGATTTACGCCAAGATTGTTGACAAGAAGAAGTTGGAAACCGTGAACCTCGTGAACGGAATGTTTGACCAAATACCAGTAATACAATGAAGATAGAAATCAAGGAACGTAAGCTGACGGAAGGCAAAAGAGCCTTATATCTGGAATACTACGAGACTGGCTTCCGCAAGAGAGAAAACTTGCACCTCTATCTCTTGCCCGATGATGCCGTTGGTGCTGCAAAGCACAATCGGCTTACATACAACAAGGCTATGGAGATACGAGCAGAGCGCATCCTCACCCCTCCTGTATTGGAGAAAGAGAATGCCAAAAGCGAAGAACAAGGCAACGGCTTGACTTGGCTACAATGGTGCGATGATTATATCAAATGGTCTGTTGATTGTGGCAACTGCAAGAAGATGATAGGTCATAAGAATGTTGTCCGCAAACGTATAGCCACTTATTTACGGAGAGTAGATAAGAAAGACATCCTGCTGAAAGATGTCAGTAAAGATGAAATTTGCGGTCTTTTTGATTATATGCGCAACAAGTATCGCAACAAACGCCAAATCAAGACCAACGGAGGACGGTTGGCTGATTACACATTACTGTTGTTTGAGGAAACTGTCAAAGCGATATTTAACAAGGCTATGCGTGAAGGACTTGTAAAATTCAATCCTGTACACAGTCTAAACAAATTGGAACGCTTCCATGCTCCTGACAAACACAGAGAGTATCTTACGCCCGAAGAACTCACACATTTCCTGGCGGTGGAAGCAGAATGTGAGAATGAACGAACCGTACAACTGGCATTTGGGTTATCATCCATGACTGCCCTTCGCCTTGGCGATATGCAGCATCTGAGGTGGTGTGATATTAAAATGATAGATGGCGTGCCGACAATCAGCATCATACAGCGAAAGACAAAGCGTCCTGCCATTATTCCGCTCAATGAAATGGCACAATCGTTGTTGCCACCTCGGACGGATGACAATCCGGAAAGTCTTGTGTTTCACCTTGTCAAGAAGTCAGACAACGTATCGAAATACGTAAGAAGACTTAAAGAAAAGGCTGGCATAGAAAAGGATTTGACCTACCATTGCTCACGGCATACGACAGCATCGTTGGCTATCTCAGCAGGAGCAGACATATCAGCAGTGAAGGATGTTTTGGGACATGGAAGCATCACTTCAACCGAAGTTTATGCAAAAGTGGCTCTTGAAAAGAAGATAGAGGCGGTCAATCTGTTTAATGGCGTGTTTGATTGAGACATACAGCAGAGTGCGAACAATGGGGAAGTCTTACTTCTTCCCTTTTGTTGGAAAATTGCCGTCAGGCTGTATTCAAAAAACGCTTGTGTTCAAATAAATCTGCAAGACTTATCTGGACACAGGCTTTTTCATGTTCAATTTAATCTTTGATATAGATGACAACAGGAGTAATATACGCTCGTGTCTCCAGTATTGGTGACAGACAGAGCACGGAAAGACAGGTCAAGGACTTGTCGGAGTATGCAAAATATAAGGGTATCGAAGTCTGCAAGGTCTTTGAGGAACACATCTCTGGCGCAAAGAAGAATGATGAGCGTCCAGTGTTGTGTGAGGCAATGGAATACTGCAAGGCGAACCGCATTGGGATCCTACTTGTCAGTGAATTGTCAAGATTGGGTCGCAATGCGTTTGAGGTGCTTGCCTCTGTCAAGGAACTCATTGACTGTGGCATTAACCTCTATATTCAAAAGGAACAGCTTACATTATTGGACGATGAAGGAAGTCCGTCCCTCTTTGCTCCTATAATGATAGCCACGCTTTCGACCTGTGCGCAATTGGAACGTGATAATATCTCATTCCGATTGCAGTCAGGAAGGAAGCGGTATATAGAGAAAGGTGGAAAACTCGGACGCAAGATAGGCTCTGTAAAAACGGAAGAACAGATGAAAGCCGAATATAGGGAAGTAATAAGTCTGCTCCGCAAGGGATATTCAATTCGGGATGTGGCGAAGTTGAGTGGTAAAGGGGTAAGTACCGTACAACGAGTTAAGCGATTAATAAAAGTACAATCATCGCAATAATACTATTGATTTTACGTTCTTTTCAAAGAAAGGGGTTGTGCAATAGTGGCTTAAAGGCTAAAAGCACTACCTTTGCATACAATAATAAGTAACAACACGTTTAAGGTCACAAATTGTGATCTCAAAAATAAAGATAGAAATATGGCAGATAATATAGAACATCAAGATAAAGGAGAACTGGTCACAAATTGTGACCGGTTACAAAATGATGAAGTCGTAGTTACCACTCCTGTAGAAAGTCGAATAATGTCTATTCGTGAAAAGCAGATTATGATAGACAGAGACTTGGCTGAACTTTACGGAGTGGAAACTAAAAGATTAAACGAGGCTGTAAAACGTAATATAGAACGTTTCCCTGAGCGTTTCCGTTTTCAACTGACTAAGGAGGAAATGGCTGAACTGGTCGCAAATTGCGACCGGTTCAATAGTTTGAAGCACTCAACAGTTCGTTCATATGCTTTCACGGAGCAGGGAGTGGCTATGCTCTCCACTGTTCTTAGAAGTGAAACCGCAATTCGTGTAAGCATACGAATTATGGATGCATTTGTTGCAATGAGACGTTTCATGGTGACAAATGCAGAAGTTTTCCAACGTCTTTCAACAATGGAGTACCATCAACTGGAAATGCAGCAACATCAGCAAGAAACAGACAAACGCATAGACGAGGTATTTCGCAGATTGGATGAGGGCAATGCAAAGCCGAAACAAGGTGTGTTCTACAATGGTCAAATTTATGATGCCTATACTTTCGTGTCCGACTTGATTAAGAGTGCGAAGAAACGTATTGTCCTTATCGACAACTATGTTGACGAGACCGTACTGACATTGCTCGATAAAAGAGATAATAACGTGTCTGCAATCATCTACACTCAGCAGATAAGTCGTCAGTTCCAACTCGACATAGACCGCCATAATGCTCAATATGCACCGATTGATGTTGAAACATTCCGTTTATCACATGACCGCTTCCTTTGTATAGACGATGATGTGTATCACATAGGAGCATCCATAAAGGACTTGGGCAAGAAGTGGTTTGGTTTCTCCAAGATGGAGATACTTACACCAGACGAATTGGTGGAAAGGATCAATAGAGAGTAATCAATACGCAATATTTCAAGAATATAAACATAAAAAATTACGAATTATGAAAAAAATCAAAACAAGAATCGGGATTCTCTTCATTTTGTTAACAGTATTTACAATGTTTGCAAGCTGTTTAAATGATGACGATGAACCCAAAGACAAGCAGAAGACTGTAACTCTATATGTTTCTGCCACAACAGGAGAATGTACCGGTATGACGGGTACACCACACGAATGTATGTTGATAAAAGAAAAGGGAGAAAAGACTTGGGAGCCATGCGAGTTCAACGGAATTGAAGGCTTTACATACGAGAAAGGATACGAGTACGAACTTTTGGCTACGAAGACCATATATGCCAATCCACCAGCAGATGGATCAAGCTATGACTATACTCTTATAAAAGTGGTGTCAAAAATGGCAAAGGGAAATGAGTAGTAGAGAGTTTTAATTGTATCAAATCAAACAATGAAAAATAAAACATCTATAATGATTGTAGTTTGGGGAATAGCGGTATTATGTACACTATTCTTGAGTTCATGCAAGCGACCAGAGGTCTTAGACAATAGTACTCTTGTAAATAGCGCAAGAAACGTGGCTTTGACCTTTGGTCCTGCGTATGTTCCATATTTTAAAGAGGCTAACGTATCGGATGTTCAAGTTTTCAAAAAGGAGGATTATGGGGACTGCTTTCCTGAAATAAAAAAACAGATAGGAAGAAAGTTCTATACTGTAACTTTTACATATGATAGTACTGCCGTTAAATTTGATTTTGGATTTGCAGCAAGAGTCAGAATATGGAAAGATACAGGGGAACCATTAGATGTTATATTTGGTAATGGTTGGGGAAGAAATTTTCTATTTTTAAGTTTTAAGGAACAAACCAATCACTCACCAAATGACTATGAGAAAGTGGCTTCTGACTCTATTGTTAAAGTACCATTGCAAACTGTACATGAACCAGAGAACATTTGGAATTCCAATGCTGACAACAAACAAGACAGCCTATCAACGAGAGACTTTCTAACAAATACAGAGAAAGAGAAAATAAAAGAATTGGCTTCACAAGTTCCAGACAGCATAAGAAATCGTTTTGCAAATTTAGTGGATAAATGGAACATAGCAATAGATCATAATCCTAAGACGCGATATAGTGCAAGCACATATTCATATGCAAAATTGCCTGAGTTCATTCCTCTCAAATCAATGGGAAAACAAATAGTTCCACTAATTATGGAACGAATGATAAACCCTTGCGATTTTTATTTTCTTGTTCTTTATGAAGCTGTTCTGGAAGGAAATGAACCGAATGACGATTCCGAGTTTAGCGAAAGCGAACAAATCAGAGCTATAAGGTGTGTAAAAAAATGGCTGGAAAAACAATAATAGGCAATTTCTTCTTCATAGCTATCATAAAGAAAAAGTGTCCGCGATGTCAGACGAGTAGTATCACGGATACGGATGAATAGTTGAGAGTTTGATGAAAGTTAGTATCCTGAAACATTGTTGATGCACGGACAAGCCATTGCGCTGTCGAAGACGATGCGAATACCGTTGGTCTTAATCTTGTCGAAACGAAGGATGCGCTTTCTTTGGGGTCACTCTCGCATACCGCTGCGTCATCTTCACATCCTTATGACCGAGCATCTTGCAGATGGTCTACATCGGCACACCTGCCTCCAGCGTAATGAGGCTGGCGAACGAGTGTCGTCCCGAATGGTAGAAATAGGTAAGTCCGTACTTTTTTCCACAAGCACATCGAAAGCCTTTTGGATGGAAAGCAACAACTGCTCGATGTCCTTGTTGGTCTCCACGGCTTCCTTGCTCTTGTTCTCCTTTGGCTGCTTTAGTGCTTTATGTTAATAAAAGTACAATCACAGCAATAATACTATTGATTTTACGTTCTTTTCAAAGAAAGGGGTTGTGTGATAGTAGTTTAAAGGCTAAAAGCACTACCTTTGCATACCAATATTTTCTATCGTGTTAAATCAAAAACTTAAGTGTATATGAAAATAATATCAATAATATTGTCAGTAATGCTACTGATGGTGTTTCTTTCAAATGAGCGTATTGATACAAACAATAATGAATTACAGTTTAAAAAATGGCTCGTTGATACAATACCATATGTGAAAGACAATTTTGAGATTCAAGATGATAGCCTGACATTTATTATCGAAGAGCATCATAAATACGAAGTAGCTAACAGAGAGGAAAAAGAATCTTTAAGAGGATATATAATTTCTTTATTAAAAGAATATTCTGAGCCTCCATTTAAAGACTATGAGTTAGAGATAATAAAGAAAACGTATTTTATACCTTCTGAAATTTCCTCTCTTGTATATGACTCATGGTGCGAATTTCCATTAATCAAAGTGTCTAATAAAAATATATCAATTTCTTATGAAGAAATAAGAGGGCGAATAAATAGTGCAGTAATAATAGACCAAATAACTAATGATACAACATTTGTACAGTGGATTTATGACAATAAAGGAAAAATCCAAAAACAGACATTAAATATAAAATAAAATACATCCCTTGCCGATTTATTTGATAAATTAAAAGAATAAAAGTCTGTAGAGTGGTAAATTCGTGGAGTGTGTAAAATAAGCTGTGTTTGGCTATCATATTATAAGAGTTGACCACAGCTATCTCACACATTATTTCATTCATTCTTCTTCAGAATATATTTTCTCCTTCCCTCTTTTTTAGGTTCATTACCGAACGAATCTATCAGAATAATATGGTTGGCAACCTTCACCTTGTAGAAGGTATGCTCACCACTTGAAGGATGCACAAGCATCAGGATGTTGTAGTCAAGCACTTGGAAAGTTCCTCTTAACCTTTCCTGTTTGTTCTACTTTTCATTGTATGACTGTATCAACAAATAGGTACCATCAGCATTTAATGTGAGTGTTGTTTCAACATTAGGTGGTAACACACCGTTATAAGTTCCAGCTATGGAATCCAAGCTGGCTCTATTTCCCAAAACTGCCGTATATTCTTCAAGCTTATCGGCACACCTGCCTCCAGCGTAATGAGGCTGGCGAACGAGTGTCGTCCCGAATGGTAGAAATAGGTAAGTCCGTACTTTTTTCCACAAGCACATCGAAAGCCTTTTGGATGGAAAGCAACAACTGCTCGATGT
>OGSD01000034.1_pt1 | contig 117446 bp, 104 predicted proteins | sample 1553571 | NCBI WGS metagenome assembly OGSD01 (sample SAMEA2580072, study PRJEB22360) | human gut metagenome | biome: human gut; feature: human-associated habitat; material: faeces | place: Denmark | collected 2008/2010 | reverse complement strand
AACATCATCAACATATTGCATTAACAGTTCTTTTGCCCCTGGCGAAAAATCTCTCGTCATATTTTTCTTTCCTCTTATATCAAAACATTCTTAATATCATACTAAGCAATTTATATATTTTCCCAATTTTCATCCGATAAACGGAATCCTTCATCCGGATATTCTATATTAATTAATTCTTTTCCGGTGTCCCAATCCTCTGTAATAACCTGAACTGCCCAATCTGTATTTCCATTAAGGACCTGATATATCTCCGAATGATATAACAATGCTGTAAGATAAGACATAAAAGAAGTCATTTTCTCTTGGTCTAATACTTCTTTTGTAACATCAATTTGCAAAGTTTTATAATCTTTCTCAAAATTAAAATTGTATACTTTACTTTCTTTTTGTTGCTGTAATATATCATCTATTTTTTCTTTTAACTTACTTATCCATTTTTCCCTTTGCTCCTTAGTCATTTCTACTACTATATCCTGACTATCATCTATATAAACATACTGGCAATACTTTGTTTCTCTTATTCCAAATATGTATGATTCTTCATCCATAAACGCAATTGGAATAACATACTTTTCCAATCCTGCGTTATCATAATTCTCATAATAATCCTTGGTAATATCATAATTTTCCGGTGCATCTGTTGTTGTCATTCCAAACAAATTCTCATCTGCACTCAATACTACTTTTTCTGACGCCAGAACATTTTTCTGTTCATCCGAATATGTCTGTTCTCTTTTATACTGCATCAATGCAACAGCTATTCCGATTACAAATAATGCTATAACAATTAACCCTGCCACATTACTTTTCTTCATGTTTAAGCTCCTCTTTTATCAGGAGAACTGCCTGTTTTTTACAGGCAATCCTCCCAACTTATTTTTGCAATTATCCTCTAACTGCTGCTGCACCCTGTGCATCATCATCCTGTCTGTTCTGCATGTAACTCTGGATGAAATCAGAAATGCTCTGGATAGCATCTCTTGCATTTTCAAGTGCCGGTTTGTACTCATCTTCGAATCTTTCGATAAATGCATCTGCTGTCTGGTTTGTCCAGCCACCCTGTAATTCCCCATTCATCTTTACCAAAGCCTGAATTACCTCATCCAGTGCTTCTGCCTGATTCGCATAAACACTAACTCCTGATGTAAGTACCTCATAATCCACTTTGTTTACTGCCATTTTTCTTTTCCTCCTTAAATTTTTTATGGTTAACTGCTTTGCAGTATCCATCAACTTAGTTTTACGGTTTTTAATTTTGTCAGTTCATTCTCACAAATATAGAATGCATCACATGGTTCAATTGGTTTTGCGTATTTCTTTGCCACACTGATTGAAATATCACACATTTTAATATTCGCTGCATCTTCAAATATAAGATATCTTCGATTATCTTTCACTACTTTTAACAGCTCCGGTGCATTAAATGCAATATTGGCATTTTCTACATTTGTCATCAAAATAAATATTTTCATGGTGCGGTATTTTCCTAACCAGCTTCTGATAGCGGCAATTTCCTGCTTATTTCCGCTTATATCTGCAATGGCATCTGCACTCTCAATGATAAGTACAATCCATGGCTCATCCTCCAGTACATCAAGTTGTCCTTCCGAGAACTGCTCATAGCGCATCTGTACTCTCTGATCAATCTCATCAATTACTGTCTGCAATGTTTCTGATGTATTCACATACAGTGCCGTCTTAGGATGAAACTCATACTCACCCCATTTACGGGTCATATCATCTAAGATATATAATTCTGCCTCGCCAAAGCCATTTTGTAATACAGACTCTATAAAATATTTTGCAAAAATGTCCTTGCCCTTTTCTTTTTTACCGGAAAAGGTCAACATTCCACCGGAAGTAAAATCGATTGCATCCGGTAATACCGTGTTATAATCCAATCCCAATACCACACTGCCCTGCTTCTGATAGGATGGATATACCTTCTGTATATATTCGGCATTCAGTTCCTTTGGTATCTCCGGAATCACCCGTGCCTTTTGACCGGCATATTTTCCATTCTGCATTTCTACAAATTTCCGGATTTCCTGTACTCGTTCAAATTCTTTCTCTCCTTCAAAGGATAAGTACATCTGACATTCAAATATATTTTTATTTATCTGAACCAGACTGCGTCCCGGTATATCCGGAAGCTTCATTCTGCAGCCCTCAAACATCATTCCATATTCGGATGTCTCATTACAGAACAGCGTAATTCTTCCTTCAAAGTTATTTAAATAGCGATATCCTATGCCCGAAGTCTGTGCGTTCGCAACAACAAATGAAATTCCTACTGCAATACCATCTCTGCACAATGGAAGCAGATAATCCTGATCCTGAAGATACATTTCCTTTAAAGCGGTCAGATTATCTATGAAAACAATAATCTGCGATAAATCTGTTTTTCCCGTTTCCTTATATGCAACAAAGGAGCTGACTCCTGCCTCTGCAAATCTCTCTTTTCTGTTCTTTACTTCTGTATTTAACAACTTAAAAAGATTTTTTAGCTTCTCATCATCGGAAACACATACCACACCACCGCAATGATTTAATTCTGCAAAATTCTTAAGAATCATCGAGCCAAAATCAATCATATACATATTTACTTCTGATGGTGCGTAATTATCTGCTATACTTCGAATAATGGTCTGCAATACATTGGTCTTTCCACATTGTGCTGAACCGATAATCATATAATTCTGTGATGTAACATTCAGATTCAACGCCTCCTGCAACTGTCTGTCCGGGTCGTCCAGCAGACCGACTGTCGCATAAATTTCCCCGGTATCTCTTCTTGCAGAATCTGTATAATACAGAATTTCCGGCAATGGCGGCATACAGATATCCGGCAGCTTTGTAATATGTTCTTTTTCACAATAAGCGGCAATATATTCTACAATTGCTTCTAACTGATTCTTATTATGTGCATCCTTCCGTTTCTCTTTTTTCTTCTGATATACCACTTTACGCATTCCGGCAAAATTAAGCTGACTGATTTGAAACTCTTTGCTTCCCTCTGTATCTTCCATCGTAGCCGGTGCCCCGCTATAGGCAGATTGAAACAATTCAAAAATTTCATTGTTTCCAACCTGAAGATATGCCCGTCCTGGCTCCTTAATCTCTGCTGCCAGCGGTGTCTTTAAAACCTCATTACTATCTTCTTTCGACTGCACTTTCAGGCACAGCTTGAATTTAGAGTTTGACCAAATCTGTCCGTCCACTACTCCACTCGGTTTCTGTGTTGCAAGAATCAAATGGACACCAAGACTTCGTCCGATTCGTGCCGCACTGATTAATTCCTTCATAAAATCCGGCTCTTCAGCCTTTAATTCTGCAAACTCATCCACGATTATTACAAGATGTGGTAAAGCAACGGTAACTCTCTTTTCTTTATACAGTTCTATGTATTTATCAATATGATTTACGCCTGCTTCTGCAAAGAGGTTCTGTCTTTTCATCAATTCTGCCTTGATGGATTTTAAGGAACGCTGTACCTCATTTCCATCAATATTGGTAATTGCGCCAATTAAATGAGGCAGGTCTCGGAACTGATTTACCATTCCACCACCTTTAAAATCAATTATGACGAAGCCAATTTCATAGGGATGAAAAATTGTTGCTGCCGACAAAATATAACTTTGTAAAATCTCACTCTTTCCGGAACCTGTTGTTCCTGCCACCAGACCATGCGGTCCATGAGCTTTCTCATGCAAATTAAGTGTAACGATTTCATCCTTGGCATTTACACCTAATGGGGCTGCCATAGATTTAAATATCTGTGACTCCTGCCAGCGCTGTGCCAGATTTAAATCTTCAACCGTAAATATATGCAGCAATTCATATAATGTAATATTTTTTCTAAGTGAATTCTCAAGGCTTATTTCTTCGCAGTAAACCGGGGCAAGCTTTTCTACCACATCTGCTGCCTGCTTATCGGTTATGGTATGATATTCAAATTGTTTTATCTGATTTCCATCCTCTGCCTTGCAGATGACTCCTTCACTTTCTGAATGTAATTCTATAATTTCATCACAATGCAGCGGCAGTTCCTCTGCACTGTTTTCAAAAAATACAAAAGTCATTCCAAGCTCTGATGCCTGCTCGATGTAGCGGGATATTGGATGATTCTTTATGCCGAATTCATTTTCCACAAGTACAATTCCATAGTATGGGATTTCTTCTGTCTGCTCCCGATAAGTCAGTTCCCGGAACAGACTCTCAAAAATATTATTTTTACTTTCATTATCGAAAACAATATTTCTTATTCCACCGGCATTCATAAGATGTGGCAGGAAGCGTGCCCACTGATACCTTTTTTCATCATCCACCAGCATATAGAGCCGGACATCTCCATAGTAATGACGAACCGCAATATCTATTACGATATTCTTAAACATTCCATACAAAGCTTCTTTCGTGCCAACAATACCAATTGCATTAGAATCTTTCATATCTGAGCAAATCGGTGCTCCGTCAATATGTTCAAAAAGCTGATAGATTTTTTCAGGCATTTCCGTCAGCTCATCTCCAACCTCCAACCGCTCCTGTTTCTTATAGTCAATCGGACGGCTGGATGCAATGGTTCCCTGTCCCAGATATATATGTAAAAAGTCTTCATCCTCCCTGGTCTTTTCAAACAGCCTTCTGTCAAAATGCATTGCCGTATCTATATCCTGCTGCACATTACAATACATTTCATTTAAGCTATCCAGTTCTTCCTGTCTTTCTGTTGCTACTTCTAACTTTTTCTTTTCAATATAATTGGTATATTTACGAATACGTTCTGCGCATTCCCGTTTATATTGTTTTCTTCCTGAAACAAATCCCAGAATTGAAGTTACAATACCAAGTCCCATAGAACATATACTGAAAATAATATAAGAACCTCCGGAAGTATTCATAACTCCGCGAACAACAATCATCAGCGCCAGCATTGCCACTGTTGGCATTAATGTCAAAACAATATTATTCTCCGGTTTTTTCGGAATTGCCGGTGCATCTAGGATTTCAATCTTTTCATCGGATAACTGTTTTTTTATTCTGGTATTCCGATTAAACAGCGGATAATGGAAATTATTCGTATGTGTACTGACTTCCTTCATCTCACCATTTGCGACCTTCAGATTTTCCCGGTCAAAAAATATCTTTCTGTCCTTATAATAAAAATGAAATTCTGCAACGGAAAAGAAATCACTGTCTTTCAATTCTGTCTTGTTCATCAGCTTTCTGCCATTCAGATATACACCATATTCTGAAACAATCTCTTCCAATTGACACTGTGTACCATTTAAGGTAAGTCTTATCTTGCTGTCGCTGCTGAATTTGCTATTTAAAATAATATCCGCTGTCGCGTCAGTCGCAATATCTATCGTTCCGGTAATTTCCAGATAATAGTTATAGTCCGGCACTCTGGCTTCAAAATCAATTAAAAAGCGTAATTCAAATGCTTCATTTCCCGTTGATGCATAACAGACAGAAAGCACATCCCCATGCCTTACCTCTGTTGACAGAAGCTTTCGCATATCACCCCTGCTAAAATAAACATCATCTGAGCACTCTAAGTTCCAGCTTTTTCCATTTTTTCTAAACTCCATTTCGATTCCGGTAAAAAACGCTTCCGGATTCAATCGAAATTCACAGGATGAACCTGTTCCCAATTTAACCCGGTCCATATCCGGCTGAATCTCAAATTCCTTATACACTGTTCTGTTGCTGATAATTACTTTGTATTGATATTCCATCTTTAGTCTCTCCGATAAATAATATGTGAACCGTTTCGAATTCCAAATTCTTTCAGTGTTTTATTTCCACGTAAGAATACAATTGGATTCTCTGCTGCCAGATAACAGTTAAAAATATCATCTGTATCAATTCCCAGATCATATGCTTCATTTAATGCAAGCACCAGATCATTTGCTGTGATTCCCAGTGGAATTTCCAAATCAACATGTATCTTTTTATCCTGACTAATAAATTCAACAACTGCCTTCTCGTCCATATTTCACTACCCCTAAATAAACATATAGGAAAGTTTTTTTATTCCTTCCAATGCTGCCAATTGTTCCGCTGTACCAAGCGGTGTTTCTGCCTCATATATCTTTTCCTTAACCGGAAACTGTGCCTGCAGTTCTGACTGCATATAACAATTCATCTCATCTCCACGATAGCGGTTCATGATAACCAGATACTTTTCATGATCCCGGAAATCGAGATTTTGCATAATATATTCCATTTTGCAAGTTGAAATTGCATCCTGCATGGTAATCAGCAATACTTTATCTGCTTCCTGAAGCAATTGCACTCTGTTTGCTTCATATCCTGCCTCAATATCCACAATAATAAAATCGTATTCTTTACTTTCCCTGGCTCCACGAATTAAATTCAGATATATATCGTATGATAAATTTCTGGCATCCAATGTTGATAAAAATGGCGGTATATAAGAAAATCCTTCTTTTCTGATAAAGGAACGGATATTCTGGTATATGTGTCCCGCATCTTCTTTTATTGCACGATATCCTTCATTCGGCATTCCGCTCTTATCGCTCAGGTAAAAGAAAAATGCCTGTATTGCTTCTGTATTTACATATAAAATTCTTTTATGCTTCTTTGCCAGACACTCCGCTAATCCGACGGAAAGACTTGTCTTTCCCGTTCCTCCGATTGCCGAATACAGCGCGATAATTGTAGTCTCTCTTTTTCCGGACTCTTTTCCTTCTAACCGCTCCTGACTCTTATAAGTCAGTTCATTGTATAACTCTTTGATGCCATAATACTTATAAACTCTTGATACCGATAATTCTTCGGTTCTGCCCTGTTCCTGATGTTCTGATAAAATAAACAGATTCTGAATATCCTGTCTTTGCAGCGCATTGGTATATAAATTTTCATTTACCGCTACAATTTCTGCTGTGACAGGGTTTGAAAAAAACTGTTCAAAATATTCCGGGTCAGAAATTATCTCAAGCTCTGCTCTGTCTCCCAGTTCCACCAGAAACTTATTTTCTAATTCTGCCAGATATGCTGTATCCATATCTGCAATTACAATCAATGGTTTACTCATCTTTTTATCCTCGTGCCACAAATTCCAGATTTGCTATTCGAATTCTGCTTCCATCCTGAATTTCAAGAGGCTCTGTCATCGTAACTTTCTTTCCATTCAAAAATGTTCCATTTGAGCTTCCCAAATCCTGAATATAATAACTTCTATTTCGAACCAGAATCTTGCAGTGTACCCGGCTGACTGCAGGATTTCCGGTTATTTCACCATCCACTTTATCCCTGCTTTTACCCAGTACAAAATCCTTATCTGTTATATGAAAAACAAATCTACCATCTAAGGACTGAATAGTGAGCTGCTTTGGTGTTTCGGTATTTTCCATTACCGCCGGATTCTGTATTGCTGCTTTTGGTATTGTAAGATTCGGTATTTCAAACTGTGCTTTCAGTTCATTCTCAAAAGTATTTTTATTCTTGGTCACTCCCGGAATCTGAATCGGCAAATAAATAATCTTTACTTCTTCTGTAGCCGGATCCACATAAATGTTATCCAGCCGGTTATCTACATAAGCAATATCCAAAAAACCTAAATTAATAATCTGTGTAAACGCATCCAGAATCCGTGCTATCATACGTTCCTTCACTTCCGGCATTGCATTTGCAAGTACCGTTTCTGCTGTCACATATTCTTTCGTAAAATATACCAGTTTTATTTTTCCGTTATATTTCAACCGATGGCATTTTAACAGATATGTCTCTTCCAGATTCTGCATTACTTTATAACCGATATCGTAGAATAATTCATTATTCTCCAACAGGTACGCAATTCCCATTCCATGTTCTTCTTCTGTTACCTGTTTTCCTAAAAATTCTTTCACTTTATTCTTTCTTGCCTTTCCTAATCTTCTAACTTAAATTCAAATTCTTCATCTGCAAGCCGTATGATATCTCCGTCACACAGTTCCACTTTGCAATCCGGTTCTAACATTTCTCCTTTTAAGAAGCTGTGATTTGTAGACCTCTGATCTACTATTACAAAGTTTCCATTTTGTTTATAGATAACTGCATGTTTCCGGCTGATTGCTTTATTGTCACTCAATACCAAGTCATTCTCTGCTGACTTTCCAATGGAAAATATCGTTCCGGGAATCGAAAAATATTCTCCCGTTTTCAGCCGGATAATTCCTGCCGCTATACTTCCTTCATTTAAGAGAACCGTTCCATCCTCCTCATCTAAAAGTGTGGTTCCATCTTCTTCTGTTAAAACTGTAGTTTCCGGTTCATAAGCAGGTTCTATTTGTGCAGAAGGCGCATAATGCTGCCTATTTGCAAGCTGTGAACTTGCAATAAATCCGCTTTTCCCACTCTCTGTCCGCTTTATCTCCTGATATATCTGCGGATATCTTTTTAATATATACTGCTCAATATCTTCTATCCGATAATTTGCAGTATCAGCAATAAAGTCTAAAAATGCCCGGGATTCCTTTCCCAGTTCCAGGTCATCTGATTTTATTTCTTTCACCATTTTTTCCAGAAAATTATATACATTAATGTTGCTCTCTCTGCTTAATAATGGCTCATATAGGAAAAACAGTTCTCCTGTTGTTTCTTTTACAAAAATAATTTCTGTATCCAGGACAAGATTAGGCAGATAAAATTTATATAATTCTATCTTCTTTATCATTTCTACAACCTGGGCAACAATACTGTAAAAACGATGAACATTTAATCCTTTTCTGATATAGCGGCTCAATGAAACAGACTGTGGCGCAGTATATATAATTCGATGCTTTCCCTCCATTGCAGGACGGAATAGCCCCGGTAATAAATTCTCCTGAAAAACCGCCAGTTCTCTTTCATTTACCGGAAGCTTTTTCATGCTCTTTTGTGTTATTTTTATCAAATTCTTTTGTGCTGAAATGCTATACTTTGCCACTATCTATCCCTCTATTCTGTTTCAGTTTTTACGTTTAATATGAACTGTCCGCTTTCTGCGAAGTCCTGCAAATACTCCGGTTCCAACACCAACAACGGCAACTCCGCATACAATAGCGATAACCGCCGGTGTATTATTCAATAACCTTATCAGGGAATTGGTTGATACCAGCAAATCGGCTATCTCACAGTCCACCTCATTGCCTGCTGCATCCTTTGCACTTATAGCTACTGTCTGCCGCTTATCGGATTCCGGAATCGAAAAACTAATATCATCCCCATCCTGTGTATAGGAAAGTGTCTGTCCGTTTAATATAACCTTAATATCCTGCAATACCAGATTATCGATAACCGATACCGTTGCTTCATAATTCTGCGTATTGTAACTCTGTCCCTCTTCTATATTAATTGGCACAATCACCGGTGCTGTTCCATCCACACCAAATCCAATCTCTGCCTGCCTGGATTCATTAATATTCTCGTTGATATTACCGGCATTATCCTCTGAGTAAACCGTAACCAGGTAGGAACCGTCTCCCTGAAAAACTGATTTGTCTATTTTATAGGTATACTGGCTCCAGCTTCCGTTTCCACCCACTGAAGTAATGGTATAATCCGCTCCTTCTTCCAGATTTTTCGGCTCTCCATTTGCAGAAACCATAATTTTAATGGTATCCATGGAAAGACTGTCCACATTTGTCTCTGTCAGCACAATATCGATTGGTTCCTTAATATAAGTACCTTCTATTTCTTTCAAAGAATCATCCAATACATAAACCGAGCCAAATCTGTTTACCGAAAATGTAATACTCTGTTCTGTCTCATTTCCTGCAAAATCAGTCTCTCTTGCGGTCAACGTATAAATATCGTCTACATCCTGTTCATGTGCAAAATCAGAGAAAGTAAAGGTCTGTCCATTTTCTGTCTGAGCAAAGGTGCCATCATAATGAACAATTCCATGATTTGCACCTGATAATTCTATGGTTGCAGCGCCTTCATTATAATTTGTATCTGAAAATTGAACGACCGGCATAACTACGTCATTATTCGCAGAATCATTTTCGATACCGGAGATTTCAATTACAGGCTCTGTCTTATCAATGACAAACTCTGATGTACTGCTTTGAACCGCTGCATTTCCGGCTTCATCCATTGCATCAACTGTAAATGCGTAATTTCCATCTACTGCAAAGGATATGGTTGCCATATGCACATCACCATCCGTTGTCCAACCGGACAATGCCGGGAAAACTGTTGTCTGTCCATTATCGGCAGCTGTTCCATGCACTTCAATTCGTCCTGCATCAAAATTATGCTCCGTTACTTTAATCGTAGCCGTTCTATCCTGTGCATAATAATTTCCATTGGCTGCCTGCCCATCCATTGTCACTTCAATTACAGGATTCGTCCGGTCAATGGTAAATGTCTGCTCCGGGAAAGTTGTTGCATTATTTCCTGCCCGGTCCCTGCCACTCATCGAAAATCTGTAATCATCATCTGCTGCAAATGTTACCGTTGCCATATGCACACTGTTATCCGGATTTCCTTCCTCTGTATATTCTGTCCACCCTGAAATTTGTGCCTCTGCGCCATGGGTGCTTATAAGATTCCATGTAATATCATTCTCATCAAAATTTCTTTCTCTCACGGTAACTGTTGCAACTCTTACATCCTTATATACCGATGTATATATGCTGTCCGGTGCAATATCATTGTAGGATATACTTATCTCCGGAGCTGTTTTATCAATACTTATAGTTACTGCTTTTTCCGTCACATTTCCCGCACAGTCTGTCACCTTTACATTTACAACAATATCATTGCTGTTATGAAATACCGGAATCTGTCCGCTCACACCTGTAATTAGATTTCTGTCTGCTGATGTAATCTTCCATGCTTCATCCGATATTGCTCCGTTATTATCAACTGTCACTATGCCATTTCTGTTGTTTCCTGTATCATATGATGCATTTACTGACCATTCTATGGATCGAATTCCAGCATAAGGATCTTCTATACTTACTGCAACTGATGTATCAGATGCATACAATGGATTCCCTTTTCCATCTGTTGTATCTGTCTTCTCCGGCTCTATTACTACATTACGATTGCTTTCATGTGCTTCCGACCGTTCCAGTAAAATACCCACTGATTTATAATAATCCAAAGACACATTTCCCACATTGTCCGTTGCCTTTAAATAAATGTATCCCTTAAATTCAGCCTGAATTGGAATTCTGATAACAGCATCTTCTCCGGGTCTTTTTCTGCATTCTACCGTTACTTCTTTCTCTTCCGTTCCATCCGCATCTGTCAGATGATATGAAATACTTTGGATTCCTGCACCGGTATTTCCATCACTTACTGTTATTTCCGCAGTAACATCTGTATTGGCATAATATCCATAATTTCCGGTATCACTTACTGTTTCCTTTGATGCACCAATCACCTGAAAATCCGTAACAACCGGTACTTGATTTTCTTTATGCACATGAATTGTTTTCGTATAGACATCTTTCTCATCTACATTTGCGGTTACCGCAATTTTAATTTCATAATCACCATCTCCAACGGCAGAAACCTGTGACGTGGAAATTACAAATGTATCCTTTGTTGTCATTTCCTGCTGAACATCTTTATAGATTCTGTTGGCATCTGTTAAGCTTTTTCCATTCTTGTCTTCTGTCAATGACGTTCCATTGATGGTAACATTTACTGAATTCAATCCTGATTTTTTCTGTTCTATCGAAAAATTTATGGTTTCATCCTGCTTCTCGTAATATGTAGTAACTCCTTCCATATTGGTATCCACATAAAAATGCGCAAGGTCTGCCTTTATTTCCGGCACTGTAATATCATGCACAATCTTCGCACCATTTGCGAAGCTGCCATAATTTTCCGGTGCCATTGTATTTCCAACCTTATCCGTTGCAGATGCTGTTATCTTATTTTCTGCCGTATCGGAAAGTGTTATTGTAAATGTGGCACTGTTACTGCTGTCCACATTCTTAGTTGCTTTTGCTACGCCATCCTGATATATGGTAATCGATTTTACGCCGGACTGTTCATCCGCTGTCTTTACTGTAAATGTGACTTTTGCATCTCTCGTATAATATACATTTCTCTTTTCAATCAATGACGGTGCCTGAATGTCTGTAATAACAGGTGCACTTTTGTCCACCTGATATCCTCTAATTACCGGCCCGTCCACATTTACATTGGATGCCTTATCTACACCATAGAGATAAACCTCCGTATCTTCCTGCGGCACCACATCTATCTGAATGGAAAATGTTCCATCCTCTGTTACGGCTGCCACATGTTCTTCCTCTGCCAGTATTTTATCTTCTGTCAGTGGTTCTGTTGACCATACCACCCGGTCTGCTCCCGAAAGATAATTGGAGCCTTCCGTTCCTGCATCTGTTACATTTCCGGTAATAACAATATTATCTTCCTTGCCTGTAATCCATGTTTTATATCCGTTCTCTACTGCTTTTCCATTCTCTGTAACAGTTACTGTCGGTGGAACTGTATCAAAAATAAATGTAACCGGTTTCTTTAGTTCATAGCCTATCTGGTTGGCGAAAATATTCCACGGACTCTCCAATTCCCAGATATTGTTTATAGTCTTTTCTGAATCCAGTATCTTATTCTGCTCATAATCTCTTACCCAGAAAGCTCCCAAAACTGACTTCTTCTCGTTATTAAAAGAAATTGATTTTCCGCTTTTGCTTTTTATCGTAACTGTCTGTCCTTTTGAGATGCTGTAGGTTATCCCATCCTCTGATACTTCTCTGGTATTTTCATCCTGCGCATTAGAAAAGACAATCTCTATATCATCCGGGAATTGCGCTTCCTGTTCCACTTCTGCCTGTTCAAAACTTACTGTCAGTGCTGCATCCTCTTTTAATGCCGGAAGTGATACTTTTCCTACTGTATCCTCATCCTGTAAAATCGTCAGTTCACCGTCATTCCAGGTTGCTGATTTTATAATATATCCTGGTTTTGGAATAATTTTTACATTTTCAAAGGTGTCTCCATATTTGCAGTCTATTTCTTCTGATTTGTTATAAGCTGTATTACCAATCTGAATTCCGCCACCTTCTGAAAGTTCCAACTTTATTTTCACTTTCTTAAGTGCAAAAGAAATCTGCTCGGAATAAGATAATTTTTCCGTGGTGCAGGAAAATGTTTTATAATAAATATCTTTTTCTTCATCATAGGTATAATCATCCGGTTTCTGGTTATTTTGAAATTCATATCCGGCATCTCTGTCCGGTTTAACCTCTATGCGGTAATCATTTTCTGCATTTACATTATATTTTTTTACACCCTGTGCCGACTCAGATGGTGTACATTCTTCTTCCCCATCCTCTTTGATTTTATATACGGTTACGCTTCCACCGGAAAAATCACTCTTTCCATCCGTAACTATATTCAAAGTCATTTCCCCTGTTGTTTTCTGTGCTTCTGCTTTAAATCTGAAAAAATTATTATCTTCCGTGCAGGAAAAAGCATACTGATATCCTTCCCCATTTTCTTCGAAATCATTTTCTTCATCTAAAACAATTTTATAATCTTCCTTCGGCTGTACCTCAATCAAATAATCCTTTCCAGCTTCCAGTTCATCGGTATAAAAAATCTTTGTATCCTTCTCTGTATCACTGTTCTGTGTATCTTCCTCTAACTCTTCCCATGGCAGTTCAACATTCTCTGTGCCATCCTTAGATACTTCCCTTACTGTAATTTCAGCCCCATCTGCATTTATAATCTCACCTACAATTGCATACTCTGTCGGTTCTTCCACTGCTGCTCTTGCATCTCCCACCGGTACTACACTCAATGTGACTACAACCGCAAGTGTCAATGCTAATATCTGCTTCCATTTCTTCATAAGTCTTCCCTCTTTCATTCTCTTTCCTATAAGTTTTTCATTTACTTATATTGTCTCATTCGTATGAATTTCCATAACATCCTCTAACAAAATCAGTCCATCATTCTCCGATATATTCTGTTCTTCGTTACTCAGCAATACTGTACCTTCTTCCAACAGAGTTGTCTCATCTTCCAGTACTGTTGTTTTCTCATCCTCTGCTGCCGGAATTGTTCTAGATACCGCTTCCTCTTTTACCGGATATTCATTTTTTATCGGCACTCTTCTTCTGTTTGCTTCCTTCCGATTCTGCTCACGAATTTCTTTCATCTGCTTTGCTGCTGTTTTTCCACTTACTTCACCATGCAGAGAAATAATGTCAAAACTGAAAAACAAAATAATTGCAATCAGTAAAAAAATCGCTGCCAGTCCAAATCCTATCCATGAAATAATCTGATATATCATTGTATTCATGCTCCTATTGTTCACTATATGCATTTTTTATTGCATCCTGCGCCGCATCTTTACGTTCTAATATCTGCTGCTTTATTTCATCGGTCTTATCCGTTGTTGTATCCACGGCATCGGTTCTGTCAAGGACATCCTGATAAAACGCTTGTATCCGGCTCTCTTCGATTCCATCTGATTTAAACTTTCTGGCATAATTTTCGATTGAATTCAAACACAGTTTGTATACTTCAAGATTTACAATCTCGCTGTCTTCACCATCTACAATCTCCAGTAAATCTTCCAAATTCTGAAAGTACGGTGCATAGGTTCCCTTATCCGATGCTTCCTCAACATTCAATGTCACATCTCTTGTAAACTGACCAATTTCTTTATATACCTGTGTAATCAGATGATAATCCGATTCTTCGCTTCCATAATCATACGCATCTGAAAACCACTGAACAGAACTCTTTATTCTTGTTATCTGGTTATCACTGGTATCTGTTTTCCCATAATCATAGTAATACCAGTACAATCTTCCTATTTCATAGGCTAAATCTGCATAATCATCCTGTTCCCGAAGTCCGCTCAAATTATTATTGATTTTCTTTTTAAATTCATTCTCTTCTTCTACCGTAAAAACCGCATCATCTTTAAACGCAGCAATAAGACCTAAATAGGCCTTTGTATCTGTCGGTTTGATATCAACCGCTTCTAAATATATTTCTATTTTTTCTTCATCTGTTGCTGATTTTTCTGCCTGTAACAGCAAATTATCGTAATCATTATTTTTTACATGTCTTTGTAGAAGCTGCCCGGAAATGCCAATTCCCAGACTCACTACTGCAGCCAGCAGCATTCCATAGAATGTATATAACTTTTTCTTCTGCTTCTTCTGATATGTCTCATCCGCTTCCTCATAATGCAAAATTGCATATAGAAGTTCTGCACATGACTGATATCTTTCTTCCGGGTTAATTCTGGTACATTTTAAAATAATACTTTCCAGTCCTGATGACAGATTCGGATTCCAATAACGAATCGGATAAATCTCATAAGGCGGCTCACAGGGATTCTTTCCGGTCACCAGATGATACAATGTCACTCCCAGACAATAAATGTCGGTTCTCTGGTCTGTCTGTCCCTTTCCTCCGAACTGCTCCGGAGCTGCATATCCTTTTGTTCCAAGGCTGACGGTATCCTCCAGATTGTGTTCCTTATATTCTCTTGCAATCCCAAAATCAATCAGCTTTATATTTCCGTTTGGCTGCAGCATGATATTTGCCGGTTTCATGTCTCTATATATAATTGGCGGATTCTGCATATGTAAGTAATCCAATACTCCGCACAATTCTTCTGCCCACTCAATTACAGTTTCCTGTGGCTGAGCACCATCTCTCTCCAGCACCTTATTCAGTGGTTCACCTTCTATATAGTCCATTACAACATAGATAACATCCTCTTTATCTATGATATCTACAATTCTAGGCAGACAGGGATGATCCAGTTTTTTCATCATATTAGCTTCCGCAATGGCTGACTGTACGACTACTTCATTATTCTTATCCCGTGCTCGTTTTTTAATTTCTTTTACCGCCCATTGCTTATTCAGATTCTTATCCATTGCAAGATAAACCTCTGACATACCGCCTTTTCCAATCAGCTTTAATATTTCATACTTCCCCTCAATCAATGTACCTATTATTGCCACAATAATTTTTCCTCTTTAATCTTCTGTACTTTTACCTATATAAATAACCGTGATATTATCCGTTTCTCCACGCTTCATATTTAATTGAATTAACTGATGAAGTTTTTCTTCTATCTGACCTTTAGAATTCCATTTCGAATTACTCAGTGCCTGATATATTTCTAGTTCCGTTATCTTATGCCAAAAACCATCTGAGCATAATAAGAAGCTGCTTTCATTTTCCACTTTGCCTTCCACAAAATCCGGCTTCACATTTTGCGATGCTCCGATACACTGTAACAGCACATTTCTCCGTGGGTCTGTTAATGCTTCCTCTTCTGTCATGTTTCCTCGTTTTATCTCTCTTGCCACAAAGGACTGATCCTCTGTCAGCTGCACAAGTGCCGAATCTATTCTGTATGTCCGGGAATCTCCCACCTGCGCAATTATATACTGTTTATAATCAATTAACAGAATTACGGTCAGGGTTGTCCCCAATTCTACCTCATGTTTTTTCCCGTAATTCCATATTTTTCCATTCAAATTTACAATCAGATTTTCCCACTGTTCTTTTATCAAAGATACCTTCCCGTCTGTATATGGCAATGTTTTCATAAACCAGTCAGAAAACCCCTGCACTACAGTTGCACTGGCAAGTTCTCCCTTGCTTAAGCCTCCCATGCCATCACACAGCACTGCCATGCAGACTGTCTTATCCTTTACCACTGCTATCTTCACGCATAAGCTGTCCTGATTGACCTTTTTCTTCGTTCCAATATCAGTTCCGTAAGCTGTAATATATGTATTCATCCTTCAGTCCTTCCAGAAACAGACAAATAAATACTTTCTCTCATTGTCCTATATTAAATTGTTTTATAAATTGTTTGGGATATCTGCCGGAGAATTCCGACATATATGAACTTTCTTACTCTAAAATAAGATAAATATTATTTTCATAGCTCATACTCCCGCTGTTTCTTCAACAACCACTTAATAGCTTAATCATTTTACCTTTTTCTGTCAATAAGCATTTTGTATAAAACATCTCATCATATTTGTATAATTTTCACAAAAGCGAATTATATAACTTTTACATTTCATTATGTACTTCCGGAAATATATGCTATAATGGACGCATATTTGATTCATTTACTAAGGAGAGGTATTTTACAATGAAAGAAAAATTTAAAAATCTGTCAGCACCCGTTGGAATTGTGCTGTCTATTGTAGCGGTTATTCTTTTTACCGGGTTATTGTTGGGACTTGGCTTTGTTTTAGGAAAAATTCCGGGATTAAATGAACAAAACGACTACCTGCTTCAGGCAATCGCAGAATTTATCATTCTGATTGTTTTCCTGATTATAACCTTTGTGATTGGTTATACCCGCATCTTTACGGAAAATGTTGCCGGCTGGCTCAGAAGTTTATATACCGGCGGTTTCTTTGTGGTTTACTGTCTGTTCAGCCTTATTGCACAGATTTATCTTTGCAGTATGTCAAAAGCGGGAAATGTAAGACCTGCTTTGGAAATTATATTCTATATAGTTGCTATTTTTCTGGTTGGACTGGTAGAAGAACTGGTTTTTCGAGGTGTCATTTTTAATCTGTTACTGAACAGTTTTCCAAAAACAAGAAAAGGCATTACCGGTGCCATTGTTTTAGGCGGCGTTCTCTTTGGTCTGATGCATTTTGTAAATATCCTTTCCGGAGTAAAATTTACAAGTGCCCTGATTCAGGTTATCTCCGCTGCTCTGATGGGTATTTTATTCTGTACGATATATGCATCTACCCGCAATTTCTGGATGCTTGTCATTTTCCATGCCCTTGTTGATTTTGCCAGCCTGCTTTCCACCGGAATTTTCGATGCCGGAAATATTGTGTCCCAGATCAATACTTTCTCCGCAATTAATTCCCTGTCATTTATCATGCTGGCGATTCCGATGTTTGTCATGCTGCGTAAATCCAGACGCATCCGCTTAGAGATGCTCTATAATAATGTTCCGATTTATGATGATGAACACGAAGCAAGAATGCTTTCCATTGTATCTCTTGTTCTTGGCATCATCAGTCTGGTACTTTCCTGCATCGGCTATCTGATTGGGCTTGGTATTGTAGGCATTTTTGCAGCAATTCTTTCCAAGAAAGCCAAACCATATAATAACTCTATGGCTACTGCCGGAATGATTACTTCCATCATAGGAATTATCCTTTCTGCCATTGCTGTGGTTCTTCTCAGCGTGGTCTACTCCAGCGATATGATGGCGCAGTTTATGTAAAAGTTCAACATGGAAAGCCCGGATTGCTCCGGGCTTTTCTTATACATTGTCTACATTGTTTAAATTTTTTGGGATACGAGGGCTATGCTTCTTCTTCCTTGTCATCCAGATTTACTACGATTATATTTTTTCTTGTAACCGCGCCAATTTCCTCCAGTGCATTGAGCATACGGTATACCGTTGCTGTTCCAATGCTTTTGTCCTTCTTGGACGCTCTGTAATAAATTTCCTTACAACTGGAGCAGTTATCTTCTAAGATAATATCCAAAAGAATACGACGCTGCTTTGTCATCCGGCATCCCCGGTCTTTCAGCATCTTGATTATCTTGTCTCTGGTCTGTGTCGTCTGCGTCATGCCTGCCTCCAATCTAGATTAATGGCAATGTCCATCACAGTGCTTGCAGTTCACACCACACTGCAGTGATTTTCCTGCCTTTTTGTCTTTTACCATGCTTCGAATTATAAGTGCAACGACTGCTACAACTACAGCTCCAACAATAACTGTACCCATCGTAATCACTCCTTTCTGTTATGGCGGATTATTTTGCTTTTACTGTTACATTTAATGTCTGGCTTTCCTTATAAGGACGGAACAAAAGATAAATGAATCCGATGATTAAAAGGAATGCGACTACTGTTCCAATACCAAATGTTCCTGCTGTAATTAAGGAACCAATCTGGAAGATACATAAGGATACAACATATGCAAGGATACACTGATATCCGATTGCGAACCAGAACCATTTTGTATTGTTCATCTCACGTTTGATTGCACCCATAGCTGCGAAACATGGTGCACACAGTAAGTTGAATACTAAGTAAGAATATGCTGCAAGTGCAGTCATGCTGCTTGCCAGATTACCCCAGATTTCTGCTCCGTCTTCTGCAACTTCTGCAAATCCGAACAACTGTCCGATTGTTCCTACTACGTTCTCTTTTGCGATTAATCCGGTAATAGCTGCAACTGTCATCTTCCAGTTACCCCATCCAAGAGGTGCGAAGATCCAGGCAACTGCATTACCAATCTTAGCTAAGATACATTCTGCCTGAGCAGCTTCCAGAGCGCTTCCTTCCAGTCCGTCAAAGCTTAACATTCCGAAGCTTCCGTCTGTCCATCCAAAGTTCATTAAGAACCAGACTACGATAGTTGATAAGAGGATGATGGTACCAGCCTTCTTAATAAAGGACCAGCCTCTCTCCCACATGCTTCTTAATATGTTTCCAACTGTTGGCCAGTGATATGCCGGTAACTCCATAACGAATGGTGCCGGATCTCCAGCAAACATCTTTGTTTTCTTTAAGATAATACCGGAGCAGATGATTGCTGCAATACCAACAAAATATGCACTTGGTGCAACCCATGAAGCTCCATCAAACAATGCACCAGCGATTAATGCAATGATTGGAAGTTTTGCTCCACATGGGATAAATGTTGTTGTCATAATTGTCATCTTACGGTCTCTGTCATTTTCAATGGTTCTTGATGCCATAACTCCAGGAACACCACAACCACTACCGATTAACATCGGGATAAATGATTTTCCGGAAAGACCGAATTTACGGAAGATACGGTCCATGATAAATGCAACACGAGCCATATAACCGCAGGACTCTAAGAATGCTAAGAAGATGAATAATACCAGCATCTGCGGTACGAATCCGAGAACCGCACCAACACCGGAGATGATACCATCTACGATAAGACCTGTCAGCCAGTCTGCACATCCGATATTTTCAAAGAAGTTCTGTGCTGCCGGGATAATCCACTCACCAAAGAGAGTATCATTGGTCCAGTCTGTTAAAATGGAACCTACTGTTGTTACAGATACATAATATACAACCCACATAACTACTGCGAAGATTGGCAATGCCAGCCAACGGTTTGTTACGATACGGTCAATCTTATCGGAAGTAGAAAGTGCTTTCTTGCCATTCTTGGTAATACACTCACCAATAATGCTTGAAATATATACATATCTTTCATTTGTGATAATGCTTTCGGTATCATCATCAAATGCATCTTCCATTTCTTTGATTTCTGCAGATACATCTGCTTTCTGTTTCATCTGCTCTGCAATCTTATCATCTTTCTCAAGAAGTTTGATTGCGAAGAAACGTTTCTGTTCTTCCGGAATGTCACTTCCTAATTTTTCTTCTGCTTTGCGGATGATGTCTTCCGCTTCTTTCGAGAACTCATGTACCGGAGCTGCTGCTTTCTGTTTTGCTGCTTCGATTGCTTTCTCTGCTGCTGCTGTAATTCCGGTTCCCTTTAATGCAGAAATTTCAACAACTTCGCATCCTAATTTCTTAGAAAGTTTGTCGATATGTATCTGGTCTCCGGATTTCTTTACCAAGTCCATCATGTTTACAGCCATGATAACCGGAATACCCAGTTCCATTAACTGTGTAGAAAGATAAAGGTTTCTCTCGATGTTGGTTCCATCTACAATATTTAAGATTGCATCCGGACGCTCGTTAATCAGATAATTTCTTGCAACGACTTCTTCCAGTGTATATGGTGATAAGGAATAGATACCTGGTAAGTCCATGATTGTTACATCCTTATGACCTTTTAACTTTCCTTCTTTTTTCTCTACAGTTACGCCCGGCCAGTTACCTACGAACTGGTTAGAACCTGTCAGAGCATTAAATAATGTGGTTTTTCCACTGTTGGGATTTCCTGCTAATGCAATTTTAATCGCCATCTTTTTTACTCCTCTTTTCTTCTTTCTTTTATCATTTTTGAATTTCCTGCATAGAGCCTTTCTACGCTGTTAGTCCGATGTTTCTTTTGTTAGTCGTACTGTTCCAATGTTAGCTTGGCATTCTTTATGTTAGTATTTACTAACCTATGTACAAAAAAAATTTACTCTACTTCAATCATTTCTGCATCTGCTTTACGAAGAGAAAGCTCATAGCCTCGAACTGTCACCTCTACCGGATCACCGAGTGGAGCAACCTTTCTTACATAAACGTCCACGCCCTTGGTAATACCCATGTCCATGATACGTCTCTTTACCGGTCCCTCTCCGGACAGCTTTTTCACCTTTACGGTCTGACCGCAGGCTACTTCTTTTAATGTCTTCATAATTTCCTCCTTCTGGCTGTTACACCATAATCTTATTTGCCATGTCTTTTCCAATTGCTACTCTGGATTCTTTGACATTTACAATCATATTTCCATTTACCTCAGATACTACTGTTACTGTACCACCAGCAACAAAGCCAAGGTTCTCAAGAAATCTTCTTGTTTCTTCTTTACCGCCGACCTTCTTAATTACGTTCGGCTCTCCTTCTTTTACCATAGATAAAGGCATCATACTCTCCTCTTTTCTATTGTGCTATTGTTAATTTTTTCTCATTTCATTGGTTAGTATATTCTAACTATCATTAGTTGTCAAGAACGTTTTTGAGAATTTTTTATCATTAAGAAGCATTTTTTAGATTCACTTTATGATTTGATATGTTCGGCTTAATATGTTATACTTACCTAAATTCATGTATTATTATAGAAAAAAACGTTAATGGGGGTGTTGTTATATGGCAACAAATGAATCAGCAGAAAATTATCTTGAGACTATTCTTATGCTGAGCAAAAAGCTTCCTGTGGTTCGTTCTGTAGATATTGCCAATGAACTTGGCTTTAAAAAATCCAGTGTCAGCATAGCAATGAAGAATTTAAGAGAAAAGAATCATATTACGGTAACCGATTCCGGCTTCATCTATCTTACCGACTCCGGTCGTGAAATTGCAGAAATGATTTATGAACGTCACGAATTTCTTTCTACCTGGTTAGAAAGTCTTGGTGTACCAAAGGAAATCGCAACAGAAGATGCATGCAAAATGGAACATGTTATCAGTAAAGAAAGCTTTACCGCAATCAAAAAAGCTTTGAGGCAGTAATACTACTGCTCCAAAGCTTTTTCTTTGTCTACAAACATCATAATGAATGCCATGAACAACACGGCTGCACATATCAGAATTGCCTTTTCTTCCAATAATTTCACAAAAGCATTTCCAATAATCGCCCCTATTATAAACATCAGGATAATGCCATAATACAGCATTCCCTTAAACGCGGATTCTTTATTCTTCGTATAATGGAAATCACACCAGTTCTGTGTCCCGCTTCTTAAGTTTCCGATGCACATCGTGGTTGCAATTCCGTTTCCATGAATCTTCCGGAAGCTCTCCACCTGTATGCCACATGCCAGTGAAGTCAGACTGTTGGCTGCCAGATTCATGCTCTGTGGAAAAAAGCATACCACAAATAGTACCAGTGCTTCACACAATACAGAAAGCTGTCGCCAATGAAACAGGCTCTTATCTTTTGCGTGCATCCGCACCACATCTGCCAATGCTATTCCGATTGCAAAAGCCAGAACCGGGAACAGATAATGCAATGCCATTCCCCAATTTCTCTCCGATAAATTGATTCCGAGCAATAACATATTTCCCGTCTGCGCATTAGCAAATACTCCATCCCTGCACATATAGGAATATGCATCCATAAATCCTCCAGCCAACGCCAGCACGATTCCAAGTTCTATTGATTCCGACATCTGTCTGGAACGCCTCATAATTATCATCCTCTCATCCTTGGTTTTCTTCTTATTATACTATGGGTGTCAAGGGGTGGGATTCTCTTTCGAATTAACTTCTTTTTCCTTCTTCCGCAGTGCTTCCTTAAAGCCCTTCAGGGCATCGAAGGGCATAAACTGCTTGGCACGGTCTTCGATGTCCATTTTCTCTCTTCTCAGATTCTCTCTCTCATTCCAGCCGGATGCTGTTTCCTGCTGTCCGGCTCCCATGGTGTCTCTTCTATACGCCACTCTTATGCCCTCCAATCTGACCGTTTCGTTCTATTGTCGTTGCACTCTCTTCCAAATTCATTCCCTTTAAAATAGCATTCCTGCCGTAGCGCTGCTTGATGGAGATTGCTGCACGCTGTGCCTTCACATCCTTCTCTGTCTCTTCCGGATTTGAAAACAAATCAAATTGCTGATAATCTTCTGTCATTACGCCGGTATAAGTCAATGTAATCCGCCGGATATATGCTCCCGGTCTTACAATTCTCCGATAAAGCTGCTCTACATAAGACAGCAGCCGGCGGTTGGAGCTGGTTGCACTGCGCAGCGTTGTGCTTCCCTTCGCCGGTTCAAAGCATTTCTGATTGCTGTAACCGATTACCAGACTGATATGGGATGTTACAAGACCCTGGTCTACCAGATCAAGGCACAATAAATCTGCCATCTCTTTTACCACCAGTACACCTTCCTCATACTCATAATCCCGCGGCAGCACCTGCCCGCTGGAAAAGGATGTATTCTTCGGCCGATATGCCTTGATGTCCGCTATCGTTACCGGTTCTCTTCCCCATGCGTGATCAATTAACAGCTCTGCATCTATGCCAAAAGCCTTATATAATAAAGACTCTCTGGCATGGGCAATCTCTTTCATTGTACAGATGCCCATATTCGATAGACGCTCTACCGTTCCACGCCCCACCCGCCAGAAATCAGTCAGCGGTTTATGTTTCCAGAGTTTCTCCCGGTAGCGTGCTTCATCCAGATAGGCAATCCGGTCTGTCTCATGCTTTGCCATAATATCTAAAGCAACCTTCGCTAAATAGAGATTGGTTCCTACACCACAGGCAGCCGGAATCTTCGTGGTATCTAAGATATCCTGCATAATTTTTCTGCCCAGTTCCACTGCTGTCATCTGGTAGAGATGCAGATAATCCGTCACATCCAAAAATGCTTCATCAATGGAATAGACCTGAATATCTTCTTTTGCAATATATTTTAAATATACGCCATAGATTTCCGCTGCATAATCAATATATAGCTGCATACGGGGTGGTGCCATCTTATATGGAATTTCTTTGGGAATCTGAAAGACACGACACCGGTTGGGAACTCCCATCTGCTTTAACGCCGGTGATACGGCAAGACAGATGGTTTTCTCTGAGCGTTCCGGGTCTGCGACCACCAGCCTGGCAGTCAGCGGATCCCATCCCCGTTCCACGCACTCCACCGATGCATAAAAAGATTTTAAATCAATACATAAATAGATTTTATTTCCATTCATATCAATGCCTTTCAAGAACATTTGTTCTTGTTTTATATTAGCACATATGTTTGGATTTTACAAGAGGAATTCTCATACAGGATTTCCACTTTCTGCTTCTAATAATACGGTTCCAACCGGAAATGCTGTCCGGAAAATCTTTCTTACCAACGGACCTGCAATCAGAAGCTGAAACGGCAGTGCCATAATAAAATTCTTTGGAATATTGGTAAGCCAGATAATCAGAAGCATATTCCATGCTCCGCTTTTTACGCAGGCTTCCAGTCCACCGTATAAGGACATGAAAATTACCATCGGAACTACCATACAACAGGAAACTGCAATCACTTTTTTCGTTGTGCTGCTTTCCGGTTTTACCAGAAAACGAAATGCAAATCCCTTTGCAATTTTAGATACCAGAAGCCAATCCAGACACATTGCGCATACATATGCCAGTGGGAATCCCAGCCAGCCTTCTCTTATTACTTCCATATTCAGTGTTCCCATATGCAGTGCTACATTATACATACTCATCCATAACACCATGGTAAAACACATTAACACCGTATAAATCAAACTTTCTCTCTTATGCATTGGCATAATCATTACCTCCATTTTTTATTAAGTCGTAAAGCTACCTATTAGTTCAAAACGAAAGTGAAATCAGAAAAGAAAATTTACACGGTAACTTCCTCCTCTTCCGATTTCACTTTTATTTTATGCTTAGGAAATATTCTGTAACATCATCTCTGTCATTTGCAGAAATGCTTCCTTCTGCTCCGGTGTAAAATCCTTACACATATCTTTTACAACCAGTGCTTCCTTCTTCGCAATCTCCTTATGAATTCCACGGGATTTCTCCGTACAGGATATTTTCTTATAACGCCGGTCATTCTCACTTGGTGCACAGATTAAAAAACCTTTTGCCTCAAGCCTTTTTATAATTCCCGTCATTGTCGGATGTGTCACCTGCTCGATATGTTCTAAGTCCTTCTGATTTACTTCTTCCACTCCATTATCTTCCATCAGACTGACTTCGCCTAATACCCGAAGCTGGACAGCAGTAATTCCGATTTCTTCTGCCCATTCATCCATTTTGCGGCGGAATGCCCGGTCAATAATTGCAATTCGAAGTCCAAGCGGCATCTTCACTGCCATAATTTCACTCCTTTTAGGTAGCTTTGCTACTTATTATAAATGTTTTTCAAAAAATGTCAACCTCTTTATTCCGTCCGGAGTGCTGTTACCGGGTCACTCTTCGATGCTTTCTTTGATGGAATCAGACCACCCAGAAGTGTCAAAAGGATACTGAGTAAAATCAGCACCAGTGCCGGAACTACCGGAAGCACCGCACTTACATCTGTTGTATTTGCAAGATTATGGATAATCGCATTGACCGGAATAATCAGAAGCAGCGTAAATCCGATTCCAATCAGTCCGGCACACAGTCCGATAATAAAGGTCTCTGCATTAAATACCTGGGAAACATTCCGTTTCGATGCTCCGATGGCTCTTAGGATTCCGATTTCTTTTCTTCGCTCTAACACACTGATATAAGTAATGACACCAATCATAATGGAAGATACCACCAGCGAAATTGCCACAAATGCAATCAGTACATATGTGATAATATCCACAATATCGGTTACGGAAGACATCAGCGTTCCTACCATATCGGTATAGGTTATCACCTGCTCATCCCTGCCTTCCTTTTCCATGCGGTTATTGTATGCATCTAAAATTTCTACCACATGCGCCTTGCTTTCAAAATCCTTCGGATAAATATTAATTCCGCTTGGCACTGCAAAATCCACATAGCCTAATTTCTTTAAGTTATTCTCATAGGTTGTTCCGGTAGCCGAACCCATAGACATCAAAAGCTCTGTCAGCTCATCCTCATTCATATTAATCTGAAATGCATTTAAAAATGCTTCTTCATCCACCTGCATGCCGGATACCATGGCACTTTGCAGCTTGTTTCCCATCTGTGTCACTGCCTGCTGCATATACTGCTGTATTGCCGTCATCATCTGCTGCTGTACTGCGTCCACATTCATAACATTCGAAAGTCCGGCTGCAATTCTCTGCTGACCATCTGCTGTATTCAGATATGCCGCAAAAGAATCTCCCAATTTTGCCGGGTCAGGTAATCCATTATTCTGTGCATAAGTCTGATAACCTGCAAATAATTCAGAAGACAATTTCTGCATCTGCTCCTGCGTAATCTCAATATTTCCACTACCTGTAAATATCTCAGATGCCCACGCTGTTATGATTCCCTGGGCTTCCTCTGTCTGCAAATATTCTGCTAAGTACTCATCAAATTTCTCCGGGTCGGTATAACCATGGTCTATGACATACTGCTGATATCCACCCATAATCTGCTGGATGAGGCTCTGTATCTGCTCCGGTGTAATAGTTACCATACCATTTGCCGTAATAATCTCTTTGATATTATCGGATAAAATTTTCCGGGCTTCTTCCGTATTTAAATAGTTCATAAAATACTGGGACAGATTCGAATAATCTGCCTGCGGATTGTCCTTTGCATACTGCTGGTAGCCCTCTAAGAGACTGCCTGCAATTGCCTGCATTTCTTCCGCAGAAATTGACTGACCCATGGAAGAAGCATCCATGGAAAATTCTTCGGACAAATCGGCACTTCCCATATCCCCCATAGAATTTTCCAACCCGCTTAAGGCACTTTCATCAAAGGAAAATGCTTTTTCCAATGCTTCACTGTCTACGGTAAACAATGACTGCATATCAAATCCGTTTTCCTTATCTACCTCACCAAACGCTTCATTGGTAAAGACATTTACGGATGGATTTGCAAGCTGCTGTTTTACTATCTCACTCTTTGCCGATTCCTCTGCCACATGCTTTGTCAGAGATTTTGGATATGCAATTCCTGCATTTAAGGATGCGGCATTACTTCCTTCTGCCGGCTGCACCACACCTACAATCGTAAGCTCTTCTCCGTCTGCCACCAGTTGTTTCATAAAGTCTTCATTATCCGACTTATCCTTCCAGACCTGATACTCTTCATCATAAGTATAATAATCCGCACTGTTCACCAGTTTAAACTGGATTCCTACCAGATCCTTATAAGTATAAGTTCCAAAATCAGATGGTGTCTCAATATTTTCCTCACTGGCAAACTGCTGTATCATCTCGTCTAATTCCAGCGGGTCACGAAGACCTAATGTATACAGTAAAAAGTCACTAATTCCGCCATTGGAAGTAAGCACCACCACACACTCATTATAATTTTCCGGCCAGCGTCCTTCCTTAATATCATACTGTTTTTCATATAACTTACTGTTTTCCGGCATCTCATAAAAAACATCCGTGCTCATCATGGATGACATCAGACTATTGGAACCAGATGAAGATCCAAGACCTACTGCATCAAAAGATTTGTCCGGATTTACCTGACGTATCCCGTCTTCATTTTCCTTAAAAATCTGCGGACTGATATTATAAGTATACTCCACCGCTGTAGTATACTGCCCAATTCCACTGTCTCCTTCATCAAGATACTTTTTCAAAGCCTCCAGGTCATTAGATGCCATCGTGGAAAACATATTGGTTACCATCTTAATGACTTTTACTTTATCCCCGGAATTTTCTTTATCTGTTTTGGCATTTCCGTCATCACTTTCCGTATTCTTTTCAGAATCTGCCATTCCAAGACTCATGGATGCCAGACTGAATCCCGTACTCTGAATCTGCAGCGGATATTCGGATAAGGTCTCTTCCTCTACATTTTTGATGTATTTATTTACACCGGTAGAAAGAGATAATATCAGTGCAATGCCGATAATTCCAATAGAGCCTGCAAAGGAAGTCAGCAGGGTTCTTGCCTTTTTCGTTTTTAAATTATTAAAGCTTAAGGACAATGCCGTAAGAAATGACATGGAGGATTTTCCCATGTTTTTATGCTCCGGTTCCTTCAACATTGCCTCATCCACTTCATAAGGATTGGAGTCAGCACGAATTTTTCCATCACTTAATCTAACAATTCTGGTAGCATACTGCTCTGCTAATTCCGGGTTATGGGTTACCATAACTACCAGCCGGTCTTTTGCCACTTCCTTCAGCAAATCCATGACCTGCACACTGGTGTCACTGTCTAATGCTCCCGTCGGTTCATCCGCCAGCAGAATATCCGGGTCATTGACCAAAGCTCTTGCAATGGCTACACGCTGCATCTGTCCACCGGACATCTGGCTTGGCTTCTTGTGTAACTGGTTTCCCAGTCCCACCTGCTCTAATGCCGCAACGGCTCGTTTCTTCCGCTCTGCCTTACCGATACCGGAAATGGTCAATGCCAGTTCCACATTTGCAAGCACCGTCTGATGGGGAATCAGATTATAACTTTGAAACACAAAACCAATGGTATGGTTCCGGTAAGAATCCCAATCCCTGTCCTTGTATTTCTTCGTGGATATTCCATTGATAATCAAATCTCCGCTATCATAACGGTCGAGTCCTCCGATTATATTAAGCAATGTGGTCTTTCCCGACCCACTCGGCCCGAGGATTGCCACGAACTCATTATCCCTTAAATTTAAGCTGACATCATCCAGTGCCTTCTGCACCAGACTTCCGGTCTTATATTCCTTATAAATGTGTTGAATCTGAAGCATATGATATTCTCTCGTTTTCCATTTCTTATTTTTCTATTTTACTTTTTCTTTCTCACTCTGTTTTTTATATTACCTTATTCCGAACATTTTTACATCTCACTTTCGAAAAATATCATGGTTTTCATAAAAATTTTAGAAAATGCATAACAAAGAGGACTCTGTTTTCTGACCTGCTGCCAGATTCCAGAATCCTCTTTTCTTTTTCTTTATCTTCTAATCAAATAATCCAATGTGATATTTTACCTTCCGGCAAATCTTCCATACCAGAAGTACCGGCATTGCCAGTACCAGATAAGCACAGGAAAGAATTCCTACTCCACCACCTAAGATTATCATAATCCAGATAAAAATATTCATTTCTTACACCTCGCATATTATTATTTTATGTATTTAATATGCGGGTGCCAATGCTTCCTTCTTCCCGTCCGCCTTCCGCTCAAACCTTGCTAACATCAGGCTCCTTAGTACATTATCGCCATGCTTCTTCCGGTTCCTCTGAATGCGTCCCATAAAAAGCTGTGGCAGTACCACCAACAGCAGCCAGAACAGCATTCCAATATTTCTCCTATGGTTCGCCAGTCTACCGCTGCTGCCTAGTGTCAATGCCGCAATGCCTGTATTCTGCATCTGCTCCTCTCTGGATAACATCTTATCCGGAGTATCTAAAAGACGGACATTCTTTAATTCTATGTAATTTACTGCAAAGGCTTCTTTCTCTGTCGGGGAAACCTGTTCTGTTCTGGTGGATGCGCCTGCAATGGCTACCAGAAACAGGATGCTCCACAGCAGTGCCAAATGCCTGATTATCTTTTTCCGATACATCTGTCTCATTCCTTACCTTGTGATTAAGCTTAGTATATGTCGCAGGACAGCTTCCGTCAAGAGTTGATGCAGCCAGATAGTCAGTAAAGAGAGAAAAATACAAGCACGAATTTGCAGCCGGTGTCCGGGTAGAAGTTTTTGATAAAATGCGTTGCCGTTCTTGAAAGTGTTTTTTCTGATAATAAATTGTCTTTCCGCTGCTTTGACTGCTCACCCCGTCTGTCCGTCGGAAGCGGATGCGAACTGGAATCTGCAAGGGCACATAAGAATTTCGATATTGTGTTTGATTTCGGCTGGCAACCGGCGCAAATTCACATCCGTGTTCAATTGCGCCTCACTGGCACATCCCTGTGCCAGTGTTGCCGGTTACAGACGAAATTCTAAGAGCCCTTGTGCAGATTCCGATAATGCATCCGTACTCCGACGGACAGACGGGGCGAGATATCAAACATTGGAAAGACTATTTTAATATAGAAAGAAAAAACACTTTCTTAGAACGGTCGCATTTTAGCAGCTTGCTTCTTCCCGGACACCGGCGCAAATTTGGCTTATTTCTTTAACTCTCTCACTCCTCTGACCATCTGGATGACAACGGTCGGAAGTGCTGCCAGCAGAATAATCTCCATCACAGCAGGACCAGACAATGATTCTACTGAAAATAACCCCCGCAGCGGCGGTACAAAAAGCACCAGTCCCAGCAGCACGCTTCCGGACACAAATGCAAGGATACTGTATGGATTTCCGGTAAAGCCCAATGCAAAAATGGTCTTGTTTCCACGACAGTTAAATCCATGGAAAAGACGTGCCAATGTCAGTGTTGCAAATGCCATAGTGGATGCCATTGCCGCACCTTTTCCATTTCCGATATAAAATGCTGCCATGGTGGATGCCGCAATGCATAAGCCCTGCAACATAATTCGCCGGAATGTCTCTCCAGATAAAATTCCTTCCGATACCTGCCTTGGTTTTTCTTCCAATAAACTTGCATCCTGCGGTTCCACGCCAATGGCAATTGCCGGAAGGGAATCTGTCAGCAGGTTAATAAACAGTAAATGCACCGGAGCAAATGGAACCGGAAGCCCCAAAAGGGATGTATACAATACAGATAAAATTCCTGCCATGTTGCCGGAAAGTAAAAATAAAATAGCATTTTTTATATTACGGTAAATGATTCTTCCGTTCGTTACTGCTTTAATAATCGTAGCAAAGTTATCATCTGTTAATATCATGGCGGCCGCATCCTTTGCCACTTCCGTTCCGGTTATTCCCATGGCTACTCCGATGTCTGCCTGCTTTAATGCCGGTGCATCATTTACACCGTCTCCGGTCATGGAAACGATATTGCCCTTCTTCTGCCAGGCTTTTACAATCCGTATCTTATGCTCCGGTGACACTCTCGCATAAACAGATATTTTATCAATCTTTTCTTCCAGTTCTTTTTCCGGGCAGGCATCCAGCTCTGTTCCGGTTAATGCCAGGTCCCCCTCTTCATAGATTCCAATACGCTTTGCAATCGCAACGGCTGTGATTTTGTGATCTCCGGTAATCATTACGGTACGGATTCCCGCCCGCTTCGCATCTGCTACTGCCTGTATGGATTCTTCCCTTGGCGGGTCTGCCATGGCAGCTAATCCTAAAAAGGTAAGTCCATTTTCCTTTTCCACCGTCAGTTCTCCCCCGGACTTCTTACATGCAAATGCCAGTACCCTGAGTCCATTTTCAGAAAAATGCTGATTCTGCTTCTGGATTTTTGCGATTTCTACATTATCCATCGGTCTTATCTCTTCTTCATATGCCACATTTATGCAACGGTTTAAAAGGACATCTACTGCTCCTTTTGTAAAAATAATTTCTTCTTCGCCATGCAGCCGGTATTTACTGCTCATGCATTTCCGTTCAGAATCAAATGGAATTTCTTCTAATCTCGGAATCATATTTCGAATCGTCTCTTCCTGTATGGTAAGCTGCCCTACATTTTCCGTTCTGTCCTGATTCAGGCGGACTTCGTGGAACATTTCCAACAGGGCAGATTCTGTCGGATCTCCCAGTACTTTTCCATCCGTTATGCTGGCATCATTATTTAAAATAGCATTGTATAAAAAAAGCCTTTGCAGGCTGGACTCCAAGGTCAGCTCATCCGGTTTACAAGTCATACCATTCAGATAAACCTCTTCCACATGCATCTTATTCTGTGTCAGTGTTCCCGTCTTATCGGAGCAGATTACCGATACACAGCCTAAGCTTTCCACAGCTTTTAATTCTTTGACAATGGCGTGCTCCTTTGCCATTCTCCTGCTTCCCATTGCCTGCACAATTGTAACAATGGAGCCTAATGCTTCCGGTATTGCCGCTACTGCCAGTGCAACAGCAAACATCATGGCATCAATGACCGGCATCTTCCGGTAAATGCCAAGACAAAAGACCAGTGCACAGATTGCCATAATCAGTATTGCCAGCTTTTTGCTGAAAGAATCAAGACTTATCTGAAGCGGAGTCTTCCGCTCCTTCGTCTGATTCATCAACCCGGCAATCTTTCCTAATTCCGTCTCCATTCCTGTTGCTGTTACAAGTACCTCCGCTCTTCCATATGTTACAAAGCTTCCGGAAAATACCATATTTTTCCGGTCTGCCAACGGTACTTCTTCCGGCAATACTTCTTCATTTTTTTCTACATTGGCAGACTCTCCTGTCAGTGAGCCTTCATTGACCTGCAGGGAATAATTGCGAAGAATTCTTCCGTCTGCCACAATCATGTCCCCTGCTTCTAAGATTACATAATCCCCGGGCACAATCTCTTTAGATGCAATCTCCTGACGTTTTCCATCCCGGATAACCCGGGCCGCTGGTGCCGCCAAATCCTTCAAACTATCCAGTGATTTTTCTGCCTTCCTATACTGTATCGTACCAAGAACAGCATTCATAAGTAATACCAGAAAAATTACGATGGTACTCTCGGTATTTCCGGAAAACATGGAAATAATTGCTGCAATAATCAGGATTATTACCATCAAGTCACAAAACTGGCTTAAAAACACCTGCAGCAGACTCTTATGTCTGCCCTCGCTCAGCCGGTTTTCGCCTGTCTCTTTTCGTATTCTTTCTACTTCTTCTTCTGTTAATCCTTTTTCCCGAAAGCCAAACATTTCTTCTAACTGCTCTTTCGTACAATTCCAATATGCTTTCATATACGCTTAACCTCCTGCTTTTTATGTTACCGGGTATCAACTATGCGCAACAAAGAATGTGCCTTGACACATTCCCGCGCCTGCGGCGGTCGCTTGCGACATCTACCTTATACGCCGCAGTGTGCATCCTCGCGGAGCGTTTTTTACTTTACAGGAAAGCAATTTCCTGTAAAGCAAAAAAGGAACGAGCACTTTTACCGCATCAAAATAATACGGTAAAAGTCTCGTTCCTCTGCAGTGTATATTCCGGTTATCCCTCTTCAGATAACGTGATGACGAAAAATACAACACCGGCTATCCAGTGCGAACTACTCCCTGATACGTCATCATCATAACATATACCTTTTTTCTCCGTCAATGCCTATTTTTCTGACTCTTCCCAGTAACAATAGGTATCCTTTCCTTTATGCTTTGCTGTATACAAAGCTTTATCTGCCTGCCTGATACTATCTTCATAGTTATAGCTGTCTTTTCTAATCAGGGTGATTCCAACACTACAGGATACCGGAGTCGGAAGCTTCTCCCGCAGCTGTTCCTGCATCCGTGCGAGTCTCTTATCCAAGGTTTTCTTTGAGCCAAATCCTTTAAACAATACTACAAATTCATCCCCACCAAGTCTTCCTATATAATCGGTACGGCGGAAGCTTTCATGAATGGTATCCACAAAAGTACGCAATACTTTATCTCCATATGGATGTCCCTTGGTATCGTTAATCTGTTTAAAATTATCAATATCCAATATAAGAAGTGCACACACTTCCCCTTTCTTTGCTTCTTCTAATACATAATGGCTGGTATATTGTTCAAATATCCGCCGGTTCAGTACGTTCGTCAACGGATCGGTATTGGCTGCACGCTCTTGTTCCTGCTGACGGCGTTTCTGTCCATCTATATCCTTAAGATACAGCAGTGCATACATATTTTCTGTTACCTGCTCCTGAAATACATGTACGGTAAGCTCCATCCAGTGGTAACTTCCTCTTGCCATCCTTCTGCGAAGCTGATAATTCACAGTAGCCGTTCCACTGTTATAATTATAAACCATCTTTTCCTGCTCCAATACATCATAGCATCCAACCTGGTCTTCCTCTAATACCAGTTCATCAATATGACGGTTGAAAACCTTCATATAATTTAATGCTTCCCGCTCGCCCTCTGCTACGTAATCTTTCCAGAGTCCACCACTGCTTTGAATCTTACCATTACTCAGGTCTACCTCAGCATATGCCACGGTCTCCGACAGCATTGCCTGATAAAAGTCCTCTCTCTGTAAATATTTTAACTGGATATTCTGATGATCTTCAATCTGATAAATAGTAACTATCCTCAAATTTTCATCCTGTTTCTGGTCTCCAATTTTACAGATATCCAGGCGGAACCATTCAAACTCATCCTGCTTGTTTTTTAAAAGAATTTCTAATACCTGATCCTCTTTTCCATATTCTACGCCGGTAAATGCTGCATGAAATACATCCCGGAAATGAGGATGTACCATTCCATCCTCCCAGCTTTCCGGAAATCCAACCTCTTTTAGCTGATTGCCCTTTAACATAGAACGATTTGTATGGAAATAAATGGTATGTTTCTTCTCATTATATTCCATACGTTCATATTCCTGACTCTTTAAAAATTTTTTCCGAATCATATCATTATTAATGCGATGATATCCTTTTAATGTATAGACACCATTTTCCTGATGACCAAGCACTCCAACGCAGCGTACTGTCACTTTTCCACGTTCCGGATGATTCCAGGTATATTCCATCTCGATAATCTTTCCGGTTGTGATAATATCATGTAATGCATTCTGTACATAATCGTAATAACCATCACTGATGTTATCATACCAGAACCTGAAATATTCCTCGCTGTTCATAATGTCGTCTATGCCCAGAATGCTGCGCATGCTCTTATCCACATACAGACGGTTCTTTCCATTGACAGTATCCAGTTCCAGCGTCCACAGTCCCAGTTTTACAGACTGTAATATATTTTCCTCCTTCAGCATACCCGTCATACGGGCTATCATCTCACTCTTTACATCCATCATTCCGTCACGAATCAGTATATTTGAAATAAAAGGACGTATTCTGGCAAGAAAAGTCTTATCATTTGGGCGGTATTTCGGATTATCCACACCAATAAATCCAAATAAATGACCTTCATTTAACAATGGAAGAAGCATCAGCCTGCGTATTTCCTGATGCACTAATATTTTCCACAAATCCGGTGCTGACTCCCGATACATATCCACATCTTTGATAATAACCGGTCTGTCTTCCTTCAGACTACCAATCACCAGTTTTACCCGGTCACCCGGTACCGATGCCAGATAAAGCTGCTGGCTCTGAATCTCATTTTCACACCACTCACAGACATTACTCCAGCTATCTGCCTCTTTGGAATATAAAAAGATATAGCAGCGGTCTGCCTGATAAAATTCCCCGGTATGATGAAGAAGTTCACTGATGATATCAGCTTCATTTTCTTTTTCTTTCGCCTCTTCCAAGGCTTTCACAATGCCCTTTTCCACTTCTAACTGTTCTTCCAGCCTGCTCATGGAAATATTGATGGTATTCATGTCAATACCTATCTGAAGGCGTGCTGCCTTATTGCCCCAGTTTACTAATTTATCTTTCATCAACATCTGGGTTCCTAAGAATTCATTATTTGCATATCTGGTCAAAAACTTCTTATGCTTTAATTTTGCCATATTACAATCTGGGCACGGTTCTTCCCTGCCCTCTAATACCTGATAACATTTCTTGCCGGCATAATCACTAACGCCGCTGATTCGTTGTCCGGCAGAATTCATATAATATAACTCATAGCTTTCCGCATCTATGACATAGACCATCTCTTCTAACTGGTCTAATATCGCTTTATAATCGGTACCGTCTCCTGCTTCCGGCAGAATCACTGTACTATTCCCACAATCTTCCTGCCACCGTTCTTCCTCTACATGTCCAAAAATATACTGTTTTTCAAACAGCTCTTCTTCAATCGGTTTACTGAAATAGAACCCCTGTAAAACTTCAGGTGCAAGCTCTGCAAGTGTCTGTAATTCCTCCGGTGTTTCTACCCCTTCACATACTACCCGGATCTGTGCACTTCTTGCCAGTTCCAAAATATTACGAAGAAGCCGGTAATTGTATGCACTCATATTAATCCGGCTGACAAAGCAGCGGTCAATTTTAATCTCATCAATTGCCAGACTCTTAAGATAACTTAAGCTGGAATATCCGGTTCCAAAATCATCCATGGAAATCTGTATACCACGCTTGCCCCACTGATAAAATAACTGATTGTATTTGGTATAATCCTGTAACTGCATGCTTTCTGTCAGTTCCAGAATAATAGCTTCTCCGGGAATTCCTTCCTGTTCTAATAAATCATAAATGTACTGGCTTAAATCCGGCTGCTGTAACTGTATATAAGAAAGATTAATACTCATACGGAATTCCGGATTATAACGCCGCCACTTTGCACACTGGGCAATGGCTTCCTTTAATACCCATTTCCCCACCTGCACAATCATTCCGCTCTGCTCTAATATTCCAATAAAAAGATTTGGTGACACCACCCCATGATATTTTGAGCGGAAACGGAGCAGTGCCTCTGCTCCCACTACTTCATAATTACTCATCCCAATCTGTGGCTGGAAGAGAAGATAAAATCCATCACACTGGTTGCGGATACTCTTTCTGATTTCTTCTGTTAAGTCAATAACCGACAACTGTTTCTCATAATCTTCTGCCGAAAAAAGAATCAACCGGTTCTTACCGCTCTTCTTGGCACGGTCCAGAGAACTTTCCGCATAGTTAAACAGTGTATTGGCATCCTTGATTCCGGACATCGGATAGCAGACTGCACCTGCTGAAAAGGTACAGTTCTCCATCATCTTCATCTGTATATTCTGGTATACCTCACGCACAGCCTCCATATCATATCCCACAAAATTAACTGCAAACCGGTCACCATCCAGACGATAAATTTTTATGTTTTCATCAATACTATTTTCCAGAAGAGCCGCAATCCTCTTTAAAATAAAATTACCATGGCCTCTTCCATATTTCGTATTGATATTTTTAAAATTATCCACACCAAGGACAAGCAAAACACCTTCTTTTCTGCTGTTCAGCATTTCATCCAGATGTTCCATTAATTTAGTACTATTAAAAAGTCCGGTAAGTGAATCTGTCTTTCCCAAAAGGACAGTATCTGATGTTCTTCCCACCATTACATAAGGAATCCCGGTCTCATCCAGTTCAGCTTTCCCACGACAGCTGATCCAGACCAGATTGCTGTTTCTGTCTACCAGCCGGTATTCCAAATCATGTATCAGGCTTTTTCCAGAGCAGATAGATTCCATATCATTAACCCACTGGTTTAAGTCTCTTTCATATACAATATCTTTCCAGTCATCTATGCCGCAGCTGTTGTTTTCATCCATGCGCAATGCATATCTCTTTGATATATCATTGCTGGCGAAATAAAATTTACCCTCTTTTAAATCTGCCAGAAATAAATAATCATCGGTACTTTCACTTAATAACTGCAGAGTCTGGTAACATTCCGCAAATCCTTTTTTCCCTTTAAACAATTCATCCAGCGTATTCTTCTCCTGCATAGCCCCTCCAAAAAATATATATTTTTCTGTCTATACATTCCTTCCTGCATTATTTAATTGTACATCAAATTATCGTTTTTTACAATATTTATTCAGAAAAGTGTCATAAAAGCACAACCGTATTCATCCGGCATCCGATGGCAGGCTGTCCGTTGCACACAATACACCCCAGCCCAGCCTTGGATTTGGGAAAAAAGAATATCCCGGCAGTGGTCTTGCTCCCCGGATGAGATATGCTTTTATTTTTTCCCCATATAAAAAAGCATCATGTTTCTCTACAATTCCCCATTGCATAAAAAGTGCTGCCGTCCCGGTTACAAATGGCGTTGCCATTGAAGTTCCGCTTCGTACGGTATAACCGCCGCCCGGTGCACAGGATTCAATGTCCACCCCTGGCGCACAGATGTCCGGTTTCACCTGATTGGTCTCTCTGGTGAACCCTCTCCCGGAAAAGGCTGCCACCTGATTATATCTTGCATCATAGGCTCCCACCGAAATTACCTTATAGGCAGTGGATGGAATTGTAAGCGTTGTCTCTTCTGTGGGATATAAAAATCCGGTTGCTTCTCCGATGACCGCAAGGGAAGGCAGCCACATATTATAGGCCCCAGTTACAATCTTTTCCGGTATCAGCGTTATTTTATAGATTCCGCTGTCGATATAATTTTCCACCGGAAGAAAATCAAAATAGATTTCCTGAAAAGGACTGAAAGGGCTTGGTTCTCCAAAATATAATAAAACTTGCGTTCCTTCGATAGTAAATCTCTGGGGGCCCTGCAGCTGCCGGATAATCCCCACCGTTTTCCCACTGGGATGCGTAATCCGGATGGAAAAAATATCCGCATAGGATTTCCAGATTTGTAAGCTTAACGCAGGCTCATATTCTCCTACTGCAAATTCCACTTCCTGTTCTCTTCCCATTACAAGCTGCCCGGAGGTATGCCCTCTGGCACTGCCTTCATTTCCGGTGCCAATCACCAGAACCGATTTCCAGTAATTTGCCATATCAGATAAATAGGTTTCAAGAAGAGAGGTTCCATCATGGGAACCATAGGTATTGCCAAAGCTTATATTTACTGCCACCGGCTGCTTAAGTTCCAGTGCTTTCCGGAGAATATAATCCATTCCAAGCATCAGCTCTGTTGTCCTTGGAAAGGAATTTTTCCCCGGTGTGCCAAGCTTTACCACCAGCAAATCACTTTCATATGCCACGCCCCGGTTTCTTTCATTGGATGCTCTTCCATTTCCCGCTGCGATTCCTGCCACATGGGTTCCGTGCCCGGATAAATCCCGGCTGGGGCAGATACGGTACCCCTCCTGTATATTCTCCTGCTGCAATGCATCATTAATTATATTCCGGTCATATTCTGTCCCGAGCCGGAATCCGGCCGGTGGATTTCCTGCAATGCTTTGATCCCAGATTGCCAGAATCCGGCTGCTTCCATCTTCCTTTCTAAAATCCGGGTGTCTGTAATCGATGCCACTATCTAAAAATGCCGTTATCACACCTTTCCCACTCAATTCCGTTCCCCCTAACCCCATTTTTCTTGTATAAAGGGACGTAAGGCAGGAGGCTCTGATTCCCTGCTGTACAGAGAAAAAGAGCCTCTTTGGTTTTTCCATATATTCAATTTCTGTCCGGTCTGTTACCGCATCCATCAAAGCCTCCGGCAGCCGGATAACTGCATATTCATTGCTCAGTTCTGTAACTTCAATATCCGGAAATATCTCCTCTAATTTTCTGAGACTTCCGGTATATTTTACAATGACTTCCCATGTGTCCGTTTCTTCCTGATATCCTACATTTAAGTTTAAGGACTGCAGTCTTTCCTCTTCCGTTGCATCCAGTGCCAGATTCAGTAAGTTTTCCCGTTTCGAACTGTTCATTCCATCTCCCGGCAATTTCTTTTATTACTACTCTATCGCAATCCGGTATTTTTATGCACTTCTTTTCAGCTTATTGTACCAATACTGTTTCATACTCTGCTGCCTCTTATTGTGGTGTTACGGTTCCGTCATCCTGCACCGTTACGCCAAAGGAAATGCTGTTGATATAGTCATTCAACTGCTGCTGTTCTAATTCATTCATCTGTCTGGTCTTTCCATTTTCTGCCTTTGCTCCCACCAGCTTATAAGAAATTGTACCATCCTTATCCACTACCATTTCCACTGCCATGGTGCGCTCAATGCTGCTGCCAAAAACAAAATTGCCAAGGCTGTAAAACACCGGCTTTCCGTCGATATATTCAATGCCCTGCAGACAATGGGAATGTGCACCAAACACTACATCTGCACCGGCTTCAATATATTTCTGTGCCAGTGTTCTCTGATATGCCTCAGGTTTTTCCTGATGTTCCAAGCCCCAGTGGACATAAACCACCAGCACATCACACTGACTGCGTGCTTCGGCAATGGCATTGACAAACCGCGTTTCATCATAAGTAGAAAGGACTCCCGGTACTGCGCTTTCTACATTCCAGCCGGCAACCGGAAGTACACGGGATGCTGCAAGAAATCCATACTTTTTCCCATTTACTTCTATTACCTGCACTTCCTGCGCCCGCTCTACGCTGTCCCCTGCTCCTGCATATAAAATGCCCTGTCCATCTAATGTCGTAAAAGTATCACTCAATGCTTCCCTTCCATAATCGAGGATATGATTATTTGCCAGAGTGACCACGTCCACGCCCATTTCCTTTAATGCGGCTGCATAGGATGGGTCTGTGCGGAAGGTATACTGCTTATCCTCCATCTGGGTGCCCCGGTTACTAAACGGAAATTCTTCATTTACCATGGTAATATCTGCATTTACAAGCAGCTCTTTCATGCCATTATCTATGACAGCGTCTATGCCTCCGGCATCATAGTTTGTTTTAAAAGAATTGGCAAAAAGTACGTCTCCGGTAAACATCAGTGTTGTATCTTCTGTTACATCTGTTGTTTCCGTGTTTTTCCCAATCTTCTTATCTGCATCTTCAGAAGCTGCATCCTTTCCGGCTTCCGCATCATTTTTACCGTCAGTTTTATCACTGGTCTTTAAATCGGATTCTCCATTTTTATCCTTGCTGTCTTCTGCAGCTTCTGTCCCTGCTGTTGCGTCAGTCTGCCGGCTGTCCTTCTGGCGGATGCTTCCACCGTGATGGGCTGCATATATCATTGCTGCACCCAGCAGAATCACACACACTATAGAAACTATATATAATGCAATCCGAACTTCTTTCTTCATTATTTTATCTCCTTTTTTGTAGTCATGTTTCCGTGACTATTTTACCAATGAATGAGCATTTCGGCAATCGTAAAAATTTGTATACTCCTTTTGCCTTCAAACTGGCGTGGTCATATTTGTTATATCTGGCTATTTTAATCAAACCACATTTTACATATGATAGGGAAAACGATTTGCAGATCACATACCAAAGAAAGGATTTACTTTATTATGAAAAATACAAAGAAAATGGTTACTGCGGCCCTGCTTGCTGCATTTACCTGCATTGCAACTATGATTATTAAGATTCCTACACCAACTTTTGGATATATTCATTTAGGAGACGGACTGGTACTCCTATGTGGTATTATCTTAGGTCCTGGAATTGGTGCACTTGCCGCTGGTATCGGCTCCATGTTTGCTGATATTTTCTCCGGCTATATGACCTGGGCTCCTGCCACTTTAATCATCAAGGCTCTGACCGCATGCATCGCCGGACTTCTGTTCCACAAACTGCGTCTTAACATTTCTTCCAAAGCTAACCGCAGTGTCCGCGTTGTTATCGGCGGTATCGTAGGTGAGGCTCTTATGGTACTTGGCTACTTCCTGTTTGAAGCAGGTCTTGCTGCATTTGCCAGCGGTTCTTTCTCCTCCGCTGCCCTTGCTACCGGAATTGCTTCTTCTGCTGCAGGTATTCCATTCAATATCGTCCAGGGTGTTGTCGGCATTATTCTCTGCCTGATTCTGCTCCCGGTTTTAAGTAAAATCAATGATGTAAATGAGTGGGTTTCCAAGTAAATAATTTTATAAAAAATGATAGCAGGCAATGTCTTTTCACATTATCTGCTATCATTTTTATGCTGGCATCCCACAAAGCGTGTTTCTCATCGTTTTTCAAAAATTACATCAACATTTCCCACGTCACAGTTTATATCCATATCATAATCTGCACCATTGTCGATTTCGTCATCTCTGCCAAGTCCGGCAACAGAAATATCTCCTGCTTTTATAGAACCAACACCACAGCTTAAACTGTAATTGTAATCCTGCTGCTCACCGGTTAATTTCAATTCCATGTTTCCCACATTACAGTTAGCGTCCAAATCACCTTTTACTTCACCGGCAAAATCAAGATTTCCGGCATCCACATCCAAGCTTGCATATGCTGTCGTCAACAGTCCTTCTTTTATATCAATATCTCCTGCTCCGACTTCAACTGAAAGTTCCTCTAACTCAAGCTGTTCCGGCACTTCAATAACCACCTGTAAACGATGCACTCCATCGCCCCAATATGCTGCATGGAAGTTTTCGCTGATTATTAAAGTTCCATCTTCCAATGCAGTCTCTACCTCAGCATTTTTAGAAGTTGTTATTACCTTAATCTCTTTGCCTTTTCCTTTGACTACTTTCAACATTCCTGCATCCATATCGATATCAAGTGATTTCACATCTTCCGGTGCAAATGCAGTCTCTTCTGTACTGTCTGTTCCTTTATCCTGTCCTTCCCAGTCAGTTATATCCCAATGAAATGCAAATTTATTATTTTGCACTGCTTCTACAAATTCCCGCATGGTTCCACCGGTTGCAATTCCAATTCCTAATACCACGCAGCCTAAAAGAAAACAGCCTAATGCGATACCAAAAATAATTTTTAATGCTTTTTTCATGCGCAAGCGCCCCCTTTCTTCTTAAACAGTGACTGCCATAATTTTGCAATTCCTTTTGCAAACCATGGAAGAAACTTTCCACATACCAGAACCAGAAGTCCGCCCGCACATAATCCAATTGCAAGCATCAGAAGTCCGGCTGCCATAGAAATAAAACCTAAGGAAATTACACCTGTTACCAAAATTGTAATTGCTACACCTACTACCGCTATTCCGCCGATCACACAGCCGACTGCAATTCCAAATAGTCCTCCGATAATTCCTGCTAACGTTCCACCAATTGCTACTAAAATACCGCCCCAGATTGGTGAAGTAAGCACCAGCAGGATTATAAGCAGAATATTTCTTGTGGTATTGTCTTCCCTCTGGATCGTTCCGTTATAATTCTGCTGCCCCATATTCTGGCTTGCACCATTATAATTCTGCTGTCCCATACTCTGGCTTGCACCGTTATAATTCTGCTGATTACCGGAAGATGCTGTCTCACTATTATTGCATCCTGGGAAATCTGCCCGGATGGTTGCTGCCACTTTTTCCGGAGATTCTAATTCCCGGATTATCTTCTCTTCATTTTCTTCTCCTGCATCCTCAAAGTAGCTGGTATAGTATGCAATTGCTTCCCGTTTTTCCTCTTCCGGAATTCCTTCTAATAACTGCTCCAGCCTTCTCATAAACTCCTGTCTGTTCATATCTTCTCCTCTCCGGAAAATAATTCTGTTATTTTCGAAGAATAATTTTCCCATTCCTTCCGATAATATGTTAATCTTTCATTTCCATTCCCAGTTATCTTATAATACCTTCGATTTCTGCCCCCACATTCTCTGTCGTATACTTCCAGACAACCGTCCTTCTGCAATCTTCGCAACACCGGATACAGCGTTGATTCTGACACTTCAATGGCTTTCCGCACATCCTGCGTAATCTTATAACCATAAGTACCTTCCTCATCCTTTGATACTACAGCTAAAACAATTGCATCCAGAAGTGCCGCGCCTGTATTAAATACCATGCAATCACTCCCTCCAGATTTTCATAAATATAATATTATTATTAATGCATTACTATTTCATATTCAATACTATATATCATATAATATTATTTGTCAACCTATAAAACCTGTCACTGGCAGCATTTTACGAATGCCGGGCAACTAAAAAAGAGCCTTGCTTCGTTCTTTTCAAACAACCAAGACTCTTTTTCTCTTATTTCTACATTCGTTTCCTGTTTTCTATTTTAATTATTTTCCGGCAAATACTTTTTCTACCACTTCCGGAAGCTGTGACAAATTTTCAATTTCCGGTACTTCATCATCAATTGTGCCAAATCCATATGCTGCATGGATAAAAGCTACTCCTGCCTTTTTGCTGGATTCGTAATCGCTCTGGATATCTCCCACATACACTGCATCGGTAAGTGCATTCCGGGATACTACCAGGGCTATATTATCTTCTTTCTGTTTTTCATTATTTCCATAGCATTCTATATCAGAAATATATTTTCCTAAATTATAATAAGAAAGAAAAGCCTCGATATATCCGCTCTGACAATTGCTTACGATATAAAGTTCATATTTTTCCTTCAGCTTTGCAAAGGTTTCTTCCACACCCGGATATAACACTGCACCATGCCCGGACAGATATTCATTTTCATATTCGCCACATTTATCTAAAAGTTCCATCCGCTCTTTTTCCGGCATATCCGGGAAAAATTTTGCTGCAATAACATCCATTGTTTTTCCCATGATTCCACGAAAATCCTCTACAGTCAGAGGTGTACGGTTCACTTTTTCCTGTTTTAATATTTCATTCCAGGATTCTGCCACACCGACTGTAGAATCCCACAGTGTTCCATCCATATCAAAAATTATTCCCTGCTTCATTTTTCTTTCCTTCTTCTATTTTTTTGTTTTCTATTAGTTTTTAAATTTTTTGTTCAATTTTATTCCTACATGGTGTATAATACCATTATTACAAAAAAAATTGCAAGGAGATTTCTTATGAGTCAGGAAAAAGTTGACCGTTATAAAGAACAAAAGAAAAATCGTAAAAAAATAATGAAACAGGAGAAATGCAAGCGTTATCTGGGTTATACCGCTACCGTTGTTGTCATTGCACTTATCATAGGATGGGCAGGTTTCTCCATTTATAAAAATCATGAAGCAAATAAACCGGTATCCTATACAGAGGTAGATTTAAGTGCTCTTACGGATTACTATTCCAATCTGCAGGTGGACTAATTTGAGTGGAACAGATATCATCCAATTAGTAAGTCTTGTCATACTGATTCTTTTATCAGCATTCTTTTCTTCTGCTGAAACCGCTCTTGTAACCGTTAACCGGATTAAGATGCGGACCTTGGCAGATGAAGGAAATGTAAGGGCAAAGCGCGTGCTTGCTATCACGGATCATTCATCTAAGATGTTAAGCGCTATTTTAATCGGGAATAATATTGTAAACTTATCCGCCTCTGCTATTTCTACAGCACTTGCCATCCGCATTTTCGGAAGTGTTGCTGCCGGAATATCAACCGGAATTTTAACTGTTTTGATTCTGATTTTCGGTGAAATCACTCCAAAAACAATTGCTACCATACATTCCGAAAAACTGGCATTGGCGTACTCCGGAGTTGTCAGCTTTCTTATGAAGGTTCTTACTCCTGTCATCTTTATTATTAATATGCTTTCCCATGGCTTCTTAAAGCTCCTGCATATTAATCCTGATGCCAAGAAGCAGACCATGACAGAAGCCGAGCTTCGTACTATCGTAAATGTCAGTCACGAATCCGGTGTTATTGAGAATGAAGAACGCAATATGATTAATAATGTGTTCGATTTAACTGATTCTGAAGCAAAAGAAATTATGGTTCCCCGCATAGATATGACTTTCGTAGATGTCAATGCCAGCTACGAAAAATTATTAGAGATTTTCCGGGAAGCCAAATATACAAGATTACCGGTATATGAAGATACCACGGACAATGTCATTGGTATTTTAAATGTAAAGGATTTATTGCTCTATGATGACCGGACGAATTTTTCCATCCGCTCTATTATGAGGGAACCGTTCTTTACATATGAGCATAAGAACACTGCTGAATTATTAAAAGAAATGCAGGCTTCTTCCCTCAACATTGCTATCGTATTAGATGAATATGGTGCAACTGCCGGTCTTGTTACTTTAGAGGATTTATTAGAGGAAATTGTAGGCGAAATTCATGATGAATATGATGCCAATGAAGAAGCTGATATTACTGCTTTAAATGAAAAAGAATACCTGGTCAACGGTTCCATGAATCTTTATGATATGTGTGAAAAACTGGGGATTCATTTAGAGTCGGAAGATTATGATTCCATTGGCGGCTATATCTTAGAACATTTAGACCATCTTCCTGACGAAGGAGAATCCATTACCACAGAAAATGGAATTCTGCTCCGGGTTGAGAAAATGGATAAGAACAGAATTGAAAAGGTATATCTGAAAACTCCTTAGGGAGTTTTCGATATACCTTTCTTTTTCTATCATCAGTCATCTGCATACGGAATATGATAACTGAATTTACTTAATCTTACATGATATGCACCATCATAATTTCCCACAAAAGTTGTACTTACCAGTCTGGTATAATGTAATTCATACAGCTCATTGTCCACTCTTACTGCATCTGCAATATCATAATCCATCGGCCAGTAATATCCCATAGTTCCATCATCAAAACTCATCACTGTCCAAAGCGGATACGGGCATGGATTTGCTGGTTTTGTTTCCTCTGCCGGCTGTTCTGTCGGTGTCGTTGCCGGAGTTTCTGACGGTGTATCTGATGGTGCTGCCGGAGTTTCCGACGGTGTATCTGATGGTGCTGCCGGAGTTCCACCGGCAGGTTCCTGTCCCCCGGATGTCGTTGCGTTTTCCTGAGCTGAAGGGACCTGCCCTCCTGCAGTTGATGCCGGCTCTGTTGGTTCCTTTCCCGGTGTCACTTCCTGTGTTCCCTTTTTATCGGTTTTCTCATTCTTTCCCTCGGATTCATCCGGCACTTCCTGCTTTGCCAACAGAACCTCTTCTTTCTTCTGCTGAAATACCTCCTGCAATGCTTCCGTCTTACATACCACAAATCCTGTTGCAGTATGCTCCTCTGCTTCGTGGAATTTTCCTATGGATGTTTTGTTCAAAACATGATTACTGCTCTTCTGTACAAAAAATGTACCACCAACTACAGCTGCCACTGTAAGCAGACAGCCTGATAAAATCAATATTTTTTTCTTTGGATTCAATTTTTCATAACTCCTTTCACTTTTCTCCAACTATACCATAAGTTATTTTTATTGTGCAACCAATTTCTTCTTTCTTTCTAAATTTCGGCATTTTCACCGATACAATGGATAAATTTATTCCGAAAACGCTCTATTTCCGTCATTTTCCCGGTATTATGCTGCAATTCATATTCTTTCATCTCATTCATCTGTTGATGTGATAAATTCCAGACTTCTAAAGCCGTATTCCTTTGCAATGCCTCTTCTAACTGTCTGTAATTTTCTTCTCTTCTCCAAACGGAATCCTGCGTTATGGTATCAAGATATTTTTCACTGATAAATCGAAACGTTTTTTCTTTGTCCTCCACCTGTTGCGAGGTAGTATCCACCAGATAAACGGTAACCTGTTTTCTGCTGACATTGCCAACTGCATCTTTTGCATAATAAGTAATCGTGGTGGTTCCTTCATGCGCAAAGTTCTTCCACTCTTCTTCCGTATAATCTTCCACGCAAAAAACAGTATTCTTTTCTTCATCTACTCCACTCTTTAAGATACCTTCCGGATTATCTTCTGAGCTGCTTTCTCTGTCCTTTGCACATGCCTGCTGCAAAAGTATTTCCTCTGTAATCCTGCCGCTTCTTGCATCCGTCAAACTATAATACTGATCTTTTGCCTCAATAACAGGACTCTCATCCCACTGTGCATATAATCTCTGTTCCCCTGCATGGCAAAAAACATCTTCTTCCCAGATAAGTTCTTTTTCCTGCCATATTACATCCGGCTTTTTATCTTCCTCTTTGTCCTGTTCTGCATCCGGCTCTGTGCTCCATCCTAAGAAAAGGAAGTTCTCCCGCACGGCGTCTGGCATTTCTCCATAGGGTGTCCCATAATATCGGCTCTCCTGCTTTGTCTCTTCTCCATCGATAAGACCTCCATTTCCAACAAAAATGATTGGAAAACAATAGCAAAAATCCGTATCTGCTGTTGCATAGCCATCCAGACTGTCATATGCATAAATTGAAATCAGATGCCTTCCATATTCATTCTTATGTTTTATAGCAGAGGTATAATAACGGTAATTGTAGTTTTGTCCCTCTATAAAATAGTCCCCTTTTTCTCCTAATTCTGCCACCTGCCATTCTGCCGTCAAATCATCCTGGCCCTGGTTTTCACTCCACACCGCAAAAGCAGTCTTTTTAATTCCATCTCCTCCATCCCGTACAAAGGCATATGTATAGAATCCATCCGTTCCATTCTGAATCGATACCGTCCGCTCTATAACCGGTGGCTTTGATTTCTTCCAGATGGCATAAAAGGTCTGATTCTCCGTTACCACTACCTTATCTCCTGAATTATATACCGGCTCTTTCGCATCTTTCCGGTCTGCCCAGCCAGCAAACGTATGCCCACTTCGCTTTGCGGATGGAAGTATTACTTCTGCATCCTTCCATTGTGCCTTTAATAGAACCTCTCCCTTATGTTTTGAAGATAAATTTAATACCTGTGCCTTATCTTCATATACAGAAAGTTCCAATAACGCTTCCGGCACACCGATTGTGCCTATCCCCACTCTATGCTCATTATATCCATAATTTATCCAATGTAACAAATATGACTCACGCCGGCTGCCAAATGCCTGTTTTAAATCTTCCCCTCCATATTTCATATAATCCGTCAATCGAAAATATGGACTGGATATTCTTCGTTCCCTGCCCTGTATCACATACTGATAAAAATGTTTTACTAATGCTGCCTTATTAAACCCGAAACTTTCCAGTAAATCCTGATTTGCTTTTGCATAACAGGGGGCATCAAATGCATACCACGGAAATTCTATTCCGTTATAATAAAAACTGTTATGATCTTCCCACCCGGCAAAGGTGCTTTCCGCGGTAAGTTTCTCTGCCTCAGATGTTCCACCATTTCCATCCAGGGTTACTGTATACTCTTTCTTATACTGATTCTGCTGTAATTGAATCTGTTTTCCATACAGCACATCCGGTTGAGAAGCAACAGTTCCGCTGGTAGCCCCATTTCCATCATAATGAATGGTATAACGATTTTCGAGATAATTTACTTCGATATTATCATTATGCCATGCGCCATCATCTCCCCAGGGTGTCATTCCACATCCATTGGTGTCCACCACAAAACTACAGGTTTCCTCTTCCATACTCTCAAAGTATGTCTGATAGCAGTTGCTGGTAGACACTCCTTCAAAATGATGCCCCAGCTCCGGCAGACGAAACGTAACCGGAAGATGATATTCCCTTGCTCCTATTTCAGAAGTTGCATTATCATGTCTGGTATAATATTCCCTATCTTCTAATGTAATGCCAAGCTCGTCTCCCCCAATCAGATACATTTTATAATAGATTCGATAATTAATCCCATTGGAATGACGTTCCCCTATATTACAGTCAATCCGGTAACGAGCCGTTCTTCCACCTGCATTGTCACGAACTATCAATATGAAATACCCGGAAGTTTCCGGATACCAGGTCTGCGCACTTCCGTAAACAGATGAAGTCAATTCATCCGGCATTTCTTCCAACTGCTTGGTTTCTTCTGTTTCTAATACTTCTGTTTCTAATACTTCTGCTTCTAATACTTCTGTTTTTTCAGATTCTGCCACCTCAGTTTCTTCTACCGTTTCCGCACTTATCGTCTGAATACTGCACGGACTCATAAAAAGAATCATGCATCCGCAAAGGAAACGGCATACTCCCTTTCGCACCTTCTTTTTCATGCTTACCCCCCTATTCAAATACTGCATAATATGTCTGATTTTCTTCTACACACTGTGTAAAATCCGCGAGATAATCCTTGCTGTCCCGCCACTCTAAAAACTTCTTTTTCAAATCATCACAAACCGGTTCTGCCGGAGAGGTACAGTAATCCCCCTTTTGTATTTCCAGCTTCTTATAATAAGATTTTCCCTGTTCCATTTCTTCCCTGGAGCGATAAAAGATTACCGTCTGCATTGCCACTTCTTTTTCCCCTTTCTCCGTTTCTTCTCCATTCCCATCGTCATCTGTAAGAATTGTACGGCAGCACTTTATACTGCCCATTTTCCCGCCCGGATAAGAAAAATGCTCTTCCACTTCCACAGAAAGTAATCCTTTTTCTGCATCTGCTGCAATCATCCGAACAGTTAATTCTGAATCGGAATTCATCTGCGGAACCAGATTTCGAATCAGTAATGTCCTCATATCTTCGGAAGTATAATCTCTGTCTGCATCCGCCTGTACCATCTGCAATGTTGTTTCCATTGCTTCGGTAAGACTCTGTTCTAATTCTTCTTTTCGCACATTCTTATGCTGCATGGTCAGCAGCATCACTACAAAAAGTATGACAATGCCGCCGGACAATACCCCAAATACCATATGTTTCATATACCGCCTCCATTTACCGGAATCCGGAAACGGGAAACCGTCTGCTTTTCATATGCATCTTCTGCCCGCACCTCTATTTCATAGATTCCTGCCTTTTCATAAATATCTTCTACTGTTTTTCCTGCCTGATTTCTGATATCAGTTATCTCAATCTTAAGTTCCTTTCCATCTGCATCCACTGCGTGAAACAGTTCTGATAACGCTATCTTATCTGCAATCGTTAAGATGCGATGATCTTCATAGGTAATCACCGGAACCTGACGGCTATGAATATCTTTTAACATTTTTCCGTCCACATTATTTCCAACATCTGCACCGGCTGCCGGACGTTCCATCCCACTTCCAATTATGTGAAATCCCCATAAGCATAATATCAGTAATATTGCCGCCACTAATACAGTAATTACCGTCTGTCCATATTCTTTCCATAATGTTTTCATTTGTTTTACCCCAATGCCCCCTGTGCCCTGCTTATCATTTCATAAAGATAACCTCCCTGTGAAAACAGTCCAAATAAAATTCCTGTCATAACAATGACTGCCAGAACCGCTATCACAAGTCCACCATATTCTTCCATAAAAAAATGCATTTTTATCCCCTTACCGGACATAACCAAGCAAATACCACAACACTCCGATACAACCACTTCCAAGTACTGCATAGATGATTGCCTGTCCATAATCCTCCATAATTTTTCTCATAAATCTACCTTCCAAATCCCCGGATACTATGCTCCGTTTTACTGTGAAATGGTCCCATCCGGTATGCGTAATGCAATATCACTTCCGCCATGGTTACCTCCTTTTCCACGGGCGGCACATTTCCATTTTCACATACAGTTATAGCTCCGGAATCCTCATATAAATTAACCTGCAGCTGATAGCCCAGTTCATCAGCCTGCTTTATACAGGCATTTATTACTTCCCGGTTATAATTGCTGTTTTCCAGTTCCACTACCACATCCGATTTAAAATTTCTTGCCTGACAAATCTGCGCTTCTGCTGCAACAATACCTATTCCAACTGTTGACAGCAGCATCATCAGAAATATTCCAAGATATGTTTTTATTACCTGTTCCATCTAATCCCCTATCTATGTACGCTTGCTAAAAATACCACCAGAAATGCCGTCATATCAATCATCATTTTTCCTGCTCCAGTCAATGCCGGGGCTAAAAACAATGCATATAATCCAGCCAGTGAATCCTGATTTTGTTCTCTTTCTGCCTTATCTAAAAGTTCCTGATTCCGTTTTAAAATCTGACTTAACTGCTTTTCACTGTTTCCATATCCGCCGTTGGATAATGCATACAACATCCGCATAGCAGAATGCACATCCGGTAAATCATAATCTTTTAAAAAATTAAGATATGGTTCCAGACTCTCCGGATTCTGTGAAAGTTCTTCCAGCATATCATCCACTGCCGGTCTTAGAACCTCCGGTGTCTGCGGCCGGATACGATAGAAAGCCACCTGCACATTTTCAGTCTGAAGCAATAAAGAAATGTCCATTAACCACTGTGGAAATTCCGTTTCCATTTTCTTTCTCAGATACTTCCGGTAGAAATTACTGCGCACTCCTTTATGGGACTGCACATAACGATATTTCTTTTCATCCCCTTCTCCATAAGATTCCCTTTCCTTCAACCAGTTGCGACAGGTACGCTTCATTGCCCGGAAGCAAATCAGCATATCCAGGGACAGAAAAAGAATTGATGCAATCTGGCAAACCAAAAGTTGCGATAATTCAATATCTTTTGGCAGCAAATGATTCGTTATTGCACATACCAGAATGGATAAACCCACCGCTAAGAATACATTTCTTCGATATTTCTTACAGTCCTGCTGATGCAGTCTGACCCGTTCCATCCACTTCTGCAAATCCTCCAAAAGCAATTCCACCGTTGTCTCGTATGCTCCGCCATACTGTTCTACCATCAGAAAATACGCATGAATCTCTTTCATTCTGCGATTTTCATACTGCTGCTCAATCGCATCTAACTCTTCTTTCATATTGCTGTCATATTCTTTTCGTAAATGAAAGATGGCAGTTTCTATCTGTTTCCGCATGGCTCCCGGTTCAAACAATGCACAAACTGTCTCCAGTGCAGATAAGATTTTCGGATTCTGCAAAAATGCATACAGCATCTGCTCCATATACAATTCTGCTTCCTGCAGACGGGTCTGTTGCTTCTTTTCTTCCTTCAACACTTTATCCATACGCCACATAACAAGAACAAATACAATACTGCAGCAGATATATCCCTGCCACTTAAGCTGTAATAAAAATGCTGCCAGCAGCAATAATCCATAACAGCCTCCATAGGCAACGAAACGCTCATTCTTTTTCATATTCTTCTCCTTCCAGACGATGTTGTATCATCGGATTATCAAATGGCTCGGAAATTCCATGCCGCTTCATACGCGCAATCAGCCCTTTTGGAAGTTCTCTCACCATAAGATTGCCATCCACCACCTGCATATGTATTTCATTTCTTCCTTCTTCTCTTACAAAGAAGCAGACCTGGTCTATATAACGGTACAATTTTCCTTCTGCACTCATTTTCTTCCGCAGCAGAATTCCAACATCAACATAGCTGTATACATCATTTTCCATGCGGTCTGCATCCATACGGCTCTCCATCATATTTAAAATACGATCCGGAATTTTACGCACATCATCCGTATGAAGCGTGGTAAATCCACGGATTCCGGTAGACCAGCATTCCAGCAAAGACTTTACTTCCGTAGAACGTGCCTCTGATAACATAATCCAGGATGGATTCTGTCTGAGACATGTCTTAATGGCTTTGGTATAATCAAAATCCGGATTAATTCGCAGTTCCACACAATCTTTTCCGGGATTAATCTGACTGTAATGCCATTCCGGATTATCCTCTATTGTAATGACACGCTCTCCTGCCGGAATAAACTGCGAGAAAAATTTTGCACATTCTGTCTTTCCCGCCCCCGGTTCTCCGCAAAAGACAAAATTCATTTTTGCAGCCACACAATTGGTCAGCAATTCCAGTACCGGAACAGCAACATACTCATCCTCCACCATCTTTTTTACCTGCATACGCAGCATTGGCATTGATTTACGGATGCAGATGCTCCTGCCGGATATGGCAACAGATTCATGCACAATACTGATACGCAGCGTGTCGGTCTCCGCCTCCAACAAATTATTTTTCTTGTTAAAAGGCTTGCTCACTTCATTGGCAATCCGATGGGAAAACTGCTCTACAAACTTCTCTGTAATGCCATGGCTTCGAATCAGATATCGTTCATTTTCTACATCTGTAATCCACAACTGGTTTCCGTTATAGTCAATATCTGTAATCTTATCATTCCGGACATAACGCCAAAGGGGACCAAAATAATCCGGCTCCATCCGGATACCCAGTTCCTGTCTGTCCAAGTCATCCCCTCCTATGGTGTTCCGATGTTATTTCCAAAGTTATCAATTAAGTTCTTAAATGCATCATAAACGGGACCACTGGTTCCATTTCCCATAATTGCTGTCACAAGTGCTGCTAATGCTGCAATCGCAACTACTGTTATAATTACCCCACCATACTGTTCAAAAATTTCTTTCAAATAAGAAAACCCCTTTCCATACTGAATTTCGTTTCACTGTTTGGAATATTTGGGAGGAAACTCCCGGATAAAAAAAGATAAATAAGATGGCTTTAATCATACCTGCTTTTTCTTTTTTTGTAAAGATATTTTTTCATTTTTATAAAAATTTTACATTTTCATTTTTCATTATGCTATAATAAAAAAGGCGTGATTTTATGCCACAATTTTATATAAGAACTACAGGAGGACACATGAATAAATTTATTATCACCACCGACACTACCGCAGATTTGCCGGCAGATTATGTAGCAGAACATAATCTTGGCATGCTGTCACTCACTTATACTATAGACGGCAAAACCTATGACTGGGAACATCCAATGGATGTCAAAGAATTCTATGCAAAGATGCGCGCCGGCTCTCTGCCTACCACCTCTCAGGTCAACCCGGAAACTGCCCGCGAAATCTTTACAAAAATTGCCACGGAAAATGACTGTGATATTCTTCACATTGCCTTTTCCAGCGGACTCAGCGGCAGCTACTCCAGTACAAAAATTGCTGCAAGTGAAATGGAAGAAGATAATTTTCCACATAAAGTCGTTGTCGTAGACTCTCTCTGTGCTTCCATGGGAGAGGGACTTCTGGTTCACAAAGCTGTCCAGATGAAAGAAAATGGTTCCACTTTAGAAGAAACCGTAAAATGGCTGGAGGAAAATAAACTACATCTGGTACATAACTTTACGGTAGATGATTTGTTCCACCTTCACAGAGGCGGACGTGTTTCTAAAACCGCTGCGGTTCTTGGTACCATGATTAACTTAAAGCCGGTACTTCATGTAGATGATGAAGGTCATCTTATTATGGTTTCCAAGGTTCGTGGACGTAAAAAATCCCTGATTACCCTGGTTGACAATATGGAAAAGCAGATGGGCTCCTACCGTGACCAGAATGATATCGTATTTATCAGCCATGGTGATGCTTTAGAAGATGCACAGTTTGTTGCAAATCTTGTAAAAGAACGTTTTGGCATCGACAGCTTCTTAATCAATTATGTCGGTTCAACTATCGGTGCACATTCCGGTCCTGGAACGATTGCATTGTTCTATATGGGTGAATATCGATAAAACACCGGCAGATACAAAGCAGTCAAAGCAGCTTCTTACGGATGTCTGGCAAAATATCTGACAACTACGAGAAACACGCTTTGCGAGTTTCTCGAGTTATCGCGGCGCTCGCCAAATCTGCATGCAAGCATGCGATTTTTCTCGCTACTCGCGTAAATCAAAAAAGAGTTATTGTACCACGGTTTAAAATTCTGTGATACAATAACTCTTTTATTTATGTGAGAAACATGCTTTATCTGTTTCTTTATTTTTCTGCAGCTTCTTCTGCTTCTTTTTCTTCTACTTCTTTCTCATCCACTTTGATGCACAGTTCCTCTAACTGCTTCTCATCTACGATATCCGGGGCATTGGACATAAGGTCGGATGCATCCTTTACTTTCGGGAATGCGATGACATCACGGATGGAATCTGCATGTACCATATGCATAACCAGACGGTCAAGACCATAAGCCAGTCCTGCGTGTGGTGGTACACCATAGGAGAATGCATCCAGAAGGAATCCAAACTGCTCATGTGCTCTCTCTTTTGTAAAGCCAAGAACCTCAAACATTTTCTCCTGAATATCACTCTGGTGGATACGGACAGAACCACCGCCTAACTCGGTACCATTTAATACGATGTCATATGCTTTGGCACGTACTGCACCCGGATCTGTATCAATCTTATCCCAGTCCTCTTCCATTGGCATGGTAAACGGATGATGCATTGCCATATAACGATTCTCTTCGTCTGACCACTCTAACAATGGGAACTCTGTAATCCAGAGGAAATTATACTGGTTCGGGTCTAAGAGGTCTAATTCTTTGGCAATTTCAAGACGAAGTGCACCTAATACATTCCATACAATTTTATTCTTGTCTGCTGCAAATAAAAGCAGGTCTCCCGGCTTTCCGTCCATTGCTGCTACCAGATTCTTCAATTCCTCTTCTGTCATGAATTTTACAAAGGATGATTTATAGCTGCCATCTTCCTGTACAGAAAGATAAGCAAGTCCTTTTGCTCCATAGCCTTTTGCAAACTCTACCAGCTTGTCAATCTTCTTTCTTGGCATTGCGCCCTGTCCTTCTGCATTGATACCACGGACAGAACCACCCTGCTCTAACGCACTGGTAAATACACCAAAACCGCAATCTTTTACAATATCAGATACATCCTTTAATTCCATTCCAAAACGGGTATCCGGCTTATCAGAACCAAAACGATCCATTGCTTCCTGCCAAGGCATTCTCTTAAGTGGAAGTTCTACATCTACACCGATGGCTTCTTTGAAAATGTATTTTAACAGACGCTCATTGACATCTAATACATCATCAATATCTACAAAGGAAAGCTCCATATCTGCCTGGGTAAATTCCGGCTGACGGTCTGCACGTAAATCCTCATCACGGAAACATTTTGCAATCTGGAAATAACGGTCATATCCGGATGCCATCAGAAGCTGTTTGAAAAGCTGTGGTGACTGCGGCAATGCATAAAAGCTGCCCGGATGTACACGGCTTGGCACCAGATAATCTCTTGCACCTTCCGGTGTAGACTTACAAAGAATCGGAGTCTCTATCTCTAAGAAACCTTCTTTTGCCATAAAATCACGCATCAGATATGCTACTTTACTACGCAGCATCAGGTTACGCTGGATATCCGGTCTACGTAAATCAAGATAACGATATTTTAAACGAATCTCATCTTTGGTCTGGCTGTTCTCTTCAATCTGAAATGGCGGCGTCTGTGATTCTGAAAGAATACGGATACTCTCAGCAATCACTTCAATATCACCGGTCTTTAAATTCTCATTAACTGCTGCAGAACGCTTCTGCACGGTTCCTTCGACTGCAATAACAAACTCGCTACGCAGTGTTCCCGCTTTGGCAAAGCCTTCGCTCCCTACCTTTGGCTCGTCGAATACAAGCTGCAGAATTCCGGAACGGTCTCTTAAATCTATGAATATAAGACTTCCTAAATTTCTTCTTTTCTGTACCCATCCCATGACGGTAACTTTTTCTCCAATATTGGCATTGGATACTTCTGTACATCTATGGGTTCTGTGTAATCCCTGCATGGATTCTGACATTTTCTTATCCTCCTAAAAATCTTATCAAAATCATTCCATTTTCTGCTTCTTACAGAAAAACAGACTATCTGTTAAAAAACTCCACAAATTCTTCATAACCCTCTGCCGTAAGCTTCTCCTTCTGGAACTTCTTGTTCTTATTCATACGAACCACTAATACCTGGGTTCCTTCGGAACGTTCCTTCTGAGCCTGTGCAATTACCTCCTGCAGCTTATCAGCCGGATATCCCTTTTCGATGAGATATGCCTTCTTCGCTGCCTGTCCCGGAATCTTAAATCCGCTCTCTAAGAGCAGAAGAATGATTCTTTCAAAACCGATGGAAAATCCACATGCAGGTACATCGTTGCCGGTAAATCTTCCAACCATCTTATCATAACGGCCACCGCCGCCACAGCTTCCACCAAACTCCGGCATAGCTATTTCAAAAATAGTTCCTGTATAATAACCCATGCCACGCACTAAAGTCGGGTCAAATACCATTTTAAAGTCTGCTGCTTTGGTTGCTTCTACGCTGTCGATAATCTCTGTCAGGTTCTGCTTTACTTCTTCCTCTAAGAATCCTGCTTCAATTAATGTATCACATAAGGTAACCAGTCCGTTTTCGGTACCTTCTGCTTTTTCAAATAAGGATAAGTACTTATCGACCGCTTCTTCTGCAAAACCTTCCTTTTTCAGTTCTTCTGCGACTCCGTCCAGCCCAATCTTGTCCATCTTGTCTAAGATGATAAATACAAGGTCGTAGCTTTCTTCCGGAAATCCGCTGTAAGCTGCCATTGCTTTTAAAATACGGCGTTCATTGATTCGGATTTCAAAATTCTTAAATCCAATCTTGCCGAGGGTTGTAGTTGTTGCAAGAATCAGCTCAATCTCTGCCAGATTGGACGGCTCTCCTAAAATGTCAATATCGCACTGCATGAACTGACGATAACGCCCTCTTTGAGGACGGTCAGCACGCCACACATTTCCCATTTGTAATGCCTTAAACGGGGATGGGAGCTGATTACTGTTATTGGAATAGAATCTTACCAGCGGAACGGTAAGGTCGTAACGCATACCAAAATCCACTACATCTTCTTCTTTTTCTGCTGTCTCTAAGTTCAGCTTTTCACCACGTTTTAATACTTTGAAAATGAGTTTTTCATTTTCTCCACCCTGTTTGCTGGTGAGGTTTGCAATATTCTCCATACAGGGAGTTTCAATTGGTGTAAATCCAAAACTCCGGTAGGTCTCTTTGATTACATTCTGCACATAATCACGAATCTGCATCTCCTCCGGTAAAATATCCTTCATGCCTGTAACCGGCTTCTTACTCAATGCCATGAAATTTCCTCCATTTTCCGAGATAAGCATTTTATCTATTTTTCTTATTATATATTTGTATTCATACAGAACTATTATATTTTTCGTGTTCTGATATGTCAACCGCTTTTATTCCTTTGTAAAGAGCCGGCTCTTCCGTTCAATCATCTCATCAATCCTTGTGATATACTGTGCCACATCCTTGACATTCTCGGCACGTTCAATCCGGTGTGTGCCATCGGGATTTGGCTGTACCCAGACACGCTTCGTGGATGCACCAGCACCACAGGCTACAATACTCTGTTTCTCTTCCATAATAAGAACATTGTATACACCGGCTTTTCCCGGTGCTGCATAGCCTACGTTTTCAAAATTGCCTGCCATATTCTTCTGGCGGTATAAATAATATGGGAAAAGGCCCATTTCTTCTGCCACTTTCGAAGTCAGTGCGATATGGTCTGCGGTATTGACAATTTCAAAATCCTGATAACGCTCTCTTTGTATATTCAGCCTTGCTGCACGCTTGATGGCAAGTGAGTGAACCGTCAGATTATCCGGTGCTAACTTCCGGATTACTTCCATGGTATCTGCTACATCCGAAAGACTTTCTCCCGGAAGTCCTACGATTAAATCCATATTGATATTATCAAAGCCTAATTCTCTTGCCAGATAAAAGCTGTCAATGGTCTGCTGTACGGTATGATGTCGTCCAATCAAATCCAGAGTTTCCTGTTTCATGGTCTGTGGATTAATGGAAATTCTGCTGATATCATGATTGCGAAGCACCATAAGCTTCTCTTTTGTAATACTGTCCGGTCTTCCGGCTTCCACTGTAAATTCCACTAAATCTGATAAATCAAAACTACATTTAATCTTTCGAATCAATCTGTCTAACTGTTTCGGATTTAATGTGGTCGGTGTTCCACCACCGATATAAATGCTGTTTAATTTCTTATGTGCAAATTTGACCGCTGTATAATCCAGTTCCTTTTCCAGTGCACTTAAGTAGTCATCCATGCGGTTTTTCCAGGCTGACATGGAATAAGAAGTAAAGGAACAGTAAAGGCAGGTCGTCGGGCAGAATGGAATTCCAATATAAAGGCTGTAGCCTTCTTCGTAGTCTAATTTGTGTAAAAGTTCCAACTCCCGCTCTGCAATTTCAATACTGAGCTTTATCTTCTCATCGGAGGTAAAATACGTTTCCTTCATATAGCGGGCAATTTCTTCCTCGCTCTTACCCTCTTCTAAAAGCGCCATCGGAATCTTCGTCGGACGGATACCGGTAAGATTTCCCCACGGAAGCTCCACTCCGGTATATTCTGACAATAACCGATACAGTGTCCGCTTTAAACTGTTCTTGGTCTCCTTGCGGTTTGTATAATCTACTGCTACACATTTTGTAATTCCGGTCTGATTCGCATTGTCTTCCGAAGCCTCCACCCGTTTCCAGGAAAAAATGATTTCTTCCGGTGCAAACTGTACATCCATGTGATAATGTACCGGCTCTTCTTTTTTCTCCTTATCCTTCGTGGAAACATATACCTCTTCCTTCGGATAAAATGCCTTTACCAGCGAATGGATATCATATTCAAATTCTGCTTTATCTAATAATACTGTTATCATGGTTCGTCCTTATAAATACGGATTATGCATCCGCTCATAGCCTATTAAAGTGCTTTCGTCATGTCCGGTATACACGGTCACATCATCCGGCAGCGGCATCAGTTTTTCTCTGATTGCCCGGATTAAATCCGATGCACTTCCTCTTGGGAAATCGGTTCTTCCCACAGATTCCTGAAACAGCGTATCTCCGCTGAAAAGAATCTTCTCATCTGCAATATAATAGCAGCATCCGCCAATGGTATGCCCCGGTGTAAAAAATACACGGATGGAAAATCCTGCAAGATTTAATACTTCTTCGTCTTTTACGAAAATATCTGCATGATAGACCTTATGCTCTCCTATCATCCCGCAAAGGTTAAGTCCCGGGTCTTCCAAGGTCTCCCTCTCTGCCTCATGGGCATAAATGGAAATCTGGTATTTATCTGCAAGTTCTTCTGCTGCTCCTGCATGGTCAAAATGTCCATGGGTCAGAAGGATTGCCACCGGTTTTGCCCCGGTTTTCTCAATCTGCTTTTCAATCAACTGTGCCTGGTCTCCCGGGTCTACCACAAGAAGTTCTCCTGTCTTATGATTTACCAGAAGATAGCAGTTGGTGCAGACCGGTCCCACAATATATCGTAATACTTCTGTCTGTTCTGTCATAATTTTCCTCTTCTATAATAATAACTGACTTTGACTTTTTTCATAAATCAGCAATTTATTTTGCTAATGCTCTATCAGCCGGTAGTACGTTCAATATCAATCACGCTCTCTACCTGACGGATTTTTTCTATTAAGCTGCTCAATTCCTCTTTGCCTTTGGTATTAAAGGAAATAGAAATGGTCGCAACACCCTGTTTACTGGTCTTGGAATTAATGGAACTGATATCGATTTCCCGCTCAGTGAAAATTCTGGTAATATCTACTAAAAGTCCGGTACGGTTGTTACCAAATATTTTAATCTCAGCAAGATAAAGTCCATTGTCACCCTGCTCTGCACCCTGCTGCCACTCTGCATCAATCAAACGCACTTTTTCCAGCTCGGAAAGGTTCATGATATTAATGCAATCGGTACGATGAATAGAAACACCACGGCCTCTTGTGACAAATCCTACAATTTCATCTCCCGGCACCGGGCTGCAGCATTTGGAAAAATGCACTGCCACATCATAAAGTCCTTTTACAATGATACCACTCTTGGATTTCTGTGGAACTGCCTTATCCTTATTCTCGGAAGACACATTGTTCAATACATCCTCATCGGTAAGCTGGATTGGGTGGTCTTTCCGGTATTCCTCCAGCATCTTATTCACAACCTGGCCTTCTTTCAGTCCGCCGTGTCCTAAGGTTGCCAGTGCGGAATCCCAGTCATGGAATCCATATTTCCGCATAACCTTACTCTGATATTCCGGTTTGTTAATATCCGTAAGATTAATGGATTTTGCCTTACAATACTGGGCAATCAGTTCCTTGCCCTTTACGATATTTTCTTCTTTTAACTCACTCCGAAACCACTGGTTAATCTTATTTTTTGCCTGTGTACTCTTAACAATATTTAACCAGTCACGGCTCGGTCCCTTGGAATTCTGGGACGTGATAATCTCAATACGGTCACCGTTCTGAATCTCGTAATCAATTGGAACTAATTTACCATTTACTTTGGCTCCAATCATCTTATTTCCAACTGCCGAGTGGATACTGTACGCAAAGTCCACCGGTGTGGAACCCGTTGGCAGGTTCTTTACATCTCCGGACGGAGTAAAGCAGAATACGGTATCGGAAAAGAGGTTCAAATCACTCTTTAACAGGCTCATGAACTCTTTATTATCTGACATGTCTTTCTGCCATTCCAGAATCTGGCGCAGCCAGCTTAACTTCTCTTCCTCTGATTTGGTGGTAGCCACTGTGCCGCCGTTATTGGCAGCTTCCTTATATTTCCAGTGGGCAGCGATACCATATTCTGCGGTACGATGCATCTCAAAGGTACGAATCTGAATCTCAAACGGCTGTCCGGTCGGTCCAATCAGTGTGGTGTGGAGGGACTGATACATATTCGGCTTTGGCATAGCGATATAATCTTTAAAACGTCCCGGGATTGGTTTATACATCTCATGGATGACACCCAGTGCTGCATAGCAGTCCTTGACATTATCCACGATAATTCTTATGGCAAATAAATCATAAATCTGGTCTAAGGTCTTATGCTGATTGACCATTTTCTTATAAATGGAAAAGAAATGCTTTGCTCTTCCGTCAATCTGTGCCTTGATTCCTGCATTTTCAATATGTTTACTCACTTCTTTTACAAGGCTCTGCACATAATCATCACGGACACTCTTACGAAGTGCAACCTTTTCTACCAGATCGTAATATGCTTCCGGCTCCAGATACTTTAAGGAAAGGTCATCTAATTCGATTTTAATTTTAGAAATACCAAGACGCTGTGCAATCGGCGCATAGATGTCCATGGTCTCTCTTGCTTTTTCCTTCTGCTTCTCCGGTGTCATATATTTTAACGTACGCATATTGTGCAGCCGGTCTGCCAGCTTGATTAAGATAACACGGATATCCTTTGCCATGGCAAGGAACATTTTTCTTAAGTTCTCTGCCTGAACCTCGACTTTATCCGCATCATAAGATAACTGACCCAGCTTTGTAACGCCATCCACCAAAAGGGCAATCTCTTCTGAGAACTCTGAAGCAATTTCCTCTACTGTCATGACGGTATCCTCTACGACATCATGAAGCAGTCCGGCTACGATAGTCTCTTTATCCAGCTCCAGCTCCGCTAAAATAATTGCCACACACAACGGATGAATGATATATGCTTCACCGGATTTTCGTACCTGTCCCTTATGTGCCGTATCTGCTGTCTTATATGCCTTTTCAATCAAAGAAATATCCGTCGACGGGTGATATTTCTTCACACTGGCAATCAGCTCCTGATACAGGCTCTCCGGACTGACGAATTCCTGCATGGTCTTTATGTTGTCATCCTTAGACACCACTTCATTTTCTAATTCTTCTAATTCTTCTGTTGTAATATCTGCCATAATTCACACCAACTTTTTTGCGTTTTATCCCACTTTTAACTATGATTTTTCATTATAATAAAAAATATATAAAAATGCAATCTTTTATACTTGCCATTTCCCCCCGGAAACCTTATACTTTATGGCTGAATGGCAGATATTTTCTATCTCTTTTAGAAAGGAGTTTTCCCTTATGCATCCAGTTATATTATTTTACAATTTAGAAAACAGCAAAGGCAGAACATTAAAAATGCTCTGCCTCCGGTTAAAAATAAAAATCCGTATTATCACCAAAGAACAATATAACCAGACTTTAGGTGCCCTCGCAGGGATTGATGGCTTCCCTTTGAAAGAAGAGGTCTATACCGGTGATGGTTTCACCGACGAAATGCTGGTATTCAAAGGCTTTGATAATGCTCTTTTAGACCGTTTCCTGGTGGAATTTAAAAAGCTTCATCTTACCAGAATCGGTCTGAAAGCCGTTCTCACGGAGCACAATATCAACTGGGATTCCATTGCACTTCATGAAGAACTCTTAGCGGAAGATAAGAAAATGCATGAAAATTAATCTTCTCCTGCAATTTCTATGGTGTATGCTGCCTGAAAGCATGCACCCTGCGCTAACGCATGTCCCCATTCCCTTTCTTCCAAACTTCCGTTAAAATCCTCTTTATCGCATCTTCCAAACCAAGGTTCAATGGCTGCGTACGGTGCATTCTTCTTCTCTGCTGACCAGAGTCCAAATAACGGAGCTTCCGGGAAATACACATTTTTTCCTTGCCGGTATTCTTAATGTTACATGTGATTTCCAGTCTGTTGCCATTCATATGATAGATTAATTCCATCTCATAAGTCTTTCCCTGATAATGATAGACTCCGTCTTTTAAGCTTCCAACAATCGGAAACAGGTTTGGTGCACTCCGTTTGTAATACTCCGGATTGCTGCACCACATGTACTCAACGTTACTTTTTTTTCCAAGCACAGATTTCAGTTCTGCCCCAAGAGACTCAACTTCCACCTTCATGCTCGCGTTTTCCATGGAATAACGCATATTCTCTCAACCTTTTTTCTCGTATTCTATGATCTGACATCACAGTATCCAGCACCTGATAAAATCGTCTGCTGTGATTTGCTTCTACCAGGTGTGCCAGTTCATGAGCAGCAACATATTCTGCGCATTCTAACGGAAGGTCTGCCAGTACTTTATTCAAAGTAATGGATGCCTTTGCCTTGCAGCAGCTTCCATAGCGGCTGGTCATGCTGCGGAATCTGACCGTTGGCATAGAAATATGATAAGCCCGAAACAGTTCATACTCCTGCAGCAGTATATCTCTTAAATACTGCTCTTTCTGCCGGTTCCACTCCAGTGCATCCACATCTATCCTCTGCTGATTTGCAAGCTTCTTTTGCATCATGCGGATCCACTCCGCCTTGCTCTGCACAAATGCATCCACTTTCTTTTTGCTCATGCGATAGGGCATCGTTACTGCTACTACGCCATTGGCTTTTACCCGGATGATAATATTCTTTACTTTTTTTGGTGTCAGTTCATATTGTATTGTATTCTCCATTCCATTATTATAGCTTTTTGGTCCCGGCACTGACAAGCCTTTTTCTTTTTTTCCTTTTGCTATTTCTGTCGTATCATTTTATACTGTTACTCCGCCTCTGTCTCCGGGGCAGCCGCTGCTTTTTCCAGGGCATCATCAATGGCGTGAATCAGCACCATGGACGTATACTGGTTATCATCGGAATAGCTGAGATTATCCGTTGACTGATTTTCATATATCTGTTCTTTCAAATTATCCAGTGCCGGCTGCATCAATGGATACATTGCGGTTACAGTTTCATCGAGATTTACCAGCGAAATGGAATTGATTTTATTCTCATCCACCACAACCTCCACATCCACGGTTTTATCATTAAATATGATGGAAGACGTATATACCCCTGCCACATATTTCATGGTCTCCCGGCTCTCCTCATCTTTATCCGGAGAAAACATATAGACCAACAATAATACCAGTAATATTCCAAGTACCGCAAAAATTCCTGTGTAAATCAGTTCCTTCATATGAAGCACTACAATCTTTGTCTTTGCACTCAAGGGAGTCCTCCTGCTTTCTTGCTTATTGTATTTTATGTGAAAACTTTTCTAATATTACACTTGACAAACCCTTTTTCTTATAGTATAGTAAGTTTCGTGTTCAGCACAAATGCGATAGTGGCGTAGTTGGTAACGCGCGACCTTGCCAAGGTCGAGACCGCGGGTTCGAGCCCCGTCTATCGCTCTATTTTTTGGGGATGCTGTAAACCTTTATTTATGCGGGTTTACAGCATTTTTTTAATTCTTAAATTCTTGCTTTCTTAACCAGATTTTCGCTATTTTTGGTTAAGAAAATGTCTTTCATTTAATGCCTGTTTTGCAACCGCTAAATTTGTTCCTACATAATAATTCTTTTCTGCAACCTTTGGTGTGTTTCCAAATATGGTTGATGCTAAAATAATGTTTCCGTTTGTCGCATTTATTACTTCCGTAAGAAGGTTTTTCAGGAAAAGAATACTTTGATAAAATTTTTAACCTTTCTGTCATTTCATGTGCCAATCGTACATCTTCGGGTAAAATTTTATCTTAACAACTAAGGTCTGCTCTGCTGCAATTCCTTTGTAATCACAGCTGTATTTGGAATAACTCATTCCATGACGGCAGGTATATTTTGCTTCATCCAGTGATTTGCCAACCGGCTGCCAGGACATTGTCAAAATGTCCGTATTGCATACTTTTTCCCCCTGTTTTAAGTATAAGTATCCTTTTTTCATACTCCCATTATATCTACTGGGGATGCAAAGCGGAATTGCCGGTTGTGGCATAATTTGCATAATATTGTGGTGCTGTCGTATTAACAGGCAATTGGGAAAGAAATAAGAATTTTCTTTTTCATGTCTGGATATCGAAGAGCATCTGGATTTTGCACTGAAATACCGTAATTCTTAGTGCCCCTTGCAGATTTTATGTTGCATCCGTAGTTGACGGACAGTGCAGTGTCCCCGTCAAAGCAACGGAAAGACAGTTTACCATCAAGCAAAACCGATATTTAAGAACTGCTGGCATTCCAGTGCATGTCATCCAGATGCTCTTCGATATCCAAACTTTTTAAAATAAATATATTTTTCTTCCCAATTGCCTGTTATATCGGATGCCAAAAAGGGACAGCAATTAAAATCGCTGTCCCTTCTATATTTTCGTATATCCTTATGGTACTGACTTATAATGCCTTAATTCTCTCTAATGCTGCAACTGAATTCTCATATGTTCCGAATGCTGTCAGTCTGAAGTATCCTTCTCCACTTGGTCCGAATCCGGATCCCGGTGTTCCTACTACATTGGCATTTTCTAAGAGGTAATCAAAGAAATCCCAGGATGTCATCTGCTCCGGTGTCTTTAACCAGATATATGGTGCATTTACGCCACCGAATACTTCGAAGCCTGCTTCTTTAAGACCGGTTTTGATTACGCTTGCATTTTTCATGTAATATGCAACCTGTTCTTTCAACTGTGCTTTTCCAGCTTCGGAATATACTGCTTCACCGGCACGCTGTACGATATAAGGTGCGCCGTTGAATTTGGTGCCGTGACGTCTTGCCCACATATCATGTAAAGATACGCCATTGCATTTCAAATTCTTTGGTACTACAGTATATCCAAGACGTACTCCGGTAAATCCTGCATTCTTTGAAAAGCTCTTAATCTCGATGGCACAGGTCTGTGCTCCTTCACATTCGTAAATGGTATGAGCAACATCTGCTTCTGAAATGTATGCTTCATAAGCACCATCATAGATAATCAGTTCGCCTTCTTTATTGGCATAATCTACCCATTCCTGTAACTGTGCTTTGGTGATGGTTGTTCCGGTTGGGTTATTTGGCAGGCACAGATAAATTACATCCGGTGTCTCCTTCGGGAATTCCGGCACGAAATTATTTTCTCTGGTACATGGCATATAAATTACATTGCTCCACATCTGGGTATCCGGGTTATATGTACCGGTTCTTCCAGCCATAACATTGGAATCCACATATACCGGGTATACCGGGTCACATACAGCAATTCTTACATCCGGTCCGAATAATTCCTGAATATTTCCAGAATCACTCTTTGCTCCATCGGATACGAAAATTTCATCTGCTTCGATTGCACATCCTCTTGCCTGATAATCATTTTTTACAATAGCATTACGCAGGAAATCATATCCCAAATCCGGTGCATATCCATGGAAGGTTGCAGGATCTGCCATCTCATCAACTGCCTTATGTAAAGCCTCAATAATTGCCGGAGCGATTGGCTGGGTGACATCCCCGATTCCAAGACGGATGATATTCTTATCCGGATTTGCCTGGGTAAATGCATTTACCTTTTTGGCAATGGTACTGAATAAATAGCTTCCTGGTAATTTCTGGTAGTTTTCATTAATCTGATACATAATATCTCCTTTTCTTCTCTCTAAATAATCTACTATATTTAACCTATTTTTCATATTTATGCATGCATAAGGCTCAAAATCATCTGTGCCGTCTCGATGAGTCCGGTTCCATTATCCATACTTCGTTTCTGGATATACCGGTGTGCTTCTTCTTCACTCATGTTATTTCGTATCATCAGAAGTTCTTTAGCATCCTGTAACATGCGTTTTTCCTCTTCGCTCCGTACCTTCGGTTCCGTACGCCGTTTCTTACGCATTCTGGTAATAGTATAAGACATGGTCTCTACCGTCTGTATCAGTTCGTGCACTTTAAGCGGCATGGAAAGGCACATAATATCAGCAACTTCATGCTCATTACAGATATCCGGCGAAGCAACAAGAAGCATCTGAAATGTAGCAGGAATATATTCATGCAGTTCTGTATACATCATGTCCACAAATCTTGGACTGCAGACCAATATACCTCCATCTAACGAATTCGCATACTGCAATGCCTGAGCCCCTGTTGTGACTGCTGCATCTACATGAAATCCACTGCGCACAAGTATATTTTTTATACTTTTGGCATTTTCTATCTTAGGGAATGCAACAATAACATTAATCAAGTTCTTATCTCCTGTAGCATTTTCTTACATCTACTAAATCTTATACAGATACTCATCAATCTCCCACTGTGTCACCTGGGCTCTGTAGTCCGCCCACTCAGCCTTCTTGGCTTCTGCATATTTCTCTGTAATATGTGGTCCTAAAACCCCTTTGATATAATCATCGTGTTCAAACTCTTCGATTGCTTCCATTAAATCTCCCGGAAGTGATTCAATACCCTTTTCCGCTTTCCTGGAAAGTCTCATTTCAAATACATTTTCTCTTACCTCTTCCGGTGGCATAATCTTATTTTCAATTCCATCTAAGCCTGCTGCAAGGCATACTGCCAATGCCAGATATGGATTGGCTGCCGGGTCCGGACATCTTAATTCCACCCTGGTTCCTGCCCCTCTGGATGCCGGAATACGAATCAGCGGACTGCGGTTCGTTGCAGACCATGCAATGTAAATCGGTGCTTCATAGCCCGGAACCAGTCTCTTATAGGAATTTACCAGCGGATTGGTAATCGCTGACATGCCTTTCATATGTTTCATTATTCCGCCAATGAAATAATATGCTTCTTTGCTCAAACCAAGTTCACCGGATGGGTCATCAAATATATTTTTTCCATTCTGGGAAAGTGACATATTAATATGCATGCCGGAACCGTTGATTCCATATTTTGGCTTTGGCATAAAGCTTGCAAATAAGCCATGACGCTTTGCAATGGTCTTAACTGCCAGTTTAAAAGTCATAATCTTATCGGCTGTTGCCAATGCTTCATCATAACGGAAATCAATTTCATGCTGTGCCGGTGCTACTTCATGATGGGATGCCTCGATTTCAAATCCCATATCCTCTAAGGTCAGCACCATATCACGTCTCGCATTTTCACCTAAGTCTACCGGTCCTAAGTCAAAGTATCCTGCTTTCTCATGGGAAACGGTTGTGGGCTGGCCATTGTCATCGGTATGGAATAAGAAAAATTCACACTCTGGTCCTACATCAAAGGTATAGCCCATCTTTGCTGCACGCGTAATCTCTTTCCGCAATACGTATCTTGGGTCTCCTTCGAAAGGTGTTCCGTCTGCACAATAAACGTCACAGATAATTCTTGCAACTTTTCCCTGCTGTGGTCTCCATGGGAAAATAGTAAATGTGTCTAAATCCGGGTAAAGATACATATCGGACTCCTCAATCCGGACAAAGCCTTCTATGGATGAGCCGTCAAACATACACTGATTATTCAGTGCCTTCTCTAACTGACTTCGTGTAATTGCCACATTTTTTAAGGTTCCAAACATATCCGTAAACTGAAGCCGGATAAATTCCACATCTTCTTCATCTGCCATACGGATAATATCCTGTTTTGTATACTTCATACTGCCGCTCTCCTTTTCCTTATACTTGATTTATATACTGCAGAACCTCTTTATATGCCATTCTGCCGCCAAACAGGTCTAATGCACTGCCTATCGTCACATTAAGCCTGCCTTTTCCATGTTCTTTTAACTGCTTTAAATCTTCAAAACTGCCGACTCCTCCGGCATATGTAATTGGAATTCTGCCCCAGTCTCCTAACATTTCTGCCAGTGGGACTTCAATGCCGGATGCTTTTCCCTCTACATCTACTGCATGTACTAAAAATTCATCCGCATATTCCTTTAATTTATCTAATAACTCCGGCGTGATTTTCTCTTCGGTAAATTTCTGCCAGCGGTCTGTCACTATATAGTAGTCGCCATCTTTTTTCCGGCAGCTTAAATCCAGAACCAGATGCTCTTTTCCTACTGCTGCAAGAATTTTTTCCAGATTATTATAATTTACTTTTCCATCCTTAAATACATAGGATGTCACAATTACATGACTGGCTCCTGCCTCGATAAATTCTTTGGCATTCTCTGCATGAATGCCGCCGCCAACCTGCATACCGCCCGGATATGTGCGAAGTGCAAGCAGTGCCTGACGTTTCGTTTCTTTATAATAAGAACTGTCTGACGGATTCAGCAGAATGATATGTCCGCCACGAATCTTATCTTTTTTATAAAATTCTGCAAAATAAGCGGCATCCTGTTCCGCCACAAAATTCTCTTTTGCCTGATTTCCTTCATCCTTAAGACTTCCGCCCACAATCTGCTTGACCTTGCCATTATGGATGTCTATGCACGGTCGAAATTCCATCCTTTTTCCCCCTCTGTTTGAAAAAAGGACAACGTTCACCCTTGGTTGACCCCGTTGTCCGTCTAAAAGAATAACATATTTTTGTATAAAATGGAATAGTTGTTTTAACAATTGACAGTATATTATTTTTTTGCTAGAATTGAGAAATTAAAGGCTTTATTATATTACACACTTTTTAATAAGAAAGAGAGGAAACGAGAAAATGGGTAAAATTATCGGTGAAGGAATTACATTTGATGATGTTTTGCTGGTTCCTGCATATTCGGAAGTTACTCCTAATATGATTGATCTTACCACTTACCTGACTAAGAAAATCAAATTGAACATTCCAATGATGAGTGCTGGAATGGACACAGTAACTGAACATCGCATGGCAATAGCTATGGCAAGACAGGGTGGTATCGGAATCATCCACAAAAACATGTCTATCGAGGCTCAGGCGGAGGAAGTGGACAAGGTAAAACGTTCCGAAAATGGAGTTATCACAGACCCATTTTTCTTATCCCCAGATCATACATTAGCTGACGCAGAAGATTTAATGCACAACTTCCGCATTTCCGGAGTTCCTATTACAGAAAACGGAAAATTAGTCGGCATCATCACCAATCGTGATTTGAAATTCGAAACAGATTATACAAAGAAAATTAAAGAAAGCATGACTTCCGAAGGTCTTATTACTGCTCCGGAAGGAATCACATTAGACGAAGCGAAAAAAATTCTCGCTAAGGCAAGAAAAGAAAAGCTTCCAATTGTTGATAAAGATTTTCACTTAAAAGGCCTTATCACAATCAAAGATATTGAAAAACAGATTAAATATCCATTATCTGCAAAGGATGACCAGGGCAGACTGCTTTGTGGTGCTGCTGTTGGTATTACTGCTAACATGATGGATCGTATTAATGCACTGGTAAAATCCCATGTCGATGTAATCGTTGTAGATTCCGCACATGGACATTCCTTAAATATCTTAAATGCAGTTAAGAAAATCAAAGCTGCTTATCCTGATCTTCAGGTTATCGCAGGTAACGTAGCAACCGGTGAAGCAACCAGGTCTTTAATTGAAGCTGGTGCTGATGCTGTTAAAGTTGGTATCGGACCTGGTTCTATCTGTACTACCCGTGTGGTTGCAGGTATCGGTGTTCCACAGATTACCGCTGTCATGGATGCCTTTGCAGTTGCAAAAGAATATGGTATTCCAATCATCGCCGATGGTGGTATCAAGTACTCCGGAGACATGACCAAGGCTTTAGCTGCCGGCGGTAATGTATGTATGATGGGAAGTATGTTCGCAGGATGTGACGAAGCTCCTGGAACTTTCGAATTATATCAGGGAAGAAAATACAAAGTTTACCGTGGTATGGGTTCTCTTGCAGCTATGGAAAACGGAAGCAAAGACCGTTACTTCCAGGAAGGTGCTAAGAAGCTTGTTCCGGAAGGTGTTGAAGGACGTGTAGCTTACAAGGGAAGCCTTGAAGATACCGTATTCCAGTTAATCGGTGGTATCCGTTCCGGTATGGGTTACTGCGGATGTCCTACTATTCCAGAATTACAGGAAAGAGGCCGTTTCGTTAAGATTACTGCTGCTTCCTTAAAGGAAAGTCATCCACATGACATTCATATCACAAAAGAAGCACCAAACTACAGTATTGATGACAAATAAATTTTTCACCAAGAGAAACAATTTTATATGAGCCATCGTGGTACTCATATTATACAAAACAGGATTGAAAACTTTTCATTGAGTTTTCAATCCTGTTTTTTGCATTTTATAATATGTATTTTCCTACACAAAAAATAATGATAATAGCTGCAACTGTTGATATTGCTGTAATCAGCCACATTACTCCGGCCCATGACATTTTTCTTTTTTTCACATAATGCTCATCTATAATTTTCAAATCATAGACTTTCATTCCAAATACAATTTTTTCTGTATATGCTACGCGCACCAGTGCCTCCAGCGGTATCGTTCTTATTGGCACAAATACCTGAGACTGTACCAGTTCTTCCGAGCCATCCGCAAGTGTAATGAGTATCTGTTTCACCGTACTATCAGGATTCAAATTATAGGACACGTTCTTTCCCATTGCAATTATTGCATGCTGCTTAAAATAGGACTCTTCTGCTGTCTTTATGCATGCCATTACCAATGTAACTAATGGAACTATACATAACAATGCTCCTATTATCACTAATTCTACTATTTTATCTATTGAGTGAGCCATATAGATGCCTTTCTGCTATACTATCAATATAAATACTGCTACAATTAATGCGATGGATGCAGCGATTGAAATTCCACAAGCAGCACTTATTCTATGTTTTTTCATATATACATCATCCAGTATTCTCAATTCATAGAATGTCATCCCCATTGCTGTTTTTGGAAGATATGCAATATGAAGTACTTCCCCTAAAGGAATTGCCTTTATCTGATTAAATGACCTAGAACTAATTGTTTCAGTCTGCCCATTAGGCAGTACTACTCTTAATAACTTTTTCGTGTTATATTGTTTATCTCCATAACTCTTCGTAAGATTAATGCCTGTTGTTCGAATTGCATTCTGCCAGAACTCTTTCTCACTCTTCTTTGCATAAATTGCTATTCCATACAGGAACACTGATACCATTGCCGGAAACAAAGCAAATATAATCCGAATCATTATTTTTTCCTCCCATTTTAATGCTAACAAATTGTCTTAAGTATTCCATTTGTACTACCAAAAGACTCCTTGTATTTTTTACACTTCCGAAATTGAAACTTTTATAGGCGAATACTTTTCAAACAATAACCTATAGTCAACAGTACTGTTAGGATTTTTATAAAAGTAACATAATCCATCTATTTTTTTATGATAAGATGGTTTTTCTGGCAAAGAACCGTCCTTTCTATAATTAAACCATTCAAAATCCCCCTTACCAAATATATCAATTTTTTGAGTAGGTATCCTGTACTCAATTTTTGAAATATCATTATAATAGAATTTATTGCTTTCCCTTCTTGTCACAGTACGGCTATAATATCTTGCTTCTCTATACACTTCAAAATAATCTTTGAAAAATCTTATCTCAATTGCCGATGGTACTCTCACCTCTCCTCCAGCTGCAACCAAGACACCAACTAATGTAACAATTAACAGCATTTCTGTTGGTCGTGTAAAACTATTCATAATATTTTCTTTGAATACAAGTGACATCACAACAACAATTAGCAAAATAATCCACAAACTAACTTTTATAATATAAAGCACTTTATTAGGATTTTTGGGTTTTCTAACTAACTCTGTATCTTTGCAAACATAAATTGGGTCTTCCATTTTTAATTCTCTACTCCCTTCAGGCATTCTGATATTCCACTTTTAGTGAAGAATTTTTCTCTATTATTTCTTTAAAATCATGCTCGTAATCAAAAACTGTATAGAATTTAATCATTCCATCATATATCTTATGATAACTTGGAACATTTTTAATATTATTATTTTTGTCATATTCATAATGTGTTTCTTCCAGCATTCCCGTAATTACCATTTTTCTAGTGTTTGTTCTAAATTCACACCTTGTCACATCTTTATAAAAAAATTTTTGTATTTCCATCTGATCTTTTCCACGTTTAATATGGTGCTTAGGAACATAAAACACCATATAGTCATCATAAAATATAAGTTGCGATGGACATTCAACTCTCTCATATCCTCCTTTTTTGACCAAATATCCAACTATAATAAAAAGGCAAACCCATATAGATATAGATTCATCTGCAAATAGAAATTCTTTAAAGAAAAAATTTCCAACTATTAATATTATTACAACGGCAATAAATACTTTTTTTATGATTTCATAAATCATCGAATCATTTTTAGGCGTCATTCTTCCATCATTAAAGAATACAATTTCTTTAAACTCATTTTTATACTATCATCAAAGTTCTCTAGATTATTCATCGTTTATATTCCTCCCCTATTTAAGCGACCTGATTAAATATTAATAAAGTTGACTGTCCTTGTTTTTTGTTCTATAGTTTCCCATAATAATTAATACTTTTTATATCGTGCATAACATTTTCTTCTTAAACATATGTATATCCTAAAAATCTATTTTTAATCTACCACTTCACCTCTATTTTTTCAATAAAAATAAATTTTCTGACACCTTTCTGACACCTCATTATTGTACACAAACCAAATTATTTTTAATATACCATCTATACTACCAAAAGGCTCCTTTCTATATTAGTAGGTTTATTTCCTTCCAATATGTACTTGGAGCCTCAAATGTTGATTGCAATAAAGCAATCAGATATTCAATTTTTTTGCGGAATTTCTACCGCCTAATGTAATTAATTACTGTGCACCCTTAAAGCTGCTCTGTAATTCCTCATCAACAGAAGCAAATGCCTGTGCAGATGAAACAGTTGCTTCACCAAGTGAATTAACTAATTCTGGGAACTTATCTAAACTTTCTTTCATAGATGTATACATATCAAAGTAGAGTTTTAAAATATGTATATACGTTAAGAAGAAATTGTTCTACGCAAATATAACAACTATTTATACCAGAAACGACCCTAGGAAAATTCCCTAGGGTCGTTCTTTTCAAAAACAATATATACAATTATAAAGTCATTATCTTGCTGTTTTTGCATTATTATTACCATTTCCATTGGTTCCGGTTGTCGCATCATCCACAGCATCTTTAATTCCGGTTCCGGCATCATCTACTGCATCATCTACACCATCTACAATATCTTCTGCGCCATCTACTACTCCATCTGTCACATCATTTACCACACCGTCGCCATTATCTCCATTGTTTGTGGTATTGTCACGATTATCCTTGTCATTTGTGTTATTCTTATTGTCTGTGTCATTCTTATTGGTAGTATTGTTACTTCCTGCTCCGTTTTCCGTAGTATTTTCCTCATTCCCATTCCTATTACCACAGGCTGCCATACTGCCAAAGAGGCACACTACCATCATGGTCAACACCAGTTTTCTTAATTTCTTCATGTTCAATATCTCCTTTTTATTGATTTCAAGTTTATTGTTTCCAACCTATCCTTTTCTATGCATCTTCTGTGTGGATTTTCTACTTTCTCATCTTTGGTTCAAATATCAGGGATGCCAGATAGGCAAATACCAATGCAGCAGAGATTCCTACCGCCGTTGCCGTAAATCCACCCATGAAGATTCCGATAAATCCATTGGTATCAACTGCTTCCTTAATTCCCTTAAACAGCGTATTACCGAAGCCTAACAATGGCACCGATGCTCCCGCCCCTGCAAATTCCACGAAAGGCGGATATACACCGATTGCTCCCAAAACAGCTCCGGAACATACCAATAGCACCATAATCCGTCCCGGCTGCATTTTCGTCTTTTCCATTAAAATCTGGCAGAGGGCACATATCAGGCCTCCTACCCAGAATGCATTCACGTAATCCATGTGTTCTTTTCCTTTCTTCCATCATTCTTATCAAAACTATTATTACTTTTTATTATCTACCAGGCTTTTGTTACGGCGCATACTCAAGCATTACTCCATGGGCAATTCCCGGTACATTTTTCCCTTCGTTATAACTTACTGTGGAAAGCAATGCTCCGGTTGGCACAAATAACACCTTTTTCCATTCCCCTGAAATAATCTTTGGCAGATAATAGGCAGATAAAACAGAAGCACTGCAGCCACAGCCGCTTCCACCAGCATCCGTATCCTGTTCTTTTGCATCAAAAATTTCGATTCCGCAATCTGAATGATTGTTCTCGATGTCATAGCCCTTTTTCTTTAGCAAATCAAATAGGATTTCCTGTCCGACAGTTCCTAAATCCCCTGTTATAATACGGTCATATTCTTCCGGCTTGCTTCCAAAATCCGTAAAATGTGCTGCTATGGTATCTGCTGCTGCCGGAGCCATCGCTGCTCCCATATTTAAGGAATCATGAATTCCATAGTCCACAATTTTTCCGGTGGTGATTCCACTGATTTTTACATGAGTCCGTTGGGTGGACAATACATAGGCACCACTTCCGGTAACCGTCCAGGTAGCCGACATGGGACGCTGATTCCCATATTCCAACGGAAATCGGAACTGTTTCTCCGCGCTGGCAAAATGACTGGATGTAATCGTCAGGACATTTTCCGCAAATCCTGCCGCCACGCACATTGCTCCAAGTGACATGGATTCCCCTGCCGTAGAGCAGGCTCCATACACACCAAACAGCGGAATTTCAAAGTCGAGAAGTCCAAAGGATGTTGCTATAGTCTGACCCAACAGGTCTCCTGCAAAAATATAACGGATTTCTTCCGGCGTAAGCCCAGATTTTCCCAATGCCAGGGTTGCTGCTTCCTTCTGCAAGGTACTTTCTGCTTCCTCCCATGACTCACATCCAAATTTGTCATCATTTCCAATCATATCAAAATACTCTCCCAGTGGTCCTTCTCCTTCTTTCTTTCCGACCACCGATGCCGAATTTAAAATAAAAGGAGTCTTCGCAAAGCGAAGACTCTGTTTTCCCTTTACCTCAGACATGTCATCACTCCTTTTTGTGATTAGCATGTCCAGGTTCTGGCATTTTATGTATTTTTCAGAAATTTTTCATGTTTCTTTTCTTTACTTCTATCTACGGTTATGCTGTAATAAATCCATGGCAGCAATTAATTTCAACATTTTTCAATATTTCCATTGAACTTTTTGAGAAAGGAGAAACTGACATCTATAATAAACTATTATCTCATTATAAGAATCTTACGGAGCAAATCTCTGCCATTCAGGATGAACTTTCCACTCTGCCACCCGGCACTCTTTATTGTACCCACAATGGCAACTATACCAAGTGGTATCATCAACTTCTATCCCAACAGTTTTATATTCCCAAGAAAGAGAAAAATTTTGCTCAAGTCATGGCCCGGAAAAAATATTTAGAACTAAAACTGCAGTCCCTCTCTTTTGAGCGACAGACAATCCGCACCTGTATTGACACCCTTGCCTCACATCCTTCTAAAATTGAAACTCTTTTTCAAGAATCTTCTCCCTATTGTGAATTATTTCACACTGTCCTCCAACCCATTTCCACAGAATTAAATCAATGGATGAATGCTGATTTTGAATACAATATCAAATACCCGGAACAACGGATTCACAAATCTGCTTCCGGTCTGATGGTCCGTTCCAAATCAGAAGCACTGATTGCAACACTGCTCTCACATAACCGTATTCCTTTTCGTTATGAATGTGCACTGTGTTTAGGCGAAACTACCCTGCACCCTGATTTCACGCTTCGTCATCCTAAAACAGGAGCATTTTATTACTGGGAGCATTTTGGTCTGATGGATTTTCCTTCTTATCGAAAGAATGTCTTTTCCAAGCTTCAGCTTTACACCGCACATAACATTATCCCATCCATTCAATTAATTACTACTTATGAAACAAGTGAGCATCCCTTTGATTCTGCTTATGCCGAGCAATTAATTCATTACTATTTTGGGGATTAGCGGGAAGCTGACTTTGTGAATTTGTTTTTCTTCTCCTTTTGGGCAAAACTCTCTTGTTTCTCAACGATTTTGCCCAATTTACCGCGGGACACGGCTCCTCTTCCTTGGTGAAGTCTTGCTTTTCTACTTCTTTTGGGCAAAATTCTCTTGTTTTTGAACGATTTTGCCCAATTTACCACAGAACACGGCTCCTCTTCCTTGATAAAGTCTTGCTTTTCTACTTCTTTTTGGCAAAATTCTCTTGTTTCTCAACGATTTTGCCCAATCTACCACCGAACACGGCTCCTCTTCCTTGGTGAAGTCTCTCTTTTCTACTTCTTTTGGGCAAAATTCTCTTGTTTCTCAACATTTTTGCCCAATTTACCACAGAACACGGCTGGGGTCGCTGCCACAACTTTGTTTCACTGCTGTATCTGATTTTCGACTGTGGCTCACACCCTTCCCATCTACTTCGCTATCAGCTGATATATCCAGTATATGACCCCAAGTAGCCAGCTTGTAAAGATTCCATAAAGGATTACCGGACCCGCAATGGTAAAAATTTTGCAGCCAATCCCAAAGACCTGACCTTCCTTTTTGAATTCGATGGCAGGAGCCGCCACTGAATTGGCAAATCCGGTAATTGGAACGAGGGCTCCTGCCCCGCCAAATTTTGCAATTGATGGATAAATATTAAGACCGGTAAGAATTACGCTCATGAGGACAAGGATCATACTGCACCAGCCGCCGGAAGTATCTTTATCCAGTCCTGCGTTCTGTGCAATATTTAAAATCACCTGGCCAATACAACAAATAATTCCGCCGGTCACAAATGCTTTTAACATTTTCAGGGCAAGATTATGCGTTGGTGTTACCTGCTTTACATATTCGTTATATGCCTGGTTTCTTTCCGCAACATCCTGCTCCTGTACTGTTTTATTCAGATTTTCATTTTTTTGTCGCATATCTTTTTCTGATTCACTTTTTGCCATGCTAAAACCTTCCTAAATAATATAATATTTTTCTCTTAGTATGGCAAAAATTGTTTCTTTTATACATACACCGGCAGCTTCTTACGGATGCCCGGCAGTTCCTTATGAATGTCAGTCAACCAATATACGATTTAAGATTTCATCTTCTCTCACCAGACGCTTTGCTTCTTCCCGGTATTTTTCTTCGTGAAGGTAAGTGTGACGGAATGGCTTAATAGACGGTGCCAAATCAATTGCCGCAAGGAAATCGCTCTTTTTCATCTGAAGTGTTGCTGCAAAATCAAAAAATCCGGTCTCTTCCAATACGGTCTGTACCCGCACATATCTGTGATTGTGTACCTTGCTCATGATATAGGTTGCAATGCCGACCTGAATACCGTGTAACTGTGGTGCTTCCAATAATTTGTCCAGTGCGTGGGAAATCAAATGCTCGCTTCCACTGGTCGGTGCGCTGCTTCCGGCTATTTCATTGGCAATTCCGCTCATGGCTAGAGAATCCACCAGTTCTTTTAAAAACAATTCATCCTTTATGCTCTGATATGGAGTCCGGACAAAACTGTTCACCGCTTTCTTCGCTATCATAACCGCAAAATCATTTACCGTAGAGTAACCACATTTTTCCTCATAAATCCAGTCATATAATGCTGTGATTTTTGAAATCATATCTCCGATACCGGAATAAATAAATTTCTCCGGTGCCGTGCGGATAATCTGCGTATCCACCACAATGCCATAAGCCAGTTTTGCCGGAACCGAAGTTCTCTTGCCATGCACCAGAAGGGAGGCGCTGGCACTAGAAAATCCATCACTGGAGCTGGAGGTCGGTACGCTGATAAATGGAATATTTCTTAAAAATGCGGCATATTTTCCGGCATCGATTACTTTTCCGCCACCAATTGAAATAACTGCCTGCGTTTTATTCGGCATGGAAAATGCAAGCGTTATAATATCATCAATATCAACGGTATCCAGTTCGCTATACTCCAATACTGTAATTTCTTCTTTTTTCAGTGATTCCATTACAGTCTCACCAAACATATCAATCAAACCATTTCCAAGGAAAATAACTACCTGCTTTAGACCTTCTCCCTTTAAATAACTTCCCAGTTGATTTAACGTGCCATTTCCGACTTTCAGAATTGCCGGAACTGAAATTGCTTTTCCTGTCTGCATATTTATTTCTCCTCTTTTCTATCTCAACTTCTTAGATTTCTCAAACTTTTGAAATACTCTGACTTTTATTATATGTATTCTATGCCATAATATCAAGCTCGCTCTACAGAACCTGTCACTGGCAGCTTCTTACGGATTCTTTGCGAAAAAAACGGCAGCCAGAAACCTGACTGCCGAATTATATTCCTTACTGTACCTTGAAGATACTTACTGATGTATCCAGATCCTCTGCATCCATCTGAAGCCGTTTTACCGCATCATTTAATACTTCTACTGCCTGTAACTGTTTCTCTGTACTACGGGCAAGTTCTTCAGATGCAGATTCTGTCTGGTTAGAGGTTGTTGAAATACTTTCGATGGCATTCATGGTATCTTCTTTTGCCTGTTCGATACCCCCCACACTCTGGGTAATCTTCTCAACATCCTCTGCCAGCTTGCTTACCTGCTGACTGATATTCTTAAATACATCAACGGTATTATTCAATGCTTCTGTCTGGAATGCAACGCTCTCGCCTGCAAGCCCAGCTGTCTCGATGGTAGCTGCCAGACGTTCCTGAATATGATTGATAATCTCACCAATCTGATTACCCGCATTTCCAGACTGTTCTGCCAGTTTACGGATTTCTTCGGAAACTACCGCAAATCCTCTTCCTGCTTCACCGGCTCTCGCCGCCTCAATTGATGCATTTAAGGACAAAAGATTGGTCTGTTCTGCAATCTCATTGATTGTTCCGATGATGCTGTTAATTGCAATAGATTCTTTGTTCAGTTCTCTGATTTCCCGGATGATGGTCTCTGTTACTTCCGTTGTACCCTGAACTTTTTCACCAAGGTTTGCTACAATAACCATACCATTTTCAATTGCTCCCTGGGCTTCCTGGGCAATTTCGCTGATTTCATCAGTATTCTCATGTACAACATTGATTCTTTCTGCCAGACCATTCATCTGCTCCAGGCAGCTTTCCGTATCCTGTGCCTGCTGGGAAATACCACTGTTGATATAATCCACTGCTTCCGTAATATTCTTTGTTACTTCCAATAAAACTTCGGAGTTGGTTCCTACCTGGACTGCCGAATCAGAAACATGACCGCTGACATTGGTCATCTTGAGAATCAGATCCTTCATACTGCCAATCATATTGGTAATGCTGGATGACAACACATTAAACTCATCCTTACGCTTCATGCTGATCTGTCCGGTCAAATCTCCATCGGAGGTCTTCTTTAAGACACGGTTAACCTTACGGATTGCTTTGGAAATTCCGCTTGCAAGAACGGAACCTACCACGATTGCAATAACTGCACATATTGCTACGGCAATTAACGTATATCTGAGAATCGCCTGTGCACCTGCCATAATCTCTTTCTGCGGAACCATGGCACATACCAGCATATTCGTACCTTCAATCCTGCTGTATGTAAACAGATAATCTGCGCCCTCATAAGACACTTCTTTAGAACCCTGCAGATTTTCTCCTGCTAATGCTTCCTGATAAAAGTCCGTATCTGTAAATTTTATATCACTATCTCCACTTAACACCTGGCTTCCATCCTCTAATACAAAGCCCTTGATGCTGTTATCACTAATCTGTGCATTGTCTAATATATCCTGGATAAAGCTTGTCTTAACATCAATGATGATATATCCAACAGATTTATTGCTATTATTCTTAAGAACGGTAACAAGAGATAATGCATACTCATCACTGTCATATCCGGTGACTTCATCAATGGCTGGGTGGCTGCTGATCCACATACTTCCCATGCCAATCTCAGACTCTACATTCTTTCCTTCTTCCGACTCAACAAACGCATTATATACATCTCCACGGATTGCACCCTTTTCACTGCATGCTGTTCCACTCTTCGCACAAACTATAATGTGATCGATGAATTTGTCTGCAGTAGATTCATTGCTCAATGCAACCTTTGTATCCATCAGCATAGACTCTGACTTTACTTCTGAACCTGTATAATAACTTGTAATTGCAGAATTAATAGAAAGACGTGTTGCCATCAGTTCAATATTCTCAAAACCAAGTCCGAGATACTCTTCCAATGTACCAACACTGGTATTTGCAGAAGCCTCGTATGTACTATTCAAGGTAGTACTGCACTTTGAATAAATCATAAAACCGATGATAACAAACAGGATAACCGGAATCATAAATGCCCCGATTAATTTCACCTGAATGCCACGAAGCCCCATTCCCTTATCCTTCGCAGCCTTTCTACTGTTGCCTGTTTTCTTCGGCTGTGGCTTTCTTTCCGTCTGTTTTGCCGGTCTTTCCTTCTTAATCCGTTCTTTCTTCGGTTTTCTTACCTTTTCTTTCTTTAACTTTTCCTTTTTTGGCTTTACTTTCTTAAGCTTCTCTTTCTTTACTTCCAACTGCTTTCTTTCTTCCCTTTTTTCTACTTTAAGCTGCCGAGTTTCCTGCATTTCTTCTGACCTTTCCTGACGAATTTTCTGCTTTCTTGTCTTCATCCGTATTACCCCGTTTTCCCAATTGTAAGCATATCTTTCTCCCCGCCGTTTCTGTCCGCTCTTTACGTCTTCATTTGCATGGAAACGTTACCATACGATTTGTTTTATTCTAGCATATTTTCGTTTGTTTTTCAACACCGGCTTATTACGAATTCTCGAAATTTACATTACGGCAGACTGTCTTGCGCCGTTTCTTTTTTTCCTCATACAGATATTCATCAGCATGCTTAAACATCTCAATAAAATCAATCTTCTTTTCACAGACAAATTCTACTACTCCAACTGAAATTCCAACATAATACGGTTTCATGGAATGTTCATTGTACTGTTCACATTTCTGGTGAATATTGTAAATGAGCTGTTCCTTCTCTTCCATCTCGCTATATCTTACAATGCCTGCAAATTCGTCCCCTCCGAATCTTCCCACATCTCCATACTGTCCAAAGACTTCTTTTACAATTCCTGCTGCTGTCCGGATTGCGCAGTCTCCTTCCGCATGACCAAAATTATCATTGATTTCCTTTAAATGGTCAAGGTCAGCTATCATAAGACAGGCTTTTTTTCCTAAATTATCCTGATTAAACCGAACCAGACTCTCCATCAGTCCCCTACGGTTATAGATTCCGGTCAGTTCATCGTAAATTGCAATAAAATTTAATACTTCATTCTTTTCCCGCAGACGGTCACGATATTTTTTCTGTTTAATATTTGCTTCCAGAAAGCGGAGAGATGTTCCAAGCTGCAATGCCAGTATATAATAAAAAGAAATCTCTTCCGGTTCAATCTCAAGCATCAATAGTCCATACTGCCGCTTTCCATCAATTAATAGAAAGCTGATATAAGAAAAATGATCTTCACCGGAGCTGCAACAATCCGGTACACCAAAGCTTCCATCTATATATGGACGTTCCTTTTTCTCAAATACCTGAATATTTTCCCTGTATTGGTGCATAGTTAAATACATCCTTTGGGGCATCTTCCATTTCTGTCCATTTTCATGGGTAACCGGCTGCTCCAACAGATAAAGCAGGGAACTGCGTATACCCAGATGATAAAATACTTCTCCACTTTTCCGGTAGAAAGATTTCTCATTCTCTGCTTCCTGCATCAGGTCCCGGATCAGAAATGGTCCAAGCCACGATTTATGCTGAAAAAGCCTTAATTCATCAATAATATGAAGCAGCTCTGTTTTCTCATCTGCCTTTTCTTTCGCTCTTCGTGTTACTTTGCAGCCACAGGATTCCCGGATTATAAGTTCTGCATCCAACCGGACAGATTCCACTGGTCTGCCTGCACAGATATCTACTGCCTTTTCTACCGCTATCTGCCCCATTTTATAAGCATCCTGGGAGACAGTCGTCAATGGTGGATTACTATAACGCGCCCTCTCCACATCATCAAAACCGGTAATCAAAATGTCTTTTCCTATCCGGAGTCCATGGGCTTTGCATACACGATAACACGCCACTGTCATTTCATCATTAGCTGATATAATTGCTTCGGCATCCGGATTGTCCTTTAGCAGCTGTTCTACAAGATTATCCACGAATTCCGAATAATCTCCTACCGCCATCATTTCCGGCGTCACGGGCAGATGATGTTCTGCCATAACATTTAAAAATGCTGCTTTCCGCTCTATGGCATCCTGATTGTCTTCCGGTCCCCCAAGATAAACCAGATGCTTTAAATGATGTTCTATAATAAGATGCTCCACACATTTTTGCATACCACCAAAGTTATCCACCATGACATAGATACCCCGTGGATCATCCGTCGCATCTTCTAACAGTACATATGGTATTCCTGCAAATTTATCCAGAAATGCCTGTTTATCTTCATTTTTCTGAAAAATGCAAAGAGAGCCATATGCTATAATCAATACATCTACTTTTGCTAATTTTGCATAATCATAGACGGTATTATACTGATAATCAAAATCCTCCAGTGCAAATTTCTGGTTGAAACGCACACTCTGCGTTCCCAGAAAATAAATCACATTAACATCCATCCCGCTTGCTGCTGCCCGAATCCCTCTCATCAGGTCCTTCGGATGTGCTGTATGCACATTTCCAATCAATACCCCAATTGTAAATTTCTTCCCCATAACATCGCTTCCTATTCCTGCCACAAATGCTGTTCTGTCTGTCCTTCCTGAAATAATTCACGCATTTGTTCATCTAGTTTATCATCCGGTTCATAATCTTTTAACATCCGAATCAGATGCTGCTCCCGCACATCATCTGTCATATAGTCTGCCAGCATCCGGTTGACCTCTTCAATTAACTGCTGTGGTTGTAAAATCTCTGTTGCCATATTTCCGGTCAGTTTGTATGCAAGACCTGCCGCATAATAGAATTCATAGTTTCCCATCATAATAGATGCCTGCAGATTACATTTGATTACAACACTCTGACGTGCAATTGACTGTATCATTTTTTCACTTCTTCCTTACGGATTTTTATATTTTCATTTTATAACATTTCACGAAAAACATCAACCCGAACTGCATATTGTTCTACCAATTCCTATCAATTATCTTTTCTCACTATTTTACCCTCTACAGTGTTTTTACTTCAAGAATCTGATAACCGTCTTATAAAATAGAAAAGTGAGCCTGCTGTCTTTCCCAATGCCATAAACCAGAGAATCACCCACAATCCCACTTTTACTTTCGTTCTGCGGAAGATAACCGGGAAGGTCTTTAAAATTTCCGCCAATGCTACTGCCACACAGCCTACGAATAATCCTGCACAGATTCCATATACTCCAAGAAAAATATGTCCCAGCGGAATCCGCATCATAAGGAAAACTGATAAGAGGTTTCCTCCGATTCCGCCTAATACAATCATATTCTCGTAAAGACAAATCCGGGCGGCAGTCTTCGTCTTTCCAATCATCCGGGGAATGATATTTAACATAATCAGAAATGCAAAGGTTCCTCCAGCCACCGCAGCGCCGGCGGTCAGTCCTGCCAGTCCTAGGAAAACATGTCTAATCCACATCAATCGTCTTGCCTCCCCGTCCGCAGTTGGCAATGTAAGTATCATCTACATCTTTTTCGTACTTACGCATCTCCACCTGGATTGGTGTCGGGTCGTTTGTTATCTTGCTGTTTCCAAAATGGTTAAAGAAAATGATAACTCCCACAGGCAGACCAATGCTATAGCAGATTTCCAGTTCCGTAATGCCGGTAGATTCTTTCCCCATCACCTGATAATAAAGCTTCTGGAACAGTTCCGTCACAGAAATGTCATTATTAAATGCCATGATGGTAAACGCCGCTCCAAAGAAAACCAGCACACATAAAACAGCTGTTTTTGCATACTCTGCTGTTTGGGAAGGCTGCAATGCCGGTTCATATTCAATCACAAAATCCGCTTCTCCTTCATTGGTAATGTCCACATTGGGATACTGTGCCTGTATCATTTCAAAAATTTTTAGGGAAGTCATCACCTGAACATATTCTGTTTTCTTTGCTTTCTGTGGAAAGGAATAAATTTTCATCTGCTTCAACTGGCGTATCATTGCTTCATCCGTTCCTGTCATCCTGGCAACATCCGATAACTTGACATGGCGGTCATTGACCATGGAATTCTTTTCGATTTTAATATAAAGACTTGTCTGCTGACTGTTCATGAAAATGGCATCCTTTCTACGAATTTTGTTACAAATGTTCCTTCGCCCTTCGTACTTTTATTTCCATTTTCATTGGTATAATAAAGAATGCCTCCTATCACGGCGATTATCACCAGTGAAAGGAGGCAGATACGATACGTCTTATGCTTCATACTATTCCGCCTCATTTCCTGTATTTTCCGGAATAGTATGTGTTACGATTCGTTTTTTATTCTTTTATTTCGTTTTCAGGGCATCTATCTGAACTTCTTTTCCATGTCCAAATGCACCTTCCATCTGACATACTTTTGCAGCAAACTTTGCAGCCTCTTTTATGCTCTCTTTGATTGCCACATCATCATGCATACCCTTTTTCTTGCGGTCGAGATAACCTACCATAAAAGTTGTAATAAGAGAGTCTCCTGCACCCATTGTATCTATTGCCTTTTCAATCGGGTAAGCTGACTGTTCAAAGAACTCATGATTAGCATAGAGCATACAGCCTTTTGCTCCTCTTGATGCACATACAATTTTCGGTCCATAAGATGCTACCTTCTGAAGATGCTCCTTTACTTCATCATCTGTTCCATCAAAGGAGCAGAATGCATATGTTACCAATGGAGCTATTTTTTCATAATATTCCGGTTCAGAATCATCAGAAAAGTCAAAGGATAACGGAAGTCCTGCTGCTTTAATCTTTGGAAGCTGTGACTCCATATAACAGTAATTTCCACTGTGTACCAGATCAAATTCTGCAAGATATTCCAAGTCAAATTCATCCAGATCATAAATATGTCTGCTCCGGACTCCACCTTCATTATAATCTAAGAATACACGGTCACCATCTTCTAAGGTACATCTGGAATAACCATTTTCTCCCTCAATTTTCTTACACTTTACCAGTTCAATCTGTTCTTCCCTCAACGCAGAAATAACATGATCTGCATTTTTATCAGTACCAAAATAGCCCATATAGGCACACCTTTTTGCACCAAACATTTTGGCATACACAGCAAGATTTACACAATTTCCACCTGGATACTGTACATTCTCGTGAGTATAAATATCTACCACGTTATCCCCAAAGCCTACCACACTTACGTCATATTTCATACTGTTTCTCCTTTCGTCTAGTACTCTACAACTCCCATATACCGGCGCATATCCAATGGGTGTCCGCTCTTATTCTGAATTGCAGTACGGTATAACACGCTCATTTCATAGAACAATGGAGCATTAAAATAATCTACGCAGGAATCATCTATTGCATCCATTCCACAATCTGCTGCATCAATAATCTCATATTTTTCCGCATATTTATTTAAAAATACTTCTGCTCTTTCATCAATCATTCTTGTTTTTCCTACCGATTTTAAGAGGATATAAATATGGTCTTTATCTGTTACCTCAAATGGTCCATGGAAATATTCTGCGGAATCAAGATAACAGCAGTCCATCCACTGCATCTCCTGAAGAGAACAGATTGCAAATCCGTATGCCTGTGCATATGCAGAACCGGATGCCATAATATATAAAAATGGTGCATTATAATAATGTTCTGCAAAATTCCATGCCTTATTCTGAAACTTCTTTGTTGCATTACGGATAATTGCATCGCATTTAGTGATTCCATCCTTCATTCCTTCATAAAGTTTATACTCCGGCTCCTGTCTGTGAATCAACTCATTTATAATACTGTAATTTAATCCTAATGGTCTATCCTTCTGTAATGTTTCCGGCTCCCAATCATAGACAATTGCATGGAATTTTTCACTGTCGCAGGCACTGCCCGGTGTATGTGTATATGTAATTACAAATGCACCTTCCTTTACACCAAGTTCTGCTGCTTCTACCGTTTCTTTTGTATTTCCACCATGTGAACAGATAATGACAACAGAGTGTTTTCCAAGTTTCTTTGGAGGGGTTAAAACAAATTCTTTACTGGTAATCCACTCTGCTGTCATGGTGGATGATTCTCGGTTAATAAAGTAACATGAAGAATAAAGGTCAACCAGAGAGCCTCCACAGGCCACAAAATATACTTCACTGATTGTTCCATTTTCCTTTTCAATTATATCAACAAATTTTTCTACGTTAAATTCTGATGCATGCATTTTTAAATACCTTCTTTCTTAGTTATTTTTCTTAATCAGTTTTCTCATTAAAATTGTTATAACCATACCAAGTACAGCAGTTCCCATCAGGAAGCCAAAAATCATTGGATAAGCATTATTTCCAAATTTATCCATCCACTTTCCAAAAATTATATAGTAAAAAGAATCTGGCAAATATCCGATAATAGATGCAATTCCAATTACAGTTCCTGCATATATCGGTTTAAATTTACATTCCTGTAATCCCGACCAGATTACTCCGTAAAGCATCATACCAATTGCACTTGGTAACAAAGAAACAATTGTTGCCAGTACCGGACTGATGTTGGATGGCATTATCAATACTCCACCATAAATCACAATTGTAATTCCAAATGCAGTAATATACCATTTTGTAGAAGATTTAAAAATCTTATCTACGATAATTCCACCAATCGGACATAAAAGGTTCATAAGATTACTTCTCACAATACTGATAAAAGATGAATGTACCAACGGTATACCAAGTACATCCGTCAGATATGGTGAAAAATAGGATACACTTGTATACAGACCATATGCACATAATACCATCAGTGAAAAGAGCCAGGTCATCGGATTCTTTAACGCTTCACCGACATATTTAATTTTAAATTCTTCATCAGAAGATTTTGTCTGTGTAATACTTTTTTCTTTAAAAAATATCATTGTCAGAATTAAAGCAACTGCTGTAAATGCTACCATTGCCCATACTGCAATACTAAAGGAAGTAGATGGGTCATCTGATAAACGGCTTACCTGTAAACATACTGCATTTAAAATTGCAGAAATAATACCTGATGCAGCATAATAAATTCCATAACACATTCCCTGCTCTTCTGCTGTGCCAACCTGACCTACTGCTTTGGTTATTGCTGCCCAGAATACAAAAATTGTAGACACACCAAGTCCAGCCCATAATACGCAGGCTACTGCAAAATTCATGGTAAGTGCATAAATAATTCCGATAACTACAGAACCCAGAATAGAGCCTACTAGACATTTTTTCACAGACCACTTATCAGCTAATATTCCACCTGGAATCAATGTAATCGTATTTGCTGCCGCATAAATTGTCATTAAAATTCCTGACTGGGTATTTGTAATTCCCATAGCTGCAATCTGCTGATCATAAAACACATATCTGATATAAGGGAAACAATACATAACTGCATTTACAAGTCCCAGAATAAAAAGTACCCATAACGTTTTTGCACTCAAATGTGCTTTTGTTTTGTCACTCATCGCAAAACCTCCTTTACCTATTCTCCATTTCTTTATAAACATCCTGTCCAGCACATATGGTTCTTAAAACATGTGCCTTTCGAATTTCTTCAATATCTGTTTTGAGAAGATTCCTGTCAAAAACTACTATATCAGCCTGCTTACCGCTTTCCAGCGTTCCTAATATATGTTCCTGTTCCATGGCATACTGGCTTCCAATTGTCCAGGTTTTTAACATTTCCGGTATTGTCAGACCATTTTCCGGCTGAACCGGTTCTTTTCCATCTGCGGCATAGGTTCCGCATCCATAATAAATTGCCTCAGGTATATCCGGTATTAACATCGGAAGATCCGTTGCACCACTTAAAATCACACCATGATCTGCCATTGAACGATAATTCATATAACGGCTCCGCCTACTACCAAGTTTTTCATCATAGTCTTGTTTCCAATTTTCACAGGAATCCAACTTATAAACCTGTGTATAAATCTCACCAAAGACTCCAAGCTGTGCCATTTTTTCTTCGTCCACTGCACTCGTCAATTCCAAATCAGTAATTCCATGTCGATTCTTTAATCTTCCATTTTCCTTTTCACATTTATCATAAATCTGAAGAATTTTATGGAAGGAACCATCCCCTTCAGAATGCAATGTAAATCTAAATCCTTCACGGTCTGCTGTAAGTACATCTTCTTCTAATAATGCATAATCAATATTCTTTTGGCAACAATAATCTTTTCCCTCATATGGCTCCATCAGATCTGCCTCTTCTGAGACAATCAATCCATCTGTCATCTGATTATAACCGGAAAACCTTAAAAAATCAGAATGATATTTCTTCTTCATTTCTTTTCCATATGCTAAATCCATTTTCTTTCCTACTGGTTGTGACATAAAGGAAATCCGAAGGCTCAATTCTGCTTTCTGTTCCAATTCAGCCAATATATCTGTAAATCCATAAAAATTATCAAATCCCATTTCTTTTACAGATGTTATTCCATGGCTGTTTAACATAGACATATATGCCTTAAACTGTGGAATAATAAAATTTCTATCATTCAGATAAATTTTCATAATTTTATAAATTGCCTCTGAACTTCCGCATGTATCTGGTGTAAACCCAAACACTTCTTCTGCAACTTTGTTCATAGCACAATACCCATGTCCGGCAGTAAATAAAATAACCGGTCTTTTAACCTGTTCCAATTCACCTCCCTTATTTATTTTTTCTGCCAGCTCCGGTTGTAAATGATTTCCAAATAGAACGACCGTCTCCGGATTCATTTCCAGATTTTCTGATAACCGTTCAACTATTTGTTTCAGATTAACTGCTTCTGATAAATCCACACCAAGATAATCCACTACATATCCTGTGAAAAATGTATGGGTATCACCAAATCCCGGGCAAATGGTTCCCTCTCCATAGTCCACAACTTCAGTAGATTCACCCACCAGTTCATTTGGGATATCTCCACATCCGACTTCAAGAATCTGTTTTCCTTTTATTGCCACATATCCTGGATATGCCTCTTCTGAAACAGAATCAAAAATACAGGTTGATTGAAATATCTTGTCTGCTTCTTTTTGCATTTTTCCACCTCCTTTTGTTAAATTGATTATATCATCATATAACGTTATATTGCAATATTGTTTCTTTTTCTCAAATCACTTTCAGCATTCTCAACATTTTATTATCTATTTTTTATACTTTCCCTTTACTTTTTATTACTTTTTATACAATTTTTCACATAATCTTTTCAATATAATGTTTTTTAAATTCATATTGTCATGCAAAACATTATATGTTATTATAACGTTTGTGAGGTGATATTATTATGAAATTGAACACAACCAGTGATATACCACTGTTTGAACAGTTAAAAAATGATTTACTCGAACAAATAAAAAAAGGAATTTATATTTCCGGTCAGCAAATCCCGACAGAAACTGAATTGTCTGAACTATATCATGTGAGCCGTATTACCATAAGGCGTGCAATTACTGAATTATGTAATGAAGGGGTCTTAATTAAGAAACAGGGAAAAGGAACCTTTGTAAAAGAGCGGAAAATTTTTCGTAAACTGGAACATACTCTCAGCTTTTCTGATGCATGCAAAACCAATCAAATGGAAGCTTCTACTATTGTAACAAAACGTGAAGTCATACCTTACGAACAATATCATTTGGATAATGCCAAACTTTTTGAGGGTGATTCTATTGTTTATATCCAGCGTATCCGATATGCCGATGCCACACCTATTATGATTGAAAACAATTATTATCCCTGCCACAAATTTTCATTTTTGCTGACGGAACCTTTAGACGGCTCTCTATATCAGCTTTTTCGTGAGAATTATGATATCTGCATTGGTTGTTCACAAAATTCTTATATTGATGCTGTAAAAGCTTCTACGGAACAAGCCAATCTTCTTCATATTTCACCTGGTGACCCACTGTTTCTTTTTCATACAGAAATGTATGATATCCACAATGAACTTATCCATATAGGATATGAATATATCTGCGGCAGTAAATATCGTTTCTGCTATGACAATTCATAACCTATCGAACCAGTTTCTTCTTACGGAAGTCTATCAACTCGAAAAAATGCTCTGTTTTCTATTTTGAAAACAGAGCATTCTTCTTTTCATCCGAAACAGATATTCTTTTACTTATTTTTCATTGCAACCTGCAATGCCTTGGTAATTGCACTTCCTACCACGAAGCAGGCTGCTGCTTCAACCAGTCCGTTGACACCTACAAAGGCAATGACAAAACGGAATGGATTTAATCCGCCTGCCAGTGACTGTATGTAATCGGAGCTGAAGAAAAAGATTACCAGTGTTGACATGAAGAAAAAGGTATTTAAGATTGGACCTGCCAGGTTGGCAATTAAAATCTTCCAGTTCTTCATTTTCGGGAATTTGGATAATCCCTTATAGATAAGTCCGGTCAACCAGCCCATCAGAATTCTTGATACTACACATACCACAAAGGTTCCGAATGGATTGATGCCAAGGAGTACTGCTCCAAAAGGACTCATCCCAAAGCACTGGATAAAGCTTGTGATTCCAAATACTGCTCCTAATACTGCTCCGCCCAATGGTCCTAAAATAATGGCACCAATTGTAACTGGGACTACAATCAATGTAATTTCCAGGCCAAGTGTCTTAATATAACCAAGTGGGGTAAAAGCCAGAATCAGAATGATTGCAACCAACAGAGCCATCTCAACGAGTTTCACTGTTCTGCTACTTCTATTCATAGTCTCTTCCTCTTTTCTGCATCTGTCTGCCGATGCCGCAATATTATTTGTCTGCCACACTGCCAAAACAGTTTCCTGCAAACCTTGTTTAGAATACCACTTTTTTCCACTGTATACAATGTTTGTATTCCAAAAAATACCTGCAGTTTAACTACAGGCAACATACTTTGCAAATTTCCCGCCAGGTGCATAAAAAAGGGCATCACACAAATCTTCCGGTTTGCATGACACCCCTTTATCACTCATCTTAAATGCGACTCATCCAAGATGAATATTACATCCATAAACGGATTATTTTGCAGCCATTTCCTCTTTTAATGCTTTTGTAAGAGCTGGAACGATTTTGTTTAAGTCTCCTACTAAACCATAATCTGCAACGTCGAAGATTGGAGCATCTTCGTCTTTGTTGATTGCGATGATGAGATCAGAATCTTCCATACCAGCTACGTGCTGGATTGCTCCGGAAATACCGATTGCAAAGTAAATCTGAGGACGAACTGTCTTTCCTGTCTGACCTACCTGTAAGTCAACTGGAAGCCATCCATTCTCTACAACTGCACGGGAGCAGCTTACTGTTCCACCAAGAACTTCTGCTAAGTCCTCTAACAGTTTGAAGTTTTCTTTAGAACCAACTCCACGGCCACCGGATACTAAGATCTTAGCATCCATGATGTTTGCTGTATTCTTAACTTCTTTTACGATATCCATGATTTCAACATATCTGTTGTTTGGTGTAAATCCTGGATTGAACTCGATAACTTCTGCTTTTGCACCTTTGATTGGAGCAATTTTCTGCATAACGCCTGGACGTACAGTAGCCATCTGAGGACGGTTATCCGGACAAGCGATTGTTGCGATGGTATTTCCACCGAATGCAGGACGGGTCATCAGTAACTGATTGTGTTTCTGCTCCTGGTTTCCAACCGGATTGATTGGGAAATCACCAATCTCAAGAACAGTACAGTCAGCTGTCAGACCTGTTGCAACTCTTGCAGATACAGTAGGACCAAGGTCACGACCGATTGCTGTTGCACCAACTAACATAACTTCTGGTTTGAATTCGTTGATTACAGATGCTAATGCATGTGCATATGGCTCTGTTCTGTAGTTCTTCAGTTCCGGATCATCTACTACGATAACTTTATCAGCGCCGTACTCAGCAAGCTGATCTGCAAGACCTTTCACATCAGAACCAATTAATACTGCAGTTACTTCTGTATTTAAATCTTTTGCAAGTTCTTTGCCCTTTCCAAGTAACTCAAAAGCAACACCATTTAATGTGTTGTCTACCTGCTGTGCAAAGACAAATACTCCTTTATACTCTTCTAAACCCATTTTATTCACCACTTTTCCTTATTTTTATTAGATGATATGTTTCTCTTTGAATTTGCCAATTAAGTAAGATACTGCTTCGTCGGTATCGAGAGCAACCTTCTCGCCTGCACCTTTACGGACTTTGTCAGATGCTTTTGCGATTTTGGTCGGTGAACCTTTCAGACCAAGGTTAGAATCATCTACGTCTTTAAGGTCAGCTCTGCCCCATACAGTTACTTCTTTGTCAAATGCATCGAAGATTCCGCCTGGAGTCATGTAACGCGGCTCGTTTAATTCAGATAATGCTGTAACTAAGCAAGGCATTTTTGCTTTTAATACATGATATCCATCTTCAAACTGACGCTCAACGATTACGCTGTCACCTTCTACTTTGATATCCTGTGCATAGGAAATAACCGGAAGTCCAAGATGCTCTGCAATCTGAGGACCAACCTGTGCGGTATCTCCATCGATAGCCTGACGACCTGTGATAATTAAATCATAGTCAAGGTTTCTTAATGCACCAGCGATTGTAGTAGAAGTAGCCCAGGTATCTGCACCACCTAATACACGGTCTGTTACAAGGATTCCCTTGTCAGCGCCCATTGCCATTGCTTCACGAAGAACTTCATCAGCCTTTGGAAGTCCCATGGTAAGTACAGTAACTTCTGCACCGTACTGATCTTTTAATCTTAATGCTGCTTCCAGACCTGCTTTGTCATCTGGGTTCATGATAGTGAGCATTGCAGCTCTATCCAAAGTACCATCCGGATTAAATTTTACTCCGCCTTTTGTATCTGGTACCTGTTTTACACATACAACTATTTTCACGGTATATTCACTCCTTATATTTTTAATTTGTGTGCGCCATGATTTTTCGTTTAAAATCTTTTTGCGCCGATCTGTCAGAAACTATTTTAATAATGCGCCAGAAATAACCATTCTCTGAACTTCGCTTGTTCCTTCGTAGATCTCTGTAATCTTAGCATCACGCATCATACGCTCTACATCGTATTCTCTGATGTATCCGTATCCACCGAATAACTGAACTACTTCTGTAGTAACTGCCATTGCGGTTTCTGCTGCGAATAATTTTGCTTTTGCTGCTTCTACAGAATATACCTTCTGTGTTGCTTTAGCCATAGCAGCTTTGTAAACCAGCATCTGAGCTGCTTCAATTCTGGTTGCCATATCAGCAAGCTTGAACTGGGTATTCTGCTGCTGAGCGATAGAACGACCAAACTGTTTTCTTTCTTTGGTGTATGCAACTGCTCTGTCTAATGCACCTTCTGCAATACCAAGTGCCTGAGCTGCGATACCGATACGTCCGCCATCCAGAGTATGCATAGCGATTGGGAATCCTTTTCCTTCCGGTCCTAACAGATTTTCCTTTGGAATTCTGCAGTCTTCGAAGATTAACTCGTATGTAGATGATCCACGGATACCCATTTTCTTTTCTTTTGTTCCGAAGGAGAATCCAGGAGCTCCCTTGTCCACGATGAATGCAGAGAAGTTCTTCTTCTTTCTTCCTCTCTTATCTTCGGTAACACTTGTGATTGCGATTACGATATAAACGTCTGCAACTTTACCGTTTGTAATAAAGCATTTAGATCCGTTTAATACCCACTCATCACCATCTAATACAGCCTTGGTCTGTGCTCCCTGGGCATCTGTACCAGCACCAGGCTCTGTTAATGCGAATGCACCAAGCTTCTCACCTGTTGCAAGTGGTTTTACATATTTCTGTTTCTGCTCTTCTGTACCGTAAGTCATAATTGGGTCGATGCAAAGAGAAGTATGTGCAGATACGATAACACCTGTTGTACCACAAACTTTAGATAACTCTTCTACACACATAACATAGGTTAATGGGTCACATCCCTGTCCGCCGTACTCCTTTGGTACCGGAATTCCCATGAAACCAAATTTTGCCATTTTATCAACTGTTCCCTGTGGGAATACTTCTGTCTCATCAACTTCCTGAGCCAGAGGTTTTACTTCGTTTTCTGCGAAATCTCTGAACAGAGTTCTCGCCATTTCATGTTTCTTATCTAAACTGAAATCCATGTTCTGAAATCCTCCATAAATTTTATTTTACTGAGCGTCAACCGGGGTCTTTGTACGGTCAGCGTTGTATACATAGAATCCTTTTCCGCTCTTAGCGCCGAGGTTACCACCACGAACCATTTTACGGATTAATGGACATGCACGATATTTGCTGTCGCCTGTCTCGTTGTAAAGTACATCCATGATTGCAAGGCAGATGTCAAGACCAATGAAGTCACCTAACTCAAGAGGTCCCATTGGATGATTTGCACCAAGCTTCATAGCTGCGTCGATACCTGCGATATCAGATACACCTTCCATTTTGATAAATGCAGCTTCGTTAATCATTGGGATTAAGATACGGTTTACTACGAAACCTGCAGCTTCATTTACCTGTACCGGAGTTTTTCCGATTTCTACAGAGATTTTCTTAATAGCTTCTACTGTTTCAGCAGGAGTATTTACACCAGCGATAACTTCGATTAATTTCATTCTGTCTGCTGGGTTGAAGAAATGCATACCTACCATTGGACGGGTAAGACCATTTCCGATTTCTGTAATAGAAAGACTGGATGTATTAGAAGCAAAGATACATTCTGGTTTAGCAATCTTATCAAGCTCCTGGAATGTTGTCTTCTTAACGCCCATATCTTCGAATGCTGCTTCTACGATTAAATCGCAGTCTGCGCAAAGATTCTCTTTTAAACCTGGTGTGATTTTAGCAAGGATTCCGTCAACAGTTTCCTGTGTCATTTTTCCTTTTTCTACCAGTCTTGCATATCCTTTTGCGATTTTCTCTTTTCCGCCATCAGCCCATTCCTGCTTGATGTCGCAAAGAGCTACTTCATATCCTTCTACCTGAGCAAATGCTTTTGCAATGCCCTGTCCCATGGTACCTGCACCAATAACGCCAACTTTCATGTTAGTCCTCCTTAAAAATTATGTATTATATTTACCCGAAAACGAAAGCCTTCTGGGTTATAACTTGCAACACAAGACCCGAGAAGCGTTTTTCACTTCCCGGGTATATTTACTTATTCAGAAAGAGTGAATTAGTCTCTCTCAACGATTGTTGAGCAGCCCATTCCACCACCGATACACAGAGTAGCAAGACCTTTCTTAGCGTCTCTCTTCTGCATCTCATGAAGCAATGTAACTAAGATACGGCATCCAGATGCTCCAACAGGATGTCCAAGTGCGATTGCACCACCGTTTACGTTTACCTTAGACATATCAAATCCAAGATCTCTTGCAACTGCGATTGACTGAGCAGCGAATGCTTCATTTGCCTCGATTAAGTCGAAATCATTGATAGACATTCCGGTTCTTGCAAGAACTTTCTTTGTAGAAGCAACAGGTCCAACACCCATGATTTCCGGCTCAACTCCGCCAAGTGCTCCTGCAACCCATGTAGCCATTGGTTTAACACCAAGCTCTTTTGCTTTTTCTTCGCTCATAACAACGATTGCTGCTGCACCATCGTTGATACCGGAAGCATTACCTGCTGTAACAAGTCCGCCCTCTTTACCAGAGCAGCATCTTAATTTGCTTAATGACTCAGCAGTTGTGCCTGGACGTGGTCCCTCATCTGTGTCAAACATAACAGTTTCTTTCTTAACCTTAACAGGTACAGGAACGATTTCGTCTTTGAATCTGCCTTCAGCAATTGCCTTTTCACATTTCTGCTGGCTGTTTGCTGAGAACTCGTCTAACTCTTCACGGGTAATTCCGTATTTGTCACATACGTTCTCTGCTGTAATCATCATATGATAATGATTAAATGCGTCTGTTAATGCATCATTTACCATGGTATCGATAATTGTTGCATTGTTCATACGATATCCAAAACGAGCTTTTGTCATAGCGTAAGGTGCCATAGACATGTTCTCCATACCACCTGCAACAACGATGTCTGCCTGACCAGCCATAATCATGTTTGCAGCTTCGTTTACACATTTCAAACCAGAACCACAAACTACGTTTAATGTAAATGCAGGAACCTCGATTGGTAAACCTGCTTTGATAGAAGCCTGACGTGCAACGTTCTGTCCCTGTGCTGCCTGGATTACACATCCCATCATTACTTCATCAACCTGTTCTGGCTTAACACCAGCTCTGTTTAATGCTTCTTTGATTACGATTGCGCCTAAATCTGCGGCTGGAGTATTGCTTAAAGCTCCTCCCATTTTACCGATTGCGGTACGACATGCGCCTGCTAAAACTACTTTCTGTGCCATTTTCTCGTCTCCTTCTGAATTAAATTTGCCTTTTACTATTGTTATTTTTTTAACAATCTTTTGTAAAAAAAATAAAAGAAAGCCTTTCCGGCTCTTTCCCGACAATCTGATGTTATCATAGAAAGGGGATTTTTGCAAGTGAAACTTGCTTTATTGAGCCGGATTTTCAGCTTTCCTTAATAAAATACATGGTTTCCGATTACAGTTCCATTAATCAGTCCGTTGTTTCTGCGGAAATATAAGCAGTTTAAGGTTCTTGTGCCTGCTAACACTTCTGTTGCAGCCTGCACACAGGACGCATCTGCCCCGGATGAAAGCACTACTGCGAAACGACCGCTGGCTACCGGTGAGAACTGCCCGCTCTGATAGATGACACCTACCACGGTATCCGGGAAATAACTGCTGTCCACACGGTTCATGACCACGCTTCCAACGGCAAGCTTCCCTTCATAGCTTTCGCCGCCTGCTTCGCACTGGATCAGTGCTGCCAGCATGGCAACATCACTGGCATTCACTGTCCCGCCACCGGAAGTGCCGTTGTCCGAAGTTCCGCCACCGGAAGTATCACTTCCTGTGGTATTATCCCCGGTGGATGTCCCATCCGGATTTGCATTATTATCTGAAGCATCTGGCTGCTGACTGTTAATAAGTTCCTCTTCCTGACGCCTAATCTCCTCCTGACGGGCAGCATCTTCTTTCGCCTTCTGTGCCTCTAATTCTTCCTCATAGGCTTTCTGTCTTGCGATTTCCGCATCTGTGTCTGCTATTTCCGTCTCTGCATCTGCAACATCCGACTTTGCTGCACTTATTTTTTCCTGCTGGGCTGCCACCAGACTGTCTGCCTTGCTCTTCTGCTCCTGCTTCGTCTGTTCTGCCGCAAGCAGTTCTTCTTTTGCCGTCTCTAAATCTTCCTTCTGCTGTTTTAATTCAGCCAGTGTATCCTGATAATCAGAAAGCTCCTGCCTGTCATAATCATAAATGGATTTGGCATATTCCATCCGGTTTAAAAAATCCGAAAAAGAGCTTGCTCCAAGCAGCAGCTCCAGGTAAGACTGATTGCCATTTTCGTACATATATTGTACTCTTTTCTTCATGGCTTCGTACTGGCTCTCAGAACGTGTTGTCAGCTCTGCAATCCGGCTTTCTGCTGCATCAATCTCCACATTTTTCGCCGCAATTTCATCCTGGGTATCCGCCAGTTCGTTGCTGATTTCCTGCAATCCATTATTTAATTCCGTCAGTTCATCGGAAAGATTTATCTGATATTCTTTCAAGGAATCAAGCTGTGACTGCTGTTCCTCTCTCTGACGTTCCAGCTCTTCCACGCTGCTTCCGGTGTCCCTAGATGCCAGATCCACTCTTTCCTTGGTGCCGGTGTCTGCCTGCACCGTCATCTGTATCAGCAGAAACAGTATCAGCAATGCGGAAAACATACGTCGTTTACTGTTTTTCTTCATATCTTTATCCTCTTTTATGGATTTATCACGCCTCTTGTTTTCTTCCTTTATTATAGACGGCATTCTTATGAAAATGCAACGAAAAACTACACTTCTTTTTCAATCCCAAGATTGTTTTTCCTCTCTGCTTGTGCTATATTTGAACTAGGAATTTTAACGGAGAAAAACATATTTTGTAAGGAGGTAACCGCTATGCTATTTATACGGACAGATGACTTAAAACCCGGCATGCGTCTTGCTAAACCTATCTATAATAAATTGGGCGTCATGCTTTATGACCGCGACACCAGACTGACCCGGCAGGGTATCGAAAGTATCCGGAATTTCGAGCTGATTGGTATTTATATTCTGGAGCCTGCCGAACCGGTTCCGCCATTATCCGACGAGGATATTGCTTTCGAACAGTTCCAGACCATTTCCATGTTCCAGCTTCGCGACTGCATGGATATGATTCGCAAAGGCAGACAGCCGGACAAGCTTCCAACGCTGGTCTCTTCGATTCTGTCCCAGTATGGCCGTCTTGACCACAAGCTGAACTTTGCGCAGAATTTAAGAAGCTCTGCGGATTATGTATACAAGCATTCCATCAGCGTTGCTATTCTGGTCGCCATGCTGACTCACCAGTTAAATATGCCGGATGATTTTCAGCAGACCTGTGTAACGGCTGCTCTGCTCTATGATTTTGGCTGGCTTTTAGTTCCGACCGAGCTTGCTGAAAAAACGGATCCTTTAACAGAAGAAGACGAAAAGAAAATCCTTGCCTGCCGTATCAAGAGCTTAGATTATCTGAATCCGCAGACTCACAGTATAAAGTTATCACCGGATGCTTTAAGAATCATTACCCAGTTTATTACACTCTCCGCTCCGGAAGAGGCTGCTGACCCATCCAAGATTTTCCGCAGCAGCGGCACAAAGCTTTTACAGGTTGCAGATGCCTTTGACCGGATGACCGCCATGAGCCTAACCAATGAGCCGATTTCCGAAATCGTTGCCATGAAATATTTGCAGGAGTTTCCGGAAAAATATGATACAAAGATTGTCCGTGCACTTTCTCTTTGCATCCACATTCTTCCGAGAGGTGCCTGTGTAGATTTATCCAATGGCGAAAAGGCGATGATTCTTGAAGATAACCCGGAGGATTATTCCAAACCTCTTATCTTACAGTTTACTAATAATGAAATCTTTGATTTGCGTGACCCGCACATCTATGACATTATCCAGATTCAGGATATCATGAAGACCATGGATAACCGGATTGCCATTGATGAAAATACTTTAAAGCATTTTACCTCAGACAAATATATCAAAGCTGTAGCCGACCGGTTCCGCAAGCGCCAGAATCAGGCTGCCGCAACAGCCGCTGCCGAGCCGGCACCAAAGAAAAAGGCTGCAAGAAAGAAGCTGGTGTAGGATTCGACAATACAAAAAGGCCCATGTATGTTCAATCTAAAATATTGAACATACATGGTTTTCTTTTAACCACATATCCGATAACCAGATAATACTAATGCTCCAAAATTTTAATGCCACATTCCACTTACCTCTTCCCCCCTCGATCATTCACTACTACGCTTTTATTAATAAGTCCTCTCCTTTTTCTGTACTCTCTTGGTGTAATCTTATATCTATCCTTAAAAACACGGTTAAAAGTTCTTTGACTTTCAAACCCACAATCAAGGCATATATTTGTAATGGAATCCATTGTGTTTTCCAGCGCAGTAACTGCATAATTTAACCGGACTCCATTCACATATTTACTAAAATTACAGTGAAAGGTTTTTGCAAACATTCTTGATAACACATATCTGCTTACGCACAAATCGTATGCCATTTTTTCAAGACTGATTTTCTCTCTAAAATTTTTAGCTACATATTCTACCGCATTATAAATGAGGTCATCACTCCCTACTGTGCTTTTATCAACCATTGGCATTTCTGTGAAAACATGGGCAAGAATCATCTGTACATAAGCCTGTATCAGCATGGGATTCCCCTCTGTTATTCCTGCCAGATATTTTATGGCATTTACTACATCAGGATGCACTTGCTCTTTTTTTACAACCGGATTCTTCGGGCTGTATATCTGCAACTCCTTGTAATAGGATGGAAACAGCGTTGGATCAAGATACAAGTATATTACCTTATTTTCTTTTTTCCCAAACACCTGATAATGATGTATTACATTCGGGAACACGATTGCAAAATCGCCCTCATCCATATGATACAATTCTTGTCCAACTCCAAGCTCAATATCCCCATCCGTTACATACACTACCTCTATTGCTTCATGTAAATGTGGTGGAAAATGCACTGTTTTTTTCCACTCTGCCACTATTCCATCTATTCTGTTCTCATATACCAATAACACTCGCAAGCAACTCCTCAAACAAACTTAGCGGATAATGAAGGAATAGTGAATGTCTTTTTCTGCACTAATCCGATAATCATCTTCCACATCACTTCCCCAGCTATCAATTCCACCGACTCCTCTTACTGCACCATAGACACAAAGGACTGTTCTTCTTGCTGGTGGCAGTTCCTCATGGTGTGTTGCGTTTTCAACCTCTGATGCCGTATAAGGCAGACACGAAAAAGCAAATGTCTTGTCGTTTTTCTCTATTCGTAATATCTGTGGTGAACTATCCGTTCTGCTATTATCCAGACTTGTATGTCTTGTAATCTCCAACCACTCTGTATCCATTCTCATACCACATTCCTGTGGAACCAGATATGGTGTCAGGCTCAAATCTGATACCTCATAAATTCCTTTTTCTGCCCCTGCCTTTCTGTCCGGATAGGTTTCCCCCGATAATCCATTGTACATATATTTATCTGCAAGTGTCGGCATAATAAACCTCATTCCGAATACCGGAAGTTCCGGCAGTCCCTTTACTCCTGTGTAATCCACATCCACCTTGATATTTCCAGTTACATCAATGGTATAAGATACAATGACTGTTGTGGCTGGATTGCTGACAGTCTCATAGGTATATTTCACAATTATTTCCCCGGCAGCTACATCACCGCCATAGCTGTTATTGTCCGGAGCATACTGCTTTTGCAGTTCACCGTCCATAATAACTTCCGTTTTTTTACAGTCAATGAACATATCCGATGCGAGCCAGCTTCCACTTTTAATATGAAACCTGCTGCCTCTGTCATTATCTGTTAATGCTCTCCAAAAAGTAGGTCTTGGACAACGATACAACCATTCATAACCGTTTTTTACTACAGACTCCAGACCGCCCTGTGAATAAGAGAATATATAGTCAAACCCTTTTCCATGTACTCCAAGTGTATAATCTCCATATACAACTCTCAATTTATTCTTATCTGTATAAACCATAGTAATACCTCACTTCCTGCATAGCTGGTTTTTCCTTACGGTCTGCAAATACAATTCCATTTCCTGAAAACTCATAATCAGAAGGCTTATCATCAAAGTCTCCGCCATAACGCAAAACTTCTTTTCCTGTCACTTCATCTTTCACGAGAAGTGCCTGATCAATGAAATCCCAGATAAATCCACCGTGGTACATCTCATACTTATCTATTAACTTCATATAAGTACCAAGTCCTCCCATCGAATTACCCATATCATGCATATACTCACACAAAAGATAAGGTTTCTTTGGATTATTATTTAAATATTCCTCCACTTCATAAGGCTTTGCATACATTCTGCTCTCTACATCTGATATGGTTTCCTCATAATTACGGTCATAGAAAGAACTTTCATAATGAACAAATCTGCCATCCTGTTTTTCCTTGAAGTAAGTATTCATTGCTTCTATGTCATCACCCGCATAAGATTCATTTCCTAAAGACCAGAAAAGAATTGCTGTGTGGTTTTTAAAAGTTTCAAAATTACTCCTAGCCCTGTCAACAACAGCCTCCCGCCATTGTGGAATAGAGCAGGGTATGCTGCACGATGGTTCAATTGCACCAAGTTTCTGGAATGTTCCATGACTTTCCATATTTGTTTCTGCCATTACATAAATACCAGCTTTATCACACAGGTAATACCACGGTATCTGATCCGGATAATGGCAGGTGCGTACTGCATTGATATTATTTCTAATCATACAATCAATGTCTGCTGTCATTTCATTCATACTGATGCTTCTTCCTGTCTTTGCACTCCACTCATGACGGTTCACTCCGGTAATAATGAGACGTTTACCATTTAAATAGATTACCTTGTCAATCATTTCCAGTCTTCTGAAACCTATGTCATATGGAATTATCTCTAATATTTCTCCATCTTCGCCTCTAAGCTCTACATATGCGTGATACAGATATGGGCAGTGATTATCCCATGCCTTAACACTTCCAACCCCAGTATCCATCACTCCTACAAGACTTCCATGTTTTTCCTCTAAGGTGATATTGTCCTCTGCCACCTGATTATTCTCCCGGTCTTTTAACACAAAATGGGCAGCTACTTTCTTTCCTTCTGGAGCAGTTACTTTTATCTTTACCGATACCCTGCCGCTTGCATTATCCTTGTTTAGTGTCGGTTGAAACCATACATCTTCCAAATGCACCTCTGGCACTGCTTTTAAAGTTACATTTCTGAAAATTCCAAAAAAACGGAAAAAATCCTGATCCTCCAAAAATGCTGCTGTACTCATTTTGTGAACCTGAACTGCCAGCACATTTCCTTTTTCTCTGATAAATGGTGTCAGATCAAATTCTGACGGTGTAAAACTATCCTCTGCATATCCTACAAACTGACCATTCAGCCACAGATACATCGCTTCTTCCACACCTTCAAAACAAATACGGATTTTCTTTTTACGCATTTGCTCACTCAGATCAAATCGTTTGATATAAGAGCCGACCGGATTATACTCTGCCTCGGAAAACATTCCTGCCTCGTCCCCGGTACTCCCCATACTATACGCACCCCTGTGATATTCTTTTCCCTCCCACGGATACATCGTATTGATATAGCGTATTTTGTCATAACCTGCCAGCTCAATATGTCCAGGAACCATAATCTTATCAAATGAAGATGCATCAAAATTTTCCTCATAGAAATTTTCCGGTCGGTCCATTACATTTTTACTAAAAGCAAACTCCCATTGTCCATTCAATGATTGTGTCAACGGATTATCTGATTTTTCCATATCTGTATAATCCATATAGTAACAATGGTCACTATGTGCGTCCAACTGGTTTACACGGAACACTTCCGGATTGTCTAACCACTTCATATCAGCGTTCATATTAATCCTCCTCATATCTTTTCTTATTTTCTTTTTCTATATAGCCCCTAAAGCAAATTTCGAGAGGCTATTTTCTTTACTGATTCAGCATATTTTCTTTTAATTTCATATTTGCCCGTTCTACATTAAGAAACGAAAGAATGACTGCAATAACTATGTCAAATATAAATGGAAGCCACAGATACATAAAATACATCATATTGATACAACTATCCGGCTGAACCGCATTGTCAAGATTAATATATCCGCTTATATCAAGCAGCCAGCCTGAAAGTGCAACACCAATACCTCCACCGAGCTTTACACCTAACGAAGTACAGGAGAACATGGAACCATCAATCCGCTTTCCGCTCTTTAAATAAGTATATTCTGAACATTGTGCAATTACTGCACTCATATCTCCCTGCCAAGGTCCTTCTCCGAAGGATGTAAGAACTGTGAATAACAGCATTAATGGAACACTACCCAGATAACCTGCCACTGCAACCATCAAACGGCATACTGTAGCAAGCATATAACTATACTTATTTAATTTATACATTCCTTTCATTTTTGAAACCAGTACAGGTGTAACAGCAAGTGCAATAATCAAAGGAATGTTATTCGCCCATGAAAATATACCGAACAAATTCTTATTCAGTAATACATATGTCATAAAAAAGATTCCTACATTCACCATAGATGCACGAAGCTGCTGAAGAATATAGATTACGCAAATCATTGAAAAATATTTATTACTAAAGAGAAGTTTTATTGTCTTCTTAAAAGAAAGTTTGTCATCTTCCTCTCCTGCTACTCTGTCATCTTTTAATTCTTCGTCCGGCAGTTCTTTTACTGAAAATACAGCAAGTGTATTGGTAATAATACCTATAATACAGTAAATAGCTGCGATAGTTCTCCATGCGGCCGCACCACCACCAAACATTTCTACTGCGCCAACAGTAGCAGACTGGATGACCAGATTTGTACCAAATGAGAACATGAAACGGAAAGAACCCATCTGAACACGCTCTTTACTATTTTTTGTTACCAGTGATGTCAACGCTGCATACGCAATATTATTAGCAGTATAAAACACAGCATTAAGTAATGTATATGCTATAAAAAACCATGCATACTGTGCTGTTTTTCCAAGACTGGTCGGAATTGCAAATACACCAAACAGTGTAACAGCACAGCCAAAGAATCCATAGAACATCCACGGTCTTGCTTTCCCCATCCTACTCTTTGTACGGTCAATCATTGTACCGAAAAATATATCCGTAACTCCATCAAATAATTTTGATACTGCTATCAATGTGCCTACTATGCCCGAATTTAACCCAACTGTATTTGTCAGATAAATCATGACAAATGATGATAAAAAAGCATATACTACATTTCCTGCAATATCTCCCGTTCCGTAACCTACTTTGTTATACCATTTCAGGTATGTTTTTTCTTCCATGAGAATTTCTCCTTCCACAAGTACTTTTCCTTTTGCTTTGTTTTGCCCCACAGCTTTATTATGGTTAGTATATAAAAAATAAGTACAAAATGGCATATCATAAATTGGACAAAATATGCACAAAATGATAAAATTAATGAACATAAGGATTATATTGGACAGATTTTTAGCCATTTTTGACATACACTTTTTATATTTCAATACAAGGAGGCACACATGTACACAAATAATGCATATCTCAACCACTCAACGATGGATAGAAAAGATAAATCCAAGCCGCTTATTGTAACTATGTGTGGAACATATAAGTTATACACGCATCCTAAACTCCCCACCTGGAGACCTCGTGGCAGACTCGATTTTCAGTTGATTTATATTGCTGCCGGAAAAGCGCATTTCCACTTTGGCCGCAATAGTGAAGAAGAAACTATTGTTCATGCCGGACATATGGTTTTATATCGTCCAAAGGAGCCTCAAAAATATGAATATTATGCAGAAGATCAAACTGAAGTCTACTGGGTTCATTTTACAGGCAGTGATGTAACAAATATATTACGCTCTTATGGATTGACCGATGACAAAAGGGTATTTTACTGTGGTTCTGGTCCCTCCTATCAAAATCTTTTTCGTACAATGATAAATGAATTGCAGATGTGTAAGGATAGTTATCAGGAAATGCTTGAAATGTATTTAAGACAGATGTTTATAAAACTGCAACGACACTTTAATAACAGCATAAGGATAGATAATTCCCGTGCTGCTGAAACTATTGACATGGCTATTGCCTATTTTAATGAACATTATAGCGAATCAATCAGTATTGAAGAATACGCCCAAAAAATTCATGTAAGCACAAGCTGGTTTATACGCAACTTCAAACTTTATGCCGGCTCTACACCCATGCATTTCATTTTGCAAAAACGCATTTGTAATGCAGAAGCCCTGCTCTTGAATACGGAATATAACATAAATGAAATTGCACAAATTGTTGGTTATGATAATGCTTTATATTTCAGCCGCATATTCAAAAAGATAAAAGGCATATCTCCCTCAGAATATCGTAAAAATATATAAAAAACTGCAATGGGAAGAGAATTTACACACTCTCACCCATTGCAATTTTTGTCCAATTATTTTTTTATTTTGGCAAGTAATATACTCTTTCATGTTTTATAATGACAGCGTAAACAAAAAGGAGATGAACATCTATGAGAAACAAATTCCACAACTTTATTGAAAACTTACTTAGCTTTTATGCAGACTTTTTCACGCACAGATTTTACCCTATGTAATGTACAGTTGCCCCACAAACATATCTTACAGAACATTATGGTAACGCATGTATGAAAAAGCACAAATGAAAGCAGCTTTTCTGACCGGTTAAAATTAGGGTGGAAATTTCTTATTTTAACTTGTACTAAATCTTGACATTGGATTATTTTTTAATACTTAAACTCTTCATACAATACTTTATCCAAATTATGTTCCGATAAAAAGGAAAATATTATATTGCAAAACAACTTCACCTTATTCTCCTCCACCACATAGCTTAAAGAATTAAAAACTCCTTTTTCTCCCTCAACCTCATACTTTATCTTTCTTTCCTGAATTTCATCTTCAAATCCGTACATCCCCATTGGAATAACAACATTATACCCTTTATAATTAACATAAACTCTACATTTATTTTCTTCATATTGAACTTTCAATGAACATAAGTCGTTTTCCCAAATATCAAATTTTTCTTTCTTTTGGATTCTCCACATTTCATTTTCTCCACGGAAATTTTATCTTTTATAATGAACCAAATCATATGGATAATATGGTACATCTTTCAAATTGCTGTCATCTAAATTTAATATTTTTGCAATAGCTCCTGCTTCAAAACTCCAGTAGCCATAATATATATTCTGGCTGTTTTTATGAGCCTCATAACAATCGCACTTCTCATTATACCAGTTCTCTTTCAAATACTTTGCCAGCAGCCTTGGTTTATCTGTTTCCTTTTCTTCAACTAATGCTTTCATCATTTGAAATCTGTCTGGAAATAAAAGTGGTAAATCCGGTTGTTCTTCGCCAATCAGAAAAAGTAACAGCCAGTCTTTTACCTCTTTTTCCTTCATTTTTCTTTTTGTTAATGCAATCAGATTTTCCTCTATTTCAAAAAGAACTGCAAGTGACAACATTTTCAAATTTTCATTATATGCATCTGGCGAGAAGAAAGACATTATCCATTCTTCATATATTTCCACAAAATCACTTCTTAAACAGGCTATGTCATCTCCCCTAGAATACCTTGCTATTATAATTCCAAGTTTAATACGAAAAATTCCCTTTTTTACTGGCACTATTCTTTCTTGCCTTACTTCTCCCCCATTTACTTTTTGGGTTAATTTAAAAATTCTGGCTGTATCTTCCGCTATGAATTCGTCGAAATATTGTTCACTTTTAATATAATCTCTCATTCCCTGATTTTCTCCATTTGGTATACACCACTGTATCATTAGATAACTTTATTTTCCATTAATGCTTTTTCTATTCGCTGCACCTTTTTCGCATCATCCAGAGTTTTCCCACAATTCGTGCATTTAACAGCTTCTCTTCTTACTTTTATTTTCATATTCATCCTATAAAATATTTTTTTGCTTTATCACCAATTTGCTCGATACTTTTCATTTAAAACAGGATCCATATGATTATCAACCAAAAAGAAATATATTTCATCTAAAAACTTTTCTTTATCCTCTTTTTTAATAACAAAATGTTTATCAAATCGGTCGTTGCCTTCCATACGAACATCTTCTATTGATGCCAACTTTAAATCTTCTCCAAACTCCCATACCAACATAGGTATTGTCAAATTAAATCCCTTATAGTTGATATATATTTCATCATTCTCCATCAATTCAAAAACTTTTATCCTTAAATCAATGTCTCTGTTTACATATATTATATAATTCTCTTCCGTTAATTTATCCCACAACATATAAAACGCCTTTTATATCCTCTAATCCCGATTACATACTATTGCTTTTATAGTGAACCAAATCATATGGATAATACGGTACATCTTTCAAATTGCTGTCATCTAAATTTAATATTTTTGCAATAGCTCCTGCTTCAAAACTCCAGTAACCGTAATACAATTTTTCTTTTGCTTTATGAATATCGTACCATCCCATATTTTTATGTCCCACATACCAATATTTTTCCAAATATTCTTTTAATTTTTCAACTGTTTTTTCTCTATTTGCAACAATATCCGTCAACTTATCATATGGGAAGCCAAAGGAATAGTCTCCTTTCAGTTGTCCTATGTTTCCATTCATTTTGTAATTAACAAAAAATTCCAATAAAGCATCTTTCCGATTATATTGAGTTACCAAATCCGACAATATACCAAACTTTTCTCTACTTACATCGAATAAAATTGCAAGTGCCATCATCCACAGCATATCAATATAGCCAGAATTACCATTCCAATACAATGGCATATCATTTAATAACTGCATAAAATCATTTTCTAATTTTTCTATATCTTCACCACTAGAATATCTTGCAATAAGTAATTCAAATTGTATAGCATCAATCTTTCTTTTTACCGAATAAATTCTATCTTCTCTTACCTCATTATTTTCTAATTTATTTTGAAAATTTTTTATTCTTCCTGTCTCTTCCAGAATATATTCCCTAAAATATTTTTCATTCATTACTGTATCACGCAATGTCTGTTTCTCCTTAGTAGTGCTTCTTTCATATCATCGCCAACGATGCGCTTTTAAGAATTTATCCGGAATTCTTAACTTCAGTTCTCTTTCTAATTCTTTAAAAAAGACAGCAAAATCAGCTTCTTCCCACCATTGTTGTGAGTTACTTAATGCCACTGTTCTTTCTCCATATAAAATGCAGCATCCAAATCTTCCTCTTTCATAGTTCAACCTTATTGGAAAATAATCATATGCTGTAAATTCCACGCTGAATGCTCGGTTATTCACATCATCATATACGTCCGAAATGCAAAAATCTTTAACCTTATCCCCCATTTTTTCTTTTGCCATTTTAGTAAAATTAATTGCCATTGTTTGTGTCTCATTAAATTCCATACCAATACCCTCCGTATTATTATCTACCAGCTACTTCTTTTGTGCTTATTATTTATGCTCTCTTATCATTGAATTAATGCCATTAAAAAAAGCATCCCGAACAATTTCTGTATAATTTTTGTAATTAGGATTATTTTTCATGAGCAAATCAAGCACTTCTTTAAGTTTTCCCTCTACAATAATTGTTATTCCCTGTACTTTCTCACCTGTTTTATCATTCTCGAATTCTTCATTTAAAATTATAACTGTATTATTATCCATTCCTATTCTCCTATCAAATTTTTACCGTTTTCATCCATCCAATATCTCTGTTTTTCTGGTATTTCTTCTGTAAAATCCTGATACTTTCCTATCCAGCCATCTGGAACAAAAGCTTCAAAAGATTCCGGTTCAGGATAATACGATATAAATACCCGCTTTTCAAAATCTATTAAAATAGATGGATTATATGCTAATTTATCATTATAATCAGATTCCTTCATTAACATTTTCTTTAATTCTTCGGCTGTAATTTTATATTCTTTTATATGATCCAAAAATTGTGTTTTCGACAATTCATTTACTACTTTTATGCCAAATCTGGAATCATCATCAAAAGTATCATTATAGCCTTTCTTACGATATGCTTCTTCTAGCTTAGGATAATCTAAAAAGCAATACTCTTTGTCTAAAATATACCACGCTACACAGCCGCACGATTTTATTGCTACTATAATATTTTCTGCATATATTGGTTTCATAATATATCTCCTTAAAGACCTGCTATTCTATTTTTATTGCCTTATATCATTTGGGATTATCACCGGAGAATTCCGGTATCTATGAATTGTCCTATCTGATTATTTCATATCATTTTCCATAGCTCAGTACTCCCGCTGATTCTTCAGCAACTACCTATTAGATTAACCATTTTACATTTCTTTGTCAATTGTCATTTTTATTCAAATTATGTTTCCGTTTTTGTATATATTATATAAACGCTGCCTGCGCCTGTAGCGCCTGCTACCGGTAGCTTCTTACAGATGCCTGACAGCAAAAATTTCAGCCCCATGTGTTCCACTTGAAACACATGAGGCTGTTTTTTCTCTTAAATATTCTTCACGGTTGCAATATCTACCAGAGTAAGCTCTGACTGGGCATTCTCCAAGCTGGTTGCCAGTGCGTTGGCTGTATCCATTGCTGTGATACAGTATACGCCGGTCTCAATTGCATTACGACGAATCAGGAATCCGTCACGGTTCTTATCACCATTTCCCTGGGTAGGTGTGTCGATGACAAGGTCAATCTTATGGCCTAAGATTAAGTCCATAACGTTTGGTGACTCCTGAGTAATCTTATTGACACGCAGTGCATCTACGCCATGCTCCTGTAAATATTTTGCAGTACTTCTGGTTGCATAAATCTTGTAGCCTAAGGCTGCAAAACGTTTTGCTACGCCGACTGCTTCCGGCTTGTCCGCATCTTTTACAGTCATAATCATCTGCTTATATTTCGGAAGCTGAACACCTGCTCCTAAGAAAGCTTTATATAAGGCTTCATCAAAGGTCTTGGCAATTCCTAAGCATTCTCCGGTGGACTTCATTTCCGGTCCAAGGCTGATTTCTGCTCCACGCAGTTTCTCGAAGGAGAATACCGGCATCTTGATTGCGATATAATCTGCGGTTGGTGCAAGTCCCGGTGTGTAGCCCATTCCTTTGATGGTATTTCCAATGATAACCTTGGTTGCCAGGTCTACGATTGGGATACCGGTAACTTTACTGATATATGGTACCGTTCTTGAAGAACGTGGATTTACTTCGATAACATATACCTGCTCGTCCATTACGATAAACTGGATATTAATCAGTCCTACTACATGTAATGCCTGAGCCAAACGCTTGGTATATTCTACCAGCATTTCTCTTACTTCATCACTGATGGTCGGTGCCGGATATACGGAAATACTGTCTCCGGAATGTACTCCGGTACGCTCGATATGCTCCATGATACCAGGAATTAAAATATCTGTACCATCGCATACGGCATCTACTTCGATTTCCTTACCCATCAGGTATTTATCAACCAGAATCGGGTGATCCTGCGCAATACGGTTGATGATTCCGATAAATTCTTCAATCTCTTCATCATTGTATGCAATCTTCATACCCTGTCCGCCCAATACATAGGAAGGACGAACCAGTACCGGGTAACCCAGACGGTGTGCAACTTCTTTGGCTTCTTCTGCGGTAAATACAGTTCCGCCTGCTGCTCTTGGGATTCCGGTCTTCTCTAAGATTTCATCAAAGAGCTCTCTGTCCTCGGCAGCATCTACATCTTCTGCCTTGGTTCCAAGAATCTTGACACCCATCTTCATTAAGCTTTCGGTCAGCTTGATTGCGGTCTGTCCACCGAACTGAACAACAGCTCCGTCCGGTTTTTCTAATTTTACAATTGCCTCAACATCTTCCGGTGTCAGCGGCTCAAAATACAGTTTATCTGCAATATCAAAGTCTGTTGATACGGTCTCCGGGTTGTTATTTACGATAACTGTCTCCCAGCCTTCCTTGGCAAATGCCCAGGTGCTGTGTACGGAACAGTAGTCGAACTCGATACCCTGTCCGATACGGATTGGACCGGAACCTAATACCAGTACTTTCTTCTTCGGTGTTGTCTCTGTTGCTTCGTTTTCACTGCCAAATACGGAATAGTAATATGGAGTGGATGCTTCAAACTCTGCGGCACAGGTATCAACCATCTTAAAGGCTGCTACGATACCATTTTCGTAACGCATGTCATGAATTTCTTTTTCACTCTTTCCGGTAAGTTCTGCAATGACTTTATCCGGGAATTCCATACGTTTTGCTTCTTTTAAAAGCTCTACGGTAAGTGGTTTTGTCTTTAAATCCTGCTCCATCTCAACTAAGATAGCCAGTTTGTCAATAAACCATTTATCAATCTTTGTAATCTCATGAATTTTATCATAAGATATGCCACGGCGCAGTGCTTCTGCAATAACCCAGATTCTGCGGTCATCTACTACATGTAACTGCTCCTGTAATTCCTCATCAGAAAGCTTGCTGAAGTCATAGGATAAAAGACTGTCTACATGCTGCTCTAAGGAACGGATTGCTTTCATCAGGGCACCTTCAAAGTTATTGCAGATACTCATAACTTCTCCGGTTGCTTTCATCTGTGTTGTTAACGTACGTTTTGCAGTGATGAATTTATCAAATGGAAGTCTTGGGATTTTTACTACGCAGTAGTCTAACATCGGCTCAAAACTTGCATATGTCTTTCCGGTAATTGCATTCTTGATTTCATCTAAGGTATAGCCCAGTGCAATCTTTGCAGCAACTTTTGCAATCGGATATCCGGTTGCTTTGGATGCTAATGCAGAAGAACGGGATACACGAGGATTAACCTCGATAACACAATATTCGAAGGTTTCCGGATGCAGTGCGTACTGTACGTTACATCCACCGGTAATATTTAATTCGGAAATGATATTAAGTGCAGAAGTACGCAGCATCTGGTACTCTTTATCACCTAATGTCTGGGAAGGTGCTACTACGATAGAGTCTCCGGTATGTACACCAACCGGGTCAATGTTTTCCATATTACATACAGTAATACAGTTTCCATTGGCATCACGCATTACTTCGTACTCGATTTCCTTCCAGCCTGCGATACAACGTTCTACCAGCACTTCTCCGACACGGCTCAGACGAAGTCCGTTGGATAAGATGTCGATAAGCTCTGTCTCATTATGTGCGATTCCGCCGCCGCTTCCTCCTAATGTATAAGCAGGACGAAGTACAACCGGATATCCGATGGTATTGGTAAATTTGATACCATCTTCTACATTGTGCACTACCTGGGATGGTGCACATGGCTCACCGATTTTTTCCATGGTATCTTTAAATGCCTGACGATCCTCAGCCTTAAAAATTGTCTCAGCAGTTGTACCAATCAGTTTGACACCATGTTTCTCTAAGAATCCGGATTCTGCCAACTCCATACCAAGGTTAAGACCTGCCTGTCCACCTAAGGTAGGAAGGACGCTGTCCGGTTTTTCTTTTATGATAATCTGCTCTAATACTTTTGCAGTTAATGGCTCGATATAAACTTCATCTGCAATATCCTTATCTGTCATAATGGTAGCAGGATTGGAGTTTACCAGAACAACTTCGATTCCTTCTTCTTTTAAAGAACGACATGCCTGTGTTCCTGCATAGTCAAACTCTGCAGCCTGTCCAATGACAATCGGACCTGAACCAATTACTAATACTTTTTTAATATCTTTATTCTTAGGCATTATTTCGTTCCTCCCATCATCTCAATAAAACGGTCAAAAAGGTAAGCAGAATCCTGTGGTCCCGGACATGCTTCCGGATGGAACTGTACGGTAAAAATGTTCTTTCCGACATACTCTAATCCTTCGTTGGTTCCATCGTTTACATTTACAAATGCCGGTTTTGCAATTTTCTCATCCAGGGTATTGGTATCTACTGCATAACCATGGTTCTGGCTGGAAATGTATACACGGTTGGTCTTTAAATCCTTAACCGGATGATTTCCTCCACGATGACCATATTTCAAATGATATGTGTCTGCACCGGTTGCAAGTGCCATCAGCTGATGTCCCAAGCAGATTGCAAAAATCGGTGTGTCAGATTCATATAATTTACGAATCTCTGCAATAATCTCCTTGCACTCCTTCGGGTCTCCAGGTCCATTACTTAACATGATTCCGTCCGGATTCGTGCCTAAAATTTCTTCTGCTGTGGTATGTGCCGGATAAACGGTAACTTCACAGCCTCTTTTATTTAATGACTGGGCGATGTTTCTCTTAGCACCAAGGTCTAACAGTGCTACTTTTTTGCCCTTTCCAGGCAATACGCTTTTCTCTTCACAGGTTACTTTATCTACCACATTTCCTGTGGTGTAAGCCTTTAATTTTGGAATAATCTCATCCAGATTGTAATTCTCATCTGTTGTAATCATTCCATTCATTGTTCCCTTTTCACGTAAGAGCTTGGTTAATGCTCTGGTATCAATTCCTGCAATTCCCGGTATATCATATTTTTTCAGAAAATCCTGAATGGTTCCTTCACAACGGAAATTACTTGGCATTCTGGATAATTCTCTTACGATATATCCATCTACCCATGGACGTCCTGACTCCATATCCGGTGTAATTCCATAATTTCCAATCAAAGGATATGTCATTACTACCGCCTGTCCTGCATAAGATGGATCTGTCAGTACCTCTAAATACCCTGTCATCGACGTATTAAATACGATTTCACTGATGACTTCCCGTGTTGAACCGATGCTGGTTCCGGTAAATACATTGCCATCTTCCAATATAAGAAAAGCTTTCATTTGTTCACCCTGTCCTTTCTATTCTTCCGATACCTGCGCAAAAAAAAAGAGTCAGTCATCTCTTTTTCCTTCCTTTTGCATAAAAAATGCACCAAACCTGCACAGTCTACCTAAATTGTAAAAATTCTACCATATCGGGAAGGTTTTTTCAACCTTTTTCGCAAAACAAATAGTCACTAAGTTTGATGCATATTTATCCATTTTTTATGCATTTTTTCTTTTTCTTTTATTTGAGTTTACATAAATATATTTTCTGAGAATACTATTTCAATAACTTTTTCAGGAGTGGCAGACGTTTCCCATAAGGTGGATAGCGGAATGGAAGGTCCAGCCAGTTGCCCTTTTCCATGATACTCTTTTCCCGGCTGAAGGTCTCATAGCTATGCTTTCCGTGGTACACTCCCATGCCGCTGTTTCCTGCTCCGCCAAAGGGAAGCTTTTCATTGGACAAATGAATAATGGTATCATTGATACAGCCGCCGCCAAAGCTCACCTTGGAAATCACCGTTTTCTTTACCCTGCTGCTTCTTGTAAAAAGATACAGTGCCAGCGGCTTCTCTTTCTTCTGCAATGTCCGGATTACTTCTGCCAAATCTGAATATGCAAATACCGGAAGAACCGGTCCAAAAATTTCTTCCTGCATTACCTTACTTCTTCCTGTAAGTCCGGCAAGAAGCGTTGGCTCTATTTTCAGCGTATCCGCATCCATTCTGCCACCGGTTATGATTTCACCATCCTGCTCTAAAAGCATTTTCTTAAGACGATTGAAATGTTTTTCATTGATAATCTTTGGATATTCCGGATTCAAAAGCGGCTCATCACGATACATTTTCCGGATGTAGTGCTTCATTTTGCGAAGCAATGGTTCTTTTACTTCCTCCTGTACCAGCACATAATCCGGCGCCACACAGGTCTGTCCGGCATTTAGAAATTTGCCCCAGACAATTCTTCTTGCCGCCCGCTTAATGTCCGCAGTTTTATCCACAATGCAGGGACTCTTGCCGCCCAGTTCCAGTGTAACCGGTGTCAGATGTTTTGCTGCCGCTTCCATGACTACGCTTCCCACCGCAGGACTTCCGGTGAAAAAGATGTAATCAAAACGTTCTTTTAAAACAGCTTCATTTACTGCTCTTCCTCCAAGAAGCACTGCCACATATTTCTCATCAAAGATTTCCCGTAACAGCTTAGATAGCACTTTCGCCGAATGCACAGCATATTCCGAAGGCTTTACTACAGTACAGTTACCTGCTGCTATGGCACCAATCAATGGAATTAACGTTAGCTGCACCGGATAATTCCACGGTGACATAATAAGTACGCTGCCATAAGGTTCTCTGTAAATTGTGCTGACAGACGGAAAATGCACGATTGGCGTGCCTACCCGCTTCGGTTTGTCCCACTGTTTCAAATGAGCTATCGTATCAGCTAATTCCCTTCGCACAATTCCAACCTCTGTCTCATAGCCTTCAAAGGGTGCTTTCGCCAAATCCTTCTGCAACGCCAGTAACAGTTCCTTTTCATGCCTGATTACTGCTTCTTCCAGCCGCTTTAGCATGGCAATGCGAAAGGCGAGCTTCTTTGTCTCTCCTGTATAAAAATATTTATGCTGTGCTTCTAAGATTTCCTCTATTTCTGACATTCGTTTCTCCCTGCCGGTTGATCCTGTTTCTTCTATAAATAATATTTTATCCTTTGTATCTATTTCATATTTAGTTCCAATACCTGCTGCTATTAATGCTAAATTTCCACCTATTAATTCACCTTCACACTGACCTTTTACAACTGTATATATAGGTTCATCATTAGGGTTTTCAAACTTAGTAACATTGTTATTTAAAGC
>OGSD01000020.1_pt1 | contig 129824 bp, 119 predicted proteins | sample 1553571 | NCBI WGS metagenome assembly OGSD01 (sample SAMEA2580072, study PRJEB22360) | human gut metagenome | biome: human gut; feature: human-associated habitat; material: faeces | place: Denmark | collected 2008/2010 | reverse complement strand
TATGGATTATGCGATGATTTTTTGTCTATAGTTTTATTGGTGATTAGTATAAAACGGCTTGCAGTTCAGATGAATTGCAAGCCGTTCTTTTATCCTATATAACCAAGGAATTTCATAAGGAATATCCAGAATGTAAGCGTCACCGATGATAACAGCGTGGTAGCGGCGATAACACTTGACGTAAGTACGCCGTCGTTCTTCATGTTCTTCGCCATGATGTAGCAGGAGGGGGTAGTGGGAGAACCCAGCATTACAACCAGCGCCAGCATCGCTTCTCCGCTGAATCCTGCCTTTACTGCGGCAAATATGAACACCGCAGGGATTACGATAAGCTTTATCAGGCAGCAGACTATTGTGGGCTTTATCTTTGCAATAGCCTTTTTGCCCTCAAAGGAAGCACCTATAACGATAAGCGAAAGTGGCGTTGCCATTACCGAAAGGTTGCTGAGCGTTTTGGAGAACATAATGGGCATATAGTCGTATATCCTTATCAGCGAGCCTATGCAGCCTGCGATTATTCCAAGTATTATCGGGTTTGTGATAATGCCTATCGCTGCCTTTTTCAGCTTGGATCTCTTATTGGTGTCAAGCTGAGCGTCCTCCGCTTCGAATGTGAGGACTGTAACGGCGTAGATGTTGTACAGCGGCACGCAGCCTATGATTATCATTGGCATAAGTCCCGTGCTGTTGTAGATGTTTTTCATAAATGCAAAGCCCATTACCGCAACGGAGCTTCTGTAAGCCGCCTGAACGAATGCACCGATGATGCTCTTGTCCTTGATGAAAAGCCTTGCGCCTATCCATATTGCGGCGAACATCACCGTTGTGATGACTGCGCTGAAAAGTACCAGCTTGCCGTCAAAGGAATCGGCAATATTTGTTTGTGAAAGGTCAGAAAATATCATTACGGGCAGGCAGATCTTAAAAATGAACTTGTTTGCGGCGGATATGAACCCATCGTTGAACATTCCCATTCTGTTGAGCACATAGCCTATGACTATGACCAGAAATACGGGAACTGTTGCGTTAAGGCTGTATATCAAGCTTTCCGTAAATATCACCTCAATCCATAGTAAAACCGTTGTACAGACGGCTGTAGATGCCGCCCTGTGCCATAAGCTCATCGTGAGTGCCCTGCTCGGCGATGCCGTTTTCAGTGAGCACGAATATCACGTCCGCATTTTTTACGGTGGTGAGCCTGTGGGCTACGGTTATGGTCGTTCTGCCCTTTGCCAGGCGTTCCAGCGACTTCTGCACGATAAACTCGCTTTCGTTATCCAGTGCGGAGGTGGCTTCGTCAAGGATAAGCACGGGAGGATTTTTCAGAAATACCCGTGCAATGGAGATCCTCTGCTTCTGACCGCCCGAAAGCTTAACTCCACGCTCGCCCACATATGTGTCGTATCCGTCGGGGAGCGAGCTGATGAACTCGTCGGCGCCTGCAAGCTTTGCGGCTTCTATGATATCGTCCCTTGAAGCGTTCTCAGCGCCGTAGGCAATGTTTTCCGCCACTGTTCCGCTGAACAGGTAAACATCCTGCTGGACAACGCCTATGTTCTTTCGCAGGGATTTTATTGTAACATCTCTTACATCATGGCCGTCAACCGTTACCTTTCCCTCGGTAACGTCATAAAAGCGGGGGATAAGGTTGCAGAGCGTTGTTTTTCCGCCGCCCGACTGACCTACCAGAGCCGCATGGGAGCCTGCCTTTATTTTCAGGTCAAGCCCCGAAATAACGGCGGTGTCGCTGTCGGAATAATGAAATCCCACATTCTCGAATGCAATATCGCCCTTTACGTTTGTAAGCTCCAGGGCATTTTCCTTGTCGGTAATGTCAGGCTCAACGTCCATGACCTCGAAAAATCTGTCAATGCCCGTCATACCTCTCTGGAACTGTTCAGTGAACTCCACTATCCTGCGGATAGAGGCAAGAAGTGTGGAAGCGTACAGCAGATATGCCGTAAGGTCGGCGGGGGATATCTCACGCTTCATCATAAAATAGCTGCCCAGCGCCACGACGATGATGTACATTATTCCGTCAAAGGCACGGGTGGAGCAGTTGAAAGCGCCCATATATTTGTAGCTCTGCTTTTTGATGTCAAGGAACTTGCTGTTGTCCTTTTCAAACTTTTCGACCTCGGTGTCCTCACGTCCGAAGGACTTTACCACACGTATTCCCAGCAGACAGTCCTCGGTGCGTGCGTTTATCTCGCCCAGCTGTGCCCTCTGCGAGCGGAACACCTTTCTCATGCTGCCGTTGAACTTGATTGAAATGACTATCATCACGGGCATTGCCGCAAACATTATCAGCGTCAGGGGAACGTTCATGGTGCAGAGTATGGCAAAGGAGGAAACTATCTTCAAGCCTGCAATGAAAAATTCCTCGGGGCAGTGGTGGGAAAATTCCGTTACATCAAACAGGTCGGAGGATATCCTTGCCATTATCTGACCTATCTTGGTGTTGCTGTAGTAGGCAAAGGAAAGCTTCTGGAGATGTGCGAACAGGTCGGAGCGCATATCCGTCTCGATCTTTGCGCCTGTGATGTGACCAACGCTGCTCATGAAATAATAGGCGGCGCAGTCGGCGGCACGCAGTACCACATACAGCAGGGTTATTTTAATGATAATTGTAAGCGTAAGCCCCTCAATGTCGTTTATGCCCATATTGGTAAGGTAGCGGACCATAAGCGGCAGGACTATCTCGCAGATGCTTGTTATGCCTGCGCAGAAAAGGTCAAGCACGATAAGCGGCAGATATTTTTTATAATATGGCAGGAAACGCCGCAGGTTCCCTTTTTTGGCGGTTTGTGGCATATGATACTCCTTTTAAAAAATCAATCTAAAAATCAATCGACCGCCCCATAGGGAACGGCCGATGAATAGCTTTGGTAAAATGACTGAATTACAGGAAAAGTGCAGTAACTGTCAGGTCGTGGGTAACGTTGCTGAAATCGGTGTCCCAGCCGATAAAGGTCTGACCCCTGCTGTTGATGGTGGGGGAGACGGGGGCAACTGCGCTGCTTCCTGCGGAAACGGTTACGGGGTATGAAACTCCGTCAACCACGAATGTTACGGTATAGGTGGTGGCGCTTGTGTCGGTAGTGCTTCCGTCGGGAACGAGAATTGCGGTGATGGTGCAGTTCTCGGTGATATTATCGGGTGAGCGGTCCCAGCCCATGAATACGTAGCCCGGGATATTTACCGCAGGGAGAACAGCGGAGCCGCCGTATGCTACCTGCTGAGTGGTCGCATTGCCGTTTACCACAACGGTAACGGTGAACATTCTTGAATCGGAAGTTGTGGTTTCGGTGGTATCAAAGGTAACGGAGGTAGATGCGGTGGTAACGGAAGCATCGTCCTCGAATATTGCGGAAATGGTGGTCTCCTCAGTGATATTGGTGAAGGAGCCGTCCCAGCCGACAAATCTCTTGCCCTCGACTACAGGATCGGCAGGCTGAGTTGCATTGCCGCCGTAAGGAACTTCCTGCATTGTTATTTCATCATCGATGATGACATAAACGGTTATCATCTTGCCGCTGGCGGTGGAAGTGGTCTGTGCGGTGGTCTGGGGAGCCTGAGTTGTGGCTGCGGTTGTAGTAGTGTAGGCAGTAGTTGTCTGAGCGGGTGTGGTGGTTGTAACGGTCGTTTCCTCGGAGGGGATAGTGGTCTCTTCGGTCTCGGAGGTCTCGGGAACGGTGGTTACTGTTGTTTCCTCGGTAACGCTTTCCTCGGGAACCTCAGGCTCATCAGCGGGAGCCTCTGTGGGAGCAGCGTCATAAGCAGCCTTTATCTCGGCAGCTGTGAACGAAAGCATTCCGTCGTGGAATGCGGATATGGTCAGCAGCTCCTTTAAGGTGTCTGCATTGTAGGCAGAAAGGTCAGTCTTGATGTTAAGATACTCAAAAGAGGGAACATCGCCGCTGCTTACTACCTTTGCGCTGAGACCCTCGCCCAGTACCTCGGGGGACTGGAGCTTCATGCCGTCTCTGTCAACAGCATTGCCCAGTGCATCATAAAGCTGTATCTCGGAAGATCCGCCGAAGGAAGCAGCCAGAGTGGTTGTTGTGCCCTCGCCCAGCTCATATGCTATTCTCATAGCAGCGTCCTTTGTGGTAACGGAAGCGCTGGCGGTGCGGATAATGATATTCTTCTTGGACTTGTTGAGTGCGCTTACCATTACCGAACCTCTGTTAAGGTAAAGCTCGTCATCGGACTTGCCAGTGTATTTGCCTGTGGCAAGCACCTGAGTTGCAGGTTCAAGAACTATGTAGTTCTGGTCGTAATTGTCACGGGTGCGGTAGATAAGTGTGCATGAGCCGCCTGCGTTTACCGTAAGAGCGTCGCCTGTGGCAAGGAATGTTTCGGCGGCAGCCTGAGTTGTGCCCTCGGCGTTGCTGATAACAACATCGCCCGAAACAGAGGATATGTACAGTCCGTAGCCGCTGCTGCCCGATGTAAGCACGATCACCGTGGCTATCACAGCGACAAGAGCAAGAGCTCCTGCGATTATTGCGGTTTTAAAGCTTTTCATATATCAGTGTCCTTTCAGTCAGCGGCTGTCACGTTCAGCCGAATTTATGATCTCCCACCATGGTATCGTGGGTGTGGTTGTCTGTGTGGTTTCTACAGTCGGTGCTGTGGTTTCGGAGACTGTCTCAGCAGAAGTTTGGGTTTCCGAAGCTGTGGTCTGCGATGCTGCATTTTCCGAAAATGTTGTTTCTGAAAACGTTGTTTCAAAAGTCGTTGCTTCGGAAATATTTGTTTCAGATACCGTTGTTTCGGATATTTCCGTCACAGACTCCGATGTTGTTTCGGCGGTTTCCTCGCTTGGGGAAGTTTCGGTTTCGGATACAGTGGTTTCGGATACGGTAGGTTCCGCAATGCTTTCGGAAACAGCTTCCGATATCTCCGTTGCCGCTATATTATCATCAAGCGCCAGATATGCACCGCCAAGGCTGTTGAGAGAGAATGTCATGCTGCGCTGTGAAGCGATACGCATAAGGCTTTTCAGAGCGCTTTCGGGAAGAGCGGAAACCTCCGCTTCTTCCGGCGTGAGCACTATTTCTCCGCTTGACGATGTGAGCCGTGCAAGACTGCCTGCCGCAAGCTTTTGAGCTGTGCCGCCGCCTGAGATATCAGCCTCGCCGTCAGCACAAATGATCTCTGCTGCATTATCGGTACAGCTTACCCTGAAAACAGAGCCGCTTGCCGTAACGATAACATTCAGCGCAGATACCTTTATATCGGCAGCTTTGTCAAGCCTAACCGCCGCAGCGCCCGTCAGCAGTTCAGCCCCGAAAGACTTGTCTTCCTTGCTGCGGGTAACAGTCACAGCCGAATCAGCCTCAGGATATATGTACCTGTCCCTGCCCAGCGTTATCCGTGCGGAGCCGCCTGACAGAACCTTTACGCAGTCACCGCTTTCCAGCCGCATACCTTGCTTGGCGCTTATCTGCCCGCCGCTTCGCTCCACGATGACATTGCCATAGACCTCGTCAATGGCTATCCTGTTCCTGCCCGAGACAATTATCCATGCGGCGATAATGCCGATGATAATCACAGCCATCAGCACGGCGTAAAGGATAACAGTCGCCGAATGCTTCAATCGTGACCGAGCATTTATATTCATTTGTTTATATTCACACTCCGATGCTAAGAGAATTGTGAGCATTATTCCATATATTATATCATACTCTGCGTGATTTGTCAAACGGCGGCAGAAATTTCATTTTGATGATTTGTGCTGTTTTAAATCCTCTCACAAATTATTGCAATTTGCAGAAATATGTGTTATAATAATAAACAGTAAATTTTTCGCTTTGGGCGGTCAAGGGAGCAAGGCAGAGGATGACAATAAATATACCCGATAACATAAGTATCGTACTTGATAAACTCCATAACGCAGGCTATGAAGCCTATCTGGCGGGCGGCTGTGTCCGTGACGGGCTTATGGGCAGAGAACCGAGTGATTATGATATCACCACAAACGCTCTTCCCCGGCAGACTGCTGCCTGTTTCGAGGACTTTACCGTTATTGAAACCGGGATAAAGCACGGCACCGTAACAGTTGTCAGCGGCGGAGAAAATGTGGAGATCACCACCTACCGCATTGACGGTACATATGCCGATCACCGCAGACCCGATACTGTCTGTTTCACGCCCCGCCTGGAGGACGACCTTTCACGGCGTGATTTCACTATGAACGCCATGGTGTATTCCCCCGAAAGAGGGCTGGTGGATAAGTTCGGCGGTCAGGACGATATCATTGAGCGTGTTGTCCGCTGCGTTGGCGACCCATACGAAAGATTTGAGGAGGACGCACTGCGTATCCTACGTGCTCTCAGATTTGCTTCCGAGCTGGGCTTTGTCATTGACGCCGAAACAGCCCGTGCGATCCACGAGAAGAAATATCTGCTCAAAGAGATATCAGCCGAGCGCATAAGCAGCGAGCTTACCCGCTTTGTAACAGGAAAGGCCCCATGCACTCTCATGATGGAATTCAGCGATGTTTTCAGCACAATTATCCCCGAGATAACCCCCTGCAGCGGCTTTGACCAGAAGAGCAGGTATCATGTATATGACGTGTGGGGGCACATTGCTCACGCTGTTGAAAGATCCAAGCCCGATAAGTATGTCCGCCTGGCACTGCTGTTCCATGACATAGCAAAGCCTGCCTGCTGCCGCACAGATGATGAGGGTCACAGGCATTTCTTCGGTCATGAAAAGCAAAGCGCCGAAATGGCTGAAAAGATTATGGAAAGGCTGCATTTTAACGGCGAGACCGTGCGAAATGTGACGGAGCTTATAAAATATCACTACGTTACTCCCATTGAGAGCAAGCGTGTGGTAAAGCGCCTTGTTTCGGTAATGGGCATGGAGCAGTTCATACGTCTCATTGAGGTCATGAAAGGCGATAACCGTGCAAAGCAGAGCTTCTGCCTTGAACGTATCCCTGTGCTTGACGGCATGAAGATAATTGCATATGAGATAGTTCGCAGCGATGAGTGTTTTTCGCTCAGGCAGCTGGCTATCAACGGCAATGATATTGCGGCGCTGGGCATAAGCGGCAGGCAGATAGGGGAGACCCTTGACAAGCTGCTTTCCAAGGTCATTGACGAGGAGCTGCCCAATGAAAAGGAAGCTCTTCTTACGGCGGCACAGAGCTTGCAGCAATAAAAAAACGGGGGATATACCCCCGTGTATCAATATAAATTTGTGGGAATAATATATAATGCGGTTTACTTATCCTTGCGAAGGTCGCTGATAAGATCAAGGAAGCAGTCAACATCGCTGAAATCCTTGTTTACCGAGGCGAAACGGACATATGCCACCTCGTCCAGCTTTTTGAGCTGCTCGAGCACCATATCGCTTATCTCGCTTGTGGATATCTGGCTGAGCATATTGTTGGCGCAGTAGTTTTCGATGCTGTCGGCAATGGCGATAATGGCAGAGCCGGGGACGGGACGCTTCTTGACGGCAAATGAAAGCCCTCTGATAAGCTTGTTCCTGTCAAAAGGCTCATAAGTGTTGTCCTTTTTATTAACAAGCAGCTCGGGCAGTTCAACGCATTCGTAGGTGGTAAAACGCCTTCCGCAGTTGGTACAGCGGCGGCGGCGGCGCTTTTTTCCGTCGATAAAACGTGAATCTATAACTTTGGTATCTTCAAATCCGCAGAACGGGCATTTCATTTTTATGGCCTCCTTGCCTATGAGTACATAGTTTGCATACACATACTACAATTATATTATACAATTTCTGCGGTCAGATGTCAATATTTTGATAACAAAAGGATGATAATAATTGAGGAAAAGAAGAAAATATAACGGCGTAAGGATATTTGCGGTATCAACTGTAATTTTATTTGCGGCGGTGTTTTTAATGGCGCATTTTTCCAAAGGTAAAACCGATGATATCACATCTGAAAACAAGCTTCCCGCTGAGACTTCGGGTGCTTCCGACACACAGCAGGCAGGCTCCGAGACACTTCCGTCTGACGGAACTGACGAGACTGGCGTGACTGATGCCGAGGGGCCGGAGACCGGTGTGTTCGATGGCGATGTTACCGATGCTTCCGAGACCGAGGCTGCGGCTGAGCCTATGCCCGACCCTGCCGATGCGGACAACGTTTGGGCGATGTTCCTGGTAAACGGCAAAAACCCCGTTTCTGCCGAATACTGCGACGGCATCGAGACTGCTAAGGTCTATGAGAGCTGGAGAGAATATTACATGGACGCAAGAATGTCCGAATATATGACCCAGATGCTCAAGGCTGCCTCTGAGGACGGACATCAGCTCATAGTTATGTCCGCCTACCGCTCTGTGGAGTATCAGCAGAAGAACTTTGACAAGAGCGTGCAGGATCGTATGGATAACAGGGGAATGACCTATGATGAGGCTTATGCCGATACTCTGAAAGAGGTGCAGCTCCCCGGCTACAGCGAGCATAACGCAGGTCTTGCGGCGGATATCATGTCTGATGAATATGTTGATATGAACGACGACGGCTTCAAGAATACTGAGGCGTACAAGTGGCTCCGGGAGCACGCAGCGGATTATGGTTTTATCCTCCGCTATCCCGAGGGCAAGGAGGACATTACGGGCATAATCTACGAGCCTTGGCATTACCGCTTTGTGGGCGTATATTATGCAAAGCTCCTTACCGACAAGCAGGTCACCCTTGAAGAATATTTTGAGGAAATGAAATGGGTGGATAAGGACGGCGTTGCTGTCAGCCATATACCGACACTGGAGTGAGAATATGCTTGAAAATAAGCTTGGCATCACAAACTCTGCGGAGCTTGCCCGTGAAGAGGAGCGGATAAGCAAAACAAAGGCTTCCGTGATGTTTGAAAGCGGCTTCCTTGATACGCTTGAAGCGGGAACAGTGTCTACTTTGTGTGAGATACACCGTTTCCTTTTCTGTGACATCTATGATTTTGCGGGAAAGCTGCGGACGGTCAATATCTCAAAGGGAAAATTTCGCTTTGCTTCGGTCATGTATCTTGAAGATGCGCTGGCGGCAGTGGAAAAGATGCCCCAGAGCAGCTTTGATGAGATAATCGAAAAATATGTTGAAATGAACATTGCTCACCCATTCAGGGAGGGCAACGGGCGCAGTATGCGCATATGGCTCGACCTTATGCTGAAAGCCTCCCTTGGCAAAGTCACCGACTGGAACAGCGTTGACAAGGAAAGCTATCTTGCCGCCATGGAGCACAGCCCCGTAAGCGACAGGGACATCAAGGCGGTCATCGCTTCGGCTCTCACCGACAGGATAAGCGACCGTGATACCTTTATGAAAGGCATCGACAACAGCTATTATTACGAGGGTTACACTGCCTACAGTACAGCCCGTCTGTCGGAAATACACAATAAAATAAACAGGGAATGCCCCTGAAAAAAGGAGATATAAATATGAATAAGATGATGAATATGCCCGAAATACGTCTCGGAATAGTTGCGGTGAGCCGTGACTGCTTCCCCGCAAGCCTTTCCGCAGGCAGAAGAACAGCCGTATGCAAGGCCTGTTCCGCAAAAGGAATAGATGTTTATGAATGTCCCACCACAGTTGAGAGCGAAAAGGATATGCTCAAAGCGGTGGAAGAGCTGAAAGAAGCGGGAGTAAATGCACTGGTGGTATATTTGGGCAACTTCGGCCCCGAGACTGCCGAAACTCTCCTTGCCAAGAGATTTGGTCTGCCTGTAATGTTTGCGGCTGCTGCCGAGGAAACAGGCGATAACCTTGTAGGCGGCAGAGGAGACGCATACTGCGGTATGCTCAACGCAAGCTACAACTTGGGTCTGAGAGGCGTTAAGGCTTATATCCCCGAATATCCCGTAGGCACTGCCGATGAAGTGGCTGACATGATAGGCGGATTTATCCCCGTGGCAAGAGCCGTTCTCGGTCTTTCAAAGCTCAAGGTCATCTCCTTTGGCCCCCGTCCCCAGGACTTCCTTGCCTGCAACGCACCTATCGCACGAATCTACGATCTGGGCGCTGAGATAGAGGAAAACTCCGAGCTTGACCTGTTTGCCGCATTCAATGCTCATGCAGGCGATGCAAGGATCGAAAAGGTCGTTGCCGAAATGGCTGAGGAGCTTGGACAGGGCAACAAGATGCCCGGCATTCTTCCCAAGCTTGCTCAGTATGAGATAACTCTCCTTGACTGGGCTGAGGAGCACAAGGGCGAAAGAGAATTTGTTATCTTTGCCAACAAGTGCTGGCCCTCTTTCCAGACACAGTTCGGCTTCGTTCCCTGCTATGTTAACAGCCGCCTTACGGGAAGAGGCATTCCCGTTTCCTGCGAGGTAGATATCTGGGGAGCTGTAAGCGAGTACATAGGACAGTGCGTTTCCGATGATGCGGTAACACTGCTTGATATCAACAACACTGTTCCTGCGGACATTTACGAGAATGACATCAAGGGCAAGTTCACTTATGCTCATACAGACACATTCATGGGCTTCCACTGCGGAAACACCACCGCAAAGAAGCTTACCTCCTGCGAGATGAAGTATCAGCTCATCATGCACAGAGGTCTGGAGCCTGATAAGGAGCCTGATATCACAAGAGGTACTCTCGAGGGCGATATCATTCCCTCTCAGATAACCTTCTTCCGTCTCCAGTCCACAGCTGACGCTCAGCTTGCGGCATACGTTGCAGAGGGCGAGATACTCCCTGTTGCCACACGTTCCTTCGGCGGCATTGGAATTTTTGCCATCAACGAAATGGGAAGATTTTACCGCCATGTGCTTATCGAGGGCAGATTCCCTCACCACGGCGCTGTGACCTTTGCTCACAACGGCAAGGCTCTGTTTAATGTGTTCAGATATCTTGGCGTGGCAAGCATCGGCTTCAACCAGCCCAAGGGAATGCTCTACAAGTCCGAAAATCCTTTTGCGTGATTTTCTCTTTGATTTTGAAAGGAAATGTTCAATGAAAAAATTTATCTTTGTTCTTTTTGATGTTCTGGGCTTTGCTCTGAAGCTCATTCTCCTGTTCAGTCTTGCTATCGTTGGCATGGATCTTATCAACAAGCATAACGACGAAAAGAACGCCGCAAATAAGTGATATGAGATTTACTGTTGATGAGATAATTGCAGGCTGGCTCAATGTGACCTTTGATATGGGCAGCGACGTTTTCTGCATTCTGGCAACAGATGTGTGGAAAACGGACAGCGCCCGTCAGCTCATAAAGGCGTGTTCCGACGCATTATCGGAGGACGGCAGCTTTTATGCCGTCCTTGATAATGAGCCTGGGGCGTGGGCTGTTGAGATAAACGGCTCTGGACTTTTTAAGATATATCTCAGCAAGGAGGATCTTAAAGGCGCCTTTAATAAGGACAAGTGTGAGGAAGCTTTTGCGGCTCAGACTGACCTTAAACAACTTGCTGCAGAGATATACGGTGCTTTCAAGCCCTATTCCGAGGGCGAGAGCCGCCGTGAATATGAAAATGAATGGATGCCTTTTCCCGATGATGAATTCAACGAGCTGGGCAGAAAACTGGGGGTAATATAATGTCGGTTCTGCTGGCTTCCGCTTCACCCAGACGGCAGGAGCTTCTGAAATTTGCCGTTCCCGATTTTGAGATATGCCCTGCGGATATTGACGAGACAATTCCGTCCGAGATAGCCCCCGAAAAGGCATCGGAGTATCTTGCGGTGCAGAAAGCAAGAGCTGTGGCAAAGGCTCACCCTGAGGATGTTGTTATCGGCTGCGATACTATAGTGCTCCTTGACGGTGAGATAATGGGCAAGCCCAAGAATGAGGAAAACGCCTTTGAAATGCTGAGCAGGCTTTCGGGGCATACCCACAAGGTCATAACAGGCGTGTGCATATGCTCAAAGGACGGCGAGAAAAGCTTTTCCCAGTGCACCGAGGTTGACTTTTATCCCCTGACCGATGAGGAGATACGTGCCTATATCGCAACGGGCGACCCTATGGACAAGGCTGGGGCTTACGGTATCCAGTCCGAGGGCTGCACACTGGTAAAGGGTATCAGAGGCGACTTTTTCAACGTTGTGGGTCTGCCTGTGGCAAGGCTCAGGCGTGAGCTTAAAGGTCTTATATGATTTGAGCAATTTTAACAAAATATGCAGTGTCAATCAGCTTTTGTTTGACAATTATAAATTTGTAATAATACAAATGCTAAATAGTGCTTGACCCTGTGTATTAAATATGGTAAAATATAAACAGTAATATTTACTGTTTATATTTTTTTATGCCGTGATAATGTTTCGTTGGGGCGTTATACTTATCTTTAATCGTTCTGTAGCCAAAGGCGGCAGATAAAGCACAGTCAATCCGGGAAAGCGACTGCAGCAAGGCTTGCCGCCTTGCAAGGGATTTGACAACGAGTGGCTGAGTTTTAGCTGGCAAATTTGACTATAGGTTGATTAAAGATCAGTATTAATTTGTCTTTTGACAAAATTCTCAGAAGGGTGGTAATATTTGTGGAAATAGAATATCTTTCAGCGCTTAAAAAGCCCGAAGATACCATCGATCTTTACAAATCACTGGAATGGTACCAGCTTCCCGGATATACAGATGAGGATATTGCAAAGGCAAACGCCAGCTTCTACTCCATATATGCTTATGACGGCGACAAGCTCATAGGTCTGGGCAGAGTTGCTTCCGACGGACTTATTGCCGCTGTTATGAGCGGTATCTGCGTAAGGAACGATTACCGCAGGCACGGCATCGGCGCCGAGATTGTAAGGCGGCTGGTGGAATACTGCCAGACAGGCATTTACAAGCTCAATGTTCAGCTTTTCTGTGAGGACAGCCTTATAAAATGGTATGAGGGTATGGGCTTTGAAAAGCTGGCTGTGGGTATGAAGAAATCCATGCCCATGAACGAGGAGCACTGCGCTCTGCGAAAGAATTTCGGCGAGATATACGGTATCGAGCAGATAACCGACCTTTCCGAGGACTTTTACTGGTACAATTTTGACGCTTTCGGCGATTTCAGCTATTACAGCGGCATCGGCAGCGAGGGCGTAAAGGTGCCTTTCATAAGAATGACCTTTTACAGCAATGAGCCTGTAAAATTCAATGCGGAGATAATTTTTGAAAATGTCAGCGAGCTGGAGATAGGCTGCATCGGCGTGAGAACTCCGCTTTTCGGCTTTGACATAATCTGCACCGAGAAATACGGCTATGCAGACAGGAAAAGATATAAGATACGCTCTCTGGAGGACGATGATATCTCGTTCTTCTGCGAGACATTCAGGGTAATGAACGTATCCGCATCGAAAAATCATGCGGTCATTGCCTGTCACAAGAAGCCTAAGACCGAAGAAGAGCCTGAGGAGCAGGAAGTTCAGAATGAAGCTCCCGAGGCAGCTCCTGAGGACGACGGTATCCCCGTAATAACCATGGACGACCTTATCCCCGATGAGGAAAAGGCGGCAAAGGCTGAAAAGGCAGAGAAAAAGCGTGACCTTACCGAAGAGCTGAGGTCGCTTATGAATGCTGCCGCAGACGCTGACAGTCTGCTTAAATCCATGCGTGACTAGGGCTGAAATTAAAAAAATGAGAGGAGGACGCATATTCCGTCAAAGGGGTATGCGTCATAACTATGGAGCCGTTCAAGAAAGTCTTTTACACAAATTCCCCTGAGGAGACCATAGAGCTTGGCAGGCAGATAGGCTCCCGTCTTAAAGGCGGCGAGATAATTGCCTACAAGGGCGGACTGGGCGCAGGAAAGACCACCATCACCCGTGGCATCGCTCTGGGAATGGGGCTTCCCGACAACGTTTCATCGCCTACTTTTTCCATTGTCAATGAGTATCACGGCAGCGGGCTTTCACTGTATCATTTCGATATGTACCGCATAAGCGGCGGCGAAGATCTGGAAACCACGGGATATTTTGATTATATGTCCGACGATGCGGTCATTGCGGCTGAATGGTCGGAGAATATCGAGGACGAGCTGGACAGCTCTGTCATAACTATTGAACTTGAATCAACAGGCGGGGACGGCAGAAAAATAACCGTCACCGACCCTAATGGAGCTGATAGATTTGCTGGTAATTGGAATTGACACATCGGGAAAGACCGCTTCATGTGCGCTCTGCACCGAAGATGCTGTTCTTGCTCAGAATACGTTTGTTACAAAGCTTACCCATTCTCAGGTAATTCTTCCCATGGTGAAGAAAATGCTGGAGGATTCGGGCAAAAAGCTTGAGGAGATAGACGGCTTTGCGGCTGTGAGCGGCCCGGGTTCATACACGGGTCTGAGGATCGGCATTTCCGCAGTGAAGGGGATTTGCTTTGCGCTGGATAAGCCCTGTGCGGGAGTATCTGCGCTGGAATCGCTGGCGTATAATTTCAGCGGAACGGACACTGTTATATGCTCCGTTATGCACGCAAGGCAGAACCTGGTTTACTCTGCTTTTTTTGAGTCGGACTATTTGGGAAATGTGGAAAGACTTTCCGAGGACGAGATAATCACCGTTGAGGAGCTTGCGATCCGCCTTAATGAATGTGCCCGCAAGGGTGCGGTGGTCTGCACCGGCGATTACAGCGCCGAGGCTGTCAAGGCTGCGGATAATGAAATGATATTCAGGGCAGCGCCTCTTCTTAACTCTCCGCTGGCGTCCAGCCTTTGCTTTGCGGCAATGAAAAAGGGCTTTTCTTCCCCCGATTGTCTTAATGCGGAATATATGCAGATAACCAAGGCGGAAAAGGACCTGATAGACAAGAACAAAGTCTGAGTATTAACATCTGAACATATAAAACGGCAGCGGTCGGCAAAAAAGCTCCGCTGCCGTTTTTATTTGCTTTTGAGTTTTATTGTTGCAAAAAAATGGGTGAATATTTGTGCAAAAGGTATAAAAATAGGGCGGCAGTTTAAAAAATAGTTGACTTTATTGGCACAATATGCTATGATGTATAAAACACGGACAGTAAATCCAAACAGTATTATGAAAAAAATGCAAACGATTTCAAAACAAAGCTTTTATAAACCGAGTTTAAGGAGGATGTTGAAAAATGAATTATAAGAAGCTTACAGCCGGAATACTGGCACTTTCCCTTACCGCTTCCCTTACTGCCTGCGGAGGCAGCTCTGACAGTGGCAGCGCAACAACAGGGGACACTACCACTGCCGATGTTACCACTACAGCCGCTACCGAGTGGACAGGCGACGATATCGAGGTAGATGCTCTTGATGAGACCCTTGATGTTGATATCAGCGGCAAGACCCTGAAGTGGCTTGGCATTTACGACCTTAACCCCACAAACGACTCTCCCGAGAGAAGCCCCGAGCTTGCACTTTTTGAAGATACCTACGGCGCTAAGATAGAGTATATGCCCACAACAAGCGACAAGCGCTTTGATGACCTGGCAACCTCTATCCTCGGCGGTACATCTCCCGATATCTTTGCTTATGAGTGGAGAACCTTCCCCTATGACATTTCCAAGGGTCAGTATCAGGCTATCGACTCCCTTGTTAACTGGGACGACCCCAAGTGGGCTGCCGTTAAGGACACCGCTGACAGCTTTATCTGGAAGGGCGAGCATTACATCGCACCTCTGGGATACAGCTTCAACGATACCCAGGTACTTATGTACAACAAGACTACCATGGCTGACAATGGTTTTGAAGATCCCTATGAGCTTTACCTCAACGGTGAGTGGGACTGGAACACCTTTGTTGATATGATGAAGACCTACGTTGAGAGCAACGACTCCGGTTCCGAAAGATACGGCATCGGCGGCTGGTGGGCAAACGCTTTCGTTTACACCTCAGGCGAGACCATGGTAACATATGACGGAACCAAGTTCGGCAACAACCTTAGAAGTCAGAAGATCGAAAGGGCTCAGGGCGTTCTGGAGGATATCTTCAAGAACAACCTTATCAAGAGAGGCTGGATCGGCGGCGAGTCTGCTTTCGTTGATGACAGTATTCTCTTCTACTCCATGGGTACATGGGCATACAATGCTGCTGCAAAGTCCTGCCCTGATGATGTTATCCAGATAGTTCCTTTCCCCAAGGATCCTGATTCCGACAAGTACTATGTTTCCAACAAGGTATTCGCATATATGTGGGTAAAGGGTTCTGAGAACGCTGACTGTGTAAAGGCATGGTTCGACTGCAACAGAACCGTTAACTACGATGAAAAGTATGTTGAAGCTACCAAGGAGAAGTTCCTAAAGAACAACGACGGCTGGACTTCCGAGATGTATGATATCGCTATGAACTTCTACGATCCCGACCAGTTCGTTCAGGCTTATGATTACGGCTATGGTCTCAGTACCTATATGTCCGATACTCTTATGACCGTTCTCTATGAGGGAATTGCAAACGAGCAGTTTGAGGACTGGGTACAGGCTCGTGAAGAATACTACTCCATCGTTGATGAAGAGATCAAGGTTTATAACGACGCTGAATAAGCTTTTTACTCAAATACTTCCTGTCAGTCAAACGACATGATATGCTGCACGCAGCCGTCCGAAAATGGGCGGCTGCGTTTTTACTTTGTTACATTTTTAACCAAATTGTGATTTCTTTTGATACCAAAATTATTGCATTCGTTGAAAAAATGGTGTATAATTATACTAAAGGCAGTATGCGATAAAGCTACCTGTTGATAAGTACAATATCCATTGGAAAGGATGGTCATAATGAAGAAACGTGTAACAAAAGTCATTGCGGCTGCGTCTATGGCGGCACTGACAGCTCTCCAGTGTACAGTAACCGTTTTTGCAGATGTCCCTGCGGGCACTGACGAAAATGTTCCTGCTGTGACTGAAGTAACTGTGCCCGACGTGACCGAACCCGACATCACCGAACCTGACGTAACCGAGCCTGACGTAACCGAGCTTGACGTAACCGAACCTGACGTAACCGAACCTGACGTAACCGAACCTGACGTAACAGAGCCAGATGTAACAGAACCCGACGTAACAGAACCCGATGTAACAGAACCTGATGTAACAGAACCAGATGAGACTGTCGAGACAACAGATGATACTGCTAAGACAGGAAAGTCCGCTGAGGATATTATGGCAGAGGATTCCAACATGGTTCTCCCCGATGTTGGTGTTGAGGGCATCTACACCGACGATGACGATATGGCAGCTATCAGAGAGATGATCGACAAGGACAAGGCTCTTAATGAGACTGATGCCTACAGCGAGACTTTAGACGCTACATACCGTTACAACACCAGCTATTTCTACAATCAGCTGAACTCAGCCGAGCGTACTCTGTACAACAATCTGGCAAATGCCTGCAACGCAGTGCTTTCTTCCAGCCAGACCTACACATCTCAGTACATCGACTACGTTTCCTTCGATTCCAACAGCATCTCCAGCTCACGTCTTGAGCAGATACTGTATATGTTCTACTACTCAAATCCCCAGTATTTCTTCCTTACAAACGGCTACAGATTCGGTCAGAACTTTGTTTACCCCATGATGTATTCCGATTACCAGAACGGTACCGTAAGAAGAAATGCTTACAACAGCATCAACAGCATCACCAACACATGGATGGCTGATATCAACAAGTGCACCAATGACCTTGCCAAGGAGCAGGCTATTTATCAGAAGATAGCTAACGCTGTTTCCTATTCCACAGGCGCACATCATCAGTCTATCGCAGGCGCTCTCCTTGACAGACAGTGCTATGGCAGCGGATATGCCATGACAATGACATATTTCTGCAATGCGGCAGGTCTTGACTGTATCACAGTCATCACCGAAAACCACGCATGGAACAGAGTAAAGATATTCAACGACTGGTATGAGATAGATGTAAGCCTTATGGATCAGGGAAGCTACATTGACAGCAGATACTGCAATAAGAGCACCACATACTTCCAGAGCCTTGATTCACGCCACAACATCAACTACACCGTGATGAACAAGTATTACACCAACATCACTCTTCCCAGCTGCGTGAAGAACGACCCTGCTTCTCCCAATGCTCTTAACCTGAAGGTAACCTCCGCAATAAACGGAACCGCTTCCCTCCAGTGGAGCAAGATACCAGGCGCATCACAGTATAACGTTTATACCTACATGAACGGCCTTATCACCTATGTAGGCGCAACCACAGGCAATACCTACACCGTAACAGGACTTACAAATAACGTCCGCTACGGATTTTTAGTACGTTACTATATCAACGGCAACCTCAGCTCCTATACCGCAAACGACGTGGTATATGCAACTCCCACTTATTCTCCCAAGCCCGTTATCACCAAGGTAATTCCCGGCAGCGGTCAGGCTTATCTTACATGGACAGCTGTAAGCGGCGCTACCAATTATGCGGTTTATACCAAGAATAACAATCAGTGGGTGCTCAGAGGCTACACCACAGCTACAAGCATGACCGTTACAGGTCTTACAGGCGGCTTGAAGTACGGCTTCGCAGTAAAGGCACTGGTAAACGGTGCATGGTCTTCCGTTTCAAGCTCCGATATCGTTTATGCAACTCCCACAGCTGCAAACAAGCCCAAGATCACAAAGGTAACTCCCGATAACGGTCAGGTTACACTTTCATGGTCGGGCGTAAGCGGCGCTACCAATTATGCAGTATATTCCGTTGTCAACGGTCAGTGGCAGAACCACGGATACACCAGAAACGGATACATGACAGTAACAGGTCTTGCAAACGGCATCAGATACGGCTTTGCGGTTAAGGCTTATGTAAACGGCGCATGGACTTCCGTTACATCTTCCGATATCGTTTATGCAACTCCCGCTGCAAGCACAAAGCCCAAGATTACAAAGGCAACTCCCGATAACGGTCAGGTAACACTTACATGGACATCTGTAAACGGAGCTACCAGATATGCGGTTTATTCCGTTATCAACGGTCAGTGGACCAACAGAGGCAGCACCACAGCAACATCTATGAGAGTAAAGAACCTCGCAAACGGCATCAAGTACGGCTTTGCAGTCAAGGCTTATGTAAACGGCGCATGGAGCACCGTTACATCTTCCGATATCGTTTATGCAACTCCCGCAGTAAGCACAAAGCCCAAGATCACAAAGGCAGCAGCCGGTAACGGTCAGGTAACACTTACATGGTCGGGCATAAGCGGAGCTTCCAAGTATGCGGTTTACTCTTATCTGAACGGTCAGTGGACTAACAGAGGAACCACCACAGCGACATCTATGACAGTAAAGAACCTCGCAAACGGCATCAAGTACGGATTTGCAGTCAAGGCTTACGTAAACGGCGCATGGTCTGCTGTTACATCTTCCGATATCGTTTATGCAACTCCCACAGCTCCCTCTTCACCTAAGATAACCAGTGCAACCGCAGGCGTTGAGAGCGTATCCCTCAAGTGGACAGCTGTAACAGGCGCTTCCAGATATGCTATCTACACCTACATCAACGGCTCCATGAATCAGGTAGCCACCGTAAAAGGCACAAGCTACAATGTTCAGGGTCTTGTAGGCGGCATCAGATACGGCTTCCTGGTAAGAGCATATGTGGGCAGCACATGGACAAGCTACACAGGTTCTGACATAGTTTACTGCACACCTCTTACTTACTCCTCAACTCCTAAGATCACCAGTGCTGCAGTAGGCAACGGATATGTTTCCCTCCAGTGGACAGCAGTAAACGGCGCCGACAGATACATGGTATATACCTACATCAACGGCGATTATAACAGTGTTGCAACAGTTTACTCCACTTCCTACACAGTTTCGGGACTGGTAAACGGCATCAACTACGGCTTTGCAGTACGTGCCTGCGTAAACGGCAACTGGACAAACCTCAGCAGCTTCGATGTTGTATATGCAACTCCCAGAGCATAATGACAATATGAACACATAAAAATAGCGGTATCGTCCGAAAGGGCGGTACCGCTTTTGTGTTATTTGATTGAAATTTAAAATGAATGGTATTTTATCCTGCAATAAGTCCGTATATAAAAGGGATTATTATAGCAGGCAGCATATTGCTCACCTTGAATTTCTTGCCGAAGGAAAGGTTAACGCCCACGCAGAATATGAGCATTGAGCCGATGAACGAGATGTTTGCAATAATGCTGTCGTTCATTATGGGGGCGATAAAGCCTGCGCATATGGTTACGGTGCCCTGGAGAATTGCAACGGGAATGGCTGAGAATGCCACGCATACCATTACGATAACAAGGTCAAGGGCTGCCTTTGCAAAGAGCGTGTCGTGATTGCCCGAGATGCCGTCCTCAATGGAGCCGACTATTGCCATTGCTCCTATGCAGACTGTCAGGGAAGCGGTCACAAAGCCCTCAACGAACTTGGTATCTCCGCTGCTTTTTGCCTTGTCCTTGAGCCATTCGCCGAAGCGTTCCATCTGAGCCTCAATGTTTATAAGCTCGCCCAGCAGCGCTCCTATGGTAAGGGATGCTATCATCAGCATTGTGCCGCCTGTTTCAAGGAAACCGTCCTTTACGGTGAATATCCCTCGCAGAGCGCCTGACGCTCCTATGAACATTACCGCCAGACCCATTACCTGCATTATAATGTCCTGAAAGCGCTTGCTTATTTTTGACTTGAATATCATTCCTATAATACTAAGCACCAATTAAAAACTATACAAAAAATTGAGCATAATCTTGCGTATATGGATTATGCGATGATTTTTTGTCTATAGTTTTATTGGTGATTAGTATAAGGCTGCCTGCCACAATGGCGGCGGCGTTTACTATCGTACCAAGACCGTGCATAACATACCCCTCAAAAAAATTGCTGCGGCAAACCGCAGCAATCTGTGTTATTATCACTTGTTCATTATGTCGATGTAGCTCTCAATGATCTTGATACATCTGTCAAAGCCAAGCTGGCTGGTATTGAGGCACAGGTCGTAATTTCTCACGTCTGTCCACTCGTTGCCTGTGTGAGCCTTATAATAAGCGCTGCGCTCACGGTTAATCTTCTCAACCTGCTTTTCGGCTTCCTTGCGGTCATAGCCGCAGACCTTCATGGAATTGTTGATGCAGGTTTCCTTGTCAGCCCAGATGTAAATTCTCAGCACATTGGCTCTGTCAGCAAGGACAAAATCCGCACATCTTCCGATGATGATGCAGGGAGCTTTTTCATCTGCCAGGTTCTTTATGACCTTTGCCTGGAAGTTGAAAAGATTTTCCTGAGAGGTAAAATCGGATCTTTCCGGAGTGATAACATCACCGTCATAGACCTTTACCTTTTTGAAAAGTCCCGACTTTGCTTTTTCGTCAGCCAGACCGAAAAGAGCCTCGTTTATGCCGCTGTCCTCGGAGGCAAGCTTTATAAGATCCTTGTCATAATAGGGAATGGAAAGCTTTTCGCTGAGCATTTTGCCGATGGAGCGTCCGCCGCTGCCGAATTCTCTTGCTATTGTAATTACAAGGTTGTCCATGATCCTTATCCTTTCTTTATAGGGTATCCCCATATTATTCGCCAAGATATGCTTTCTTTACGGAGTCGTTGTTCATAAGCTCGTGAGCGTCTCCCGAAAGAACTATCTTTCCTGTTTCAAGAACATATGCTCTGTTTGCGATGGAAAGTGCCTTTTTAGCGTTCTGCTCAACCAGAAGAACTGTTGTGCCCGATTCGTTTACCGAGCGGATAATATCAAATATCTCTGTTACATAAAGAGGGGAGAGACCCATTGAAGGCTCGTCCATAAGGATTATCTTAGGGTGGGACATAAGCGCTCTGCCCATTGCAAGCATCTGCTGCTCGCCGCCGGAAAGGGTTCCTGCGATCTGGGTGCGGCGCTCTTTAAGACGGGGGAAGCGCTCATAGACCAGTTCCAGAGTATCGGCGATCTCTTTCTTGTCCTTTCGGGTGTAAGCGCCCAGCTTAAGGTTCTCGAAAACCGTGAGCTGCTGGAAAATGCGTCGTCCCTCGGGAACGTGGGCGATGCCCATGCTTACGATCTTGTGTGCAGGAGTTTTGAGCAGATCCTTGTCCTCAAACTTTATGGAGCCTGATTTTGCGGGGACAAGACCTGTGATTGTGTTAAGGATAGTTGTTTTTCCTGCGCCGTTTGCGCCGATGAGTGCGATTATCTCGCCCTCGTTTACTTCAAAGGAAATGCCCTTGATAGCATTGATAACGCCGTAAAATACTTCAAGATTTTCGATAGTGAGCAATGACATTTTATGAGCCTCCTTATTATTCGCCAAGATATGCGGTGATAACTCTGGGATCGTTGAGAACGTCAGATGTCTTGCCATGAGCAAGCTCCTGACCAAAGTTCAGTACAGTGACTTCTTCGCAGATTCCCGAAACAAGCTTCATATCATGCTCGATAAGCAGGATAGTCATATCAAAATTTTCACGTACAAAGCGGATAGTGTCCATCAGCTCAGCTGTCTCATTGGGGTTCATGCCTGCTGCAGGCTCATCAAGAAGCAGAAGCTTGGGGTCGGTGGCAAGAGCACGGGCGATCTCCAGCTTACGCTGCTTTCCGTAGGGGAGGTTTGAAGCGATAACGTCTCTTTCCTCCTCAAGACCCATGACATTGAGAAGCTCCAGCGCTCTTTCTTCTATTTCCTTTTCTACCTTGAAGTATTTGGGGAGACGGAACACGCCCTCAAATGTGCTGTAGGAATGGTGATTGTGGAGACCGACCTTAACATTGTCGATAACTGAAAGCTCCTTGAAAAGACGGATATTCTGGAATGTTCTTGCGATACCCGCACGGTTTGCCTCAATGGTGCTCATCTTTGTGATGTTTGTGCCGTCAAGGATAATGGAGCCTGTGTCAGCCTTGTAAACGCCTGTCAGCATATTGAACACTGTGGTCTTTCCTGCGCCGTTGGGGCCGATAAGACCGTAAAGCTGACCCTTTTTGATAGTAAGATTAAATTCGCTTACGGCTTTAAGACCGCCGAAGGAAATGCTCAGATTTGATACCTCTAACATATTCATTCCGCAGCTTCCTCCTTATTCTTACCGAATTTGCTCTTGAATTTATAGGCAATCATCTGCTTATATTCCTGTGCTTTGGGAGCCCAGTTCATAAGCATTACGATGATAAGCACGATTGCATATACCAGCATTCTGTAGTCGCCGATGAAGCGGAGCTTTTCGGGGAGGATATACAGAACGATGGCTGCGATAACGGAGCCTCTGATGTTTCCGATTCCGCCGAGTACCACGTAAACCAGTATCATGATAGATGCGTTGTAGTTGAACTTGTCGCCTGCGGGGGTAAGTGTTGCGTAGTTGTGGGAGTAGAGCGCACCTGCTGCGCCTGCGAGAGAAGCGGAGATAGTGAATACCATGAGCTTGTACTTTGTGATGTTGATGCCCACGGATTCGGCAGCGATGCGGTTATCTCTTATCGCCATGATAGCACGGCCGTCTCTGGACTTGATAAGGTTCTGAACGATGAACAGTGTAAGGAGAACGAGGATAACGCCCACGGTGAAGTTTGCGTCCTTAGGTGTGCCCGAGATACCCTGAGCGCCCTTGATGATGACGTTTCCGTCAGCCTCAAGACCAAGCTCCATGGTGCTCTTGGTGGAGAAATGCCAGCCGTTGGAGTCAACGCCGAAGTTGATGATGTTTACCACGTTCTTGATTATCTCTCCGAATGCCAGTGTTACGATAGCAAGGTAGTCGCCTTTAAGACGGAGAACGGGGATTCCGATCAGTATTCCGAAGACAGCTGCAAAAAATGCACCTACAAGAATTGCAAGAGTAAATCTCAGGGGAGCTGCTGTAATGGTGGATTCTGTAAGCTTTGAGAAGATCGCACTGGTGTAGGCACCCACGCACATAAAGCCTGCGTGGCCAAGGCTCAGCTCGCCAAGGATTCCGACAACCAGATTAAGGGAAACTGCCATTATAACATAGATACAAACGGGAACGAGAAAGCCCTTCATGGAGCTTGAAAGATTGCCTGTTGCCTGCATTATCATCATTATTATGTAGAGCACGATAACGATGCCGTAGTTTATCAGGCTGTCCGTTGTGGACTTTGTAAGCTTTTTAGCAGGTTTTGTTTTAACGTTACTCATCATCAGCCCTCCTTATACCTTTTCCTGAATGTTCTTGCCGAGGATACCCGTAGGCTTTACCAGAAGAACGATAACGAGGATAGCGAACACGATAGCATCAGTGATCTGAGAGGAGATGTAAGCCTTGCCGATTATCTCGATAACGCCGATGAGCAGTCCGCCGATCATAGCGCCGGGGATAGAGCCGATTCCGCCGAATACCGCTGCAACGAATGCCTTGATACCGGGCATTGTTCCCGAATAAGGGGTAAGGTTGGGATATGCGGAGCACATGAGAGCGCCTGCAACTGCCGCAAGAGCGGAGCCGATAGCAAAGGTAAGGGTTATTGTGGCATTTACGTTGATGCCCATGAGCTGAGCCGCACCCTTGTCCTCGGAAACTGCCTGCATTGCCTTTCCTGCCTTTGTCTTGTTGACAAAGAGGGTAAGACCAACCATGATAACGATACAGGTGATGATAGTTACCACAGCTTCTCCCGTGATAGATACCTGACCGTCAAAAAGCTTTATGGGCTTGAGTGAAACTACTGATGTGAAGGACTTTGCGTCTGCGCCGAATATGAGCAGTGCAAGGTTCTGGAGCAGGTAGCTGACACCGATGGCTGTGATAAGCACCGCCAGCGAGGAGCTTACGTTTCTGAGAGGCTTATATGCCACCTTTTCGATAACAACGCCCAGGATCGTGCAGGCTATCATTGCGATAATGATGCTGACAATAGGGCTAAGGCCTGCGTTCTTCATGCAGAGGAACACCACATATGCACCTACCATGATAATGTCGCCGTGAGCGAAGTTCAGCATTTTTGCGATACCGTAAACCATTGTGTAGCCAAGAGCAATGATCGCATAAACGCTTCCCAGGCTGAGACCGTTGATCAAGTAATTCAGAAAGCTCATTTTCTCAATCCCCATTCTAATGTTTATTTTGTTTTGAGTTTTCGTTGAATCTTAAGTTTAAAAAACTCAAAAGCGGAAGGAAATATTCGGATTTCCTTCTGCTTTTCGGTTTTTTAAAGCTGAAAATACAAGTCCTTATAACCACATAAACCGCCGGTATCAAAATATCGACACCGACGGTAATATTATGCGGATAAAACTATCAGACTTTATAAGTCAGATCACATTGCCTTGTAGGAACCAGTGCCGTCCTCAGCAATGTCGATTACAACAGCCTTAGGAGCCTTGGAGGGCTCGCCGTCTGCACTCCATGTCATGCCTGTACCGGTAAGACCATCATAAGTGATCTCGGTCATAGCAACCTTCATAGCATCGCAGATATCGGAAACGGACATATCGGGTGTTACGTTTGCCTTTTCGGCAGCAGCCTTGATGATGTACATTGCATCATATGTATCGGCAGCGAACTGGTTGGGAACCTCTCCGTACTTTTCCTGATAGGAGGTTACGAACTTCTGAGTAAGATCGTCCTGAGCGTCAGCTGCGAAAGGAGTAAGGAGCATTACGCCCTTAGCAAGGCTGAGGTCGAAGTTTTCAACTGCAAGGATACCGTCAAGACCATCGCAGCCGAAGAACTTGGGAGAATAATCCATAGCAGCTACCTGCTGGAGGATAAGAGATGCTTCCTGATAGTAGATAGGAAGGAAGATAAGGTCAGCGCCTGCGTCCTTAGCCTTCTGGAGCTGAACGGTGAAGTCAGTCTTGGAGTCATCGGTGAATGCTTCTGCAGCAACTACCTCGAAGGGCTGATTTGCAGCTTCTGCAGCGAACTTCTCGTAAATACCGGAAGAATAAACATCGGAGCTGTTGTAGATAACTGCTACCTTTTCAGCAAGGTTGTTCTGACCGATGTACTGAGCTGCGCCGACACCCTGGTTAGGATCGGAGAAGCAAACTCTGAATGCGTTGTCATACTTGATGCTCTCGATTGCGGAGCCGGAAGGAGTGAGCTGGAACATATTGTCGTTGTGGGACTCCTCAACTACTGCCTGGCAGGGAGTAGAAGTAACGGTACCCATGAGCATCTGCATGCCCCAGTCCTTAAGGGTGTTGTAAGCGTTTACGGACTTCTCTGCATCGTGAACATCGTCCTCGAACTTGAAGTCTATCTGGTAGCCGTTGATACCGCCTGCTGCGTTGATCTCCTCAACAGCCATCTCAGCTGCGTTCTTTACAGCCTGACCGTAAACAGCAGCGCCGCCTGTGATAGGACCGATACCGCCGATCTTGAAGGAAGCGCCTGTGGAAGCAGCATCGCCGCTTGTGGAATTATCGCCGCAAGCTGTAAAGAAAGGTACAGTCATGCAGGCAGCAAGACTAAGTGCAAGAATTTTCTTTGAAGTTTTCATTGTAAACCCCTTGTTTCTCCGTCGGTGGGATTTTTTACCGCATAGCATTACGACGGTTCATGCCAGCGGGGTAATCTTGTACGCAAAATCATGAATCGGAGCTGTAAAATACATCACAGACTGCACAGATTTTACATATACAACTTTAATTACACCTATATTTTACAATTTTTTGCCTTAAAAGTCAATGTTAAAAAAATGGTATTTTAAACTATATAAACGGTTGTATTGGTCAGTTTACACATATAATTAACGATATGTTAACTCTGTTTGGCTATACTTTTTCCGTTTATCTGACTGAATATGACCTGAGATGATGACACAAAGTCATTATGAATATTTACATTTTAAATTATGCAAAAACAAATCTTATGAGCAGCATATAGCATATGGTTCCCGCCGCAATGGAGAGAAACATATTTTTCTTCCGGAAATGAAGCCCTGCCGTAAGTCCTCCTGCGATAAATTCGGGCAGTCCGAAAGGGTATGATGTGACCGAAACGGACTTGTAGCAGTATATTACCAGAAGCCCCGTAACGGCGCAGGGAAGCACCTTTCCAAGATATTTTATGTAGTTCGGCGTTTCCTTTCCGGCAGGAAAGATGATGAACGGCAGGAACCTTGTGCAAAGGGTCCCAAGAGTAACAGCCCCTATTGTGATTATCTGCTGTGCGATAGACATTTCCTTATCCTCCTTTTATGATCTGTCGGGCTTTTTCAGCATTTCCTCTGGCAGATCGAGCTTCTTCCTGAAAATGGTCAGGGAGAGCAGAATGACTATCATTGAGGGAATGATGAAGTTATCGCTGCCGAAGATCACCAGACACAGCGTCGTAAGCCCCAGTCCCAGCAGTGCGGGGAGGTGGACTCGGCGTGTCATGAAGCGGTCGGTGAAGATGACTATGAACAGGGCTGTCATAACGAAATCAAGCCCCTTTGTATCAAAGGTGATAAGGTTTCCCAGCAGTCCTCCGAGGGTGGCACCGAAAACCCAGTATGCCTGATCGAACAGGGTCACAAAGAACATGAACCAGCCCTTGTCAACGCCTTCGGGAGCGTCAACGGAGCAGTTTATTGAAAAGGATTCATCGCACATTCCGTAGATAAGGTATATCTTACGAAAGCCCTTGACGTTGTACTTTTCCAGCATGGAAATGCCGTAGAAAAGATGACGGGCGTTTACCATAAGCGTTGTGGCAAAGGCTGCCAGCGGGTCAAATTTGCTCAGCAGCATGGTCGCTGCCACAAATTCCATAGAGCCTGCAAATATAGTAACGCTCATTATCATCGGATAAACGAATGAGAACCCCAGACTGTTCATATAAACGCCGTAGGCGATGCCCAGAAACAGGAAGCCTGTAAGTATGGGAAGAGTGTAGGGAAAAGCCGCTTTTGCAGCTTTTGCTTTAACGCCTTGCATAATGGGGAAGATCCTTTCTTGCCGTAAAAAAAAGACACCTACAGATGTGGTGTCACTTTTTTGCGCCGCTTTAAATGCTATTTAAATATAGCACATATGGGGAATAATGTCAAGATACCTCTGAAAAACAGGCTTTATGCCGTAAATCTTAACGGTCTGACAGCGGTTATACGCCGCCGCACGCTTGACAATTTCTTCCGATTTGGTATAATATACTTATATATAAAGTAAATAGTAAGGATGATATTTCCAGATGATGACCCCCGAAGAGAAAAGACATGATATGCTCCACTCTCCCGTTGAGCTTCTTGTCTGCAAAATGGCAGTGCCTACGATAATAACCATGCTTATCACGGCGCTTTACAACATGGCTGACACTTATTTTGTGGGCAGGCTCGACACGGTTTCCACGGCTGCCGTGGGTCTGGCTCTGCCGCTTATGAACGTTATACAGGCAATAGGCTTTTTCTTCGGCCACGGTTCGGGAAACTATATGGCACGAAAGCTGGGCGAGGGCGACGTAAAGGCTTCCGCACAGATGGCTGACACGGCAGCGGTGCTGTCCCTTATGATGGGCGTTATACTTTCGCTGCTGGGCTATATGAATATCCGCCCGCTGTCGCAGCTTCTGGGAGCAACGCCCTTGCTTATGGAAAGCACGGTGGAATACGTATCGGTGCTGCTTATCGGTATTCCCTTTGTAATGGCATCATTTACAATGAACAACCAGCTGAGATTTCAGGGCAACGCTTTCTATGGCATGATAGGCATGGCAAGCGGAGCGGTGCTGAATGTTATCCTTGACCCCGTTTTTATCTTCATTTTGGGCATGAAGGTCCGTGGAGCGGCTCTGGCGACTGTTTCAAGCCAGATCATCTCCTTTATAGTGCTGCTTGTAATGAGCGGACGTATCCCTTTCCGCAAGCCGGATTTTGTATTGAACGGCGAAATAGTTTCGGCAATATTCCGCTTCGGCACGCCCTCGCTTTTCAGGCAGTCCATCATGAGCGTGTCCATTATCTGCCTGAACCACGCAGCGGGAAATTTCGGCGAGGCTGTTATTGCGGCGGTGTCGGTTGTTAACAAGATAGTTATGATAGGCGCTTCCGTGGTCATAGGCTTTGGTCAGGGCTTCCAGCCCGTGTGCGGCTTCAACAACGGTGCAAAGCGGTATGACAGGATAAAGCGTATGTATCTTTTCTGCATAAAGGCATCGACCCTGTTCATGATGGTGTTCGGCGCAATAGTGTTTGTGTTTGCACCTCAGCTGGTGGCATTCTTCCGTGATGACCCCGACGTTATCAGCGCAGGCACGCCGCTTCTCAGGTTCCAGTGCGTAACGGGATTTTTGCAGGGCATCATCATCATGACGAATATGATAGTCCAGAACATGGGAAAAACACTGCTTGCAAGCTTTCTTGCCATTGCAAGGCAGGGCGTTTTCTTCATTCCGCTAGTGCTTATACTGCCGCAGGTTTTCGGACTTACGGGACTTCAGATGACACAGTCCGTCGCAGATGTGCTTACGGCGGCGTTTACGGCTATATTTACCGTAAAGACACTCAGAAGCCTTGACAAACTTATAGAGGAAAATCAGAACAAAGGGGAAGTTATATGAATATTCTGGTCACACTTAACCGAGGTTATCTTTACCAGCTCTGCGTAATGCTTTCATCGCTCATAAAGTCAAATCCCGACACGGAATTTGATGTTTACGTTATGAACGCTTCTCTTACCGAGGCGGATTTTGAGGCTGTCCGTCAGCGTATCCCTGCCGATAAATGCAGGCTCATTGACATAAAGACAGGGGAGAACGAATTTGCTGACGCCCCCATTACCGACAGATATCCCCGTGAGATGTATTTTCGGATATTTGCCGCAAAGTATCTTCCCGAAAGCCTTGACAGGATATTGTATCTTGACCCCGATATCGTGGTGCTGGGTTCCGTAAAGGAGCTTTACGAGACCCGGCTGGACGGCTATTATTATGCTGCGGCTTCCCACGTAAATGAAGTCATGCGAATGATAAACAAAATACGCCTTGGCATGGACGATGAAGGCCCTTACATAAATTCGGGCGTAATGCTTATGAATTTAGATCTTCTCCGCAGCAGCCAGAGCGAGGAAGAGGTATATAACTACATCAGTGAGAACGAAAAGCTGCTTATCCTGCCCGATCAGGACGTTCTCAGCGGGCTTTATTCCGATAAGATATATCCCCTTGAACCGCTCAGATACAATATGACCGAGCGGCTTATGATGTATCATATGATGACCCCCGAAAATGTGCGGAACATTTCTGCCATAGTCCATTACATCGGCAGGAACAAGCCGTGGAAGGATTCTTACATCGGCAAGCTTGGCGTGTTCTATGAGGAAGCGTCCAAGGATATTCCGCCTATTGAATAAGGAGCTTTGCATGGGATATTTTGAACTGTTTGGGGATTGCTATCCCGAACTTCAATTAAACAGGGGGATGTTTGTTCAACTGCTCGATATCGGCGGCTGCACTGCTTTTGAGCATAAGGAAAACGGCGATATAGTTGGCTTTGCGGCAGTTAAGGACAACAGCCTGCGGCTGATATGCGTTTCGGAAAAGTACCGCCGACAGGGTATAGGTTCGGAGCTTTTGGCTCAGGCGGAAGAGCATATAGGCAAAGAGCATAATGAAGTCATTCTCGGCGGAGCTTCGGGGCTTTTTATCGGAGCGCCCGTTTCAAAGGAGAATTTCGGCAAGCGGAGCTTTCCGTTTTTTGAAAAGCGTGGATATGTTTTTGATGACGGCTGCGCTGAAATGGAGCTTCTGCTTGATGATTTTTCCGCATCTGAGCATGATCTGCCCGTTGCTGGGAACGTGACCTTCGGATATATTGACGGCACATCGGAAGCGCTGAAAAAAGCCGTGGAGGAGACTGTTCCCGACTGGGTGCAGTATTTCGGCGGCTCAAAGGTGTTCTGCGGCTTCTGCGGCGGAGAGATAACCTCTTTCTGCATAACAGAAGAGTGGGAGCCTTCCGTTGTCTCCGACGGAGTGCATCGGACAGGTGCTGTGGGCTGTGTTGGCACTGTTCCACGGTTCAGGCGGCAGGGAATAGGACTTAAAATGGTCGCCCTTGCGGCGGAAGAGCTTAAAAAGCAGGGCTTCGGCAAATGCTTTATCCATCACACAGGTGTGTATGACTGGTATGAAAAAATAGGCTGCCGCACTGTGCTTTGGGAGCTTTTCGGCAAAAAAGCATTATCATGACTTGAAAGGAAGCATAAGTATATATGAATATTATCATTGTGGGCTGCGGAAAGGTAGGACAGGCGCTTGCCGAACAGCTCAATGAGGAAGGCAACAACATCACGGTCATTGACCTTAACCCCAAAAAGGTGAACTCAGTCTCCGCAAGGCTGGATATAATGGGCGTTGTGGGAAACGGCGCTACCCATATGACCCAGCAGGAGGCAGGCATCAAGCGTGCAGACCTGCTCATTGCGGTAACTGCGTCAGATGAGCTGAATCTGCTGTGCTGCCTTATCGCCAAAAAAGCAGGTAACTGCCAGACCATAGCCCGTGTAAGAAGCCCCGAATACAGCACCGAGGCGCCTTATCTTAAAGAAGAGCTTGGACTTGCAATGGTCATCAACCCCGAATATGCTGCGGCTCAGGAGATAGCCAGAGTTCTGCGCTTCCCCTCCGCCATAAAGATAGACACCTTCGCAAAGGGCAGGGTGGAGCTGCTTAAATTCAGGCTCCCCGAAAACAGCCGCCTTGCGGGCTGCTCCGTAAAGGAGATAGTTGCAAAGCTCCACTGTGATGTACTCGTATGCACCATCGAGCGTGGGGACGACGCATTCATCGCAAATGCGGACTTCGTTTTCCGGGAAAAGGACGTTATCTCAATAGTCGCTTCCCCCAGAAATGCCAATGAGTTCTTCCGCAAAATAGACTACAAGATAAATTCCGTCAAGGACGTTATGATAGTCGGCGGCGGCGAGATTACCCATTATCTCTGCGATATCCTCCAGCGCTCCGGCATTGCCATCAAGATAATAGAAAAGAATGCGGAAAAGTGCGAGGAGCTTTGCACCACATGGCCCGATGTTTCCGTAATAAACGGCGACGCTGTGGATCAGGAGATACTTCTTGAAGAGGGACTGGCAAACTGCGGCGCATTTGCGGCTCTTACCAATCTTGACGAGGAAAATATCCTGCTTTCGCTTTTTGCAAAGAGCGCAGGCAAGGGAAAGCTCGTCACCAAGATAAACCGTATCGACTTTGACACGGTAATCAAGAAGCTTGACCTTGATTCCATAATCTACCCCAAGAACATCACCTCCGATATGATAGTGCGGTATGTCCGTGCAATGAAAAACACCATTGGCAGCAACGTTGAGACACTTTACAATATCATCAAGGGTAAGATAGAGGCGGCGGAGTTTATCGTCAAGGAAAACTCGCCTATTGCGGGCGTTCCTCTTGCGGAGCTTAAATTCAAGGATAACGTGCTTATCGCAGCTGTTCTCCGTGAGCGCAAGGTCATAATCCCGAGAGGACACGATATCATTCAGCCCGGGGACGCAGTTGTTGTTGTCTCCAACCTTATGCAGCTCCATGATATAGCGGATATTTTAAGATAAGGAAGGAGTTTGGCTTTTGCTCTTGCAAAGGCAGCCACACGTATGAATTTTAAAATGATTCTCAATATCCTGGGCTGGATACTTATTTTTGAAGCGCTGTTTTTTTTAGTGCCTATTATAACCGCTGTGGTTTACGGCGAGGCAGTGCTGGCGGATTTTCTCATATCCGCAGGGCTTTGCCTTATATGCGGCGGACTGCTTATAATGAAAAAGCCGGAAAACAAGGCGCTTTATTCCCGTGAGGGCTATGTTATAGTGTCCCTCAGCTGGATAGTGCTCAGTCTTTTCGGCGCACTGCCCTTTTATATCTCGGGCGTGATACCCAATTTCGTTGACGCACTGTTCGAGACGGTCTCGGGCTTCACCACAACGGGAGCAACAGTTCTCGGAGAGGTAGAGACACTTCCCAAAGCCATACTTATCTGGCGAAGCTTCACCCACTGGGTAGGCGGCATGGGCGTGCTGGTCTTTATAATGGCGTTCGTTCCCCTCAGCGGCGGACAGAATATGCACATCATGAAAGCGGAAAGCCCCGGCCCCTCGGTAAGCAAGCTTGTTCCCAGAGTAAAGACCACCGCAATGATACTTTATTCCATATACTTTGTGCTGACCTTTGCTGAGTTCATTGTTCTGCTCATAGGCGGAATGAGAGTGTTCGATGCACTGAACACCTCTTTTTCCACAGCAGGCACAGGCGGATTCGGCTTCAGGAATGACAGCTTTGCAAGCTTTTCTCCCGCACTGCAAATTATCGTTACGGTATTTATGCTCATATTCTCCATAAATTTCAACTCCTATTATCTGCTGATAACAGGCAAGCTGAAAGAGGCGTTCAACAGCGAGCTGAAAGTGTTTGCGCTTATCGTCATTTCCGCCATAACCGTCATAACTTTGAACATCAGGCACCTTTTCCCCAGTGTGGGAGATGCTTTGAGAAATGCTTCATTCACCGTGGCTTCAATAGTTTCCACAACGGGATTTTCCACAGCTGACTTTGACATGTGGCCCGAGCTTTCCAGAACTATCATCGTGCTGATAATGTTCATCGGCGCCTGCGCAGGAAGTACGGGCGGCGGCATAAAGGTATCGAGAATAATCATTCTCTTCAAGAGCATGGCAAAGGAACTCAGCGTTATGATCCACCCCAAGCAGGTGCGTAAGATAACCGTTGATTCCCACGCCATCGACCACGAGACCGTGCGCTCGGTAAATGTGTATATGGTCTGCTATATAATGGTTTTCGTTATCTCAATGGGCGTTATGTCCTTCGATAACTATGACCTGATAACGAACTTCACCGCTGTAGCCGCAACGCTCAATAACGTTGGCCCCGGCCTTGAAATGGTCGGCCCCATTCAGAATTTCGGCTTTATGTCCTCGCCTACAAAGCTAATACTTATCTTTGATATGCTGGCAGGCAGACTGGAGCTTTTCCCCATGCTGCTCCTGTTTGCTCCCGCAACATGGAAAAAATAATATCCGAACACCTCCGTGTTTTCATCATAATATGAAATACGGAGGTGTTTTTATGGATATAGCTTATGAGACCGCTGTTATTTTCATATTTTCGTCTGTTATCATGTGCCTGTCGGCAGTGTCGGCCCTGCGGGGAGCGGAAAAGCCCTTCGGTCAGAGGATACTTATATTCGCCGATGACAGCGCAGATAATATAGAGCTTTTGCTCCGCCGCCTTGCCACAGCGGAATGTGATATAATCGTCTGCTGTGCCGATGAAAACAGCGAAACGGCCGAGATATGCCGCCGCTTTGCCTGTGACAACGGCATCCCAAGGCTGTGCACCGTCTGCAATACATCGGGGGAGAGAACATAGGAGATCGTATAAAGTCACCGAGCCGCAAATGAAATAGTCCCCATATATTAAAGTACGGGTGGAGGCGGCAACATGCCGTCCTGCATTTCAGAAAATATCTACTAATAACAGTTACCGAGCTGCAGATGAAATAGTCCCAACTTAAATAACTTACGGGTGGAGGCGGCGACACGCCGCTTTTTACTTTTTTACTATTGACAGAGGGGAGACAATTTGTTATAATAATATAGTAATGCGGAAAATCCGCTTCCTGAAAATATTTCATTCAAGAAATGAGGAATTTTAAATGTCTGCTAATATCGTAATCGGTACCCAGTGGGGCGACGAAGGCAAGGGAAAGGTAATTGATATACTGGCTTCCCGTGCAGATGTTGTTGTACGTTCCCAGGGCGGCAACAATGCGGGTCACACTGTTGCAAGCAACGGCGAGACCTATAAGCTTCACCTTATCCCCTCAGGTATTCTCTATAAAAACACCCTCTGCCTTATCGGCGCAGGCGTAGTTCTTGACCCTAAGGATCTTCTCGGCGAGATCGACGACCTCTCCAAGAGAGGGATCTCCTTCGATAACCTGAAGATCGACCCCAGAGCGCACATCATTATGCCTTGGCACATCGCTCTTGACGGACTTTCCGAAAAGTTCAGAGGCAATAAGGACATCGGAACCACTCACCGTGGAATCGGCCCTACCTATATGGATAAGTACGAGAGAAGCGGTCTGAGATTTTACGATCTGGTTCACCCCGACATCTTCCGTGAAAAGGCTAAGAGCGTGGGCGAGCTTAAGAATGCTATCATCACAAAGGTTTACGGCGGCGAGGCTATCGATCTTGACGCAGTTATCGAGGAATATATCGGCTACGGTCAGCGTCTGGCTAAGTACATGGACGACGTTTCCGTTCTTACCTATGAGGCTAAGAAGGCAGGAAAGACTATCCTCTTCGAGGGCGCACAGGCTACTCTCCTTGATATCGACTTCGGTACATATCCTTACGTTACAAGCTCTCATCCCCTGTCCGCAGGCGTTTGCACAGGTACAGGCGTAGGCCCCATGACCATTGACGCTATCTACGGCGTTGCAAAGGCATATACCACAAGAGTCGGCAAGGGTCCTTTCCCCACAGAGCTTAACGACGAAACAGGCGATTATATCCGCAATAAGGGCGGCGAGTTCGGTACCATCACAGGCAGACCCAGAAGAACAGGCTGGTTCGATTCTGTTATCGTTCGCCACGCAGTTCGTGTAAACGGTCTTTCTTCCCTCGTTATCAACAAGCTTGATACACTTGCAGGTCTTGACACACTCAAGGTTTGCGTAGCATATAAGAAGCCCGACGGCACTATCATCAAGGACTTCCCCCCCACACTTGAGGGTCTTGAGGGCTGCGAGCCTGTTTATGAGGAGTTTAAGGGCTTTACCGATGATCTCTCCGCTTGCAGAAAGTTTGAAGAGCTTCCCGAGGTTTGCCGCAAGTACATCTCCCGTCTTGAAGAGCTTTGCGAGTGCCCTATCAGCATGGTAGGCGTTGGCCCCGACAGAGCACAGGTAATTGAGAGATAATCACAGCTTATAAGCCATATGGCATGAAAAACTGAGAAGGAGTTTTCCTTCTCAGTTTTTTGTTTTTCTGACCGTTATAAGTATTTTTCTATTTCTTTCTTAAACATTGTCCTGCCCTTTCTGGCTTTTAAATCATTCCAAGTTGCCCAGCCATAGTCCTCGCCATAGTACTCATTCCAAAGCTGGTCGGAATTTTCTGCCCAAAGACCAACACCATACCAATTAACAAAGAATCTTCCGTCTTCCGAGATGTAAATATAGATATTTCCGTGATCTATTAACCCTACTCTTAAAATTTTTTGCCCAAATAACTTATCAACCATTTCTTCAAGTTCATGGCTTCTATGACTGCAACAATTAGCAACATTGATCAAGCTTCTGTTAATTGAGGTTGTAGGATTTCCATTCTTATCTGTAACCAGTGATATATATTTATCCTGTATATCTAAATCGCCATACTCTTCAAGAAATTTCCTTGCGGCAGGAAATAATTCACAGCCGATTTTTGCATATGCCTCTTCATATTTGGAAAGGTCAATTTTTCTTCCCTCATACCAGCCCGCTTTTCTGAGCTGCTGTTTTGCTATGTCTATTAGCATGTCACTTCTCTCCTTTTTCATTTTATTAGTTCTGAAAACGTTTTTGCAATTATGGCAGGGTATTATAAGTATTTTTTTACTTTTTTCTTAAACATTGTTCTGCCTTTACCTGCTTTTAGATCTTCCCAACTTGCCCTGCCGTATTCTTCACCATAGTATTCATTCCAAAGCTGGTCTGAATTTTCTGCCCACAATCCATCAAAATACCAGTTAACAAAAAATCTTCCGTCTTCTGAAATGTATATATCTATATTTCCGTGGTCTATTGCTCCTACTCTCAATATTTTCTGGTGAAACAATTCATCGACCATTTTTTCAAGTTCTAAATCCCTGGGATAGCAACAATATGCAACATCAATTAGACTCCTGTTAATAACTATAAAATGGTCACCGTTCTCATACGTGGCTGTGGAAATATATTTATCCTGTATATCTAAATCGCCATATTCTTCAAGGAACTTTCTTGCAGCCGGAAATAATTTGCAGCCAACTTCCGCATATGCCTCTTCATATTTGGAAAGATCAATTTTTCTTCCCTCATACCAGCCTGCTTTTCTGAGCTGCTGTTTTGCTATGTCCGTTAACATTATGCTCTCCTCCTAAATATATAGTCTTACCTTATTATACAAAATTTTAATAAAACTGTCAACAAAAATATCCCGACAGCGGTAATACTGTCGGGATATTTACGTTTACAATATATTTATGCACACAGCTTATTCAGCCATAAGTGCGCATATCTTGTTGGAAAATTCAACAGGGTCTTCGATCTGCATACCCTCGATGAGAAGTGCCTGATCGTAGAGGATAGAAGCGTAATCCTTGAACTTTTCCTTGTCCTCGCCGTAAAGCTTCTGCATTGCGGCAAATATCTTGTGGTTGGGGTTGATCTCCAGGACTTTTTCGGACTTGACTTTCTCGTTCTGAGGATTCTGGTTGAGTATCTTCTCCATTTCAAGGGAGATCTGACCGGAGCTGGAGATGCAGACAGGGTGAGATTTCAGCTTGTCGGATATCTTTGTTTCCTTTACCTTGCCATCAAGGGCTGCGGTGATGAATGAGAGCATATCCTTGTTTTCCTCGGCAAGCTTCTTGGTCTCTTCCTTTTCAGCCTCGGTGTCAATGCCAAGGTCACCCTCGGAAACGTTCCTGAACTCCTTGTCGCCGTGGCGCATGAGCACCTTAACAGCAAACTCGTCCACGTTATCGGTGAGGTAGAGTATCTCATAGCCCTTGTCACGGAGCAGCTCGGTCTGGGGGAGAGCCTGTATCTTCTCAACGCTGTCGCCTGCGGCATAGTAGATGTACTTCTGCTCTTCCTTCATTCTGGAAACATACTCATCAAGGGTGGTGAGCTTGTTTTCGTGAGAGGAGGTGAACATCAGCAGATCCTCAACAGCGTCCTTGTCTCTGCCGTAATTGTCGTAAACGCCGAACTTTATCTGGATACCGAAGGTCTTCCAGAACTGCTCGTACTTTTCACGCTCGTTGTTGAGCATCTTTTTCAGCTCGCTCTTGATCGTCTTTTCAATGGACTTTGCAATGGTTTTGAGCTGGTGATCGTGCTGGAGCATTTCACGGGAGATGTTCAGCGACAGGTCTGCGGAATCTACCAGACCTCTTACAAATGAGAAGTAGTCGGGGAGCAGGTCAGCGCACTTGTCGGAGATAAGCACGCCGCTGGAATAAAGCTGCAGACCCTTTTCGTAGTCCTTGGAGTAGAAGTTGAAAGGCGCTCTTGCGGGAATGAACAGCAGGGAATCATATGTAACGGTACCCTCGATCTTGGAGTGGATATATTTGAGAGGGTCGGTGTAGTCGAAGAACTTTTCCTTGTAGAAGTTGTTGTAATCCTCGGGTTTAAGCTCGTTCTTGTTCTTTCTCCAGAGGGGGACCATGCTGTTGAGAGTCTCATTCTCGATAACGGTCTCGTAAGCGTCGTCGGAATAATCGTCCTCCTTGGCGTCAGCCTTTCTCTTAGTCTTTTCCACGTCCATCTTGATGGGGAAGCGGATATAGTCGGAGTATTTCTTTACAAGCTCCTTGATGGTGGAGGCTTCAAGATACTCGTCATAGCACTCGGTTTCGGTGTCGTCCTTGAGGGTCAGGCGAATTTCTGTACCAACGCTGTCCTTGTCGCACTCTTCAATAGTGTAGCCGTCAGCGCCGCTGGACTTCCACATATAAGCCTTGTCGGAACCGTAAGCCTTGGAACGGACCTCAACTTCCTTTGCTACCATGAAAGCGGAGTAGAAGCCTACGCCGAACTGACCGATGATATCAACATCGTCTGTCTTTTCGTTCTCGTTCTTGAACTTGAAGGAGCCGCTGTTTGCGATGATACCAAGGTTGTTTTCCAGCTCATCGGCGGTCATACCGATACCGTTATCGGAGATAGTGAGCACCTTGTTTTCCTTGTCGGCGGTTATCTCGATCTTGAAATCGTCCTTGTTCATGCCAACCTTGTCATCAGTAAGAGACTTGAAATACAGCTTGTCGATAGCATCGCTGGCGTTGGAGATAAGCTCACGGAGGAATATTTCCTTGTGAGTATAAATGGAGTTGATCATCATATCAAGCAGACGCTTGGATTCTGCTTTGAACTGTTTTGTTTCAGCCATAATAACACATCCTTTTATGTAAATGTACTGTTCCCGAATGGAAATGGAAACAGTGAATTTTAGCACTTTCATCTTACAAGTGTTAGCACTCTTTCTTTTTGAGTGCTAATATCAGTATATACCTTTCCTTTGGCAAAATCAAGAGCAGAATGCTAAATTTTACATTTTGTTCATATTTGGCATATCGGCGGCGCATTGCTGTTTATAATTATCCGTTGAATTATTCCCTGCGATATGCTATAATTATTCGGAAACTTTTTTGAAGAGAGGATCTCAGATGATAAAATTTATCGCCGCCGATCTTGACGGCACACTTCTGAACAGCAGTCATGCTCTTCCCGACGGCTTTATGGAGCTGGTGGAAAAGCTTTATGATATGGGCATCACCTTTGCCGCCGCTTCCGGCAGGCAGTATTACGGCGTTGAAAAGCTTTTTATGCCCGTACGTGACAAGATGATGTTCATTGCCGAAAACGGCGGCGTGGCATATGAAAAGGGTCAGCTTATCTACTCCCTGCCTATGCCCGCCGATGATGTTCTTGCCATGGTGCATGAGGCGGAGAAGCTTTACGACAAGGGCGTGCGTATCCTGCTTTCGGGAGAGAACTGCGCATATGTGGCTGACAGCGACAAGGATTTTTCCGACAGCTGCAACACCTACTGCGCCCGCCTGAAAACGGTGAATGACTTCAGCGTTATCCCCGACGGCGACAGGATAATCAAGATAGCCCTTTTTGACAAGAACGCCGAAACGCAGGTCTATCCTGCCATGAAGCGCTTTTCCGATGATTTCAACGTTATCCTTTCAAACACCTGCTGGGTGGATATCGTGGGAAAAACGGTCAACAAGGGCACTGCCGTAACAAAGCTTATGGAAAGGCTTGGCGCAGGCTATGACGAGGCAATGGTTTTCGGCGATTATCTCAATGACTATGAGATGATGAGCTGCTGCAAATACAGCTTTGCCATGGAAAATGCTCACCCGCAGCTTAAAAGTGCGGCGCATTATATTGCCCCCTCAAATGATGATAACGGCGTTGTCCGTGAGATAAAAGCTCATATCCCCGAGCTGAAAATATGACGTGGAATATTACAAAAGGAACTAATAATGGAACTTAAAGAAAAAATTCAGAAGCAGCTGCTTAAAGTTAAATCCCCCTCAAGATACATCGGCGGAGAGTTCAACAGCGTTGTAAAGGATAAAAGCAAGGTAGATGTGCGCTTTGCTTTCTGCTTCCCCGACGCATACGACGTGGGAATGTCCCACATCGGCATGAAAATACTCTACTCCCTGAAAAATGCCCGTGAGAACTGGTGGTGCGAGCGCGTTTTTGCGCCGTGGCCCGATTACGAGGCGCTCATGCGTGAAAATGACATTCCCCTTTACGGTCTGGAGAGCCTTGACCCCATAAAGGAGTTCGATTTCATCGGCTTTACTATTCAGTACGAGCTTTGCTACACAAATATCCTTAATATGCTTGACCTGGCAGGTCTGCCTGTGCCGGCGGCTGAACGCAGTGAAGATGACCCCATTGTAATTGCGGGCGGCCCATGCGTATGCAATCCCGAACCACTGTGCGATTTTATCGACCTGTTTGTTATCGGCGAGGGCGAGGAAGCCAACCTTGAGCTGATGGAGCTTTACGAGCAGATGAAAAAGTCCGGCGAATACACAAAGCAGAGCTTCCTTGAAAGGGCTGCACAGATAGGCGGCATATATGTTCCGTCCTTCTATGACGTTTCCTACAAGGAGGACGGCAGGATAGAAAGCGTTGTGCCCAACCGTGCAGGCGTGCCCGAAAAGGTTACAAAGCGCATCATTGCCGACTTTGACAAGGTGTTCTATCCCGAAAAGTTCGTTATTCCCTTTTCCGAGATAGTTCACGACCGCTCCGTGGTTGAGGTGCTGAGAGGCTGCATACGTGGCTGCCGTTTCTGTCAGGCAGGCTTTATCTATCGTCCGTTCAGAGAGAAAAGGGCGGATACTATATTAAAAGAAGCCAAATGCCTTTGCAGCTCATCGGGTTATGAGGAGCTGTCACTTGCATCGCTGAGCACCAGCGACCATTACGATATCGAGGGCGTGCTTTCCAAGATGACGGGCTACACCGAGGGCGAGAGGATAAATCTTGCGCTGCCCTCCATGCGTATCGACCGCTTCAACAAGGAGCTTATGGAGCAGCTTTCCAAGGTAAGAAAAAGCGGACTTACCTTTGCGCCGGAAGCGGGAACGGCACGTCTCCGTGATGTTATCAACAAAAATCTCACGGAAGATGAAATAATGTTTGCCTGCCGCACGGCTTTCGAGGGCGGATATGCGGGAGTAAAGCTTTATTTCATGCTGGGACTTCCCACTGAAACGGACGAGGACATCATCGGCATAGCCGACCTTGCCAAGCGCATAGCAGACCTGTACTTTAATATGAAGGACAGACCGAGAGGTCAGAAGCTGAGCATTTCCATCAGCTGCGCCACCTTTGTGCCAAAGCCATTTACACCTTTCCAGTTTGAGCCGCAGATATCCGTTGACGAGATAAACCGCCGCCAGAAGCTGCTGCTTGACTGCGTAAAGGGCAAGCGATACATCAACGTAAGCTACCATAATTACAAGATAAGCGTTCTTGAAGCGGCTCTTGCCAAGGGCGACAGGCGGCAGGGAGCGGTAATAAAGCGTGCATGGGAGCTGGGCTGCAAGTTTGACGGCTGGGACGAGCTTTATAACTTCGATGCGTGGATGCAGGCGTTTGCCGATACTAATACCGACATTGAGTTCTATTCCCATCGTGGCTCCGCATATGATGAGCAGATGCCCTGGGAGCATCTTGACTATATGGTCACAAAGGAGTTCCTTATCCGTGAGAACAAAAAGGCTCACGAGGGTATTGCGACGAGAAACTGCCGTGAGGGCTGCTCGGGCTGCGGCGTGAACAAGGCTGCGGGAAAAGAATGCTTTGCCGATGAAAAGAGCGGTGCTCTCACAAGCCCTGTGCCTGCTCAGGCAACAGCCGAAGTGCCTCACGGTGAGCCGCTTGCAAACAAGAAGCCTGTGCGTGTGTTCTTTGAGAAAAAGGGGAGAGCGGTCTATATCTCTCACCTTGACCTGCTCAGAGCCATGCAGAGGGCGCTTAAAAGGTCGGAACTGCCGGTGTGGTATTCCGAGGGCTTCAATCCAAGAATATACCTGAACTTCCCCCTTGCCCTGTCGCTGGGCGTTGAGGGCACAAGGGAGCCGATGGACTTTTACATCGTGGAGGATATTTCCTTTGAGGAGATAGTCAGCAGGCTGAACGGCGAGCTTCCCGAGGGGCTTTGCGCTGTGGGAGCGGCTGCACCCGTTCATCTCAACAAGGAGATAGGCTTTGCGGAATATACCCTGACCTACAGCGGCAGCATGGCTGATGTAAAGGCTGCCCTTGACAGCTTTATGGCGCAGGAAAAGATAGAAGTGGAAAAGCGCTCCAAGAAAAAGGGCATGATAACTGTTGATATCAAGCCGTATGTGGAGATAAAAGGCGTTTCGGAGGGCGACAGCGTGTATGTTGATATAAGGCTGCCTGCGGGGCTGGAGCTCAACCTGAATGCGGCTATTTTTACCGACGCATTTGCGGCTTACTGTGCCGAAAATAACGTTAAGGCAGAGCTTATATGTGCAAAACGCACAAATATATTGTGTGCAGATGGTTCTGCATTTGAATAATCGGACGAAATTTTATTTGTGAGCAAAAACACTTGAAATCTAAGAATAAATGTGTTAAAATAAATAAGCATTTAAAATCCGCCGAAGTATGCCCTCGGGAGGAAAAGGCGAGATTAGTGCTGCGGTTTTCCGCAACATTAAAAGGACAGTCCGCTGCTCTGTCCCGCCGTGCGCCATTGGCGGGGTAACAAACGGGGTAAGAATGTCTTGAAGATTTAGGAGGATATTAAAATGGACGCATTAAAGCTTATCAGCGAATCCAGCATGAAGAGCGAAGTTCCCGCTTTTGAAGTGGGCGACACTGTAAAGGTACACGTAAGAATCAAGGAAGGCCAGAAGTACAGAATCCAGGTTTTCGAGGGCACCGTTATCGCTAAGAGACACGGCGGCATCCAGGAGACCTTTACCGTTAGACGTGTAGCTCACGGCTGCGGCATTGAGAGAGTTTTCCCTGTACATTCTCCCGTTGTTGACAAGGTTGAGGTCGTTAGACACGGTAAGGTTAGAAGAAGCAAGCTTTACTACCTCAGAGACAGAGTCGGCAAGGCTGCCAAGGTCAAGGAGAACATTCAGTAATCCTGCTGCGCAGTATCTTTATATGATGAAAGGAATAAGACTCCTTTCAATTAACCTGAAAAAGCAGTGCAGAGTGGGCTTGTTTGAGCTTGCCCGCTCTGTATAATATGCTTTTATCGGTTGTTTGGGGGCTTATTGCAAGTCCCTTTTTTGCTGTTTGGGAATGTACACGTCTGAGGATATCAACGAAAGGAATGAGCAGCTATGGCTAAGTATCAGATAAATTACGAAGCGCTGGACGCAGACAAAAACAAGGAAAACGGTACTCCCTACGAGGAATTCCTCGAGTGGGTCGAGACCATAATTTTCGCATTCTTTGCGGTTATCCTTATCTTTACGTTCCTGCTCAGACAGGCAAACGTTGACGGCGAATCTATGGTGCCTACTCTTCAGAACGGAGAGAAGCTCATAGTTCACCATCTTTTCTATACACCCGAAAAGGGTGATATCGTTATAGTTGACAGCTCCAACCTCGGCAAGCCTATCGTAAAGAGAGTTATTGCAGAGGGCGGCGATACTATTGATATCAACTTTGATACAGGCGCTGTTACCGTAAACGGTGAAGTTCTTGATGAACCTTACATCAACGACCTTACCAAGCGTGATGAGGACGGTCAGGTTTATCCTTTGACTATCCCCGACGGCTACTATTTTGTAATGGGCGACAACAGAATGAACTCCCTTGACAGCCGAAGCGCTGCCGTGGGTCTTGTTCCTGAGGACGAGATCATGGGCAAGGTAGTGTTCAGGATCTGGCCCTTTGACAGAATAGGTACGGTCAGCTGAGTGTACTTATAAAGATTTTGGAGGAAAGTCAGACGGAAAGACAATCGCCTTTCATCTGCTTTCCTCTTTTAGTTTAAAACGGTTTTAAGGAGTGAGGCAGATGAACGAGATACCGTCAATACAGTGGTTCCCCGGTCACATGACCAAAACAAAGCGCATGATGGAAAAGTGTCTGCCTTTGGTTGACGCAGTGGTCGAGGTCATCGACGCACGAGTTCCCATGTCAAGCCGAAACCCCGATATAAATGTCCTTACCGCAGGCAAGCCCAGGATCATCGTGATGAACAAGTGCGATGCTGCCGATGAGAAGGTCACTTCCCAGTGGATAGACTATTTCCGCAGGCAGGGCATTATGGCGATAGCTGCCGACTGCCGCACCGGAAAGGGTCTTAACAGATTTGTCCCCGCAGTGCGTGAAGTTCTGGCTGACCTTATTGCAAAGAATACCGCAAAGGGCATGGCAGGCAAGGTGCTGCACCTGATGGTGGTGGGTATCCCCAACGTGGGGAAATCCTCGTTCATCAACCGCATGGCAGGGCAGAAAAAAGCCAAGGTGGAGGATCGCCCCGGCGTTACCCGTGAAAAGCAGTGGGTAATGCTGGATAACGATATCGAGCTGCTGGATATGCCCGGTGTTCTCTGGCCTAAGTTCGAGGATATGTCCGTAGGCGAAAAGCTGGCGTTCACAGGCGCTGTCAAGGACGATGTTGTGGATACAGAGCTGCTGGCGTGCAGACTTCTGATAAAGCTCAGGGAGATAGCTCCCGACAGCCTGACGGAGCGCTACAAGATAAAGCTTGACACTCCCGAAGAGGACGAAATGGTCGAAAGCGGAGAGGCTATGGGCTGTATAAACGGCTACGAGCTTCTTATGAGAGTCGGCAAGGCAAGAGGAATGCTCATCTCAGGCGGTGAGATAAATACCGAGAGAGCCGCAGCTGCCGTTCTGGACGAGTTCAGAGGCGGAAAGCTGGGACGCATTACCCTCGAGACCCCTGCGGATTTTGGTGACTGATATGGAAACTCAGCAGTTATTTGAATATGACAAGGAGATAAGAACGCTCCACCCCATATTCTGCGGGCTTGATGAAGCAGGCAGAGGGCCTCTTGCGGGAGATGTTTATGCGGCGGCTGTGGTTTTTGATGACGGCGTGTGCATAGATGGTCTCAACGACAGCAAGAAGCTTACGGAGAAAAAGCGTGAGCTGCTCTTTGACGAGATAATCAACAAAGCTAAGGTGTTCTGCATCGCTACCGCCTCTGTGGAGGAGATAGAGGAGCTGAATATCCTGAATGCCGCCATGCTTGCCATGAAAAGGGCATATGAGGGGCTTGACATAAAGCCTGATTACGCTCTGGCTGACGGCAACAAGTTCCCGCCCCTGGGCATTGCGGGGGAGGCTGTGGTAAAGGGAGACGGAACGTCTGCCAGCATTGCCGCCGCTTCCGTTCTGGCAAAGACTGCCCGTGACAGGTACATGAAGGATACCGCCGAGCAGTACCCTCAGTGGCAGTTTGAACGCCACAAGGGCTACGGCACAAAGCTCCATTATGAGATGCTGGACAAATACGGTCCGTCTCCCGTGCACCGTATGTCTTTCCTGAAAAAATACTATGCAGCAAAGCAGAAGTGAGATAGGAAAGCTGGGGGAGGAGCTTACAGCCTATTATCTGAAAAGATCGGGCTATGAGATACTCCGCAGGAACTTTCGCATAAAGGGCGGGGAGATAGATATCATCGCCTCAAAGGACGGCATTATCGCTTTCGTTGAGGTTAAGACCCGTGACATCAGCGCTTTTGAGCATGGCGCTCAGGCGGTGAATGTCAGGAAGCGGAGCCTTATTATCCGTGCCGCTCAGGAGTATTCCTACAGATATCCCCACGAAATGCAGCCCAGATTTGACGTTGCCGAGGTGACTGTCAGGGAGGGCAGGGCTGTGGGACTTAAATATTTTGACAATGCTTTCTGTGCCGAAAGTGATTCTTCTCTTTAAAAGCCTAAAAAGCATATCTGCGGCGGACGCCGCTTCAATAATAAAAATTATCGGGATATCCCGAAGAAAAAGGTGATAAAATGTTTTACAAAAGCACAAGAAACAGCGGCGTAAGCATCAGCTCCGCCGAAGCTATTGTTCAGGGAATTTCCGCAGACGGCGGACTTTTCGTGCCCTCCGAAATTCCTCAGATGTCAATGGACGAGATCGTAAAGCTTGGCGATATGAGCTATGCTGAGAGAGCAGCTGTTGTTTTCAGCAAGTTCCTTACCGACTTTACCGATGCTGAGCTTAAGTACTGCACCGAAAGCGCTTACAACGACAAGAACTTTGCTTCCGCAGATATCGCTGAGATATCCCATCTTTTTGACGGTACATATGTTCTTGAGCTGTGGCACGGCCCCACCTGCGCATTCAAGGATATGGCTCTCCAGATCCTTCCTTATCTTCTCACCACATCTCTCAAGAAGATAAAGATGAACAAGAAGGTAGTTATCCTTGTTGCTACTTCGGGCGATACAGGAAAGGCTGCTCTCGAGGGCTTTGCCGATGTTGAGGGTACCTCCATCATGGTATTCTATCCTCAGGACGGCGTATCCGCTATGCAGAAGCGTCAGATGGCTACTCAGGACGGAAACAACGTTACCGTATGCGCTCTCAACGGCAATTTCGATGACTGCCAGAACGGCGTAAAGGCTATCTTCACCAATGAAGAGATCAAGCAGAAGCTTGCAGACGGCGGCATGATGTTCTCCTCCGCAAACTCCATCAACTGGGGCAGACTTGCACCTCAGATAATCTACTACATCTCCACCTATGCAGAGCTGGTAAAGGACGAGCAGATCAAGGCTGGAGACAAGATCAATATTGTCGTTCCCACAGGAAACTTCGGAAATATCCTTGCAGCTTACTATGCAAAGCACATGGGTATGCCCGTCAACAAGCTCATCTGCGCTTCCAACGCAAACAACGTTCTTACCGACTTTATAAATACAGGTATCTACGACAGAAACAGAAAGTTCATCACAACTGTTTCTCCCTCAATGGATATCCTTATCTCCTCCAACCTTGAAAGACTTCTCTACATTCTCTGCGGCGAAAATGACGCTCAGATAAGAGAGTGGTTCGGCAAGCTGGCTTCCGAGGGCAGATATGAGGTAACCGACGACGTTAAGGCAAAGCTCAAGGCTGACTTTGCGGCAGGCTTCTGTGACGACGCTCAGACCAAGGCTGTCATCAAGGAGATCTACGACAAGTATTCCTACACTCTCGATACCCACACCGCTGTTGCAGTAAAGGTTTACGAGGATTACAAGAAGGCTACCGGCGACAACACCAAGACCGTTATCGCTTCCACCGCAAGCCCCTACAAGTTCAGCACAGCTGTTCTTGAAGCGATAGAGGGCAAGGTTTCCGATATGGACGAGTTCGACAAGGTAGAGCGTCTCCACGAGGTTTCCGGCTATGATGTTCCCAAGTCTCTTGCAGAGCTTAAGAACAAGCCTATCCGCTTCACAGGAGCTATCGGAAGAGATGAGATGAAGGATTTCGTTCTCAAGTCCCTTTCTCTTTGATATTGAACGAACGCAGCAGAGGAGGATGAAATGGCGCTTTTTACAATGGGTGATCTGCACCTTTCCTTTGCCGTAAACAAGCCGATGGATAAATTCGGAGGCTGGGAGAATTACGTGGAGCGCATCTCGGAAAACTGGGAAAAGACCGTGTCCCCCGAGGATACGGTGGTAATTCCCGGGGATATATCATGGGCGATGAATTTCAGGGAAGCGCTTCCCGATTTTGACTTCATACATAAATTAAAGGGCACAAAGATAATTTCCAAGGGCAACCACGATTACTGGTGGAACACTTATGCCAAGATGAACCGATTCCTTGAAGAAAACGGTTTTGACAGCATAAAAATTCTGCACAACAATCATTTTGCATATGATAAATACGGTATCTGCGGCACAAGAGGCTGGATAAACGACAACAGCGAGCCTGCCGATGCCAAGGTGCTTGCAAGGGAAGCGGGCAGGCTGGAAACGTCCCTCTGCTCGGCTGAGGCGGCAGGGCTGGAGCCTATCGTGTTCCTGCACTACCCGCCCATATACGGCACGGAGTACAATTACGACATACTGGACGTGATGTACAGGCACAATATAAAAAAGTGCTATTACGGCCATGTTCATGGCAGAGCCCATCAGTACGCCGTGTGCGGTGAGCGTGACGGCATTGATTTTCGCCTTGTATCCGCTGATTATGTGCAGTTTTGCCCTGTGAGAATATTATAATTTGTGCAAAATGCAGAAATTGCATATTTGCTATAGCTTTATTAAATTTTGTATGGTATAATCTTTTTATATGCTTTGTATTAAAATGGAGGATGTTGTAAATGAGCTTAAAATCTACAAATAAAATCGAAACAAACACATATGAACTTGAAATTGAGGCTTCCGCTGAGGAATTTGAGGCTGCCGTTCAGGCCGCTTACTTAAAGGCTAAGAATAAGATCAACGTTCCCGGATTCAGAAAGGGCAAGGCTACCCGTAAGATGATCGAAAATCTCTACGGCGAGAGCTGCTTCTATGATGATGCTGTAAATGCTATGGTTCCCGAGATCGTTGGCGGCGCTATCGACGAGGCTAAGCTTACTCTCGTTGACAGACCCGAGATCGACGTTACCGCTCTTTCCAAGGAGAACGGCGTTTCTTTCAAGGTAAAGTGCATCACCAAGCCCGAGGTTGAAATTTCCGACTATATGGGTATAGAAGTTGAAAAGCCTGCCAAGACTGTAACCGATGAGGATGTTGAAAAGCAGCTCAAGGCTATGCAGGAAAAGAACGGCAGACTCGTTACCGTTGAGGACAGAGCAGTTGAGAACGGCGATACCGTTGTTATCGACTTTGAGGGCTTCATGGACGGCAAGGCATTCGACGGCGGCAAGGAAGACGGCTTCGAGCTTAAGATCGGCTCTGGTCAGTTTATCCCCGGCTTTGAGGAGCAGATCGTTGGCAAGAACACCGATGAGGAGTTCACCATCAACGTAACATTCCCCGAGAACTATCAGATGGAAGAGCTTGCAGGCAAGCCCGCTGAGTTCAAGATCAAGCTCCACGAGATCAAGAAGACTGAGCTTCCCGACCTCGATGACGATTTCGCAAAGGATACTTCCGAGTTCGACACTCTCGACGAGCTGAAGGCTGATATCAAGAAGAAGCTTGAGGACAACGCTGAGAAGGCTGCCGACGCAGAAGTTGAAAACAAGATCTATGATACAATTCTTGCAAACATGAAGGCTGAGATCCCTCAGGTTATGTTCGAGCACAAGATCGACGATATGGTAAGAGATTTCGAGATCAGACTTTCCCAGCAGGGACTTGACCTTGATATGTACCTCTCCTTCGTTGGCATGGATAAGGCGGCTTTCAGAAAGACCTTCGAGGAGCAGGCTCAGAAGACCGTTAAGCTCAGACTGGCTCTCGAGAAGATCGCTCAGCTTGAGAACCTCACCGTAAGCGACGATGAAGTTCTTGAGGAGCTCAAGAAGATGTCCGAGACCTACAAGGTTCCCGTTGAGCAGCTCATGAATGTTGTTAGTCCTGAGACTCTCAAGACTGACATGGTTGTTACAGCAGCTTCCAAGCTCGTAAAGGAAAAGGCTGTAATCAAGTAATCTACGGGGTAATTTGAATTTGACGTATTGGGGTTTCGTTATTTAGTGGAGGTATAGTTAATGAGTTTAGTACCATATGTAGTAGAGCAGACCAACCGCGGCGAGCGCAGCATGGATATCTACTCCCGCCTTTTGAATGACAGAATAATCATTCTGTCTGAGGAAGTAAATAACACCACAGCCAGCCTCGTTATTGCTCAGATGCTGTTCCTTGAGGGACAGGATCCCGAAAAGGACATCTCCTTCTACATCAACAGCCCCGGCGGCGTCATTACTGCTGGTATGGCAATATATGACACCATGCAGTATATCAAGTGCGATGTGTCAACCATTTGTATGGGTATGGCAGCTTCGATGGGCGCATTCCTGCTTTCATCAGGAACCAAGGGCAAGAGACTTGCTCTTCCCAACTCTGAGATCCTTATCCACCAGCCTCTCATTGCAGGCGGCGGAATTTCAGGTCAGTGCACCGATATCAAGATCCATTCAGACCACATGGTTTATACCAGAAACAAGCTGAATGAGATACTTTCCAAGAATACAGGAAAGCCTCTTGATGTTATCGAGCGTGATACTGAGAGAGATAATTATCTCACTGCTCAGGAAGCAATGGAATACGGTCTTATCGACAAGGTCATCGAGCACAGATAAAGATAAGAGAGATAGCTCCGCCGTCTTTACGGAAATGTCCGTATGGGCAGCGGAGCTTTATTTTAAAACCCCTATGAAAGGATTGATACGGATGCCCGCAGACAGAAACTTTAAAAGATGCAGCTTTTGCGGCAAGACTGAGCCTGAGGTTCAGAACCTCTTTTCAGCAGGCAACGCAAACATCTGCGACGAGTGCATTATTTACTGCTATGAAATGCTCATGAATAATGAGGCACTCGGATATGTTCCGTCTCCCGATCATCTTGAAAAGTTCGGCAAGCCTTCCAAGGCTCTCAGCCTTAAAAAGCCCCTTGAAATAAAGAAGATCATGGACGAATACATCATCGGTCAGGACGCTGCAAAGATAGCTCTTGCCGTTGCGGTGTATAACCATTACAAGAGAATAAACAGCCTTTCCGACAAGGACGACAACGCTGTTGAGCTTCAGAAGTCAAACGTTATCCTTCTGGGCCCCACAGGTGTCGGTAAGACACTGCTTGCTCAGACCCTTGCAAAGATACTTGACGTTCCCTTTGCAATAGCCGATGCGACCACCCTTACCGAGGCAGGTTACGTTGGCGATGACGTTGAGAACGTGCTTCTCAGACTTATTCAGGCGGCTGATTATGATATCCAGGCTGCCGAGAGAGGTATCGTTTATATCGATGAGATCGACAAGATCGCAAGAAAGTCGGAGAATATGTCCATCACCCGTGATGTAAGCGGTGAGGGCGTTCAGCAGGCTCTGCTCAAGATAATCGAGGGTACAGTTTCCAACGTTCCTCCTCAGGGCGGCAGAAAGAACCCTTATCAGGAGTGCCTGCACATCAATACAAAGAATATCCTCTTCATCTGCGGCGGTGCGTTTGACGGACTGGAGCAGACTATCAAGAAGAGAATTGATTCCTCTACACTGGGCTTCGGCGCAGATGTAAGAAGCAAGTCCGAAAAGGAAGTAAACATCTTCAAGGACGTTACTCCTCAGGACCTGGTAAAGTTCGGCATGGTTCCCGAGCTGGTGGGCCGTCTTCCTGTTATCACAGTGCTTGACGAGCTGGACGAAGCTGCCCTTGTAAGAATACTCAGCGAGCCTAAGAACGCTCTGGTAAAGCAGTATCAGAAGCTGTTCGAGCTTGACGGCATTGAGCTTGTGTTTGATGATGCCGCACTTACTGCCATTGCAGAAAAGGCTATCAAGCAGAAAACAGGCGCAAGAGGCCTCAGAGCTATCGTTGAAGGACTTTTACAGGATACCATGTTCACAGCTCCTTCCGATGAGAATATTGTCAAGGTGACTATCACCGAGGCGTGCGTAACAGAGGGCGCAAAGCCCCTTATCGCCACAGGCACCAAGCCTGCTCAGAAGAAAAAGGCATAAGAATTATAAAAATGACCGACCTGAAACGCAACTTGATTTGTTTGCGTTTCAGGTCGGGTTTTTTTATGTGTAATACTATTCTTCAATCAACCTATAGACAAATCCTCGGATAGAATAAGCCCATTCGTCGTCAAGCTCCCTTGCCGGGCGGCAAGCCCGCCTGCAGTCGCTTTCCTAGACTGGTCTTATTCTATCTGTGGGCTTTATCTACAGAACGATTGAAGATTAGTATAAATCAGTTTCAAATATTTATATTTTTGCTTTGGGGCGAAAAAGCTTATATTGACAACGTGTGGATTTTGCGGTATAATTCAGTTAAATCATACAAAATTTTTCACGAGGACATAAACTTTTTCGGAGAAACTCCCTCCTGGGCACGGAACAGCTTGCAGAAATAACTGGCATCGTGATATCCCACCGCCTCCGACACCTGAGAAACGGTCATGTTTCCCTTGGTGAGCAGCTGCTTTGCATAGGAAAGTCGGCGGCAGTTGATGTACTGGAATGGCCGCATATCGGTCTTGCGCTTGAAAATTCGGCACAGGTACTGGGGGGAAACTCCTGCGGCAGCGGCGATATCCTCCATGGCTATCTCTTCCGACAGATGAGCGGAGATGTATTCCTCCGCCAGTTTGAAAGCGGAAAATTCCGAGGGTGTTCCCGCAGGCTTCATGCGGCTTATCTGGTATTCGGTGAGAAATCGGTACATATAGGAATCCGCACGGAGAGAGGCGTTTTCGTTATTGCGCTTAAGAATGGTGTAGATGGACTGCCATGCACGCTCCATTTCGCTTGGATCCTCATGGAATGCGGTGACGGCGTTTTTCAGCCCGAACTGCTCCAGCAGTGCAGCGCAGCCGCAGCCTGAAAATGTTACCCATTCAAGCGACCACACATCACCCAGAGCGTAGTATTCGTGTGGCACATCGGCAGGGAGAAAAAACGACATTCCCTTTGTTATCTCCGTGGTTTTTCCCTCTGTGACAAGAACGCCTTTGCCCTCGGTGCAGTAGTTTATCTGGGGCTGAGGGTATCCGTCCTTGCGTATGCAGTGATATTGCAGGTCGCACCAGCCCACTCCTGCGGCAGTCAGCAGCGACTTGTTAGGGTTCTTGGCTATGGGGTAAATGGCTTCGTCCATGTCCGCACGTCCTTTGGTTTAAAATTTTTACATAGTAAATTATAATATATATGGAAGGAAAAATCAATATGAATCTCAACGAAATCTCAAAAGATCATCTTTTCTGTGACGGCTGGGAATTTTCAAAAAATCCCATTGATACCGAGTATTCTTCTGACCTTAAATGGACAAGAGTGGATATTCCCCACGACTGGATGATCTATGAAACAAGAAATCTTTACGAGACCTCCACAGGCTGGGACAGAAAAAAGTTCAGCTATGAAAAGCTTGACGGCGTTCGCACCTCCATTCGCTTCGAGGGCGTTTATATGGACAGCAAGACCTACGTTAACGGCGAACTGGCAGGGGAGTGGAAGTACGGCTATTCCACATTCGAGTTTGACATTACTGACCTGCTCCGTGACGGCGAGAACGAGATAACCGTTCGTGTTGATTACCGCTGCCCCAACTCCAGATGGTACTCGGGCGCAGGAATTTACCGCCGTGTATGGCTCAGAAATTACCCCGACTGCCATATCACAAGTGACGGTGTTTATATCTCCGCCGATATTGAGGGCAATGTTACAGTTTCCGCCGAGGCAGTTCGCCCCGTAGGCGTTACCGTCGAGGGGCTTTCAATAAGAGAGACCGTTTATGATGGCGACAAGGCAGTATGTTCTTCCGAATATCCCTGCTGCGCATATGACAGGACACGTATCCCCGAGGCTATCCGCAGCGACAAGGTGAACTACTCCGTAAATACCATAACAATGCACGTTGACAAGCCCGTGCTGTGGGATATCGACGATCCTCACCTTTACACCATGGTAACAGAGCTTGTAAAGAACGGCGAGACCATACAGACCGTAAAGAACCGCTTCGGCTTCCGCAAGGCTGAGTTCACCACCGACAAGGGCTTCTTTCTTAACGACAGGCATGTAAAGCTCCACGGCTGCTGCGAGCACCATGACCTTGGCTCACTTGGGGCTGCCGTTAACCGTGCGGCTATCGTAAGAAAGCTGAAAAAGCTCAGAGTTATGGGCATCAACGCTATAAGAACCAGCCACAATATGCCCGCTGTTGAGCTTATGGAGCTGGCAGATGAAATGGGCTTCCTCATTCTCTCCGAGGGCTTTGATATGTGGGAGAGACACAAGACCGACTATGACTATGCAGGATTTTTCCACGAGTGGGCTCCCACAGATGTTGCTTCATGGGTACGCCGTGACCGAAACCACCCATCAGTTATCGGCTGGAGCATAGGAAACGAAATATATGACACCCACGCTGACGAAAGAGGTCAGGAGATAGCTTCATGGCTGCTGGGACTTGTCCGTGAGCATGATTACAGAGCAAACGGATATGTTACCATTGGCTCCAACTTCATGCAGTGGGAGGGCGCACAGAAGTGTGCGGATATCGTAAAGCTGGCAGGCTACAACTATGCCGAGAGACTTTACCATGAGCAGCACGAAAAGCACCCCGACTGGATGATCTACGGCAGTGAGACCTCCTCCGTTGTGCAGAGCCGTGGCGTATATCACTTCCCCCTTGCACAGTCCGTCCTCTCCGATGATGACGAGCAGTGCTCCGCCCTTGGCAACAGCACCACAGGCTGGGCTGCAAAGAACACCGAGGCGTGCATCATTCCCGACCGTGACGCCGAGTTCTGCGCAGGTCAGTTCATCTGGACAGGCTTTGACTACATCGGTGAGCCTACTCCATACGATACAAAGAACAGCTACTTTGGTCAGATAGATACCGCAGGCTTCCCCAAGGACAGCGCATATATCTTCCGTGCCGAGTGGACAGATTATAAGAAGTCTCCTTTCGTTCATATCTTCCCTTACTGGGATTTCATCGAGGGTCAGGAAATCGATATAAGAGTTACCACCAACGCCCCCAGAGTTGAGCTTTTCCTCAACGGTGAAAAAATTGCCGAAAAGGATATCGACCATGTAAAGGGCATGGAGCTTACCCTCAACACCATTGCAAAATACACCAAGGGCGAGCTGCTGGCGATTGCTTACGACGAGAGTGGCAATGAGATCGCACGTGATGTTCAGCGCTCCTTCGGCGATACCGCTGAGATACGCCTTATCCCCGAAAATGATACTGTCAAGGCAGACGGCACCGACCTTGCATTTGTTGAGATATCCGCATTCGACGCAGAGGGCAACCACGTTGCAAATGCTAACAACCGTGTATTCGTTGAGGTAAGCGGCGCAGGCAGACTTGTGGGACTGGACAACGGCGACTCCACCGATTACGAGCAGTACAAGGGAACCTCCCGCAGACTTTTCTCAGGCAAGCTTATTGCAATAATCGCAGCCAAGGAGGAAGCAGGGGATATCACCGTCAAGGTAACCTCTCCCTCTCTCCCCGACAGCACAGTTACCCTCAAGGCTGTTCAGGCTGGTAAGGTAAGCGGTATCTCCGCAATGGAAGAGAACACTCACAGAAATGCCGAGTGCCCCGATGAGACTATCGACATTCCTGTCCGCAAGATAGAATTTGTAAGCGACTCCAGAACATTCACTCCCGACTGCAAGGAGATGAAGTTCAGAGCAAAGGTATATCCCGCAAATGCGACCTACGCAAATGATATTGAGTTTAGGATCACAACAGTTCTCGGCATTAAGTCCAATATCGCCGAGATAGTTTCCGTTGAAAACGGCGAGATTACAGTTCGCTGCAAGGGCGACGGCGAGTTCTTCCTGAGAGCGCTCTGCAAGAACGGCACAGAGAAGTACCATATCCTTACCGCCCTGAAGCTCACAGGCGAGGGACTGGGCGCAGCTTCCTTCAATCCCTACGAGCTTGTACTTGGCGGACTTCACACCGTTCAGACCGATAACATCAGCAACGGCATCGAAAGAGGCGCAGGCTTTGCAAATGAAAACAGCTGGTTTGGCTTCGAGAACGTTGACTTCGGCAGCATAGGAAGCGACACTGTAACAGTGCCCATCTTCGCAAACTGCACCACACCCGTAAAGATCCGCTTCTATGACGGTATCCCCGGCGAGGGCGGCGAGATGATAGGCGAGTTCAGCTACCATGAGTCTCCCCAGTGGCTCACCTATATCCCCAACACCTTCAAGCTCAATAAGGTGCTCAAGGGTATGCACACCTTTGTAATGGAGTCCGATGACGGCTACAACGTTCAGGGCTTTGTATTCCGGAAGCCCGACAAGGAGTTCGGCGAGATAAACGCTGCGGACAATGAGAGCGTTTACGGCGACAAGTTTACCGCCGAGCCTGACGCAGTTACAGGAATAGGCAACAACGTTATGCTGAATTTCGGCGAGTTTGATTTCAGCGAGAAGAAGCCCACAAAGATAATCATTACAGGTAAGTCCCACCTGCCCCTCAACAGTATCCACGTTATCTTCACAGGCGACACCGAAAAGCGTGTTCTTGCCGAGTTCAAGGGTGCAGATGAATACACTCCAAGAGAGTTTGCTCTTGAAGGAATAAGCGGCAAGTGCAAGGTAGCGTTTGCATTCCTCCCCGGCAGCGACTTTGACTTCAAGTCCTTTAAGTTCGAGGCGTGATATGAGCTTTCTTACGGAAGAAAACATCGGATATATCCCCATAGTGATATGCGCAGTCATATTGATAATTGCGGGAGCGGTATATCTGATAGTTCAGCATTTTAAGGATAAATAAACAAAAGCGGAGCATTTCAGTAAAATGGAATGCTCCGCTTTATTTTATGTCAGCGTTATAAAATCCTTTGCCGCATATCCCGTTGTGTCACCGCATTTAACAATGTACCAGTTTCCGGATTCACCGTAAATATTTACATGACCGCCGTCAGGTATCTTTCCCACAATGTAGGATTCCGTTGAGGGATAGCTGCGGATATTAAGGTTGGAGCCGTCAGTTTCGGCTACTCCCGTTCTCACAGGTCCGGGCTCCACAAAGGGTATGCCGAAATAATCGCATAATGACTGCACCAGTGTGCGGGCAATGGTCTCCAGATTGTTTTTCAGCCACGCTTCGTCCTCAAAATTGTCGTGATAGCCCAGCTCAGCCAGCACCGCCACTGCCTTTGTCCTTGTCACCTCCGCAAGAGATGTGGTGGGTATCGCCGACACCTTGGCGGGGATAGGATAAATAGTCTCCATATTGTTTGCGATAATGGTTGCAAGCCGCCTGCTGTACTCGGAGTAGGGGGAGTAGTATATCTCAACGCCCCGTGTAACATTGGCATACTGACCGCCCCCCGCATTGGTATGCAGCGCCAGATGAACGTCATGCCAGCCGTTGTTGGAGTCCTGTATCGCTCCGTTAACGTTCCTTGCAGGATCGTTCCGTGTAAAGCTTATGCCCGATGACAGCAGATAGGGCTCCATCAGGTCGGCAAGCAGATTCATATACTGTTCCTCGTTGCCCTCCGTGGCGTACTTGTTCCACTCCTGAGTCGAGGGGCTTAAAAAGACATTAGGCAAATTTATGACCACCTTTCGTGTGCTTTGGTCATATATATGCGCTGTGTCGGTGTATTATACCTTTTGGTCGGAGGCAAAGCGGAAGCCGTTTTCATCGGCTGTGAGGATAACGTTGTCGCCCTTGCATATTTCTCCGCCGATAAGCTTCATGCTGAGAAGATTTTCTATCTGCTCGGTGATGATGTGCCGCAGGGCACGGGCTTCGGGACGCTTTCCGTTCTCGCCGCAGCTTATTAGCTTCGTCACCGCTTCGGGGGCAAATTCAACGGAGATATCCATGGCAAGCGCACGTGTTCTCAGCTCGTCAAGTAGCTTCCGTGCAAGGCTTTCCGTCTCGTTTCCGTCCAGCTTGCCGAATACGATGGTCTCGTCAATGCGCCCAAGCATTTCGGGACGGAAGAATTTTTTCAGCTCCTTTGTGACCTCAGCTTTTATGCGCTTGTTTTCCTCCGCAGCTGTCATTTCGCTGCTGCCGAAGCCAAGGGAGCTTTTGTCCGTCAGCTCCTTTGCGCCGATGTTTGAGGTAAGGATTATCACTGTATTTGCAAAGGATATCCGCCGTCCCTGACTGTCGGTGAGAATGCCGTCCTCCAGTATCTGCAGGAGAATGTTTGAAACATCTGGGTGGGCCTTTTCGATCTCGTCAAAAAGTATGACGGAATAGGGTCTGCGGCGCACCTGCTCAGTCAGCTGGCCGCCCTCGTCATAGCCCACATATCCCGGGGGAGAGCCGATGAGCCGTGAAACGCTGTGCTTTTCCATATATTCGGACATATCAAAGCGGATAAGTGCCTTTTCGCTGTCAAAAAGACTGGCGGCAAGGGCTTTGGCAAGCTCGGTCTTTCCCACTCCCGACGGGCCCGAGAATATAAATGAGCCTACGGGACGCTTTGGGTCTCTCAGCCCCGCCCTGCTTCGGCGGACTGCGTTCGCCACGGCGGATACCGCTTCATTCTGCCCGATAACACGCTTGTGAAGCTCCTCTTCAAGACCTATGAGCCGCTTGCTCTCATCTTCCGATATCCTGCTGGCGGGAATGCCTGTGGCGGAGGAAAGTATCTCCGCAATGTCCTCGGCTGTGACTGTGGGCAGAGCTGTGTTTTCGGAAGCGACAGCCTCTGCCAGAGAGCCTTTTTTAGGCATATTTCTGTCGATAAGGGCGGTAAGCTCCTCCGCAAGACCGTTCAGACCCTTTTTGCCGTTCCTTATATGCACCTTGGAAGCGGCTTCGTCGATAAGATCAATGGCCTTGTCTGGCAGGCAGCGGTCATTCACATACCGAACGGACATATCCACCGCCGCCTGAATCGCTTCTGATGAGATATGCACCTTATGATAGTTTTCGTAGCATGGGCAGAGACCTGTCAGTATCTTCACAGCGTCCTCGGGTGAGGGCTCGCTCACCATGACCTGCTGGAAGCGCCGCTCCAGGGCAGAATCCTTGCCGATGAACTTGCGGTATTCGTCAAAGGTGGTGGCGCCGATTATCCGCAGCTCTCCACGGGCAAGCTGGGGCTTCAGGATATTTGCGGCATCAATGGCGCCCTCTGCCGCACCTGCTCCCACAATGGTGTGAAGCTCGTCAATAAAAAGGATAATGCTGCCGTTTTCGATCACCTCGTCGATGCAGAGCTTTATCCTGTCCTCAAAATCGCCCCTGTACTTTGCGCCAGCAAGCATAGAGGTAAGGTTAAGGGCAAAAATGTGCTTTCCCCTCAGGGTGTCGGGCACATCTCCCGATACGATGGCTGCCGCTACACCCTCCGCAACGGCTGTCTTGCCTACGCCGGCTTCTCCCACAAGGCATGGGTTGTTTTTTGTGCGGCGGGACAATATGCGTATCACCCGAGCTATTTCTTTGTCACGGCAGAAAACAGGGTCGCACTTGTTTTCCGCAGACGCAGCGGTCAGATCTTTGCCGTACTTTATAAGGGTGGGCGCTTTTGTGATTGGCGGAAAATACTTCATATCCAGCCCCGAAAGCCCCCTGCACGTTCCCAGAACTGAGGCGGTGCTTATGCCCATGTCCGTTATGATGCTTACGGCGGTGCAGTTTTCCTCTTTTAGCATTGCGGCGAGGATATGCTCCGTGCCCGCAGGCTTTTCGGCGGTAGCCCCTGCATTACGGCAGGCGGCGGAGATGATCCGTGCCACAGCAGGGGTAAATGAGTCGCTGTCAACCACCGACGGCTCTCCACGACCGATGAGACGGATTATTCTTCCCAGTATCTTTTCCTCGGTAGCACCGCAGGAGCGCAGGATACTTGCGGAGGTGCTTCCCGTTTCCGAGGCAAGGGCAAGGAGCAGATGCTCGCTGCCCACATAGGTGTGTCCCAGCTTTCCTGCACGCAGAAAAGCCTTATTTATTACAGTGTTTGCTTTTCGTGTCAATAGTTCGGGATTATACATCAGTTCCAACATCTCCTATAACAAGGTATAATATGCTTGCTGTTATATTATGGACTGATTTTCCCAAAATAACTGTCGGATTATGGTTATCGCAAAATTAGTCTATCTCGCACATGGAGGGGGAGATGTCTATGGAGCTGCCGCTTACTGTTACCGTGTTGAAAAACTCCTCAAACAGGTCAGATGAAACGTATATCGTGCCGTCCCTTTCCTCAGTTCTGCCGTTCATGATATTTTCTCTTGTCATGTCAATGACTTTGAGCCTGCCGTCAAAAAATGCCTCGTCCGAGCCTTTGAACAGAACGGCTTTTTGTATGTAGTCATCATCAATATAAGAACCCGTCTTCACAAGCATATGCGCACGTCTTTTCGGCAAATTTTGCCTACTCTGCAACAAAATTATGCTCGAAAATCCGCACACATTTCTTATGAAGACAGGTTCTAAAAAAATACAACTGTGGAAATTTTTTCATCTATCAAGATAATTTCAAATAAAATGATATTAAATTAGCGTTGACTAACTCAAATATGCGTGATATAATATATACGTTAGCGGAGGCTAACGTATGATGCGAAATATAATACGGAGGTAAAAGCTATGGTTTATACAGCTATTGAAAAGGTTATAGGCAGAGAGATCCTTGATTCCAGAGGAAACCCCACAGTTGAGGCTGAGGTTTATCTTGCTGACGGTACTGTCGGCAGAGGTACTGCTCCCAGCGGTGCTTCCACAGGTGAGTTTGAGGCTCTTGAGCTTCGTGACGGCGACAAGTCCAGATACGGCGGAAAGGGCGTTTCAAAGGCAGTTGAGAACATCAACACTGTTATTAACGACGCTGTAAAGGGCATTGACGCTTCCGATACATATGCGGTTGATAAGGCTATGATCGACGCTGACGGCACAAAGGATAAGTCAAAGCTCGGCGCAAATGCTATCCTTGCTGTTTCCATTGCGGCTGCAAGAGCAGCTTCCATTGCTATGGGTGTGCCTCTTTACAGATTCCTCGGCGGCGTAAGCGGCAACAGACTTCCCGTTCCTATGATGAACATTCTTAACGGCGGCGCTCATGCAGCAAATACCGTTGACGTTCAGGAATTCATGATAATGCCCGTAGGCGCTCCTTCCTTCAAGGAAGCTCTCAGACAGTGCGCAGAGGTATTTCATGCTCTGGCAGCACTTCTTAAGTCCAAGGGCCTTGCTACTTCCGTAGGTGACGAGGGCGGCTTTGCTCCTGACCTTGGAAGCGATGAAGAAGCTATCCGGTACATTCTCGAAGCTGTAAAGAACGCAGGCTATGAGCCGGGCAAGGATTTTATGATCGCTATGGACGCTGCTTCCAGTGAGTGGAAGGGTTCCAAGAAGGGCGAATACATTCTCCCCAAGGCAGGCACAAAGTTCACATCTTCCGAGCTTATTGCTCACTGGAAGAAGCTTGTTGAAAAGTATCCCATCATCTCCATCGAGGACGCTCTGGACGAAGAGGACTGGGAAGGCTGGCAGGAGCTTACCAAGGAGCTTGGCGGCAAGGTACAGCTGGTCGGCGACGATCTGTTCGTAACCAACACCGAGAGACTTGCAAAGGGCATCAGCCTTGGCTGCGGCAACTCTATCCTTATCAAGCTCAACCAGATCGGTTCTGTTTCCGAAACACTTGAAGCTATCAAGATGGCTCACAAGGCAGGCTACACTGCAATTTCTTCTCACCGTTCCGGCGAGACTGCCGATACAACAATCGCAGACCTTGCAGTTGCTCTCAACACCTGCCAGATCAAGACAGGCGCACCCAGCAGAAGTGAGCGTGTTGCAAAGTACAACCAGCTCCTCAGAATTGAAGAAGAGCTTGGCGCAAGTGCGGTTTATCCCGGAATGGCTGCATTCAATGTAAAGAGATAAAAGCAATAGAACTATAGATACGAGACACTGTAAAATAGCTCGGATATGATCCGACATCATATCCGGGCTGTTTTGCTATATTGGAGAGGAGACGGATATATGAGCAATCTCGGACAGTCAGGCGAGGACTATCTTGAAACTATCCTTGTTCTCGGCAACTGCAACGGGGAAGTGCGTTCTGTTGATATCGCCCGTGAGATGAACGTTACCAAGCCCAGCGTATGCCGTGCGGTGGGACTGCTTAAAAACGGGGGATTTATCCGTGTTGATGACAACGGATATATCACCTTTACCGATGACGGGAGAAAAGCGGCGGAAAGCGTTTATGAGCGCCATACGGTGCTTACAGACTGGCTCATCGGCATAGGGGTTGACGAAAAAACAGCTGCGGAGGACGCCTGCCGCCTTGAACATAATATCAGCGCCCAGTCTTTTGACAAGCTCAAGGAGCATATCAGAAAGTATCATAAGGCGTTATGATATCAAAACTATTGGTGAGAATGAGGCTCTGAGTGGTAAACCTTCAGCGCAGGCGCATGAGTCCCTGCAATAATGGGATTTGCCTTTTCGTTCCCGTGCTTTGCCTTGCCCTGTATTTCAGGCACGGCAGCAGCTTCGTTGCGTGGCTTTACATGAGTGCGGCTGATACGGTTCATTCCCTGCTTTGACATATTATCACTTCCTTGTATTCGGATATGTGATTATTATTTCACAGAGCGTATGAATTACCCTTTGATATCACAGGAAAAATTACTATAAAAAATTATTAAGTTACCCTTGACTAACCGAAAAATATATGATATACTATAGTCAGTTAGCGATGGCTAATTAAGATAGATCAAATTTTTATAAAGGAGGAAAATAAAAATGAGCGTAGTTGTAGTAGGCGGAAACGACAGAATGGCTACAAGATACAAGGATATCTGCAAGTCATATAACTGCAAGGCAAAGGTTTTCACGCAGATGCCTTCCGACTTTGAAAACAAGCTTGGCACACCAGATCTGATGGTAGTTTTCACAAGCACCTGTTCACACAAGATGGTAAACAGCGTTAATCAGAAGTCCCAGAAGCACGATATTCCCGTTGCAAGAATACACAGCGCAAGTGTAAGCGCACTCAAGAGCATTCTTGAGCAGTACTGCTGCTGATTTTTTTACAGCGTGCAGTTAGCGAAAGCTAATCATATCGATCAAACAAAAGGCGGTGCCAAAATGTCAGAACGTGAATTGAAATTCGAGCGCAAGCTTGCAATGCACACAGCTCCCACATTGCTGGGAATAAAATGCGCAGGTCTGCTTTCACTTTCTATGGACGAATTTGATGTTGAAGCACATCTTGAATTTTTCAACCGCAGGGCGGTATCAAGAGGGCTGAAAATAAAGCAGCTGTGCTGCTGCAAAAACAGAGCCCTGATCTTACTTTACAGCGAAAAGCTTATGGAAAAACGGCTTTCCGACTGTACGGCAAAACAGCTTCTCGCAGGCTATGGATACGGCGAGAATTTATCTTTTGATGAATGTCTTGACAGACTTTCGGAAAGAATATGTGAGCATGGGGATTTTCCTCATGAGATAGGTGTTTTTCTCGGATATCCCTTTGAAGATGTCAAAGGCTTTATCGAGAACAACGGCGGAAACTTCAAGCTTTGCGGCTGCTGGAAGGTTTACGGCAACGTGGAAGCGGCGGAGCGTACGTTTGCAAATTACGGAAGGTGCAGAAAATTTCTGTGCAATAAATTAAATGAGGGCATTGATATCTATCAGGCACTCAGAATATCTTGATAAAAGGAGATCTTTCAATGAAAATTGCAGTTATTTACTGGAGCGGTACAGGCAATACCGAAATGATGGCTAAGGCTGTTGCAGAGGGCGCAGGCGCAGAGCTGTTCAGCGTTTCCGATTTCAGCGGCAATATCGCAGATTATGACAGACTGGCATTCGGCTGCCCCGCAATGGGTTCCGAAGTTCTGGAGGAAGATGAGTTCGAGCCTTTCTTCACAGGCATCGAGAGCATGCTCTCCGGCAAGAAGATCGCTCTCTTCGGTTCTTACGACTGGGGCGACGGCGAGTGGATGAGAACCTGGGCTGACCGCTGCACAGCAGCAGGCGCTGAGATCGTTGGCGGCGAGGGACTTATCGTTAACCTCACTCCCTCCGATGAAGATCTTGCAAAGTGCAAGGCTCTCGGCGAGGATCTTGCCAAGTAATTTCCTCTCATAAAAGCATCTTTAATAGCCTATTCCAATACTCTTTTGTTATAATACTAATCCTTAATCAACCTATAGACAAATCTTCGGCTGAAATAAGCCCATTCTTCGTCAAGCTCCCTTGCCGGGCGACAAGCCCGCCTGCAGTCGCTTTCCTAGACTGGTCTTATTTCATCTGTCGGCTTTGTCTATAGAACGATTAAAGATTAGTATAAAAATCATTTCCCATTTTCCTTTTTTGATTTTCACTGTTCTTAAAAGGACAGAAATAACCCCTTCAGATCTTTGATGTGTACGTCAAAGTCGAAGGGGATTTTTTTGTTATTTACTTGTTGAGGTATTCAACAAATCTGTCAAAAGCAGCTTCTCCCTCGGGAGTGCGCTTGTAAACGCCTGCGTGCTCCAGGACTTTTGCAAATACCTTTCCTATCTCGTCACGAATGACCTCGTGAACGTTGTCGGCATTGACAGTCCTTCTTGAACAGAATTCCTCAGCCCAGTCGGCGTGCTTTTCAAGAACAGGGTCGCTGCGGACTGCGCTTACGCCCTTTGTCACAAGCACATCTGCCAGCTGCTGCATCTCGTTTTTAAGACGTGCGGGGAGAACTGCCAGACCCATAACTTCGATAAGACCGATGTTCTCCTTTTTGATGTGGTGCAGCTCTGCGTGAGGATGATATACGCCCAGAGGGTGTTCCTCGGTGGTGATGTTGTTTCTCAGCACCAGATCAAGCTCGTACATATCGCCGTTCCTGCGGGCAATGGGAGTGATGGTGTTGTGAGGCTCGCCGTCAGTTTCCGCAAAGATGAAAGCAGCCTCATCGGTGTAGCCTCTCCACTTGGTAAGGATAATGTCTGCCATCTCCACAAGTCTGCCTGTGTCGGCGCTTCTGAGCCTTATAACGGACATGGGCCACTTTACTCTTCCCACTGTAACATCTTCAAAGCCCTTTATCTTGTATTCCTTTTCGATATTTGCCTTTGCCATTGCAAAGGTGTAGTTTCCGCCCTGGAAATGCTCATGGCTCAGGATAGAGCCGCCTACGATAGGCAGATCTGCATTTGAACCGATGAAATAGTGGGGGAATTGGCTTACAAAGTCAAAGAGCTTTTCAAAAGCTTTCTTGTCGATGACCATAGGAGTGTGCTTGGTGTTGAAAAGAATGCAGTGCTCGTTGTAGTAAACGTAAGGGGAGTACTGGAAGCCCCATGGCTCGCCGCAGATATCTACAGGGATAATTCTGTGGTTCTGGCGTGCAGGGTGATTGAGGCGGCCCGCATAGCCCACATTCTCGGGACACAGCAGGCACTTGGGATAGCCGCTCTGCTTGGCGTTCTTTGCGGCAGCTATTGCCTTGGGGTCCTTTTCGGGCTTCGAGAGGTTGATGGTGATATCAAGCTCACCGTATTCGGTCTCAGTCTTCCACTTTATATCCTTTGCAATGCGGTAGCGGCGGATATAATCGGTGTCACGGCTGAGCTTGTAGTAATTGTCGGTAGCGGTGACAGGGGAGACAGCATAGTCAGCCTTGAACTTTGCAATGACCTCCGAGGGACGGGGAGTAAGGCAGGCCATGAGCTTTGTATCAAAAAGGTCACGGTAAGCGATGCTGTCGGGAATGATATTCTTCGAGCAGGCAAAGTCCAGCAGACCCTTGAGTATCTCTTCAAGCTCCATGTCAGGGATATTTTCAGGCTCCTCATAATCGTCCAGACCCAAAGCGGCAAGGATAGAGTTTATCGCAAATATTCTGTCATCTGCGGTGATAAGACCTGTTTTGAGACCGTATGCCGCAAGAGCGGCAATGTAAGTGTTTATCATGATATCTTCCCCTTCGTGTGATATTTTGTGCGCAGTGATTTTATTAAATTATATCACACTGCCAATGGGAAATCAATGGATTTTAGTTTCAGACATATGGAAAAAAGTAACATTACTCCACACATTCGGTGAGCTTTGCGAAGCTGTATATTTTCAGGTCATACCTGTCCGCCGTGCCGAAGCCGTAGGCGGCGTGAATGAACCTTGCGCCTGCCGCATATGCGCTGTCGCAGTCAAGCTGAGTGTCGCCCATATATGTTCCGTCGGCAACGTGGTTTTTCTCCATTATCAGGCGGATATTCTCGCTTTTGGGAAGCTTGTTGTCGCCCCAGCAAAGGTGGTCGGTGATGTATTTTTCAAAGCCGTAGAATTTCAGAAAGGCTTCTATATAGCCCGACTGGCAGTTATAACCCCTAAGTTCGTGGGGCTGTATAACTACACTCACCTTGCAAAGGACGCAGTTTTCGTGCAGTCCTTTAAAAACAATCTCCTCATTGCGGTGATAACCGTTCCCGTGAGCATCGCACTTTCCGCAATGATGGCTCTCTTTACCGAAAAGGTGAAGTTCAGCCGCTCCTTTGCCCGCCTTTCATTCTTCTATCCTACAGTGCTGCCCATGGTGGCCGTGGCAAATATCTGGATTTTCATCTACACTCCGGGCTACGGTCTGCTGGGACATTTCTTCCCCAACCTCCGTGTGCTTTCCGACCCCAAGCTTGCTATCTGGGGCATAATCATAATGCTCATCTGGAAGCAGGCGGGATATCTTATGATATTCTACATAAGCGGAATGCAGGGAATATCCCATGAGCTGTATGAGGCTGCCAAGCTGGACGGCGCAAACGGCTTCTACGTCTTTTCAAAGATAACATGACCGCAGGGCTTGCGGAGCCATACGGCGTAAAGATACTTCTTGAAAACATAGGCTCATGGCGTGAAAATAACCTTATGGTCACTGAGGAGGATTTCATCGCCCTTTCCAAAGGGGACAAGTGGGGTATGCTTCTTGACACGGGCCATGCAAACGTGAACGGCTGGGATATCCCGTCCCTTATCAGGACGCTGGGAAGCAGGATAAAGGGCTTTCATCTTCATGACAACGACGGCATGACCGACAGCCATCAGCCCATATATAACGGAACTATCCCGTGGAATGACGTCTTTGCCGCAATATCCGAAATGCCATCACCCCCCGACCTTACAGTTGAGTATAACCCCAAGTATGCCGATGATATCATGGCTGCTGTGGGGATAATAAGAAACGAGCTGCCGCACAAAGCGATATAATGCCAAGTGCGGCATTTTTTCGTTGTTCAAAAGAAGAATATGTAAACGTATTCAGCCGAATCTCTGTCTAAAATATATAGTCAATATTGCTAAAACGTCAGAAGCAAATATATGCAAATTCGGCAAACTTATTTAAAAACTATTGAACTATTTAATGCGTTCTGTTATAATATAAGTTAAATAAGTGTGACTTGAAATTACTTGAACAACGGAGGTGACCCTTATATGATGTCAGGCAGCAGTGACCGCTTGGATCTTACGGGTCTTGCTAAAAATTACGGATATTATTTCGGCGATGAGGAGATAGTGTCCGATTCCGAGGACTGGCTTTATATATGTGATTCCGAGACCTATGAGCTACTGCTTTTCCAGCAGAAAAAGGATAATACCGTTACAAGCAAGCTGGGAGACTGGCACGGCAGAAAATGCTATGAATTTATCGAGGGCAAGGATCACCCCTGCGAGTTCTGTCCGTTAAAAAATCTCAGAAGAGATAACTATTATTTCTGGACCCATAAATGTGAGATGCTTGGCGTCGAAGCCTTTCTGAAAGTTATCGACATCGATTGGAACGGCAGGAGAGCTATGCTCCACACGGGCATAAACATAAATTCCCAGGCAAGGCGCAACGAGGTCATGACCGAGTATCTTCTCAGCCGAAATGCCCTTACAAGCGTTCTCAGCTGCCTTATGGACGAAAATCCCATTGAGGATAATTTCAAGAAGATCTGCGCCATAATCGGCACATTTTTCAGCGCTGACAGGGCTATCATCACCGACTACACTCCCAACAGGCTGAATGCTGGCTGGTCAAAGTCTGGGGAGCCTTTTACCCAGATAGCTACCGTTCTTACCGATGAAGAGAGAAAGAGTATATCCGATGCCACCATTCATCTGAGATATCTGCGCATAGAGGATGTTTCCACGGCTGACAAGCTTGACCCACGTATCCGTGAATACTGGACAGCCTGCGGCATTCGCTCCATTCTGCTTATCCCTATGCACTATAACGGCGATTTTATCGGTACAATAAGCCTCCATAATATCAGGAACCATTTTCCCTCGGTGGAGACCCTTAATCTTGTGGGAATGTCCGTAGCCAAGTGCATTCACGCATACTGCGTTGAAAGGGGAGCGGAGGAGAAGCTCTACACCGACCCTCTTACGGGAATACCGAACTTTGCGGCACTAAAGCACCGTGCGGCGGATCTTATGGAGCAGAATCCAGATGTCACGTATTTCTGCTGCGTTATGGATGTAAAGTTTTTCAGCCTTTTCAACAGGCGTTACAGCTATAAAATGGGCGACAAGGTGCTTATAACCATAGCACAGCTGCTTAAAAAATATATGTGCCCAGATGAGGCGTGCTGCCGCATTGCAGCCGACCAGTTCTGCTTCTTTGCGAAATACCCCAAGGACGACCCCGAGGGAAGAATACGCAGGCGCTTTGAACGGTTCAACGAGATAGTGCTGAATTCCGATGTTATGAAGTCGGTGAACTACAAGCTGGAGCTTCAGAGCGGCATATATGTTTTTGATGAAAGAATAAGCATATCCGAGGCTGTTGATAAGGCAAATCTTGCCAGAAGAAGCCTTAAGACCTATCAGAGCAGCGATATCGCCTTTTACAGCAGCGATCTTATGGACGGTCAGAAGCGTGAGACAGAGCTTATACAGGACTTCAAGTCCGCTCTTAAAAATCACGAGCTTTCTGTATTCTTCCAGCCCCAGTGCAACTACGCACAGAATAAGATGGTGGGAGCGGAAGCGCTGGTAAGGTGGCACAGTCCCAAGCACGGCAATGTATCTCCCGCTGAGTTCATACCTCTCCTTGAGCGCCATGGAATGATATATCAGCTTGACAGATATGTGTGGGAGAAGGTCTGCATATATCAGCGGAAATGGCTTGATATGGGTATGCACTGCCCCATATCGGTGAATGTTTCACGATACGATGTGCTGCGTGAGGATATCTGCAAGGAGCTTTGCAGCCTGCTGGAGAAGTATAATATCCCCAAGGAGCTGCTCCCCATTGAGATAACCGAAACAGCATACATAAAAAATTCCGACGAGCTTATAAACGTGGTCAACAGGTTAAAGAATTTAGGCTTTACCGTTGAGATGGACGACTTCGGCAGCGGATATTCTTCGCTCAATGCCCTGAAGGACGTGGCGGTTGACCTTATCAAGCTCGATATGAAGTTCCTTGATGCCAAGGACACCAGCGGAAAGGGCGGAAGTATCCTCAACTGCATTGTCCGAATGACAAGGTGGCTGGGACTGGAAGTTCTTGCAGAGGGCGTTGAGACCAAGGAGCAGGCAGAATATCTAAAAAATATCGGCTGCGATTTTATGCAGGGCTATTATTTCTCACGCCCCATTCCTGCGGACGAGTTTGAGCAGAAGCTCATTTCCTCACGGACGGAAAGCAGTGAAAACCTCAGCAATAATGGTATCACCGATGTGGCTGAGCTTATGGATTCCGTTATGTCAAATCCGCTGTTTTTCAACCTTATGGGAGCGGCTGCCATTGCCGAGAGCGACGGCAGCAACCTTGAAGCGCTGATGATAAACGACAGTTTCTTTGAGATGATTGGCTGCACAAGAGAAGAATATCAGCCCTATTTCAGGCATATGGACATGTACAATAAGCTTGTCGGAGATCGAAACGGAGCGGTAGAAAGCTTCAGGCACAGCATCAGGAACAAGCTTCCACATGATTTTTGCATCACGGCAGATGACGGCTCTGTCCGCAGCATAAGAATGTTCTGCCGCAGGCTTTTCAGCGACGGCGAAAAGGATATTTTACTTCTGCTGTTCGATGACATTACCGATCAGAGCGATATTCAGTAATATAACAAGGGCGGTCATTCGGCCGCCTTTTTGCTTTGCAGGAGGAAAACTCCTATATTAAAAAATAAAAAAAATGTCTAAATATGTGCTTGACAATCATTGTTCTATGTGCTATAATTAGTCACAGATCAAAATTGTCGCACATTAAAGCAATGGGACTTTAAAGCAGGATATAAATATAGCTGATATAGAGACAGGTTTTCGCACCGCCCTCCGACCGCATGGGGCAATATTTTTTAAAGGAGTCACCCACTATGATGAATATGGATTTCGTCAGGAAGCTGCCTATCCCTCAGGATATCAAGAAGCAGTTCCCTATCCCCGAAGAAGTAAAGAAGATCAAGGCTGAAAGAGATGCCGAGATCGCTGATATTTTTACAGGCAAGTCTGATAAGTTCCTGCTTATCATCGGTCCCTGCTCTGCCGACAGAGAGGACAGCGTTCTTGATTACGTTAACCGCCTTGCAAAGGTTCAGGATAAGGTAAAGGACAAGATACTTATTATCCCCAGAATTTATACCAATAAGCCCAGAACCACCGGTCAGGGCTATAAGGGAATGGTACATCAGCCAGACCCCACCAAGGGTGAGGATATGCTTGAGGGCCTTATCTCTATCAGAAAGCTCCACACAAAGGCTCTTACCGAAACAGGTCTTGTGTGTGCAGATGAAATGCTCTACCCCGAGAACCACAGATATCTTTCCGATATCCTTTCCTACGTTGCAGTAGGCGCTCGTTCCGTAGAGGATCAGCAGCACCGCCTTACCGCCAGCGGTCTTACTATCCCCGTTGGTATGAAGAACCCCACCAGCGGCGACTATTCCGTAATGCTCAACTCCATCATCGCTGCTCAGTCCCAGCACACATTCCTCTACAGAGGCTGGGAAGCACGCAGCAAGGGCAATCCTCTTACCCATGCTATCCTGAGAGGTTATGTTGATAAGCACGGCAACTCTCACCCCAACTACCATTACGAGGATCTTGCACTGCTTTACGAGATGTATGCAGCAAAGAATCTTGAGAACATGGCTGTTATCGTTGATGCAAACCATGCAAACTCCAACAAGAAGTATCTGGAGCAGATAAGAATATGCAACGAAGTTCTTCACAGCTGCCGACACAGCAATGATATCAAGAAGCTTGTCAAGGGCTTCATGATCGAAAGCTACATCGTTGACGGTTGTCAGAAGGTGGAAGAGGGAACATACGGCAAGTCCATTACCGACCCCTGCCTCGGCTGGGAGAAGTCCGAAAAGCTCATCTACGATATCGCAGACCAGCTTTAATACTAATCTTTAATCGTTCTATAGACAAAGCCCATCGTATGGCGTTCATACGGTGGGCTTTTTGCAATATGAAAGCCCGAAAATATCATATGATACTTTCGGGCTGAGCTTGTATTATTGTCAGAAGATTATTTTTTCCACATACATTCTGTTTTTGCCGTCTGTTTTTGTCTTGTAGAGCACTCGTTCTGCGGTGATGAAATAGTCCTTCATATTCACCTTGCTGCTGTTGTGAGTCCATGCAGCGCCTACGCTGAATGTGATGCCGATGTCGCTGACGGTATTGCCTGAGGTGAGTTTTATTGTCCTGCACGCTGCCTGAAGCTTTTCGTATCTGTCATGCAGATCAGGCTCGGACATATTTTCGGTGTATATCACGAACTCATCATCGGGGAATTTGAACACAACAGAGTCGCTGAATACATCGCCTACTATCTCAGCCGCAAGGGCCACCGCATTGTCAGCGGCTTCCTTGCCGTACCTGCTGTTAAAGTCGCCGAAATCGTCTATGTCAGCAAAAAGCAGAGCGCCCTTTGTGCCCTCGTGGGATATCTTTTCGCTTATTTGGGCAATAGCGTCCCCCGCAGCGGGAAGAGTGCCGTACGGCGCATTGTATTTCTCGGCGATAAGGTCTGCCTTGATACCGTTCTGCTCGGTTATATCCTCTATCCTGCCCACGATCTTCAGCACAAAGCCAAATTCATCGGCAATGCTTGAATAATGCACTCTTGAATGGATATATTCTTCCGTTACGTTGTCAAGATACCTGATATCTATAAAGCCCTTGCATTCCTTGCGGCAGCATCTCATAAGTATGTAGTAGAAATATATAGCATCATCTGGATATATCCTGTTGCTGCGCCTGAGGTACATTCCGTAGTTTACTATCTCATGGGATTTTCCCGCCTTGGGGAAAAAGGTCATGTTATCATTGAGAAGCGAATATTCAAAAAGGAAGGCGCTGCTGGTTTCCTCAAGTATCCTGTAGCGCTCCTTGCTTATGCTGTACTTATGCTCCAGCTCCTTGCGGCGTGAGATATCGTTGATGGAAGCGAGGAAAACGGGATTATCACTTTTGATGAAATCCACAGTTCTTGCACGTATGCAGAACCAGCCGACAGAGCCGTCATATCTGTAGCCCCTTACCTCACAGTAAAAGTCGGAGTGATTCCTGATACAATCCTGCGCCAGACCGAAAATGCGCTGCTCGTCCTCTTCAAAAAGGGTAACGGTAACGTTTTCAATATAAGGGGTATATTGTTCAAGACTGTAGCCCACATTGTCGAAATATCTTTCGTTAAGGTACAGCGCCCTGATCTTATTTCCGCAAACCTCAAAAACACTGAGTCCGTCATACATACTGTTAAAGAGAGAAAAATAAATGTCTTTACAGTTGTCAGCGGGAACAATGATGGACGGGTCGGTTATATCGGTAATTTTTTTATCCATGGCGCAGCTCCTTCACATATTTATTCTGTCAATTTTACCGCTTTTTCCATTATACCACGTCAAGCCCCAAAAATCAACAGTTATTTCAAAAAAACTACATATTATTTAATTGCAGTGCCTCATTTTGTGTCATAACAACGAAAAATGATACAAGATGACATTGATTTGATGACGCATTTGTTATGAAAATAAAAAAGTCAGGCACACTCATTGGTATGCCTGACCATTTATTCGGAGTTATTCGGAGGGCTGACCCGTCATTTCGTACTGAACCTTTACCCTGTGCCTTGCCCAGATAAAGCAGATGATATGCACCGTAAAGGTGATTATCCATGTGATAGGGTAGGAGAGGTAAACCGTTTCTATCCTGTGATATTCGGGTATCCGGAAAACTGTTGCTATCCATAAAAGTCTAAGTCCGCAGGCGCCTACAAGGGATACTATCATGGGCATTATCGAGTAGCCGATGCCCCTCAGAGCGCCCACCATAACGTCCATTATGCCGCACAGTGCGTATGTTCGAGATATTATTCCCAGTCGAACCATTCCCGCAGCAATTACCTCGGGATTGTTGGAGTATATGCTCAGCAGCTGCTCGCCGAAGATTACCGCCAGATTTCCCAGCACCACTCCCACAGCGATAACGCACGCCTCGCCACGGATAACTATTTTATTTATGCGCTCATATTTTCCTGCGCCGAAGTTCTGGCTCACAAAGGAAATAGTCGCCTGATAGAATGAGTTCATTGCCACATAAACAAAGCCCTCAATGTTGGCGGCGGCTGAATTTCCCGCAACCACTATGTTTCCGAAAATATTTACGGAGGACTGGATAACTACGTTTGAAAGGGCGAATACGATCCCCTGAAAGCCTGCGGGGAGACCTATCCTCATTATCATGCCAAGCTTTGCGCCGTCAATGCGCAGTTTTTTGAGGATAAGCTTGATAGCGCCCGGTTCCTTCATAAGGCACCTTACTACCAGCACAGCCGAGACAGTCTCGGAAATGATGGTCGCCAGCGCAACACCTGCCACGTCCATTTTGAACACTATAACAAAGATAAGGTTCAGGATAATGTTGATGATGCCTGCCGCAATAAGGTAATAAAGCGGTCGCTTTGTATCGCCCACAGCCCTCAGCAGAGCGCTTCCGAAGTTATATACCATATTGGAGGTCATGCCGATGAAGTATATACGCAGATAAAGGGAAGCAAGGTCGATAACCTCTTCAGGTGTCTGCATCCATTCCAGCATCTGCCTTGCGCCCAGTATGCCAACCACAGTAAGAAAAATTCCGCTGATAAGGCTTATTGCCATTGATGTATGTACCGTGTCGCTCAGGTCTTCATCACGCTTTGCTCCATAGAATCGTGCGGCTGTAACGTTTGCACCTATGGACAGCCCCACAAAAAGGTTTGTCAGCAGATTTATAAGCGCTGTGTTCGAGCCGACAGCCGCCAGAGAGTTATCGCCTGCGAATTTTCCCACGACCACAATATCTGCGGCATTGAAAAGCAGCTGCAGAATACTTGAAAACATAAGAGGGATAGTAAACGCCAGCATTTTTTTCAGTATTGAGCCGCTGCACATATCTATTTCATATTTCTTTGCTTCGGAACCCATTTGACCACACTCCCTTGTGCTTCCGATAAAAAAAGACAATGATTATTATAACATTGACAGGGAAAAATGTCAAGAAACGTCATATCTCCCCGAACATAAGCCTTGCCAGCGCACCCTCTGCCGTAAGGTCGCCCCCTGAGATAACGCCGATATCCTTTGCCTGTGTTCCGACCTCATACACGCCCATGGAAACCCCCTCGAAAAGACACTGGGATATGAGCACGCACTTAACTCCGCCCGATATGGATTTTTTTATTGCAGGCAAAAGCCTTGTGGGAATGGCGCCGATGCCGTAGCCCTCGATGACAATGCCGTCATACAGCTTTGCGGCGGTTTCTATCTCCTCGGGTCTTGTCATGGGGGTTATCTTGATAAGCCCTGCCTTGTGGCTGAAATCACTGCGGAAGATATATTTGCCGTCTGTTTTTTTTTCGCTGCATATGAGCTTGCCGCCTGATATTGACCCCGAGTATTTTCCGCTGGGGGAGATGAATGCGTTGTCGTTTCTGGTGTATGCCTTGTATGCCCTGCCGCCCCTGATGAGCTTGTCGCCGAAAAGGATATGAACTCCGCCGATATTTTCACAGGCTGCATTCAGTGCGTTGAGCAGGTTTGCTTTTCCATCGGAATCATCTGCAAAAAATGGCCTCTGAGAGCCTGTGATGATAACTGGTATGGGGCAGCCGTCCATCATTCTGTCAAGTATGGCGGCGGTGTATGCCATGGTATCCGTGCCGTGGGTGATGATTATTCCGTCAAAGCCCCCACGAATCGCTTTATCGGCGGCGATGCCTATGTTCCTGATATCATCGCAGGATATTTCGGTGCTGTCTATGTTCATAAGCTGCTCCGTGCATATGTTTTCGGAAGCAAGACCCAGCACCTCAAGCATCTTTTTCATCTGCTCATCTGACGATGCGGGAACAAGCCCTTTTTCGGTCTCCACAGATGATATGGTCCCGCCCGTTGCCAGCCATTTTATCTTCTTCATTTTCGCTGCCCCCTTGTACTTATCTTTTCCTATTTTAACACAAATATTTTCCCATATAAACATTGACACAGCCAAAATAATATGATAAAATTATTAAGAAAAGTAAATTCTGAACATCACGAAATATTCGTTCTGAAATAAATTTGGAGTGGGAACATGAACACTGAGATCTTCAAGCAGATGAGCAATGCGGACATAAATACCATAATCGACGGCAGTCAGCCCTTTGTAAAGCTTATGACATATTACGGCTGTGCTCTCCGTGAGGTGGAGACAAAGCTTCAGGTCTTAAATGACGAGTTCAAGCTTACCCATGACCGCAACCCCATAGAATCCATAAAGTCACGCATCAAAACGCCACAGAGCATTGTTGACAAGCTGGAGCGCCGTGGAATTGAAGCCAATGTGTCAAATCCCGAGGAATATATCAGGACAATCGAGCGTGAGCTTTTTGATATCGCAGGCATACGTGTTATCTGCGCATTTCCCGATGATATTTACAAGCTGGCGGAGCAGCTTATTTCCCAGGACGATATCACCCTTATCCGCACCAAGGACTACATTCTTTCCCCAAAGCCCAACGGCTACCGCAGCCTGCATCTTATTGTTGAAGTGCCTGTGTTCTTTTCATCGGGCAAGCGCAATATGAAAGTAGAGGTACAGCTGAGGACAATGGCAATGGATTTCTGGGCAAGCCTTGACCATAAGCTCAGATATAAAAAGGATCTGGAAAATCAGGACGATATTGCCGATGAGCTGAAAAAGTGCGCTGATGTCATTACCGAGACAGATTATCGTATGCAGCAGCTTAGAAAGATGATTGACGGTTATCAATTTTAATAGTATAATCTCTCCCGAGGTTGAGAAAATACAACGGGAGGGATTTTTTTGCGTAAGAATATGAAAATGGCGCTTCTGGGGCTGGTCACAGGCATTGCAAACGGATTTTTCGGCTCGGGCGGAGGGATAGTTGCCGTGCCAATGCTGAAAAAGACAGGGCTGGAGCCGAAAAAAGCGCACGCCTGCTCGCTGGCGATAACATTGCCGTTGTCAGTGATATCGGCTGTGTTTTACTCATTTGGCGGGAAGCTTGACTTTAAAAGCGCACTGATGTGCATACCGTTCGGTCTGGCGGGAGCGCTTATAGGGACAAAGCTTATGAAAAAGATATCCGTCAGGCTGCTGTCGGCAGTGTTCGGACTTCTGCTTATTGCAGCCGGCGCAAGGGGGCTGATGAAATGACGTTCCTTACATGGCTTGCGGCATTTGCGGCAGGACTGCTGGCATCAATGGGAGTGGGCGGGGGAATGATACTCATTATCTGGCTCACCGCCGTAATGGGCATGAGCCAGATAGATGCACAGGGCGTGAACCTGATATATTTTCTGCCCATAGCGGCGCTGTCGGTATTTATTCACCGAAAGAACGGGCTTATCGACCTGAAAGCCATGCTCCCTGCAATTATTGCAGGCACCGTGGGAGCATGTCTCGGGGCATACGGTGCAAGGCTTATCGATACAGGGCTGCTGGGTAAGATTTTTTCCGTGTTCGTAATATTCATCGGCATAAAGGAGCTTTGGGGAGCGGCAAGAAATAAGTGAAAAAGTAGCGAAATATATCCTATGAAATATACTGTGCATTTTATAAAAAAGTCTTGACGAAATCAGAAAAATATTTTATAATATTCATATAAATATAAGGTGTGCAGGTATCGTGCCGCCTTAATGCAGGAGGAGCTTATGAAAAATATATTGTTTGTTGCTTCCGAGTGTGTTCCTTTTATAAAGACAGGCGGCCTTGCCGATGTTGTGGGAACTCTGCCCAAAATGTTTGATAAGAATGAATATGACTGCCGTGTGATACTGCCCAACTACCGCTGTATCCCCGACAAGTTCCGCAATAATTTCAAGTACGTACACCATTTTTATATGGATATGGGTCAGCGCTTTTCCAGCGTCCATGTCGGCATTATGGAATATGAGTACGACGGCATAACCTTCTACTTTGTTGATAACCTTTTCTATTTCGGCGGAGATAAGCCCTATGCGGATACCCGCTACGATATCGAAAAGTTCACCTATTTCTCAAAGTCTGTGCTTGCTATCCTGCCTGTTGTGGGCTTCCGCCCCGACATTATCCACTGCCACGACTGGCAGGCAGGTCTTGTTCCTGTTTACCTCCATACTATTTATAAAGATAATCCGTTCTACTACGGAACAAAGACTATCTTTACTATCCACAACCTCCGCTTCCAGGGCGTGTGGGATATTGATACTATCAAGGCGCTTTCAGGTCTGCCCGATTATGTTTTCACTCCTGATAAGCTTGAGTTCAATAAGGACGCAAATATGCTCAAGGGCGGCCTGGTTTACTCCGATTTCATCACCACCGTCAGCAATACATATGCAGGGGAGATACAGACAGGCTATTACGGCGAGGGTCTGGACGGCCTGCTCAGAGCAAGAAATCAGTCTCTCTGCGGTATCGTTAACGGCATCGACTATCAGGCATATAATCCTGAGACCGATACCTGCATCGCAAAGCAGTACAGCACCCGCAGCATAAAGAAGGGCAAGGCTGCCAACAAGAAGGCTCTCCAGCAGGAGCTTGGTCTGCCTGTTGATGAGAATAAATTCGTTATCAGCATAATTTCCCGTCTCACCGATCAGAAGGGTCTTGACCTTGTAAGATATGCCCTTGACCGCATCTGCGACGAGTTCACTCAGTTTGTTGTTGTTGGTACAGGCGATCCTCAGTATGAAAATCTGTTCAGAGAATATGCTATGAGAATGCCCGGCAGAGTATCCGCAAATATCTTCTTTAACGAGGGCTTTGCTCATAAGGTATATGCGGCTTCCGACGCTGTTCTTGTTCCCAGCCTCTTTGAACCCTGCGGACTTACTCAGCTCATAGCCCTCAGATACGGCACAGTGCCTATTGTCCGTGAAACGGGCGGACTTAAAGATACCGTTCAGCCATATAATGAGTTTGACGGCACAGGAATAGGCTTCTCCTTTGCAAACTACAACGGAGACGAGCTGCTGGGCACTATCAACTATGCAAAGCACATCTACTTCGACTGCCGCAAGGAATGGGATCAGATGGTCTCCAGAGGCATGAAGACAGATTATTCATGGACAAATTCCGCAAGAAAATACGAGGAGCTTTACAACCGTGTTCTCGGCAGATAAAATTTGATGTTGATATAAGTCCTTTGGGCAGAGTCGTGTTTTTGTTGCGGTTCTGCCCAATTTTTTGCCCTGATGACATTGACATTTTGTAGAATATGTGGTACAATATAGGGGTGATTGGACGGAATGTCAGCATGGAAAGGAGCGTTTAATATGTCAGGACCTGTAAATGATATCATCGGCGAAATGGTGCAGCAGATAATCAAACTTTGCGACCCCTGTATGATATATCTTGTGTCACGCAAGACCAATACGGCAGGAAAGGTCACAAGCTTCAAGTTGTGTGTTGTCGTTGAGGACAGCATTCTTCCCGAGCAGGTGGAAACAAAGCTTCTGCTCAAGACTGACTGCCCTGTGCCATGCGATTTCATCGTGTACAACATCAGCGACTGGGACGAGTGTGCGGAGGACGACTGCTCCTTTGCGTACCGTGTAGAGAACGGCGGTGATCGGCTCTATGTCAAGGAATAGCAAAAAAGGCGACAGCAAGCGCTATTACGACTGGATATATCATGCGTCTCTTGACAGAATGGCGGCGGAGGTCCTTTGCGACGATCCGCAGCTTTATTATGTAGCGGCGTTTCACTGCCAGCAGTGCATCGAAAAGGCACTGAAAGGCTATCTTCTTTTCAAGAGCAGGCATCTGCTGGACGGTCACAACCTTACATGGCTGTGCAAGCAGGCTGCCATGATGGACGACAGCTTTATCCAGTGGATAGACGAAAGCGCCGTGCTCAACAGGTACTATATCGAAACAAGGTACCCTGCCGATATTCCCCTGGAAATAAATTCATCGACCATGAAATCGCTGATGAATATGAGCGGCAGCATGATGGACTTTATCTGTGATATCACAAAGTTTGATTTTAACAGCTATCACAGAAAAAGCCGAAGCAAGGGGTGATAATAATACGGCTAATTGATTTCCACACCCACGCATTTCCTGACGGACTGGCGGAAAAAGCCATAACTCGCCTGCTGGCTGATGTGGTAAAGGCTGATATGGGCTTTGACGAGAATTTTTACTCAGACGGCACCGTAAAAGGTCTTTCGGAAAATATGTCAGCCTGCGGCGTTGATATGTCTGTGCTGCTGCCTGTGACGACCAAACCCACTCAGGTGGAGGGTACGAACCGCTGGGCGGAGGAGGCTGCAAAGGAGACGGGCAATATAATCCCCTTCGGAGCGGTCTATCCCGATGAAAGCGTATTTGCGGTGCTTGAAAGGCTGGCAGAGCAGGGTAGAAAGGGCATAAAGCTCCACGGCGATTTTCAGAACTTCTATGCCGATGAGGAACGCATGATACCCATATACCGCAGATGCGGCGAGCTGGGGCTTATCGTTGTGATGCACAGCGGCATTGACTGTTCGTCTCCCTGCGATATCCATACCGATGCGCAGATGATGGCAAGAGTGCTGGATAAGGTGTCGGGTGTGAAATTTGTTGTTGCCCATATGGGCGGCGTAAGGTGCGAGGACGAGGCGGCAAGGCTTCTTGCGGGAGCTGAGAATGTCTGGTTCGATACGGCATACACTGCGGGCAGGATATCTCCCGAGCATATGACCGAGCTTGTGCGGACATATGGTGCGGACAAGGTACTTTTTGCATCGGACAGCCCATGGAACGACCCGAAAGATGTGCATATGCTGATAGAAAGCACATCTCTCACAGCAGAAGAAAAGAAAATGATATACTATTTTAATGCTGAGAGGCTTCTGGGTCTGTGAACACGAGCCTGCAAAAATCGGCTGTGTTTATAAAATGACAAAAAATAATGCTGAATATGTAAAATATTACAAAATTTGGTTTTTCAAACTTTCTGCTCGCATTTTGCTGAAAGATATCGGACGCTTTTGTGGAATGAGTATGAAAATGCCAATACGAATACTGATTTATTATTGTATTTGTACAACTGCACATATGAAGAAATGCGACATTTGGTCAAATGGTCGTAATAATCGGTTACAATTTGGTTAAATTAACATATTGCTAATTTTTGGTCAAAATGATATAATATGATAAGTATTTGAAAAGCATAATAAATAATTGTGTGCTTTTCGGTATAAGCTATTTTTTATTCGGAGGTGTCACAATTTAATGAAGACTTTTATCTATACGGCTACCGACGTTCAGGGAAACACCGTCAAGAACCAGAAGATGAACGCCGAGGACGTTAATGACTTCCTTGAGAAGATTCATGAAAAAGGTCTTTTCTGCTCCAGCTATAAAGAAGCTAAGGGCGGAACCGGCAAGAATATGCACAAGTTCACCACAAAGGAACTTGCTTATGACTGCCGTCAGATGTCTGCAATGATCACGTCAGGTCTTACACTTGTAAAGGCGCTTGATATCATGCAGCGTGAACAGATCAAAGAGGGACCCAAGCAGATCTACCGTGAGATCTATGAAGAGGTCCAGAAGGGTACTTCCTTCTCCGACGCAGTAAAGATGCAGGGCGACGCTTTCCCTAACTTCTACATATCAATGATACAGGCCGGTGAGACCTCCGGTAATCTGGATATGGTTATGAAGAAGATGGAAGATCAGTACACAAACGACGCAAAGCTCAACAACAAGATCAAGAGCTCAATGATGTATCCTATCATCCTCTGCGTACTCTGCGTAGCTATCGTAATCATCATGTTCACCTTTATCATGCCTACTTTCAAGGACCTTCTTACCGAAGAAGATATGAAGGGTCTTACAGGTGCTCTGTTCGCATTCTCCGACGGATTTAAAAAGTACTGGTGGCTCATCGCCCTTATCGTTGTCGGTCTTGTATTTGCTATCAAGTACGCTCTTAAGGTTCCCGATATCAGATACAAATTCGACCAGGCTATCATCAAATTGAAACCTGTCGGTCCTCTGGTAGTTAAGATCTATACCGCACGTTTCGGTTCCACACTTGCTTCCCTCTACTCTTCGGGTATCCCCATGGTAGAGTGCCTTGCAAAATCCTCCAACATCCTCAATAACCTGTATGTATCAAAGAAATTTGAAACAGTTATCGACGAAGTTAAACAGGGTGAAGCCCTCTCGGTTTCCATTCAGAGAACAGGCATTTTCGAGTCAATGTTCACATCTATCATTTATGTCGGTGAGGAATCCGGTGCTCTTGACTCAATCCTTGCAAAATCCGCAGCATTCTATCAGGAAGAAGCGGACGAGGCTGTATCCCGTCTGGTAGGTCTTATCGAGCCTGTCATGATCATCTTCATGGGTACTGCTATCGGTCTTGTTATTGCCGGTATCCTTCCTGCGATCTACAACTCCATGGGCAACATTACCTAAAAGATCGGGTATAAATCAAATCAGTCATCGGGGTACAACCCGTAAATAAAAATTTTAAAAATAATTTAGTGAGGTGACGAGAATGCTTTCATTTGATATTACAGACAGACATATACGCATTATTCGCGGTACTGAGTCAAGAGGCAGGATCAGAGTTTCTTCTGCATCTACCATCGATCTCAGTGAGGGTCTGATAGTAAATGGTCATATAAAAGATATTCCCAAAATGGCAACCATCATCAACGACGAGCTGAAAGCAAGACGTATGGATGATAAAGAAGCAGTTGTTACACTGTCTTCCAACCTGGTAATCTTCAAGGAACTGCATATCCCCAAGGCAAAGACCAATGCACAGCTCCTTACAATGGTAACAAACCAGATGCAGCACACAATGGGTATAGCAGAGGAATATTCAATCTCCTATTCCATTGCAGGTGAGGTTGAGGAGGAAGGCGTTCAGGCTCTTAAGATCCTGGCTACTGCCTGCCCCTTTGAAGTGGTTGACTGCTTCAGAAAAGTATTCTCCATGCTTTCAATTTCCCTGAAGTCAGTAACAGTTACCTGTAACGCAATTTCAAGAATCATTCTCAGTGATAAGAAAGCATCTGCAAAGATGCCTATGTTGGTAGTTCAGGTTGACCCCAACTTCGTCAGCCTTAACCTCTACGAGGACAATCAGCTCTCATTCGCAAGATTTGCTTCCATCGACGCTGTTGACTACGATAATTCCGAGGATTACGTTTACGAGGCTGTAAACGAGAACATCTACAGAATGATCCAGTTCCACAAGTCGAGAAATCCCGAGAACCCCATTCAGAACGTTGTATTCTACGGCGATACCACTGAGTATATCCGTCTTACAAACGCTCTCGAGGGAATGGATATCTCCACAAGCCTTCTGGGTGTTCCCAACAACATCTCCGGCTATGAGAACATCGAGTTCCAGGCTTATGCAAATGCTATCGGTGCAATGTTCCGAAGCAATAAGGATACAGACCGTATCAACCTTCTGGAGACTGACTCCTCCGCAGGTAAGACTGATGCAGGTTCTTCCTTCCTTATCGGTCTCGGCGGTGCGGTAGTTCTTTCCGCTGCTGTAGTTGCCGCTGTAGTATTCGGTATCACCAATGCTATCAACAACAACGATGCCAAGGTCGCAGAGATCGATGAGTGGATCAACAGCCCCGAAGTTATGGAAACTCTCACCGCTGTTGACAGCACTCAGGCTAAGATCGACAAGGTTGCTCTTTACAAGGCTGACCTTGATACTGCTGCATACAACTTCGATACCAAGTCTGCTCTTACAGTTGATGTTCTCAACACTGTAATAAAGACTATCCAGGACAACAGCTGCTCCGTAGCTGAGATCGCATATACTTCAGGCAGCTTTGAGATTTCCTGCACAGCTAAGGACAACACAGCTCCCGATGAAGCTGTAAAGGCTATCTACGATCTTGATATGTTCGATAATATCGTATATGACGGCTTCCAGTCCAACGGAGGCGGCGAAGCTGTTGAAGGCGCTGCTCAGGAAGACCCCATTACATTCACCGTTTCCTTTGTATCCAGACCCAACGAGGTCGAGGTTGAGGAGACAGCCGAAACAACCGATGAAACTCAGGAAGAAGGTGTTGAATAATGAGCATGAAGCTTTCATACAGAGATAAGGTAATCATTATCGTGCTCGCAGTGCTGGTTGTACTGGGCATAGGTATTTTCACCTTTATAAAGCCTAAGTTTGCAGATCTCCAGGCATCTGAGGACAGACTTACTGCCAAGGAAGCTGAAAGAGACGATGTTCAGTCCAAGATGGATACTCTTGAAGTGCTCAAGAAGCGCCTTGAAGATGATATCAAGTCCGTTGAGGAAACTCAGAAGCAGTTCATGAGCGAAAGAGATTACGGCGAGACTTATCAGATAAGCAAGTATCTGATGGATAAGCTCCACCCCGCAGGAATCGAGATCACAGGAATTTCTCTTGACAGACTTACATCAACACAGCTCGAAGCATATACATACAATAAATATGCAGTTGCATATCCTATGAAGATAAACGCTGATATCGCAGGCAAGCTTCCTCCCGAGGTCGGCTATGCTTACGAGGGCGGTTATCCTGAAGCTCCCGCAAGTGTTGCAGTTGGCGGAACTGTTGTAACAGTAAGCTACACCTGCACAAACAATGACGGCGTGTTCGATGCTATCCAGTCCGTAGCTGATAACGAGGAGAACATTTATCTCCAGAGCGTTTCCGCAAGCTACAAGGACGAGGGCAAGACCGAAGACGGCAAGATCGAGGGCGATATGGTCATCGAGATCTATGAGGTTTACACCATGGATCCCGCTGATATCGAGGACTAAAATAATAATCAAGACCGACCCGAAAAAACCAACCATTTTTTCGGGTGGGCTTGTTTATTAAATTGCGAAATATTTTGCAGAATTTCACTCATTTTTTTAAATTTTATAGAAAGGGTGGCAAATGTATGACTAAGGCAAAAAGCAGGCACGGCAAGCTCAAGGGCGCTGTTCTGCTGATGGTTCTTGCAGTTATGACGGTGCTCATAATCATGCTGGCAGGCGCAATGGCTATTGCTTCTACTGCTGGAAATCGGGCAATTACAAAATATGAAGAAAGTCAGGCTTATTATACTGCAAGATCCGGAATTGAAGTTATTACCCAAACACTTATGGGCGATTCCGTGCATGTGGATAAGGGTAATAATAACGATGGCAATAACCATAAGAGCCAAAATACTTTTTCGTCAACAAGCAAAAGTCAGGCGTTAGCATTTGAAGAAGCCATTACAGGTGTTAATAAAACTGATCCAAGTGACTCGTCAAAGATTATTTATGATGTTTCCAAAAGCCTTACAGCATGGGATTCAATTCACAACCCCACTGGTGCTGGATTAACAGATACTCAGAAGAAAAATAGTTACATGATTTTTAATGTAGCTGATATGAGTAATTTTGGTGGAGATGATGGGTCTGGCATGTTTAGTGATAGTGGCGATGACAGTGTTCAGGTTAAAGTCCAGCTCCTCCAGCTTGAATTTGATAACGGCAGCGGAACACCTGTTGAAAGAAATTCAATAGTGAGTGGTAAAGTTGATGTAACTAATGGTGATGCAAATACTTATTATATCAGCAAATTGAGTGTTCTGATCGAATGTACAGCAAACTATAATGGCGTTTCATCAACTGTTTCCAAGGTTGTTTCGCCTATAGAAAAATCCAAGAATACTTCTACTGGCTTCAATTCAACAGGTGCGTTGAATATGTCAACAAATTCCAGCGTATTTGGTGGTGCTGTTTCAGCAACATCATTCAGTTGGGGTAATGATGGTACTACAGCAGGAAGTATATTTGTTAATCAAAATTCTTCTCTTAATGCACAAAAGGTATTTGTACTTGAACCTTCAGAAAGCATGGTTATTAATGGTAATTTTAATGCCCAAAATAACATGATTGTCTCTCCGTCTGGTTCTTCAACGGCTGAGAGATCGTTTGTATTTGTAAATGGTACATTTCAGTCTTCCAGCCAGCCGCCTATTATTGGATATAATAAAACAGGTGGTTGGGGGATCGATGGTGCAACCCCCGCATCCTCAAAGATTGATCTTATTACACAAAATATTCAGGGTTCGAGTAATGGTGTATGCTTCATTAATGGTAATACATACATTGATGGCTACTTAAGGATTGATTTCGGTGGTACAAATTTTAAAAGCACTAGTAAGCCATTCTTCGGTGGTGACTTATTTATTAGTGACAGAACCCCTGTCGATGTTTCTAATTATGGAACGGTAATCAATAATAAAACAGAACTTGATATCGCAACTTATAGTACATACCCTAATACAGATACTAATTATGCAGTAAATAGATATAGAATAAAACTTGGTGTAAATACTGGAAGTAAGCTTTGGAATGATATAAGATCAAATGGTGGTGACAGCTTCTGTTCAGGAAATATTTATTATTACTATTATGAAGATAATAGTCGTGTTTCACCACTTTCTACAATTAGTACATATTATGGTTGCATTGAGTTAGAAGCTGTTAGACAATATATTCTTGAAATCAGTGATCCAGCAGATTCTCGTTATGCAAGTGAATATCAGCCCTATGCAATGAATATTAATAAGTTTTTAGCTAAATTACATTGTATAAGTCCTGTTGTTGAAAGTAATACACAGTACACTTTCCTTGGAACAGCAACTCCTGCTGCAGATGATATTTATGCTGCTGATAACATGAAGTATATTATTCAGTTGGCAACAGCAAAAACAAGCAGTGCTCCTGAGTTTGTTGATAAGTTTGAGTTTACGCCAGTTGGAATGATGGGGTCTTTAACAGGCTATAATATTGGCATTGAAGATGATCCCAGCTATTTGCTTCGTATTTCACTTCCTAAGTGTGATTTGACTGGAAATCTTATTCGAAGATCAAATGATGCAGAATACAAGAAAATACCTACTCTTTTTAGTAAATATGCTGATTATCTTTTCATCAACGACACAAATCCATTAAAAAATGCTAAATGGGTTGCATCTGCTGATGATAATGTATTTATTAATTCAACGGGTACAGCAGAAATATGCAATTTTACTTATAAAGATACGCTTAACGGCGGTATTCAAAAGATTGTGACAGATTGGAAGCAAGAGATGGGTAATATAGCCTATGATCTAACTCAGATAATGAGTGCATCTTATTTGGGAACAACAACGCATACTGATCTTGTAACCAGAGCATGGGATATTCTTAATGCGCTTTACGAGGTCGATGGTGCTGGCAATATGCTTTCTACAAGAAATGTATGCTTCCTTCCATCAGCTCTTCAGGCATATCTTGATAACAATATAATTTTTACTAATATTCCTGGTACGACAGATATGAATTTCAGTACAGTTGCAAATATTGATGTAGCTGCAAATTTGCCTAAGACATATCAGACATTGTCGCCTTCGACGGCTAGCAACACTACTACAGTTATAGACACATCAACAACTGATGTTATTGTAATGCTCTCTCCTGGAAGCTATCATGATGGAAAATTGTTAGTAAGCGGAACAAATTATGCTTACATTATGATGCCCTATACAGGCGATGGCAGATATCAGTTCTGGAATTATTCGGTTGTAACAGAGGATTATGATACAAATATCTTTTCGGCAAGTCCATCTCCATCAGCTGTTAAGGTTGGAAATGGTGGCCTTGCAACAGCTAAAGTTATCAAGGCACCAAATATTATTATATATGCAGATGATAATACGACATTTGATTTCTATAATGGTGGTAACTATAGTTTTATGGGTTATATTTATGGACCCGGATCAAGAATTAATTCAAATTCAACAACATCATTCTGTAAAAATTTGTATTATCAGGGAGCATTGGCAAACAATGTTCATATGGATATTCTTGGTTCAGCTTTTGTTGGTGACATCAATGTTCAGAATGGTTTCAGCTTTATTTATATTCCGCCTGTTGAGACAAAAGATCCTTGGGAACCAAAGTTTAATTGGTCAGCAAGTGGTATTGGTTATACCAATCAGGGTATTAAGGAAGTCAATTAAGGAGGGATAATTTATGAAAAAAAAGATTAAAGCCTCCTGCAAAGGATTTACACTGATTGAAATTATTGTTGCAATGGTAATTCTTGGAATTTGTTCGTTACTTCTTGTTACCATGTATAGTTCTGTTGTAGCAAGATTGAGAAGTAACAACGATATGAATGACCGAATGAGTGAGCAGCAAAAGTATGTTGAGACCAAAACACAAAAAAGCCCGAATAACAATTCGGTTTTCGACGTGAAGGCAGACAGCAGACTTGCATCCAGTGCAACATATACAGGAGCTGACACCAGCGGAAATTATCAGTTTGAGATTTACTGCACCTATAATAAGGCAAATACATCATGGGTGGGTGCAGATAAGTCCTCGTCTAAAAACTTTGTGGTTAATTGTGCGGTTTACACCCTCAAGAATATTGAGGGTGGAGAGCCTGTAGCTACTACTGATGATAATGATGATTTAAAGGTCGACTACAAATATTTTGTAGGCGATAATTATATGCAAACACCGTAAGGGGGGGAGTGTATTGTGCAAAAGAAATTTAAGGCATTTACCCTTGTTGAGCTGATTGTTTCAATGCTGATTTTTGGTATTATAATGGCAGCGATAATGAATTTATTTTCACCGATCAATGATGTATATACCAACACATCTGTTTTGGCAAATCAGCGTGCGGCAGAGCAGGGAATAGCAAGTTATATAATTGAAAATACGAGATATGCTCAAAGTATTGGAATATATCAAAAACAAGCTAATGCAAATGAAGCCATGGAAAAATTCTTGGATAAGAATCCTACAGATATCTATGGAACTACCTTGACTGAAGCTGATTTGGAGGTTATTTGTATTGAAAATACAAATGAATATACTCTCAATAATGGTACTTCTGTAACGTATAAGGGAAGAATTGTCAGAAAGATGGCAGGAAGTAGTACATGTGGTGAATCTCAGCCATTTAAATATGACGGAACAGGTTCATCATATATTGCAATGGGTGAGGCATATTATGGTCCAGCCGATTACTATATTCGTATTGAGAATTTTACAAGCTCAGGCTTTAGCGTTGTTGTGGACAGTGACTATTTTTATGGAATAGCTAACAAGAATAAAAAGTTTGAGCGAAAAGGTACTAATAATTCTGGCACTTATGCTGATTACACCAATTATACTCAAGCATCCGTTGTTTTTGCAAATACATCTGTGGCAGGAGCTAACGGTGCAGTTAAAGTAGTTGATAATTCTCAGGCTGATTCTACAGTTGGAACGAGAACAAATATGACTCATAATACTTATATTGTTTACTCATTAAAGTAATCACATAATAACAAAAAACCCGTGCCGTGTGATTTTCACACCACGGCACGGGTAAAATTTTATCCGTTATCTTCCAATGTGCAGCGAGTTCAGATACATATCAATGAGCGAGCCGTTAACAAAAGCTCCCACAGCAAGTCCGATAATGAGGAAGGGGCCGAAAGCAAATACGTTTGAATCCTCCGAGTCGTCGTTGCGCCTGATGTATTTGAGAATAACGCCGTATATTGCACCAAGTACCACAGCGATGATTCCTGCGGTAATTGTGGCTTTCAGTCCAAGCATGAGACCGCCTGCCGCCATAAGGATAACATCGCCCATTCCGAAGCCGAACACAGGACCTTCTTCCTTGATCTTGGCTTCAAGCGCTTCCTTTTCAGCTACCAGCTTTTTGTAATTCCTGTCACTTTCCGAGGTGCGCTTCAGATTAGCCTTAACGCCTCTGAGAGACTTTCTCTCCTCGCTGACAAAAGCGTTGTAGAACAGGGGAGTTACCACAAAGCCCATCACAAGGATAACGAGGCTCACGGATAACATTCCGTAAATTCCGTCTCTGATATCAGTCTCGGGGAAAAAGAAAAGCTTCTGGGTATCAACAGTGATGAAGTTCAGCACATGAGAAGCGATTGCAATAATAAAAGTATAGATCAGAACAGAAACGCACATCTCCCTGTTGTCGATATCTTGGAAACAGAGGACGATAAGACCCGCCATGAACAGGCACAGCATTACAGGATAAAGCCCGTAGTCAAAGAAATTGTAACGAAGGAAAATTCCCACGAACATTATTCCCGTAAGCGATTCCACCAGCATATATCTGGGGGATATCTTTGAACCGCAGGCACGGCACTTGCCTCTGAGTATCAGCCAGCTGAACACGGGAATGAGGTCATACCATTTAATAGGTGTTCCGCAGGTCATACAGTGGGAGTTTCTTTTAACAAGTGATTCGCCCCTCGGCAGCCTGAGGATACATACATTAAGAAAGCTTCCGATGGTTATGCCGAAAAGAAATACGAAAACATAAACTGTAATGTTCATTATGTTTTCCATTGTCTCCAAGCTGAGATTGCCCATTTTATCAGTCTCCTTTAATAATGAAAATAATTTCTGCGGTATTTTCCGCAGGGTTACATATATAGTACCACAAATTACAATTTATTTCAAGCAAAAAAGCGGTTTTTGACCGCAAATAATAAAAATCCCGCATTTTTCCCGCAGTTAGGATGCGGCAGAGCAAATATCGTCTGCGGAGAAGGAGTAATAACGTTTATGAAGAACATTCCTATCGGTCAGTACATGGTTAATGAGGGCATCATTACCGAAGAGCAGCTTCAGAATGTACTTGACGCCAAGAAAAATGATAATGTCCCCGGCAAATTTTTCGGTGACTATGTTATCGAGCTGGGATATGTTACGGACGTACAGTTCGGACAGGTCCTTTCCAGAAAGCAGAACATTCCCTTTGTTGACCTGGACGACCCCGAGACCGTCATTGATATCGAGGCTGTAAAGAAGATACCTGAGGCACTGGCTAAAAAGCACACCATCATTGCCATCAAGATCACCGGTAAGAGACTTACCGTTGCTTCATACGACCCCGTAAACTTCTACATCTTCGAGGACATCAAGGTAACAACAGGTATGGACGTTGTTCCTGTCCTTGCAACAAAGGCAGCTATCACCAGAGCCATAGGCAAGATATACTCAAACTCCAACATCGGCAAGGTTATCGACTCCGTTGAGAGCCAGTTCCAGGCTGAGGAGCAGAGCGCAGAGGAAGCAGAGATCGCCGAGCGTGTCGATAATGCGCCTATCGTTAAGCTCTGTACCACAATCGTTGAAAACTCCTTCCGTGCAAACGCAACGGATATTCATATCGAGCCGTTCAAGACATACACAAGAATACGTATCCGTGTAAACGGCGATCTTATCGAGCTGATGAACGTTTCAAACGTTGTACATAACTCCCTTATCACACGTATCAAGATCATAAGCGGCATGAACATCGCCGAGAAGAGAGTACCTCAGGACGGCCGTTTCACACAGGTCGTTGACGGAACCACCCTTGATGTCCGTGTATCTAACCTTCCTACAGTTAACGGTGAGAAGTGCGTTATCCGTATCCTGGCAACAGGTGATGTTGGTGTTCGTAAGATTACCGACCTCGGTATGACACCATACAACTACGACCGTTTCTCAAGACTTATCAAGGTTCCTCAGGGCGTTATGCTGGTAACAGGACCTACCGGTTCCGGTAAAACAACCACCCTTTACGCAGCTCTCGGTGAGCTTGCAAAGCCCAATGTTAACGTAATCACAGTCGAAGACCCTGTCGAGAAGAATATCGAAGGCATCAACCAGTGCCAGGTTAATGCAAAGGCAGGCATGACCTTTGCGGCAGCCCTCCGTTCTATCCTCCGTCAGGACCCCGATATCGTAATGGTCGGAGAAATGCGTGACCAGGAAACAGCAGAGATCGCTATCAGAGCCGCTATCACAGGCCATATGGTGCTCTCCACACTTCATACAAACGATGCTGCTTCCACCATCACCCGTCTGGTAGATATGGGCGTTGCGCCTTACATGGTAGCAACTTCTCTTATCGGTATCGTTGCACAGAGACTTTGTAAGGTCGTTTGCAACGAGTGCAAGACCCCCAGAATGTCCACTCCCGAAGAAAATGAGCTTCTCGGAATTACCGAGTCCGCTACAATATACGATGCCTGCGGATGCCCCAAGTGCAACAACACCGGCTACACAGGACGTACCGCTATCCATGAGATACTTCTTTGTACTCATGAAATGGCATCTCTTATCGCCGCCGACGGCAAGGTTGACGCAATTTCCTCTCTTGCAAAAGAACAGGGATGCAAGCTCCTGCGTGATAACGTTGCAGAGCTTGTACTGGAAGGCAGAACAACCTTGGATGAGCTTGTAAAGCTTACCTTTGCCGTTTAATAAGGGGAAATCCCGAAAAATATTTAATTGCCGCCGTGCGGAACACCGCTGCGTGGCAGAATGGAGGATAATATGGATATCGATATCGAAAAAAAGCCTGCCGACAGAGTGGTGCTCAATATCGACAAAATTCTTGACGAGGCGAGAGTCCTCGGCTGTTCGGACGTTCACTTCACAACCAAGATCTCACCTATCGTTCGTCTTCACGGTACATTACGTAAGCTCAGCTCTTACCCTGAGATGACCGACGGCGCTATCATGAAGCTGGTAGAGCAGATGACAGGCGGAAGAAATATCGAGAACATCAAGAACAGGATCGATACCGACTTCTCGTATGTTACCAAGAGAGGCTACCGTCACCGTGTAAACGTATATCACCAGAGAGGCGACACAGCTATTGCTATCCGTCTGCTGAGAAATGATATCCCCACACTTGAGGATCTGGATATGCCTCCTATTCTTGGAGATTTTGCAATGCGTCCCAGAGGACTTATCCTTGTAACAGGTCCTACAGGTTCCGGTAAATCCACAACTCTGGCAGGTATGATCGACTATGTAAACTGCAACCGCAGTGCCCATGTCATAACTGTCGAGGACCCTATCGAGTACATTCACGAGCATAAGAGATGTATGATAAACCAGCGTGAGGTCGGCGACGACGTTGAGTCCTTCGCACTGTCTCTCCGTGCAGCTCTCCGTGAAGACCCCGATGTTATCCTCGTAGGAGAAATGCGTGACTATGAGACCATCACTGCCGCAGTAACCGCCGCAGAAACAGGTCACTTGGTTATGAGTACACTTCATACCACATCTGCGTCTGATACCATTAACCGTATCATTGACGCATTCCCCGCACATCAGCAGAACCAGATCCGTACACAGCTTGCAACGGTTCTCGTAGGTATCATCGCCCAGACCCTTATCCCCAAGGCTGACGGAACAGGCCGAGTAGCAGCACTTGAGATCCTCAACGCTACCGACTCCATCAAGGCAATGATCCGTGACAATAAGGTACACCTTATCCAGACCGCTATCCAGACAGGTAGGAAGGACGGAATGGTATGCCTCGATCAGGAGCTTGCACGTATGGTTAAGGAAGGCACTATCACCGAAATGCACGCTCGAGAGAAGAGCCTTGATATCAACGAGTTTGAGCGTTACATGAAGGCTACAAACCCCATGAGCCTCAACTGATGTCATATCGAAAATATTAACAGGAGGGTGTCCAATGAGCAAAATCAAAAAAAATATCAAAAGCTTAAAGGGTTTTACTCTTCTTGAGCTTATAGTTGTAATTGCTATCATATCGGTGCTCCTTATGATAATAGTTCCCAATATGACAGATTACATAAGGACCTCGAGAATAAGAGAAGCCAATGACCAGGCACAGCAGATATATGTGGCAACACAGGATTATCTCAACTCTCTCCAGACAAGGGGAGCAAAGGTCGAGGATTATTTCGGTGCGGTACCGTCAGGCGGAACAGCGTGCAAATTCGGCATGGACAGCAATACCAAGGACGTTACCATAAATGACCTCCGTATCCTTGGCAGTTCCGAGGCTTCGGGAAGTTCGGTGATTACTCCAGGTGCTGTTAAATGGGACGAAGCTGCCAAAGGTATCCTTTCAGGTCTCAGCGAAGATTTTGCGGGATCATGGTATGTTGAGATCTATCCTGCAACATATACCGTGAAGTTAGCACTTTACAGTGAGCAGAAGAAGGATTGCAGCACCTGCACCACAAATTTTGACTGGGATGCAGTTTGCGCTGTATCTTCCAAGCCTTATGAATCAATGTTCACCGTAGCAACTAATGATACTTTAGCTGATGTTAATGTGCACGGCAGAACAATGCGCATTGCAAAGAGCCAGGAGACCTGCTACAACAAGGGCTATGAGACTGCATATGTAGGTCAGTATCCTATCCCCGCACCTACTGCATGATAATTTGTAAAATTAAAAACTCTAAAGAGGCTGCTGCAGATTTCTGCAGCAGCCTCTTTTCCTGTGGGTTTTCGGAGCTGAGAATAATACTAATACTAATCCTCAATCAACCTATAGACAAAAAATCTTCACATAACCCATACACGCAAGATTATGCTCGATTTTTTGTATAGTTTTTAATTGGTGCTTAGTATAAAACTTTATGCCGAAGCTTTCAGAGTATTGACATATTTACAAAAAAGATGTATCATATTTATATCACAATATCTTTAAGGGGTGCTAAAATGATAAAGCAGAGATTTATTTCAGCGGTAATGGCAGCAGCAGTTGCGGTTTCATCAGTCACAGCCCTTTCAGCAGGGGTAAGCGCCGAGTGGGTCAAGTCCGACAGCGGATACAGCTATAAGAGCGATGACACAGGAAAGAAGCTTACAGGTTGGCAGACCATCGGCGACGGCACATACTATTTCGATAAGAAAGGTATTGCCCTCACAGGCTGGAAGAAGATAGGCGATGATACCTACTATTTCAACAGCGCCAAGAAAGGCAAGATGCTGACAGGCTGGTCAAAGATCGGCAGCAGCAAATATTATTTCGGCAAAGACGGAAAAATGCGCACTGGCTTTGTGAAACTCAGCGGAGACACCTATTACTTCGGCAAGAACGGCAAGATGCGCACAGGCAAGCTGAAGATCAGCGGCAAGACCTATGATTTCGGCACAGACGGTATCCTTAAAAACGGCAGCAAGACTTCTTCCTCCTCCGACAGTGTTCTCACAGCTCCTCTGGACGGTCTGAAATGGGGAATGTCTCAGGAGCAGGTCATCAAAAAGGGCGGCTTCAAGTCATACTACGCACAGGATTCCCTCCTTATGGTGGCTGACAGCGAGCCTTACGCTTACTATGTGTTCAACGCAGATGATGAGCTTTGCGCAGTAGGCTATGCCGAAACCTATTCCGCTTCCGCTCTCAAGAAGTACAAGGGCTATTTCACCTCCGACGGTTGGGAGAAAATGGCGACCTACAGCGAGGCAAGCGGCACAAATATCCTTTACCAGAAGGGCACAAAGGTCGGTTCTGTCACTTATAATGACGAGACTATTATGACGCTTGTTTTCTCCGATGAGTACGGTAAAATGTTATCCGAGGGCAACACAGACTGCCTTGACGGACTTTTCTGATACAGCACATAAAAAAGGGACTGCTGCGGCTTAGGCTGCAACAGTCCCTTTTCGTGTTTACAGATAACTTGAAAAATTCATCAGATAACGTTATATTCCTTGAGAAGCTTTTCGATATCAGTGCCCTTGATCTTTTCAAGCACCTTTTTAAGAGCAAATCTTTCGATAAGATTTACGTCCATGTCGGTGATCTTCTTGCCGTCACGGAGCTTTACTGTAGCGTCCAGGAGAGCACGCAGGTCATAAACGCTGCCCCATACCTCGGGGACGCCCCTGTCGATGTTAAGCAGAGTATAAACGGCTTCCATACCTGTTCTCATGGAGTATTCGGTGGTGAAGATGGTGTCACGCTTTGTCTCGGCGAACTGACCAAGGAAAGCGAAGTTTACTGCGCCCTCGGGAACAACAGCGGGTCTGTCGCCGTATGCACGGGGCATGAAGAATGCGGTGATATAAGGCATCATGCAGGGAACGGTGTTTGCGCTGTGCTCAGCCAGATCCTCGATATCGCTCTCGGGAACGCCGATGTGGTACAGCCATTCCATGCAGATCTCCTTGCCTGTGCAGTCTCTCATAGGCTTCTTAACGTAGTCGCCGGGCTTGTCGGAGAACAGAGCATATACCCAAACAAGGCACTGATCCTTAGGCTGGCTGCGGAACTGAGGCTGACGGTTGATAGTCCAGCTCAGGAGCCATGAGGAGTCCTTTGCGGTCACGATGCCGCCTGTAACTACCTTGCCGGAGAATGGGTCACGCTTGCAGATGTTCTTGATATAGGGGATAATGCGCTGGTCAAGGGTGGTGACAGTCGCACTCATCCAGTTGGACTTTTCAGGGTCGGAGCAGAACTTGTCGGGGTGACCGAAAGCGGGATCCTGAGCAGCGATCTTGCGCCACATATCCCAGCCGCCGCCTTCCTTTATCTCGTAGTTGAAGGGTGCGGGAGTGTTCTGGCTGCCGATGGTGGAGTTTTCAACGCAGCCGCCGTTGGTGATGAACACAAGGTCATTTTCGGTCAGGTCGATAGCTTCCTCGTTGCCGTCACGAATAACATCAATTCTTGTAGCCTGCTTACGGTCAGCAGTGCAGTCAAACTCAACGTTAACGACCTTTACGCCGAAGTGGAACTGAACGCCGAAGCTTTCCAGATACTTGACCATAGGCAGTATCATTGACTCATACTGATTGTACTTTGTGAAGCGCAGAGCCTTGAAATCGGGCAGACCTCCGATGTGGTGAATGAAACGCTGTATATAAAGCTTCATTTCCAGTGCGCTGTGCCAGTTCTCGAAAGCGAACATTGTGCGCCAGTAGAGCCAGAAGTTGGATTTCAGGACTTCATCATCAAATACATCGGTGATCTTCTTGTCCTGCAGGTCTTCGTTTGCGGTAAAGAACAGCTTCATTATCTCCATTGCGCCCTTGTCTGAGATATCGAATTTGCCGTCGGTGTGAGCGTCTTCGCCTCTGTTTACGGTAGCACGGCAGAGAGAGTAGTTGGGGTCAGCCTTGTTGAGCCAGTAGTATTCGTCGAGGACTGAAACGCCCTCAGTCTCGATAGAGGGGATAGAGTGGAACAGATCCCACATTACCTCGAAATGGTTATCCATTTCACGGCCGCCTCGCATAACGTAGCCTACGTTCTCGAACTTACAGCCGTCGCAGGCGCCGCCCGCAACCTGCTCCTTTTCAAGGATATGAACGTGCTCGCCCTTCATCTGACCGTCACGGACAAGGTAGCAGGCTGCTGTAAGAGCAGCAAGTCCGCTTCCTACAATATAGGCGGACTTTCCGTCAACGCCCTCGGGTTTTAAGGGCCTTGCAAATGCTTCATAGTTTCCGCTTGAGTAATACATAAAAAATACCTCCTGAAATGTTGTTTGGTACTTGATTCTTGATTTTTGTTTGCTTTATTTTTCCCTTTCGGTAATTATATATTATCTCAAACGGAGATTTTTTTCAATAAACAGAAAAAACCCTCTGATAAGATTTTTATCAGAGGGATAAAAGAGATTGCTTTTTTATCATTTTTGCCGGTTTGATAAAATCATTTGTTTGTCTTGAAACGCTCCAGCGCAGAGGTGACGTTGCCGTGCATTACAATGGAAAGCTCTTCGATAATCTCGTGCGGGTCGCCTTTCATGTCGTGCTTTACCCAGTCCAGCATAAGCCCCACAAAGGCATATTTGTAGAAATCCGCAATGAACTTTTTGTCCTCGTCACGGACGTTCATTCCCGCAGATTTTTCCTCCACCACACCGATAAGCAGGTCATAGGTCAGCTTGTACAGATACAGCTCCACCTGCTCACGGCTGACAGAATGGTACACGTTCAGGATAAATGGCTTGTTGTCAAGCACAGCTTCGAATATCTGCAAAAAGCCCTGCTGCCATGTGTCATAGGTCTTTTTGCCCTCCAGAGCCTTCTTTGCGTCCTCCACGCAGCACCATTCTATAAGGTCGTAAATATCCTTGAAATGGTAATAAAAGGTCATGCGGTTGATGCCGCAGTCCTCGGTGATATCGTTGATTGTGATTTTGTCGAGAGGCTTTTTCAGCAGCAGATTTTTGAGCGATGCTTCCAAAGCCCGTTTTGTGACCTGTGACAAAGCTTAACTTCCTCCGATCGGTTTATCTTGCTCTGAATGTGTCCAGTCCAAGCTTGAGGCGTACAAGGTCCTTGTACTCAGGCTTAGTCATGTAGTAAACGTAGCTTTCGATAACGTTCAGAGGGTGGAGAGTTCTGCCCTCGATCTTGAAGTGCCTGAAGCCCATGGGTACGTACTTTTCAAAAAGTGTTTCGGGAGTTATATGAGTTGAAAATTCTATAGTTTCAAGGAAATTGCGGCTGATAGCCTCGCATCTGAAATTCTCTTCTGTCTGAACATTGAGCATATTTATTCCGCCGATGTTGCCGAATGCGTTGATAGATGAACGCTTTATCTGCTGCTCGCCAAGGAACTTGTAGTGGTCGCCTCTGCGCTTGCAGTCGGGGAAGCAGTAGGGACATACCAGAACTTCTATCTTTCCACGGTATTCTTCGGGTATCTTTTCCAGCGCCTCAAAATCGTTGTTCCAGTTATAGTCAAGCACAACAAGGCTGTAGTCCTTTTTAAGCTCTTCAATGAGAGGCTCCAGACCTCTTATCTGCTTGCAGGTGGAGGAGGTGAGCTTGTAATTGGGGTAATTTGCCCTCAGATAGTCTTCCATTACCTGAGTGTTTACGATAGCTTCGTTAAGGCCATTGTCAGCCAGCTGAACGAGCCTGTTGCAGAAACGGTCGCTCATATGCTCCTCAGTGAGCAGGGGATTGGTGAAGGTAAAGCGGCAGGGGATACCTCTCTTGTTGAATTCATCGAGAACGTGGGTAATGGCACGCTCATCGGCATAGCCGTTGATATTTCTTCCGCCGTTCCATACAGCGGGGGGGAAGCAGCCGTAAACGGAAGCTATCTCCACACCGTCACGGAAATACTCGGGGTGCTCCTTTATCATATCAATAAGCGCCAGATTAAGAGGACCGTGGCTCCAGAAATCAGGCAGATGGAATTTTATACTCATTATAACTGCTCCTTTTTAGCATGATACTATTATTTTAACATTGTCTGAGGGTTTTGTCAAGGAAAAGTAAAATGCAAAAAGCGGCCGATTTTCAGCCGCTTTAAAATAATTTTTATATTATTGCGTGATGATGTCAGTGACAAGATTCGCATTCGGGTATCTCGCCCACAATGGAAACGGGGTCAACGCCCTGTCTCTTGTAATAATCCGAGATAGCAGCCTTGAGAGCCTGCTCGGCAAGAACGGAGCAGTGGAGCTTGGAATCGGGCAGACCGTCCAGAGCCTCTACCACAGCCTTGTTGGTGAGCTTCAGTGCGTCCTCAAGCTTCCGGCCCTTGATCATCTCGGTCGCCATTGAAGATGTGGCAACGGCAGCGCCGCAGCCGAAAGTCTTGAACTTTATGTCGGTGATAACGCCGTTGTCTATTTTAAGGAACATTTTCATAATGTCGCCGCACTTTGCGTTGCCTACCTCGCCGATTCCGTCTGCGTCTTCTATCTCGCCCACATTACGGGGATTTGTAAAGTGATCCATTACCTTTTCACTGTAAAGCATCATAATATATCAGCTCCTATAATTTATTTAACGGGGGAAACGTATTTAAGCCACTTTTCGGTGCCATCTCTGCCGTTTACTATATCGTCCCACATGGGTGACATATTTCTTATCTTTGCCACAACGCTTACCACGGTCTTTACGATGTAATCCGCATCGTCCTCAGTGATGGGGTCAGCGATGGAAAGTCTGAGAGAGCCGTGAGCTACCTCATGGGGCAGACCCAGCGAAAGCAGTACGTGAGAGGGGTCAAGTGAACCGCTGGTGCAGGCTGAGCCGCTGGAAGCGCATATGCCGTTAAGGTCAAGCATAAGCAGCAGGGATTCGCCCTCAACGCCGAGAAACGAGATGTTGATGTTTCCTGCCAGCCTGTGCTCCATTCCGCCGTTGATGCGGCAGGCGGGTACCTGAGAGGTTATGCCGCTGATAATGCGGTCACGGAGCTTGGAAATGCGCTCCTGCTTTGCGGAAATATCGGCACAAGCGTCCTTTACTGCCTGAGCAAGTCCGACGATTGCAGGCACATTTTCAGTTCCCGCACGCTTGCCTCTTTCCTGTCCGCCGCCGTGGATAAGGTTGGGCAGATTTATTCCCTTGCGTACATAAAGGAAGCCGATGCCCTTCTGTGCGTGAATTTTATGACCTGACATACTCATCATATCAATGCCCTGCTCGGCTACGTTTATGGGAACATTGCCCACAGCCTGAACAGCATCGGTATGGAAAAGCACGCCCTTTTCATGACAGACCTTTGCTATCTCGGGGATAGGCATTATGGTGCCGATCTCGTTGTTTGCGTACATTATTGAAACAAGAGCAGTGTCCTCACGGATAGCCTCGGCAACCTGCTCGGGGGTTATATAGCCCTTGTCGCTTACGGGGAGATATGTTACCTCAAAGCCCTGCTTTTCAAGGTCGGCACAGGTGTGAAGAACGGCGTGATGCTCGAAAACGGTGGTGATGATGTGCTTATTGCCCTTTGCGCCAAGGCTTCTTGCGATGCCTTTAATAGCCCAGTTGTCAGCTTCCGAGCCGCCGCTGGTGAAGAAAATCTCTCTGGGGAGACAGCCGAAAACCTCGGCGATCTCGCTTCTTGCATTTTCAATGGCACGTCCTGCGTCACGTCCCAGTCTGTAGATGCTGGAGGGGTTGCCGAACTGCTCTTTCAGATATGGGAGCATTGCGTTCAGCACGCTTTCCGATACCTGAGTTGTGGCGGAGTTATCGGCATATATAAAACGTTCTGCCATAAAAGGATCTTCCTTTCTGAATGTGATGATGAGCATAATATACTTATCTATTATATACCTGTTCAGTGTGAAATACAAGTGTATCTGACCAATTTTATTGATTTGCACATTTTTATGGTATAATTTGTATAATATTGCGGTTATTCTATCTAAAAAGTAGGAATTGCCTTTTCTTTCAAAGCATATACTTCACTGAGAGGTGAGCGTATGAAGATAAAATATACCGAGCTGTTTATTTTTATTGTTTCCGCAGAGCTTGTGGGAGCGCTGTCAGCACTGATAACAGGGGACTTCGCCGGTTTTTTTGACAGATATGCTTCTCCGCTCCTTATGCCGCCCGCATGGCTTTTCCCCGTTGTCTGGGCGGTGCTTTATGCCCTTATGGGGATATCCGCATATCTGATATATTTTTCCGACGGCAGCGCTGATAAAAAGCGGGCGCTGTGGATCTATGCCGCTCAGCTGGCGGTGAATTTCTCGTGGAGCATAGTGTTCTTTAAATATGAAAAGCTGTGGGCAGGGGCGACTGTCATAATCCTGCTTATCGTACTTGTGATGCTGATGATATACAGCCGCATGGCTCAATGTCCCGTATCTGCTGTGGCTCATTTTTGCGGCGTATCTCAATATCGCCACGGCGGTAATTAACTGATAAAAGCCCGCTTCATCATTATTTCATTATATCCCGTAAATTACTTTTCATCAAAAACTTGCATTATTCCCGAGTATATGGTAAAATAAAGGATATGACCTGTAATACCGAAAGGAAGTGGCTTTATTGCCTATAAATATACCCGATAATCTCCCCGCTACCGAAGCGCTGAAGCATGAAAATATTTTCTACATGACCGATGCGACCGCAGCTCATCAGGATATCCGTCCGCTGAGGATAGCTATTCTTAACCTTATGCCCAAAAAGATAGAGACCGAGACACAGATACTCAGGCTCCTCAGTAACTCGCCCATTCAGGTGGATATCGAGTTTTTGCAGACAGCTTCACATGTATCAAAAAATACCCCCGTTTCACATCTCAACAAGTTCTATACCACCTTTGACAACGTAAAGAACGAGCGCTTTGACGGTCTTATTATCACAGGCGCACCTGTTGAGCAGATGGAGTTTGAGGACGTTGACTACTGGAAAGAGCTTTGCGAGGTAATGGACTGGTCGCTGACAAATGTTTTCTCCACCTTCCATATCTGCTGGGGCGCTCAGGCGGGACTTTACTATCATTACGGAATACCAAAGTACGGGCTGAAAGAGAAAATGTTCGGCGTGTTCCCTCATATTATCGAGATGCCATATCACCCGCTGGTAAGGGGATTTGACGAGAAATTTTTCGTCCCCCATTCCCGTCACACGGAGGTGCGCAGAGAGGATATCGATAAGATATCTTCGCTGGAGATACTTACATCATCGCCCATTTCGGGAGTGCATATCGTAGGGGATAAGTCGCACAGGCTGTTCTTTGTGACAGGCCATTCCGAGTATGACCGCTTTACTCTCAGGGACGAGTATATGCGTGATTATGACAAGGGTCTGCCTATCAAGAAGCCCTACAACTATTTCCCGTATGATGATGTGGGACAGCCCCCTCATTTCAACTGGCGCTGTCATGCAAACATGATGTTCTCCAACTGGGTCAACTACTGTGTATATCAGGAAACACCCTACGACTTGGGTAATCTGGAGCCTATTAAAATTGAAAAGTGAAGAATATCCCTGTCGGGCAGCAGTCCGTCAGGGATATTTTATGTGTTCATAATTATTTTACGCCTTATTGCCTTGACAATTACCGCAAAAATATGGTAAAATAATCACCGTAAAAAAGAATACTGGTTTTATTGGAAACGTACATTCTCCGAATGATTAACGAACAACACATTTTCTTGCAGTAGTTTATCATAGGAGGTTTTTTTATGCCCAAAAACAAGTTTCAGGAAGTTATTTTCACAATTATTATGGTATTTTTCATGGTCTATGCAATGATATGCTATAACATTGCACTGAACATAGGCGGAATGAAGAACGAGGTGTTTCTTTCCGCTTTCCATGAGCTTATCATAATGGGACCCATTGCGTTCATACTGGATTTCTTCATTGTAGGAAAAATCGCAAAGGCAAAGGCTTTTAAGATCGTAGATGTGAGAAGAGACAATCCCTTTCATCTTGTACTTGCCATATCTTTTGTGTCGGTGATATTTATGTGCCCGCTTATGAGCCTGGCAGCTACTTTGCTTTTCAAAAATGCAGGCAGTGAGTTCGTTGCCGTGTGGATTGAAACAACTGTTAAAAACTTTCCAATGGCGCTTTGCTGGCAGATATTCTTTGCAGGCCCTGTTGTAAGAGCCATATTCGGAGCTGTTTTCAGGGAAAAAGAAAAAGCTGCCGAAATTCCCGCAGCTGAATAAATATTTCAATGGCGTTATCCAAACGGGTAACGCCATTAGAACCCGTCTTCACAAGCATATGCGCACGTCTTTTCGGCAAATTTTGCCGCAGACTGCGTTAAAAATCCTTGCCGGGCGAAAGCCCGCCTGCGGATTTTTGCCTACTCTGCAACAAAATTATGCTCGAAAATCCGCACACATTTCTTATGAAGACAGGTTCTTAACTTTAATTGCCCTTTATATCATGCCCGCCGTGGGATATGATAGCACCCGATACACGCTTTGCCTCAGATGCACGGCAGATTATCTCTATTGAGGCTGATTTGTTTTCGTGATGGTTTCCGTCCGGCTGTTCAATGTCCGATATTGCGCCATATACAGGCAGAGGCATGGCAGCCGTGCTTCCGGAGCCTATCCCCGAAAAAAATCCCATAGGGGCAAATGTGCCGTCACGTCCCGCACCTGTGGAACGCTCGTTTATGGTGATATCGAAAATGCCGCTGCCGTTTCTTCTTATGGCTGCTGCCGCAAACTCAGCGTCATCGACGGAATAAAATCTTGCTGTAATTTTCATGTGTTTTCTCCTTTGAACATTTCTTTATAACAAAGTATGCCCGATTTTTCAGGAAAAACACATAAAAAATCCCCTCTCGGTTATGTGCCGAAAGGGGGATATCGTTATTATCAGTAAAGCTCGGAAACCAGCTTTTTCTTCTGTGCCGCATATTCTTCTGCGGTTATCTTGCCCTCGTCCTTGAGAGCCTTGAGCTTTCTAACCTCTGTTTCAAAGTCGGAAAGTGCAGAGGGCCTTCCGTTGGGATTTACCCTTGGAGCTGCTGTAACAGCAGGCTGTATGGGCTTTTCCTCAACAGGAGCAGCAGGCTCGGGCTGAACTGTAGCCTGAACAGGCTTTACTTCCTGAATGGGAACCTCTTCCTTTACAGGTGCAGGCTCTGCAGCAGGAACAGGAGCGGGTGCAGGTGCGGGAACTGCTTCTGCCTTGTCGGGGATAGAATCAAGGTCAAGAGCGGGCTTCTTGGGAGCTGCTTCCTTTGCTGGAGTGCTTGAAATAACCTTTTCAAAGCTTTCAAGAGCCTTCATGGACTCAGCTATTTCATTGTTAAGATCTTCAACGTTCTTTTTGTCTGCCTTTTCGGGAGCAGGTGTGGGTGCCGTGATATTGACTGCCTTTACAGGCTCGGGATCGGGAAGCTTCTCAACAGCCGAAAGGGGAGGGATAGCGGCATTTACTTTGATAGCTGCCTGCTCTTCCTTGCGCTTTTCTTCGATCTCACGGAGCTTTCTCTGCTTTTCTCTTTCAAGAGCGGCATTGACCTTTTCCATATGTGCAGCCTGAACTTCCTTTATCTGGCTTACGATGGAAGCTACGTTGTCGAGGCAGGGAACTATTATTCTCTTGCGGTGAACAACGCCCTTAACATCGGTATCGCACTGGATAAAGAGGGGGCTTGACTTGGCATTTTCGTTGATATATACCTTTGTGATCTCTTCCAGGGGGCACACGAACCTTGAATAAACGGGATCGCCTTCCTTGGTGCCCTGCTGCTCCATAATATACGCCTGTCCGAAAAGATGAGCTACCGTGATCGTCAAATAAACCTCCTGTGGCTTTGCAAAGGAGGATTCCTTGAACATTGCTTCATATGCGGCTATTTTCTTTTCACTGTAAACGCTGGAATTTGACTGGCTGCTCATTCTCATTACTCCATTTCCTTAAAGATGATTTACTGACGCGGGCTTTGGGTGTTTCGTACTGATTTGTCTAAAGTCTGCGATATACTTCTGTAATATTATACCATAAAAAACTTTTTGTGTCAAATAAAATTTAAAATTTGAACGCAAAAATAGTTACACAATATTATGCAGTATGCACAATATTGTGTGTAAGAATTAGAATAAATTGTGTTATTGTCAAGCAGACTGTTAATTTATTTTTCCGTCCTTTATGGTGATGATCCTGTCCGCTTTTTCAGCCACGTTCATGTCGTGGGTGATAAGGATAAGGGTCTGGTCATATTTTTTTATGGTGGTTTTAAGGAGGGAGAGTATCTCGTTTCCCGAAGCGGAGTCCAGATTTCCCGTAGGCTCGTCGGCGAGGATTACAGCAGGCTTGGAAATCATTGCACGGGCAATAGCAACTCTCTGCTGCTGACCGCCAGACAGCTGGTGAGGGTAATGGGAAAGCCTGTCTGCGATGCCCATAGTCTCTGCTATCTCGTTAAGATATGCTTCATCGGCTTTTTGACCGTCCAGCGACAGGGGGATAAGTATATTTTCCTTTGCGGTCATTACGGGCAGGAGATTGAAGAACTGGAACACAAAGCCTGCTTTGCGGCGGCGGTACTGTGCCAGTGCGTCGTCGTTCATGGAAAAAACGTCCTCGCCGTCAACGGTGAGAGTTCCCGAATCGGGATAATCCATTGCGCCCAGCATATGGAGAAGTGTGGATTTTCCGCTTCCGCTCTGTCCCACAATGGCAACAAATTCGCCCTTGGAGACCTCAAGGCTCACGTCGTCAAGCGCTTTCACGGCTGTTTCTCCGCTGCCGTAGGTCTTGACAAGGTGCTCGGCTTTAAGAATAATGTCGCTCATAAATATCTCCTTTCATCAGCTGTTGTTATATCTCTGGAGGAACTGGCGTGTTCTTTCGTTCTGCGACTGCTCGAAAACCTCCTCGGGAGTGCCGTTTTCGATGATAACACCGCCGTCCATGAAAATTACTCTGTCCGATACCTGCTTTGCAAATGCCATTTCGTGGGTAACGATGACCATGGTCATCTGCTCCTCCGCCAGACTGCGGATAACCTTCAGAATTTCGCCCGTAAGCTCGGGGTCAAGGGCTGAGGTAGGCTCGTCAAAGAAAAGCATTTCGGGATTAAGAGCCAGCGCTCTTGCAATGGAGACACGCTGCTGCTGACCGCCCGAAAGATTGCAGGGATATTCATGCGCCTTGGATTCCAGACCCATTTTGCCCAGCAGCTCCATAGCAGTAGCCTCCGCTTCCGCACGGCTCTTGCCCAGAACGCACATAGGCGCTTCCGTAATGTTTCTCAGCACGGAAAAGTGTGGGAAAAGGTTGAAGTTCTGGAAAACCAGACCTATTTTCAGACGCACATCTCTCAGCGTCTTGGGATTTGCATAGACTGCCTTGCCGTTTTCATCGGCGGTCATCATGGAGATGCCGCAGATATCTATAGTGCCGCCGTCAGCCTTTTCAAGCTGGTTCACGCACCTGAGAAGAGTGGACTTTCCGCTTCCCGAGGGGCCTATGATGGAAACAGCCTGTCCCTTTTCAACGGTAAAGGAGATGTCTTTCAGTACCTCCAGCTTTCCGAAGCTTTTGGACAGATTTTTTATTTCAAGCATTGCCATAAAAATTTGCCCTTTCTTATTTATAGTAGCTGAGCTTCTTCTCTATGAGAGAGAACACAAAGGTGAGTATCATAGCCATTGCAAAGTAGAAAACGCCTGCGATTATCAGGGGGATAAGTGAGCTGTAAAGCTGCATCTGCTGACGTGCTTTCAGGGTTATCTCGGCATATGCAACGACGTTTGCGATGGAGGTATCCTTTACCAGTGTGATTATCTCGTTGGAGGAGGCGGGAACTATTCTTTTTATTACCTGTGGGAGGATTATCCTGAAAAATGTTTGTGACTTGGTAAAGCCCAGTGCTGCCGCAGCTTCATACTGTCCCTTTGGTATGGACTCGATGCCGCCTCTGAATATCTCCGCAAAATAAGCCGCATAGTTCAGCGAGAATGCGGTAAGCACGGCGTAGAACATATAATTCTCGCTCCTGATATTTATCATATCAAGTGCAGATGTCATAAAGGCGGGCAGACCCTGAGCCAGTTTAAGGTAGGGGATTATGTAGTACACCGCAATTACCTGGAGCATAAGGGGAGTGCCTCTCATAACGAGGATATATATGTTGGTAAGCCACGATATGGGCTTGAACCTGCACATTTTCAGCATTGCTGCTATCATTCCGAGAGGTATGGAGAAAAGCAGCGTAAAGCCGAATATCTTAACGGTAGGAACAAGATAATCCAGCAGTATCTTAGTGACGCTGAGAATTTCATCGGTTGTCATCTGTGAAATCAATCCTTTCGGCACGGCACTTTACCGCACTGACACATTATTACATAATATATATTATATCAGATATTTCAGCATATTGCAAGATAAAATTTTAAGAACCTGTCTTCATAAGAAATGTGTGCGGATTTTCGAGCATAATTTTGTTGCAGAGTAGGCAAAAATCCGCAGGCGGGCTTTCGCCCGGCAAGGATTTTTAACGCAGTCTGCGGCAAAATTTGCCGAAAAGACGTGCGCATATGCTTGTGAAGACGGGTTCTAAGTCATTATCTTAGTCAATATTCACATCAGGCACAAAAAAGAGGCGCAAAAAAAGGCTGCCGCATAAGCGACAGCCTTAGTGTCAGTAAGAGGAAATTACTTGCTGAGTTCAGCGAAGTACTTGATAGTTCTTACCATCTGAGATGTGTAAGAGTTCTCGTTATCGTACCAAGAAACTACCTGTACCTGGTAAGTATCGTCATCGATCTTGGAAACCATGGTCTGAGTAGCATCGAAGAGAGAACCATATCTCATACCGATGATATCGGAAGAAACGATCTGCTCCTCGTTGTAGCCGAAGGACTCAGTAGCAGCAGCCTTCATTGCAGCGTTGATGCCTTCCTTGGTGATGTCCTTGCCCTTAACAACAGCAGTAAGGATAGTGGTGGAACCTGTAGGAGTAGGAACTCTCTGTGCAGAACCGATGAGCTTGCCGTTGAGCTCAGGGATTACGAGGCCGATTGCCTTTGCAGCACCGGTGGAGTTAGGAACGATATTAGCAGCACCTGCTCTTGCTCTTCTGAGGTCACCCTTTCTGTGAGGACCATCGAGGATCATCTGGTCGCCGGTGTAAGCGTGGATTGTGCTCATGATACCAGAAGCGATGGGAGCGTAGTCGTTAAGAGCCTTAGCCATAGGAGCGAGGCAGTTAGTGGTGCAGGATGCAGCGGAAATGATGGTGTCATCCTTAGTAAGAGTCTTGTGGTTTACATTGTAAACGATAGTGGGGAGGTCATTGCCTGCGGGAGCAGAGATAACAACCTTCTTAGCACCGGCGTCGATGTGAGCCTGGGACTTAGCCTTGGATACATAGAAACCTGTGCACTCGAGAACAACGTCAACACCGAGCTCACCCCAAGGAAGATCAGCAGCGTTGGGCTTAGCGTAGATGGTGATCTCCTTGCCGTCAACGATGATAGCACCGGGAGTTACAACGGTCTTGCCATCTTCAGCATATACAGCGGGCTTAACATCAACAGTGTGAAGGTTCTCGCCGATTCTGCCGCAGTAGCCGCCCTGAGCGGTATCATACTTGAGAAGGTGAGCGAGCATCTCAGGCTTGGTAAGGTCGTTGATAGCTACTACCTCATAGCCCTCTGCACCGAACATCTGACGGAATGCGAGACGGCCGATACGGCCGAAACCGTTGATTGCAACTTTTACTGACATGATAAAATTCCTCCTAAAGAATTATTTATCTTCTGCGGATAGATCCGCAAGCCCTGCCTGTGAAAAAATTAACAAACAGAGCGGCGCTTACTTTCGTAACGCCCTACATATAATATAATATACTATTTTATCCGTTTTGGCAAGTGTTTTTTCAAAAAAAATTCCAAGAACGTGAAAAATTTTTTCTGAAATGAGCAAGGCGGCAGATAAGTGCTGTCAAACGTCAAAATGACCTTTGCCTGCCGATTTGCCTCACTCTGTATCATCATATTCCGTACACCTTTTATACACAAAAGCTTTTTTATTTACAAATATGTAAAATAAAGTTTCTGATTATGTATAGGTTTTTGCCCGGCGATGTGATATACTTTTTAATGAGTTTATGCGTGATGATAAGGCAGAAAGGGGGGCGGCAGATGCAGTGCACACAACAGCTGACAGACGAAATTCAGCGTATATTCCATAATTCACCCATGGCAGCGGCTGTTGTCGGCGAGGGCGGAACGGTCATTTACCGCAATCCTGCCTGTGAAAGTCTCTGTCCCGATATGGATTTTGCCTGTGTTAAAACGGGCGTTTCCTGCGAGATGTATGCTTCATGCGGAAGCAGGACATTTATGCTGAGCATCGCTCCGGTTTCCGACAGCATATCTCTTGTGAACATCACTCCTGCCACTCTTGATGAGACTATGTTCAACGGCATTGCCGCTACGATAAGAAAGACTGCTTCATCGACAGCCGAGGCTCTTGACGATCTGTCCGATAAGATATCCGATGAGGGCATGATGAAAAAGCTTGACATCATCGACGGCAATATGCTTACCGCCTGCTCCGAGCTGCTTGTGCCTGAGGTCATCAGCAGCATGAGGCTGCCCGATGTGCATGGCTCAGGTGTCATCAGTATTTCCGAAACGGTCATCAGGTTTATGGAAGAGCTTTCATATATCATCGCTTCGGAGAACATAAGCGTTGTTACTCTTGATAAAATAAAGCCCGGGCTTACCACCCGAATGAATAAAGACGCTCTCAGGCTCCTTATGATGGAATTTATTTCAGGCTGTCTGGACGGCGAGTTTGATATCCACGGCATAACCCCGTCACTCAGAAGAGCTGACGGAGATAAGATACTGCTGGAGCTTTCCTGCGGCTATCTGGGACGGTTTGAAAATAAAGTTCCAAAGTCCAGAGCTGCAAGGCAGAAGGGCGAATATGACCCCGCCCGTATGCTCCGTGAGGAAATGGAAAGAATATACGGCTGCCATATAAGCTGCAGGCACAATGACATGGTAAGCACATTGTCAGTGGAAATGCGCTTTGAGGAAGCGGAAAGCGGCGAAACTCTTGGTAACAGAATGTCACATTACGTCGCTCCCAACCGATATACAGATGTTTCACTGTACTGCGCAAGGTACGGTATGAATCACAGATACAGAAATGAGAAATATTGAAAGGATAGTTGAAAAAATGAGATCAGCAAAGAAGATAATTGCGGCGGTTTTCGCCCTTGGCATACTTATGACAGGCTGCGGAAAGCAGGAGACAGGCGACCAGATCGTTACCACAGCGGCAACTCCCGCATTTTCGGTAACATCGGCAGGCGAGACCCTGGCAGATGCTGAGGCAGACCCTGAGGACACTGTGAGCATCTACACAGGCAAGACCGTTGAGAATGAAGCAGACCTTGCAATATACAAATTCAACAGCACTCTTCCCGACGGCTATGAGACCAAAATAGACAACTCCGAGGGCAAGATGTACGCATCTCCCAACGGTTCCATAATCGTAAAGGCTCAGAACTACAAGGAAGAATTTCAGGAGCTTTCCGTTTTTGCAGATCAGGGCTGTGCTTCTATCAAGCTCAACAATATGATGTATCAGGCGGATACGAATTTCTCCGATCCTCAGAACACCACAGTCGCAGGCTTTGATGCAATAAGATATGATTACACCGTTACCGCCTACATTTACGAGTATGAGACTGATTCCGCAGGCGCTCAGGTAACAGGCGACGACGGCAATCCCATAATCACCGACCAAAAGGACGTGCTGGGCGAGTATGTTGACCGTGTATATTACTTCTATTCCGATGAGGACGTTTTCTATGTTATCTGCGAGTCACGAAAGGAAAACTCCGAAGCTGCCGCAAAGGAATTTGACGAGTTCATTTCAAGTGTGACTATCACAAAGAAGTAATATAAGAACCCCATAATAAGGAAAAGCTGATACCTATCACAAAGAAGTAATATAAGAACCCCATAATAAGGAAAAGCTGATACCGTGAAAATTTTTCGGTATCAGCTTTTTTTATGCCTGTTATGCCTGTGCGTTTTCGCCGAAGTAAACCTCGTACCACTGTAAGAAGATGAAAACAGTCCATATCTTGCGGCTGTTGTCGTATTTTTCGGCTCTGTGGTCGTCAAGGAGCTTAACCAGCATGGGGGTGTTGAAGAACTTCTCGGCATTTGCGGAGGTAAAAGCGTCCTTTACGATGTTGTAGTATTTATCCTCCCTGAGCCATACTCTGATAGGCACGGGGAAGCCAAGCTTTTTCTTGTTTGCGGTCTTTGGGGGAGCTGCTTTCAGGGCAGCCTTTCTCATGGCAAGCTTTGTGTTTTCGGTGCTTACCCTGTACTGCCATGGTATCTGCTCCGCAAGCTCCATTACCTTTTTGTCAAGGAAAGGAACTCTCAGCTCAAGGGAGTTTGCCATGGACATTTTATCCGCTTTAAGCAGGATATCGCCTGTCATCCACAGGTGCAGATCAAGATACTGCATTTTTGTAATGGGATCCTTGCCCTTTACCTTTTCATAGAAAGGCGCTGTGATAACTGTGGGGTCGGGAGCGGAGGTGGTTATCTTCAGCAGCTTCTTTCTGTCCTTGGGTGTGAACATATAAGCGTTTCCGATGAAGCGTTCTTCAAGCTCCTTGCCGTTTCTTACAAGGAAATTCACGCCCCTCTTCTGAGGAAGATGCTCTGCCACGCTGCCTATGCCTCTTCTTATAAACTTAGGAAGCGACTTGTATGCGTGTGAGCCGAGAGGCTCCTTATATACGTTGTAGCCGCCGAATATCTCGTCAGCACCCTCGCCCGAAAGCACTACCTTTACATATTCGGAAGCCTTGTTGCAGACAAAGTAAAGTGCGATACATGAGGGGTCTGCAAGGGGTTCGTCCATGTGGTACTGTATCTTCTTGATATTGCCCCAGTATTCCTCGGGGGATATTACCTTGCTGATGTTTTCCTTGCCGATGTACTGAGAAAATTCCTTTGCCCAGCCGATCTCGTTGTACTTTTCGTCCTCGCCGAAGCCTACGGTGAAGGTCTTGTCAACATTTGCAACGGAAGCCACATAGCTGGAGTCAACGCCGCTGGAAAGGAAGCTTCCCACCTCAACGTCGGCTATCTTGTGAGCCTTAACAGAGTCCTTGAAGGTCTCGGAAATGCGCTCTACCCATGTATCCATGTCGGGACCTTCGTCAGCGTGGAAGTCAACGTCCCAGTAGCGCTTTACATCAAGCTTGCCGTCTTTATACTTGAAGAAATGTGCGGGAGGAAGCTTATATACGTTCTTGAAAAATGTTTCGTTGGTGGGGGAGTACTGGAATGTAAGATAGTTTTCCAGCGCCGCAGTGTTCAGCTCCTTGACGAACTTGGGGTGAACAAGGAAAGACTTTATCTCTGAGCCGAACATGAATGTGTCGCCCATAGTTGCATAGTAAAAGGGCTTGATGCCGAAAAAGTCCCTTGCGCCGAAAAGCTCGTGGGTGTTCTTATCCCAGATAACAAAGGCGAACATTCCTCTCAGCCTGTCGAGAAGCTTCTCGCCGTACTCCTCGTAGCCGTGGAGCAGTACCTCGGAATCGGTATTTGTGGTGAAGATATGACCCTTTTCCACCAGTTCCTTTCTGATATCCTGATAGTTGTATATCTCACCGTTGAAGAACAGCACCTTTGACTTGTCTTCGTTCAGGATAGGCTGGTCGCCGCTGTCGGTAATGTCGATAATGCTCAGTCTGCGAAAGCCCATGGCGATACATTCGTCTATATATCTTCCCTCTGAATCGGGACCACGGTGGCGTATCTTATCCATCATCTCCCCGAGAACACGGTTGGAGTTGTCAATGGTGTTGGTAAAGCCTGCAAATCCGCACATAATATCATCTCCGTAATCTTTCTCATATATAGTATATTTATTTATATGGCTTAATATGATACCGCTTTCCATCGGTAACTATTATAACAATTATCATACCATTTTAGAAAAAAAAGGTCAATAGAAAATGCCGCTCACTGCTGCATTTTAACCGAAATGTCATTTTTTAAAGCAGTCAGCTCTTCCTCTGTGAGAGGCCTCCAGCAGCCGGGGGCAAGGCTCTCGTCAAGGGGAACGCTGCCCATGGCGGTGCGCTTGAGATATACGATACAACAGCCTATGGAGCGCATCATTCGCTTTACCTGATGCTTTTTTCCCTCGGTTATGGTGATGTAGCCCGAAAATATCTTCTGCCGGGGATATTTGAGCAGACGTTCTCTTTTGTCGTCCGAAAGATATTCCGCAATGTCGGTGATAACTCCCGTGCCCGTGCAGCGGATACTTGCAGGGAGAGCGGGAAGCTCTCTTCCTTTCATCTCCACGCCCTCGGAAATGGCGCTCACCTTTTCCTCGGTAAGCTCGCCTATGGCATAGAAAAAATACGTCTTTGGAACATGGCTCTTTGGAAGCAGAAGCTTTCGGCAGAGCATACCGTCATCGGTTATAAGCAGCAGTCCCTCAGTGTCCTTGTCAAGCCTGCCCACGGGGTACATGGTCTGCCTGCATTCCTCGGGAAAGTAGTCCATAACAGTTTTGCTCAGGCTGTCCGTGCGTGCGGTGACACAGCCTTTGGGCTTATTGAACATAAAATATCGGGGCATATTCACACTCTTTCCGCAGGGCTTTCATTGTATATATAGCTGTTTTCATCGGTAAGCTTAGGATATTTTGCGGCTCTGGGGTCGTTGCCTGCCATGATAAGGTAGTCGCATATATGGCTGTTTGCACAGGTGTGCTTTCTTATAAGCACTGTGCCGATAGCTTCCATTGCGGGATAATCGCCGTTGCAGAAAGCGGGCATTATGTTAAGATAGCCTGATGTAACAGTCTCGGGCAGCTTTTCATCTCTCTTTGCGGCAGATTGAAATGCAGCCGCCAGAAGCTTCAGCTTGCCCGCCGAATTTATCTTTACAAGCTTTCCCAGCCTCAGGAAAGGGGGCAGAAAAACAGCATTTTCCCACAGCCTCTGAGCTTCATCGGGGGAGCAGCGCTTGCTCAGATAATCCTGCAAGACTTCCTTTTCCTTCTGTGAGTAGCACACATGAACGCTCAGGTCGATATCAAGCTCTTTTTCCTGCATACAGCTTTCCTTTCCTTACTTTATCCCGCAGATATCCTTTACTATTTCCGAAGCGATTATCATTCCTGCCACAGCGGGTACAAAAGCCGTGGAGCCGGGAACGTTTTTCTTGCCCGTGCTTTCCGCCCTGCACTTTTCAGCCGCAGCGCCTGTGGGAACTATAGGCATTTCCTTTGAATACACCACTTTAAGCTTCTTTATGCCACGCCTTTTCAGCTCGTATCTCATTATCCTTGCCAGAGGGCAAACAGATGTTTTGTAGATGTCAGCCACTTCAAGCTCCGCAGGATTGAGCTTGTTGCCCGTTCCCATGGAGCAGATGATAGGCGTGCCGCACTTGTTGGCGTTCATAACAAGCTCTATCTTTGCAGTCACCGTGTCGATGGCATCTGCTATATAGTCGTATTTGGTAAAATCAAAATCAGATGAATTTTCGGGCATATAAAAAGTGTTGTAAGCAGTCACTTTGCAGTCGGGATTTATCTGCATGATGCGCATTTTTGCCGCTTCCGTTTTGGGCATTCCCACAGTTCCCTCAACCGCAACGATCTGGCGGTTAAGGTTCGTGATGCTCACTGTGTCGTTGTCGATGATATCCAGTGCACCCACTCCGCTGCGGGCAAGAGCTTCAACGATATATCCGCCTACGCCGCCCAGTCCGAAAACCGCCACACGGGCGTTCCTGAGCTTTTCCATGGCGTCGCTTCCCAGAAGCATCTCGGTTCTTGAAAATCTGTCAGTCATAGGTTATCCTTTCAGAAAAGCTGCGTAATGATTATTCTTGCAGCCAGTGATAATATCAGCATAAGTATGCTTGTCATGTACATAAGTCGGTTTGCTCGCCTGATATCTTCATTTTCAATGGGGCGGATATCATCGCCTATAAATGGCTTTTTGTGAAGCTCGCCGAAATAATAAGCGTCGCCCGCAAGGCGAACATCAAGAGCGCCGGCGCATACAGCCTCCGTCTGAGCGGAATTGGGGCTTGCGTGCTTGCGCCTGTCACGCTTCCATATCCTGAAAGCGTTTTTGCCGTCAAATCTAAGTATATATGCGGAAAGTATCATCAGCAGAGCCGTGAGACGGGATGGAATGTAGTTCAGCACATCATCAAGCTTTGCGGCAGTGCGCCCGAAGTTTATGTACTTGGCGTTTGTGTAGCCCAGCATGGAATCCATGGTGTTTGCCGCCTTGTAGAAAAATCCGCCCACAGCGCCCCCAAGCGCCATATAGAACATGGGAGCGGTAACTCCGTCGGAGGTGTTTTCCGCCACGGTCTCCACAGCCGCACGGATAATTCCGTCACGGTCAAGGCATTTTGTGTCACGGCCGACTATCATAGAAACCGCCTGACGTGCCTTTTCCGTGTCATTTTCCGCAAAAGCGTCATGGACTTTCATGCTCTCGTTCCTGAGGCAGCGTGCCGCCACAAGATAATAGCACATAATGCTTTCGACAGCAATACCCAGTATCAGGTTTATTTTATAGCAGAGCATCAGCAGCGCCAGAGGTATTCCCGCTGACAGTATTAGCACGGTAATAACAAGCGCCGTGCCTGCCGTCCGCTCATTTTTTATCCGTGGCCGCAGAAGCTTTTCCAGCCTTGCTATAAGGCTGCCTATGAGCCTTATTGGGTGGGGCAGGGAATAGGGGTCGCCCAGAACGCAGTCAATGAGGAACCCGAAAAGAAGTGGAAGTGAAAGCATATCAGAACTCCGAAGTAATGGTTATCTTCCCATGGTCAAGCTCGGCAGTGTAGCCGCCGCCGTTTTTTACCTGATAGTCGTAAAAGCCTTTTTTAGGGAAAGCAAATCTTTCAGCTATTGCCATAATAGTGCCGCCGTGTACCACAAATGCAACGGTCTTGCCTCTGTTTTCGGCGGCAGCCTGGATAAATCCACCGCAGCAGCGGGTGCAGAACTGCTCCCTGCTTTCTCCGTTGGGGGGAGCGGCATTTCCTCCGCCTTCTATCCAGCTGCGGTAGGAAATATCATTGCACAGCTGCTCGTAATTCAAGCCCTCAAAATCGCCGAAATCCGTTTCACGCAGGGAGGGCATGAGCTTTATCTCCTTGTGGGGATAGATAAGCTCCGCTGTCTGAACACAGCGCTTCATAGGGCTTGCAACAACGATATCCGCATCGGGATATTCTTTTCCCAATATCTCCGCAATCCCCTCATCGCAGAGAGGTTCATCAGTCCTGCCGATGTATCTTCTTTCAAGGTTGCCCGCCGTTTTACCGTGGCGGATAAAAATCAGCTTCATCTTGCTGTCTCCTTTATAACAGTGGGTATGCCGCATACCATGCGGATGACCTTTTCCGAGTGTGCGGCGATATAGCAGCAGGAGCGCCCCACAGCCTCTCTCCACAGCCTTTCGGACTTTTCCATAGGCACTATACCGCCGCCTATTTCCGTGGATATGATGATTATATCAGGGTTCTGCTCATAAATTTTTTTTGAGACAGCCAGGGCAGCCTCAGTGCCGCCCTCTGCCATTATCCTTTTTATAAGCAGATGAAAATTATCTATGCAGGCGATGTTTTCAAGTTCAGCGGTGCTCATATCAGCGCCGTCACATATTTCTGCTGACGGATAATTTTTCAGCACATAGTCAGTCTTGCCCTGACTGCGCCCTCCGATAATGAATATCATGGAATGTTCCTTTCCTTGCTTATTTGCTGCGGCAGTGCTGCCTTACGGCGCAGAATATCTCTTCTGCACTGAAATTTACCTCTGCCGCACAGTGAAGCTCCTCGGGCATTTCCGAGCTGTCGGTGTTCACCACGATGATTGGCTTGCCAGCCGCAGCGGCATAATCTGCCTCAAAGCGTATGCGGTCGTTTTTCATAAAGCTTTTGTCCAGCAGCAGGATAATGCAGTCCGATGCGTTGATGTTCCGCTGCATTTTTTTGTACATCTCCGTGAAATTGCCCCTTGCCTTTTTCATGGAGGGCAGAGCCGCTTCATCGGAATGACATCGGTAGCAGAAGCCTTTACCGCTGTTGAAAAGCTTTATGAGCTTCCTGTAATTTTCGCTGTAAATGCCGCTGTGGCATATGTAAATATCATAAGTTGGATATGAATACATATTATCCCGTCCCGAAATTTTGTCATATTCCCACGGTCACTTCTGCGGTGAGCAGCAGCTTGCTGTTGGCTCCCTCAGTTATCTTTGAGACAGTGACCTTTTTTACAATGTCCTCGTTGTCCTCATATTCCTTTTGCTTTGAGCCTGATACCGTTCCCACTGGAAATTCTCCCGCCGATAAAAGCAGACCCTTTTCATTGCGTGTCACATTAAGCTCAGTTCCCACGCTGCATTTTTCGGATATGTTCTGCTGAAAAAGCTTTCTTCCGCAGTTTGCTGCCATGGTGAAAAATGCGCCGTTTTTCATATACTCATCTTTCAGCCGCAGATATACCTCATGGGTGGCAAGGCAGTCGGAAAGGGCACGGTGGGCGTTGTCATTTATCACGCCGTAGTGACCGCAGAGGGCTGTAAGGCTGAATCCCCCGAAATCTGCTTTAAGGTGCTGGGCAAGGTTAAGGGTGTCTATGCAGTAATTTTCCATAGGAGCATAATTTTGCAGAAAACGCAGGTCGAACCTGATTATATTATGCCCCAGCAGCGCCGAATCACCCGCAAATTTCAGAAATTCGGGCATGGCTTTGCTTATATCGGGAGCGCCCTTTACCATGTTATTGGATATTCCCGTAAGAGCGGTTATCTCGCTGCTGATGCGGGTCTTGGGGTCAACAAGAGTGGAAAAGGTCTCCGCAGGCTTGCCGTCTGTGACCTTTACGGCGGCAATTTCGATTATTTTGTCATAAAAAGGGCTTAGCCCCGTGGTCTCCAGATCGACTACCACGTAGCTGTCCCTGATAAATTCCTTGAATACTGCCATGTACGCCTCCGATCAGCTGTTGGGAAGAATAACGGTGAAGCAGGTGCCCTTGCCGAGAACGCTTTTTACGGATATGCTTCCGCCGTACAGGTCGATGAGCTGCTTTACAAGAGCAAGTCCCAGACCGCTGCCCTCGCCCTTGCGGGAGCTGTCCGACTGATAGAACTTGTCGAAGATGTGCTTGCAGTCCTCCTCGGCAATGCCGCAGCCGTTGTCCGCAATGGTGAAGATGATGCTGCCGTTCTTTTCGGTAAGCTCCATTTTTATCGTTCCGCCCTCGGAATTGAACTTGATCGCATTATCCAGCAGATTTGTCCATACGTGGAGCATAAGGCTTTCATTGCAGGTGCATGATACCTCGTCCAGATCTATTTCAAAGACGATATTTTTCTTTGTCCACTTTGTTTCGAGCAGAAGTATAGCCTTGCGTATCTGCTCATCAAGGCGGTACAATGTCCTTTTCTGGGGTATCGCCTGATTTTCAAGCTTTGAGAGCAGCAGGATATTTCCCACCAGCTCGGAAAGCCGTTTTGTGTTGAAAAGTATCTTGCTTACATACTCCGCCTGCTCCTCGGGAGGAAGTCCCTGCTCCTGCAAAAGCATTGCATAGCCCTCAATGGCGTTGATAGGCGTTTTGAATTCGTGGGAAACGTTGGAAACAAAGTCTGTCTGGAGTATCTCGGTTGCGCCAAGCTCGCTCGTCATAAGGTTGAAGTTGTCATACAGCTCACGCACCTCGGTAATGCTTGATCTTGTTTCAAGCCTTACGGTAAAATCACGGAGAGCCACCTTTTTCATTGCCATTGCCAGCTTTTTGATGGGGGAGAGCAGTATCTTGCTCACGAATATTGCCACAGCTACGCCGAGAATAACGCTGAACATTATTACCCAGCCGTTTTCCGAGATGTGCAGTGTGATGTTGAAGAAATAGTTCAGCACATAAGCCACTGCGCTTGCCGCAGCAATGGTAAGGATTATCACAAGCGAAATGAGAATGGTGAAATATATGGTGATGTTTATGCCGAATTTCTTTTTCTGCTTCCTGTCCTTTGTCACTTCTTTACCACCTTGTATCCTACGCCTCTCATGGTAACTATCTGAAAATCGGGGTTATCCCTGAAATGCTCACGGAGCCTGCCTATATGTACTTCAACAGTGTGTGGGTCAGTCTCGGTGTCATATCCCCATATGTCGTCCATTATCTGCTGACGGGTGAATATCTTTCCGGGGTATGATGCCATTTTATAGAGCAGCATAAACTCTTTCTGGGGCAGAACTATGCTTTCGCCGCCTGTGGTGACGGTCATTGAGTCGTATTCCATCACAGTTGAGCCGATAGTCTGTCTGCGGTCGTTTATCATCTGGGCACGCCTCAGCAGAGCGCCTACTCTCAGCACCATTTCGTTTACGTTTACGGGCTTTACCATGTAGTCGTCCGAGCCTGAAAGAAATCCCTGACGCATATCGTCGTAAGCGTCCTTGGCAGATATCATAAGCACGGGGATATTTATTCCCGAGTCCCTTATGGAGCTGACCAGCTCATAGCCGTCAACATTCGGCATCATCACGTCGGAAATTATCAGGTCAAAGTAATCCTTGTCAAGCATGGCAAGGGCTTCCTTGCCATCGCAGGCGCCCTGAACGGCATATCCGCTCCTTGTGAGGACTCGCTGGAACAGCAGTCTCAGCTCCTTGTCGTCCTCGGCAATAAGTATCTTGAACATAATTTCTCCTTGTACCGAAAAAACCGCCTGCTCATAAGATACAGGCGGTTTTGCCGTTATTACTTGAAGTAAGCTACGCCGCTTTCAAAGATCTTCTGATCCTTGGAGCCGGGAACATTCTTGCAGATGTCGGTGCCGATACGCTCGCTGTGGCCCATTTTTCCGAGAACACGTCCGTCGGGGGAGGTGATACCCTCGATAGCGTCAAAGGAGGAGTTGGGGTTGAAGCGGATATCCATTGAAGGAGCACCTTCAAGGTCAACGTACTGAGTAGCGATCTGACCGTTGTCCGCAAGGCTCTTGATAAGCTCGGGAGAAGCAACGAATCTGCCCTCGCCGTGGGAGATAGCGATCTTGTGGATATCGCCCACCTCGCAGCCTGCAAGCCAGGGGGACTTGGTGGAGGCTATTCTTGTGGATACCATCATTGACTGGTGGCGTGCGATGGTATTGAATGTAAGTGTGGGGGAATCATCGGTCATGTCAACGATCTTTCCGTAAGGTACAAGGCCAAGCTTGATAAGTGCCTGGAAGCCGTTGCAGATACCCAGCATAAGACCGTCCCTGTTGTCGAGCAGCTCGGTAACAGCGTCCTTGATGCGGGGGTTGCGGAAGAATGCGGTGATGAACTTTCCTGAACCGTCAGGCTCGTCTCCGCCTGAGAAGCCGCCGGGGATCATAACGATCTGTGACTTCTTGACAGCCTTTTCAAAGTATTTTACGCTCTCTTCAAGGGTCTGAGCGGAAAGGTTCTTGATAACAACGATCTCGGGAACTGCGCCTGCACGCTCAAATACACGGGCAGTATCGTACTCGCAGTTTGTGCCGGGGAATACGGGGATAAGCACCTTGGGCTTTGCAAAGGAGGAAGCGTGCTGAACGGAGTTCTTTGCGGTGTAGGTGTATATCTTTGCAGGCTTGCCCTCGGTCTTGATGTTGCAGGGGAATATGGGTTCAAGCTTGTCCTCCCAGGATTTCTGGAGGTCAGCCATGTCGATAACATAATCCTTGCAGTCGATGGTATAGGAATCGGTGGTAGTACCGATAACGGTCTCGGGAGTGAAGGGGTCGCCGTCAAGCTCGATAACGAAAGAGCCGTAACGGGAGTAGAACAGCAGGTCGGAGGAAAGCTTCTTGTCGAACTTGAAGCCCACTCTGTTTCCGAGGGACATCTTAGCAACTGCCTCCGCAATGCCGCCGAAGCCTACTGACCATACGGAGAGCGCCTTGCCCTCTGCGATGATCTTTTCAACTCTGTCGAATACGCTTCTTACGCTGTCCCACTTGGGCAGACCGTTTTCATCGTAGTCGGGAGTGATGTAGATGACCTTGTTTCCAGCTTTCTTGAATTCAGGGGAAAGGATCTTTCCGCTGTCTGCGGTGGAGACTGCAAAGGAAACAAGAGTTGCGGGAACGTCAATGTTCTCGAATGTACCTGACATGGAGTCCTTGCCGCCGATAGCGCCGCAGCCCAGCTCTATCTGAGCCTTGTATGCGCCGAGAAGAGCGGAGAAAGGCTTGCCCCAGCGGGTAGGATTATTCTGTGTTCTCTCGAAATATTCCTGGAATGTGAGCCAGCACTGCTTGTAGCTTCCGCCTGCTGCGATGACCTTGGAAATGGACTCGATAACAGCAGCGATAGCGCCGTGATAAGGGCTCTTGTCGCTTACATAAGGATTGTATCCCCAGCCCATGATAGAGCAGGTCTTTGTCTGACCCTTGAGAACGGGGATCTTTGCAGCCATCGCCTGAGTAGGTGTGAGCTGATATTTTCCGCCGTAGGGCATAAGAACGGTGCCTGCGCCGATGGTGGAGTCAAAGCGTTCTACCAGACCCTTCTGAGAGCATACGTTCAGGTTGGTCATAAGGGTGTACCAGCTGTCGGGGCAGTCGGTGTAGGACTTGGGCTGAACGGTAACGGGAACGGATACCTGAACGGTGGTGTGCTTTTCGGCACCGTTGGAGTTCAGGAACTCTCTTGAAAGGTCAACGATTACCTTGCCGTTCCACTTCATCTTGAGGCGGGGTTCAGCCATAACGTCCGCAACCTTGGTAGCTTCAAGGTTCTCGGCAGCGGCAGCGGCGATGAACTTCTTCATGTCGGACTTTCTTACTACAACAGCCATTCTTTCCTGGCTCTCGGAAATAGCAAGCTCAGTGCCGTCAAGACCGTCATACTTCTTGGGAACTGCGTTCAGGTCGATAACCAGACCGTCTGTCAGCTCGCCGATGGCAACGGAAACGCCGCCTGCGCCGAAGTCGTTGCAGCGCTTTATCATATGTGTAACTTCAGGATTTCTGAAAAGTCTCTGAAGCTTTCTTTCCTCGGGAGGATTACCCTTCTGTACCTCAGCGCCGCAGCTTTCGAGGGACTGTTCGGTGTGAGACTTGGAGGAGCCTGTTGCGCCGCCGCAGCCGTCACGTCCTGTGCGTCCGCCGAGGAGAATGATAACATCGCCCGGCTCGGGAACTTCTCTTACAACATTTTCAATGGGAGCAGCGCCTACAACAGCGCCTATTTCCAGTCTCTTTGCAACGTAGCCGGGGTGATATACCTCGGAAACATGACCTGTTGCAAGACCTATCTGGTTGCCGTAGGAGCTATAGCCGTTAGCTGCGCCCACGGTGATCTTTCTCTGGGGGAGCTTGCCGTGAATGGTGTCCTCAACGGGAACGAGAGGATTGGAAGCACCTGTTACACGCATAGCCTGATATACATATGAACGTCCCGAAAGGGGGTCTCTGATAGCGCCGCCAAGGCAGGTAGCCGCACCGCCGAAAGGCTCGATCTCAGTGGGGTGGTTGTGAGTTTCGTTCTTGAACATAAGGAGCCAGTCCTGAAGCTCGCCGTCAACATCTACCTTGATCTTTACGGAACAAGCATTGATCTCTTCGGACTCGTCAAGATCCTTGAGAATGCCTTCCTTTTTCAGCTTCTTTGCGCCGATGGTAGCGATATCCATAAGAGTGATGGGCTTGCTTTCTCTGCCCAGCTCTTTTCTTGCGTCGATGTACTCGTTATATGTCTTTCTGATGTAATCGGCATCAATATTTGCTTCATCGATAACTGTGGAGAATGTGGTGTGACGGCAGTGGTCAGACCAGTATGTATCTATCATGCGAATTTCGGTGATAGTGGGGTCACGCTTTTCGGTGTCACGGAAATAGTCACGGCAGAACTTCAGGTCGTCGGAATCCATTGCAAGGCCGTACTTTGTAACGAAGTTTGCAAGACCCATATCGTCCATGGTGATAAATCCTGTGAGGGTCTCAACAGTCTCGGGGATAGTGTAGTTTACCTTCAGGGTCTCTACTTCATCAAGGGAAGCCTCACGGCTCTCGACAGGGTTGATGATGTACTTTTTCAGCGCTTCAAACTCGCTGTCGGATATTCTGCCCTCGGTGATGTAAACACGGGCATTTCTTACCTTGCATCTTTCGCCCTGGGTAAGTATCTGGATACACTGCTCGCAGGAATCGGCTCTCTGGTCGAACTGACCGGGAAGATACTCCACAGCAAAAACACGCTCATCGTCCTTGAGAGCGGGGAGCGTCCTGTAAGTAACGTCAACGGCAGGCTCGGAGAAAACGTTATCCGCCGCATAATTGAAATTATCCTCTGAGATGTTTTCTGCGTCGTAGCGGTTGATTATCCTGAGTGAGCGCAGAGAATCAAGCCTCAGGGCTGTTTTGATATCTCCGAGAAGCGTTTTTGCAGCTGCGGCAAATTCAGGCTTCTTTTCAACATAAATTCTGTAAACTGACATAGGTTCAATACTCCCCTTTGTGTTTTATGAATGGACTTGCTTTTATTCGGTGACTATATGACCAAAACAGCAGCCGTCCTCTATCTTATCTATTTTAACATAAAAAATCATTTTACGCAAGCTTTTCTCTGAATATTTTGTTAAGATTTTGATATAAGCGTAATTGGGTGCATATCCGTGGTGGATACCGTCGGCTTTTTCACGCTCAAAAAGCACGGGAAATTCTTTTCCTGCAAGGCTTTGAAGGAGTTTGTCACGGCTTTTTGCTCCGACCTCCGCCATTTCCTTTGCCCTGCGCTTTTTCACGTCGCCGGGCACCTGCGGCTCCATAAGGTCGGCTTTTGTGCCCTTTCGCCTTGAATAGGGGAAGACGTGGATATCGGAAAAGCCTATCCGCTCCGCAAATTCAAGGGACTTTTTGTGATCTTCCTCCGTCTCGCAGGGGAAGCCCGTCATTATATCGGTGGTGATGCCGCAGTCGGGGAAGATGTTCCTTATCCTGCCCACAAGCTCTTCAAATTCGGCGGAGGTGTAGCGCCTGTTCATGGCTTTCAGCGTCCTGTCGCAGCCGCTTTGCAGCGACAGATGAAATGAGGGGCAGAACTTTGGCTGAGCAGCCAGACGTTTCAGGTCGTCATCGGTTATCTTCTCAGGCTCCAGCGAACCCAGCCGAACCCGCTCAATGCCGTCAACGGAGCATACCGCTTCCACAGCGTCCGCCAGTCTCAGCCCGAACTCAGCACCGTAAAATGCAAGGTTTATGCCCACAAGAACTATCTCCTTGTAGCCGTTTTTCGCCAGCAGCTTTGCCTCGCTTATAACGCCGTCAAGGGGCATGGAGCGTATCCGCCCACGGGAGTAGGGGATTATGCAGTAGGTGCAGAATGCGTTGCAGCCATCCTGTATCTTCATAAACGCACGGGTGTGACCCTCCACCGCCGATACCGGCATTTTTTCAAACTCATCGTGGGGCATATAAGGCGTTATGCCGCAGGTCTGCTGTCTGCTTTTCAGAAATTCCTCCGTAAGCTCCACAATGCGGCTCCTGTCCTTGGTGCCTGTTATAACGTCCGCTCCGCAGGCTTTGGCTTCATTGGGAAATGCCTGCGGATAGCAGCCCGTGAGAACGATAACTCCGTCGGGCTTTTCACGCCTTATCCGCCTTATGGTCTGCATGAGCTTACTGTCGCTTTCGGAGGTGACGGTACATGAGTTTATGACAAGGATATCCGCCAGCTCACGTACCTGCGTGACGGTATATCCTGCCTTTTCAAAGGCTTCGGACATAGCCGCAGTCTCATATACATTGACCTTGCAGCCAAATGTGTAAAAGTAAATATACATAAAAATCTCCGTAAAAATTTGTGCGGTGTGCATATCGTGCCTATTTGCGGGCAGGATAATATATGCTATTATACAATAAAAATAAAAAAATTGCAAATCCTCTTGACTAAATCCAAAAAAACTGCTATTCTTTTAAATAAGGAAGGAAATGTATATAAGCCCTTCCACGAACATCATGAAAGGATGGAATTATTATGCAAAAGACAACTATTATGCTCGCTACCATTAACGATGTAAAGAACTTTGTTTCAGAGGTTTCCATGTGCGATTACGACGTTGACCTCCTTTCCGGCAGATACGCAGTAGATGCTAAGTCAATCATGGGTATTTTCAGCCTCGACCTTTCCAAGCCCATCATTCTTGAGGCTCACACCGATGACGCTTCCGAGTTCTTCGCAAAGATCAAGCAGTACATCGTTGACTAATAGCTACCAAAAAACACAAGGCTGTTCCGAGCTTCGGAGCAGCCTTTTTTGTTGTTCTGTTATTTTATGAGCAAGCTGTGGTCTCGGCGGCAGTCGAGGATATGATCTACATAAACAGTGTCGTCCTGTATCTGATAAAGTACAAGGTACCAATTTTCCACATACATTTTGTGATATTTGTTGGCAGGAATGCAGGTTTCATTAAAAAACGGAAAACGCTGCGGCATATGTTCCGGTGAACGCATTGCTGCTATAAGCTCTTCCTTTTTTGCAGCTGCCGCTTCCTTGCTGACCTGTGCAATAAAGCGGATAGATGTTCCCAGCTCTCTTTTAGCTCTGTCGGAAATAATGACGTTATATTTTTTGTCAGCCATTTTTAAACCTCTTTGATAATGTCATCGAGGTAGGCATTAAGCTCGTCAATGGTGCAGCCCTTTATTCCTGCCATGCGCTCTTCTTCGGCGGCAAGAAGCTCTTCACGCAGTTTCAGCATTTTTTCCCGTCGGCTGTAGGTCTCAATGTCCATGACCACAAGGTCGCCCTCTCCGTTTTTGGTAAGGAATACAGGTTCTGCCGTTTTGCGGCACATATCGGCTATTTCATTGTAATTCTGGCGTATTGCTGCTGACGGACGAATTATCATACTTACCCCTCCTGTTCGGTAGTAATATTCTGATTATATTATACTCTTTTTATACCATCAAGTCAACACATTTATAAGCGTTCGATGCTTAAAAATCCTTTCGCTCACAGTTGCAATATTCTCCGCAGTATGCTATAATAAAAGAATATTGTGATAATATCATACGGGAGAAAAGCAAATGATACTTTCAATGGAAAATATTTCAAAGATATATAACGGCAGGACTATCCTTGACAACGTTTCCCTCACTATCGAGGATAACGACAGGATAGGCCTTGTGGGAATAAACGGCTGCGGAAAATCAACCCTGCTGCGCATAATCACAGGCAAGGAGGAATACGAGTCCCAGCCTGAGCCAAATGTGCCTCACCTTGCCATAACAAGGGCTTCCACTGTGGGCTTTCTGGAGCAGAACTCAGGACTTGACCGCTCTTCAAAGGTCATGGACGAGATGATGTCCGTTTTCTCCGAACTGCTTGCGGTTCAGGACGAGCTGAGACGACTTGAAGCCGAAATGGCACGCCCCGAGATACATGAGAATGAAAAGCATTTTAACGAGATAAGCGCCGAATATGCTCATAAAACGGCGTATTTTGAAGCAAACGAGGGCTATCTCATAAATGTGAAAATAAAAACAGTCCTTAACGGTATGGGCTTTCCGCCCGAGACCTATGACCGTGTTATTTCCACCCTCAGCGGCGGCGAGAAAACACGTCTTGCCATGGCAAAGCTGCTGCTGGAAAGCCCCCGCCTGCTTATCCTCGATGAGCCTACGAACCATCTGGATTTTGACACCATTATGTGGCTGGAGGACTACCTTCAGGACTACAAGGGCGCACTGCTCATAGTTTCCCATGACCGATATTTTCTTGACAAGCTTTGTACTTCGATCTGCGAGATAGAGCACACCCATCTGCGCCGCTGGAAGGGCAATTACACCAAGTTCACCGAGCTTAAAGCCGCTGACACCGAGCGCAGGATAAAGGAATATGAGGCTCAGCAGGCGGAGATAGCAAAGCTCCAGGATTTTGTTGACCGAAACATCGTCCGTGCCACCACTTCCGCCATGGCAAAGAGCCGTGTGAAGAAGCTTGAAGCCATGGAGATACTGGAAAAGCCAATCACATACGAGAAAAAGGCGAAGATAAAGTTCGAGTACGATTATGAGCCGCCCCTTGACGTGCTTTCGGTAAAGAATATCGACATCTGCGCAGGTGACAAGACCCTTGCGGATAATATCTCCTTTGATGTGCGCCGTGGGGACAAGATAGGTATTGTGGGCGCAAACGGCATAGGAAAATCCACTCTTTTGAAGATAATCCAGAAGAAAATGCCTGTGACACACGGCACTATCGAGTGGAACAAAAATATCAAAATATCCTACTTTGACCAGGAAAATTCTCAGCTGGATTTCAGCAAGACTGTCATTGACGAGATACACGACCGCCGCAGGGGTATGACCGAGCAGCAGGTGAGAAGTCTGCTGGGTCTGGTGAAGCTCACAGGCGAGAATGTTTTTAAAAAGGTGGGCGTTATAAGCGGCGGCGAGAGAGCAAAGCTTTGTTTTGCGATCATGATGCTTGAAAGAGGCAATGTGCTTATCCTTGACGAGCCTACCAACCACCTTGACATTGATGCAAAGGAAGTGCTTGAACAGGCGCTTTCCGACTACGAGGGCACTGTTATCCTGGTATCCCACGACCGTTATCTGCTTAGTAAGATTTGCGGCAGGATATTTGAGATAACTCCCGGCAAGCTGGAGGAGTTCAACGACGGCTTTGAGCAGTATCTCACTCAGAAGAGGGTGAGGGCGGAAGCCGCTCAGGCAGAGATCGCTGCGGCAAAGCAGGAAAACCTCCGCCGTGAGAATGAGGAAAAGAAAGCTGTTTCCTACCGTTCCAAGGAGCAGCGTGCAAGGGACGCAAAGCGCCGTGCAAGGATAAAGGAGCTGGAAAAGCTCATAGGCGAGCTGGAGACACAGATGGCGGCAGTTCAGCAGGAAATGGTCTCTCCCGAGGTAACGGGCGACTATGTTCTTATGAACGAAAAATGCGCTGAGTTTGAGAGCCTTAAAAAGCAGTCCTCCGATTACTCTGACGAGTGGCTGGAGCTGTGCGAGGAAGAGGAGAGTTTGAAGTAATGGGACCAAAGCATTACATCGTAATAAAGATCGAAGGCGAATATGCCACCCTTAAAGATACCGAAACAGGCGACGAGCTTTTCATCGCCATGGCTCTGCTGCCCGAGGAGACGGACATCGGCGTGAAGCTTTTGTGGGAAAATCTCACCTACACCGCAGAGTAAGGAGAAAATATGCTTGAAAATATAAAAGCAGTCATTTTTGATATTGACGGCACTCTTGCCGACAGCATGGGCGTGTGGTCCGAGTCGGACAGGATACTTCTCGGCAGGCGTGGAATACCATACACCGAGGAGGTGTCCTTTGCCCTGAAATCCATGCACTTTATGTCCGCCGTGACCTATCTCAAGAATCTGTATTCCCTGCCCGACAGCGAGGAAAGTATTGCCGAGGAAATAACGGACATCGTCCGTGACAAGTATTTTCATGAGGTAAAGCTCATGCCGTTCGTTCCCGAAATGATAGCGCATTTCAAGGCAAGTGGCATAAAAATGTGCGCCGCCACCTCCAACAGTCGGGAGCTGGCAGAGGGTGTGCTGGGGCACAACGGCATACTTGATGAGCTGGAGTTCATCATCACCTCCGATGAGGCAGGCTCCAGCAAGGAGGACCCGAAGATATTCCATATGTGTGCCGAAAGGCTGGGGACGGCTCCCGATGAAACGGCAGTTTTTGAGGATTCTCCCCATGCGGCAAAGACAGCCTTTGAAAACGGCTTTTACACTGTTGGCGTAAACAGCGGTCATTTCGGCGATTTTGACGCTCTGTCGGACTGCACCGATATACGCATAAACAGCTTTAAGGACTTATGCTAATTTCATAACAATGTGAAAGGCTTGATAAAATGGCACTTTACGGTTACAAGATATCAAATTTCACCAAGGCAAAAAAATATGCGGAGATAGAGGCGCTGCTTGACAAGAAGCTGAAGGGCTTTGAAAAGCAAAGCTACGAGTTTGAAAAGGACGGTTCCGTCTGTCAGGACTATGTGCGCAAAAATGAGGACGGCACTGAAACAACGGTAACTCTTGCAAAAAACATTACCGAAAGCAGCATTGTGGTCTTTTCGGATATCCCGCTCAAATTCCTGAGAAACGGCGGCTGGTGCCTGCTCACTGCCGATATCCTGCCAATGCTTATATTTACGGCGCTGTACTGGTTCGGCATGAATTATATCGTGCAGCTTATTGCATGGGCGCCGACAGAGCAGTATATATCGTTCCTGCTTATTGCAGCTGTGATAATGCTGGGGGTCGATCTTATTGCCGCAAAGCTGCTTATGCGCAGGCGTTCACTGGCAAGGACCCTCTGGATAGAAACGGCGGGCATATTCTCGCTGCCCATATTTTTCTGGATACTTTTCAAGGTGTTTGCTCATGTTTCATTGATGCAGATGCTTAAAATGCTGCTGTATTCGCCGCTGCCCGTTATCATTATTTCGGGTGCGCTTACTTTTCTGATTTTGAAGCTTACGGGGAGGAAATGATTTGGATAAGAAAAAGGTCCTTGTGGGCATGAGCGGGGGAGTTGACAGCTCCGCTGCCGCACTTATTCTTAAAGAGCAGGGCTATGAGGTATGCGGCTGCACCCTCAGGCTCTATGATAATTCCGTGCTGGGGGAGGGCTATGCCGAGGGCGGCTGCTGTTCTCTTTCCGATGTTGATGACGCACGGAGCGTGTGCCGAAAAATAGGCATCGACCACGTTACCCTTAATTTTACCGATGATTTTGCAAAGTACGTTATGAAGCCCTTTGCCGACAGCTATATAAACGGCGAGACCCCTAACCCCTGCATTGAGTGCAACAAGTATATGAAGTTCGGCACAATGCTCCGCAGGGCTGAGCTGCTGGGCTTTGACTACATTGCCACAGGTCATTACGCCGATGTGTGCTATGACAATAACAGGGGCAGGTGGCTCCTGAAGCGTTCATCCGACCCGAGAAAGGACCAGACCTATGTGCTGTACTGCATGACCCAGCATCAGCTGGAGCACACACTTTTCCCACTGTACGGCATGGAAAAAACAGACGTGCGCAGGCTTGCGGAGGAGCATGGACTGGTAAATTCCCACAAGCCCGACAGTCAGGACATCTGCTTTGTGCCTGACGGCGATTATGTTTCGTTCATTGAGCGATACACGGGCTACAAGCCTGTTTCGGGCGAATATGTTTTCTCTGACGGAAAGAGGGCAGGGGAGCACTCCGGCATCATCAACTACACCATAGGTCAGCGAAAGGGACTGGGAGTTACCTTCGGAAAGCCTGTTTTTGTAACGGACAAGGACCCATTGTCCAACACCGTTACTCTCGGCGATGAAGCGGAGCTTTTCCGCAGAACGCTTTTTCTTAGGGACTTTAACCTTATTATCGCCGATAAGCTTAGCGAGCCTATGAGAGTTACCGCAAAATCCCGCTATTCCGCCAAGGAGCAGAGCGCATTGCTTTATCCTGCCGAAAACGGCATTGTCCGCATTGAGTTTGACGATCCCGTCCGTGCCCCCGCAAAGGGTCAGGCGTGCGTTGTCTATGACGGCGATATTGTTGTCGGCGGTGGAGTTATTGCAAGGGTAGAATAATACTGATCACCAATAAAACTATAGACAAAAAATCATCGCATAATCCATATACGC